>MDTC01104440.1_pt1 | contig 180208 bp, 113 predicted proteins | sample 811181 | NCBI WGS metagenome assembly MDTC01 (sample SAMN05326644, study PRJNA326480) | marine metagenome | isolation source: seawater | place: Pacific Ocean: North | collected 2011
TCCAAAGTCACGTGTGTATCGTTTGATTGGTCCCCCTTCCTCTTCCAGAGGATGGAGAGGAAGGGGGAAGAGCCGAAGGCTTAGGGGGATGGAGAGGTTTGTTGAAGGGGTCGTTGCAAAGTGGCGTCGCAAATGACAGCCGCTGCAAGTTCGCAAGCAGTTGAACGTTATGAGGATGTCGCTTGCGACATACGTGTTGCCATGAGGGACGATGACATATGCTCGGGTGCACTTTGCGAAGACACAAGTGCAACTGCCCCTGGATCAGCATTCGAGTTTCCCCTGTATACGTGGTATCAACAGCCCCCTCATGTGTATCTTTTGGATTCTTGAAAACTCTTTTTTTTAACATGTAATTGCTGTGTATATATTTCTTTTCTTGTCGTGTTTTTGTGTAAAAGTGTAATTTGTTGACAACTTTGGCATCTGACTATCCGAAACTGTATGTGAGTCAGAAAACGAATACACGTTTTGACAAGCGAGCCGATATAAACCCAACACTTCGAGGAGGAAGAAGAGCATGCCAACGATCAAACGAACCGAAACTGTAGCACCACCCCCACCGCCTCCAGCACCACCCAAGGAGACCAAAACCCACACGCCCGAGCGCACTGAGTCGACGTTTGAGCGCGGTCAGGCTGGACAGGATACACCCACTGTTGGCACTCATTTGAAGAGCAAGCTCGAAAGTGGAGGCATTCTCAAGCAGGGGAGCAGTGGTGTCGAGGTGAAGGAGATGCAGCAGCTCCTCAATAGAGCCGGCGCCAACCCTCCTCTCGAAGCTGACGGTAAATTTGGTGCTGGAACGGAGCGGGCTGTCAGAGCCTTCCAGGAGAGCAACGGGCTCAAGGCTGACGGAAAGTTTGGTCGTCAGTCCATGCAATCTTTGGATGCATCGTTGCAACCCGGTACTGCAAGACCTGCTGAAGGGGAGCAGACTACGCAAAATAACCCAGCCAATCCTTCTTCTGTCGAAGGGTATCAGCCGAGTCAATTGACTTACACCCAAAACGCCAACGCCGTGAAGCGTGCCGAAGAAACAGGGCTCGGTAAGAGAGTCCCCGAGGCGATGGAGAAGTACGGCGAGACCTACAAAAAAGCATCTGCATTGACAGGTGTTCCTGCTGAGCTGATCGCGGCTGTCCACGCCAATGAGTCTCAGTTTGGAACGTACAAAGCGTCTACAAATGGACCTGAGTCTGGTTTTGGGTTGGATGATCGCTTCGTGAAGACGAGTTGGGCGAACGAAAAACTCGCAGAACACGGACTGGGTAAGTGGGAGCGGGGAAAACCCTCAGAGAATGGGGTTTTACAATCTGCTGTTGTTGCAGCTGAACACCTCAAACGCAACGCTGCGTATGCAGGTGTGACGCTTAAACCTGAGATGAGCCAAAACGAATTGGCCGCGGCTGTGACTTCTTATGTCGCTGGTCCTGGTGCTGGTAAGAAGGCTCTCCGACGTGGTACGAGTTGGTTGTTTAAGCCGAGCGATTCCAACCCACACCCCCTCCACCCAGGTGGTACAAGCCGCGGTCCAGGTGGTCGCACAATCCGTGTCAAACCATCCCGCAAACCAGGGCTCCTTCGTTGGGATGCCCTCCTCCCCCTGATCCAAAAGAATCTCTAATCCAAACAGTCCGTGTTATTTGACGATCAGTACACCGAACGTGTTGGGGCGTTTGGGGGGGTTGGCTGTGAGCTTTTTGAGGGCGTCTCTACACGAGAACTCCAAGTAGGCACCCCAACGGAAGTAGTATGTTCCCTTGACAGTCGGTGCTGTAAAGCTGAGGGTTTTGGAGCCTCTCCTGGGATTGGGGCAGACACCGCCACCACCGATAAAGAAGCAACCAACACCGAGGGGGTTGGCACCGCCGACAAGGCCTGCTGCGATCTCTATGAAGCAAGCTGGACAGCTTGGTAGCCTGGCGACATTGTAGCTGGCTTTGACTGTGACTGTCGAGCCCGGAGCGACCGTTGCCTCTTTGCCTCCCCCATTGATAGAGACGTTGTAGACGCTGTTTGTGAGTGAACCGCAGGTGGGTTGTGTGACCTGGATCTTGGCGAGAACAGAGAGGCTCCCCCCATTATCAAGCGCATCAAAACGATTGGTCGAATCTACACAGGCAGGCAAGAGGTCTTGCTTCCATCGAATATCGTAAACGCCTGGCGATCTTGGTGCCGTAAAGGTGAAGTTACCAGAGCCTGATGTGGATGAGGGGCATTTGTTAGGGATGCCGCTGTAAGCGCAACCAAAGGACTCTCCACCATATCCCGTCGTCGCGTTTCCGATTGCAAGTTGAACGGTGCAGCTACCGCTACATGGTCGTGAAAGACTGTATGCGAGGGAGAGAGCGACTTGTGATCCTGGAGCGACTTTGATCGCGGTACCTGCATATGCTGTGTTGTTGATTTTGATTTGCGAGAAGGTCGGATCCCCACAATCACATTTTCCATTGACACATTTGGCAGCACCTGTACACGCAGCACTTGTACCACAGCGACAGTTGCCATTGGTGCAGGTGTCTGCTTTTGTTGCGTCACATGTGGTACATGCGCTACCGCTGGTTCCACACTTGGCTGCGATGGGTGTGCTGATACAAGTTGTTCCATCGCAACAACCACTTGGACATGAGGTGGAGTCACAGACACATTTGCTTCCGTTGCAGCGTTGGCCGACTTTACAAGAGGGGCCAGAACCACACTGACATTGGCCGTTAGTACAGACATTTGCGAGTTTGGCATCACAGGCCTGACAGGCTTTTCCGCTTACTCCACACGCTTGTGTCGTGGAAGAAACACATTTGCCCAAGCTGTTACAGCAACCTGTCGAGCAAGTGTTGGGACCACAACCACAGACCTGGGAGCTTGGATCACATCCCTGTCCAGACGGACAGGCTTTACATGCGATACCACCTGTTCCGCAAGCAGTGTTGCTCTTTCCTGTTTGGCATTGACCATTTGCGTCACAACATCCGTTGGGGCAGGAGGTCGCGTTACACACACACTTGCCACCGCTACAGACTCGTCCTTGGCCGCAATTTACGCAGGCTACGCCATTTGCACCACACTGGCTGTTGGTGGCAGCTGCGACACAGTTTCCACTTGCGTTACAACAACCCGTCGGACAAGAAGTCGCATCACAAACACATTTTCCTCCGAGGCAACGCTTTCCTGTTGAACACAGATTTTGTCCTGAGGCGACATTGTCGACGTTTCCGTCACAATCTTCATCGATGCCATCACAGGTCTCATTTTGTGGTGTGACGTCGGACTTGCAAACGTCCCATTTACCATCGGCTTTACAGGTCTGTGTGCCTTCTTTACAGGCACCAACATTTTTTGTGCCTTGGGGGCCGGTGTAGCAGGGGCGTGTCTTTTGTGGATCACATTCGCAAACAGCTGCGTCTGCGGTGTCAGTTTTGCCATCACAGTTGTCATCGAGTTTGTTTCCACAGATCTCTTTTGCGCCTGGTAACACTTCTCCTTGACAGGCGCCCCATGTGCTGTTGCTGTCGCAGGTTTGTGTGCCTTCTTTACAGACACCTGTTCCAGCGGTTCCTTGGGGACCACTGTAGCAAGGTTGTGTTTGGCCAGGGTTACAGGTACAGGCACCCATATCTTCGGCGTCAGTCTTGCCATCGCAGTTATCATCGAGTTTGTTCCCACAGATCTCTTTAGCTCCGGGGAGTGTTTCGCCTTCACAGTTGCCCCATGTACGGTCTGGTTGGCAGGTCTGAAGACCTTGTTTGCAGATGCCGACACCTTCGGTGTTGTTGGGGCCTGTGTAGCAAGCCTGGCTCTCACCAGGTTTACACGCACCCTCTGGCAATGGTTCAGAGGCATCTACCGTAGGTTCGGGAGCGGGCTCTGGAGTGGGTTCGGGTTTGGGTTCTGCCTTGGGCTCTGGGGTGGGTTCAGGCTTGGGTTCTGCCTTGGGTTCTGCCTTGGGTTCTGGGGCAGGTTCGGGTTTGGGTTCTGCGATCGGCTCGCTGGTTTTTTCAGTTTTGTTGACTGGCTCGGTTTTCGCCTCCTCAGTCACGGTGGGTGGGGTGACTCCACAAGCTGGCGCCCACAAGCTGAGCGCAAGAAGTGAGAGGGCAAAAAGCGCAAGTGGCAACTTTTTGTGCACGCTGAGAGTGTTCTGCATGTCGTTGACTCCGTTTTTCTGGGAAAAGTACAATGTGATTGTAACAGCTACATTATACAGCGATCTGTTTTTTGCGCCAGAGGAAAAATGTTCCGCACCCCATGACAAGGGAATATAAATCATGTCTGTGTCTATTTTTTGCTACACAATGAATGGATGGTGTATAGCTGCTCCAGTTGGCAAGAGAACACACCTCCCGTTGTACTCCATGTGTGTTTTTGGAAAGTATATGTCCTTTTTAATAAAGAATTTTTATGTGTTTTGATTGTTGGTGCGAATGTTGCTTGTGTCGCTCGGCAGAGATGGTAAGTAGGAGAAGCATAAAAATGAAACATCGAATGGTTTGGATTGGTTTTTTCGTAGCGTTGTTATTCCAAACGGGTTGTACACACACCCAATGGCAAAACACAAAAGTGATTGTTCCACAAGAGATTCACATCACTGATGAAGAACCAAAAGAGCAAAAGAAGCAACGTGTCGCGAAAATCACATCCAAACAAAAGAAACAAACAACATCCCGTCGGTGAAAGACGTTGAAAACACATCTGAATTCGATGATGTGATTCTTGTCTCTCAGACGACTTTTTCCTCATCTTCTCTTCCGTAAGATTTTTTCCCCACATTGTCCAGACAATCAATCATAACGAGTCACTCGCTTTGTAGACAGCGTGTGTGATCTGTCTTTTGTACTGATGCGACGACCTTTCGAGAAAATGATTGTCGTTGTGCTCGCATTCTTGCTAAACTTTCCGCTACAGACAAAAGTAAACAAGGATAAGGACAAACAGGAATGCAGAAAAAAATGACGTTTGGATGCTTGGGGTTTTTCGCGGTCTTGGTGGTGGTTTTTGTGCTCGGACCACGTGTGAAGATCGACACAACGTTACAAAAAGTTACGCTACCAAAGGATGTCGAAAAGTACGTCCTGACGAACGAAAGTCGATTTTCCGATCTGCGTGCTGGGACCAACAAAAAGATCGTTTGGTTTGATCCTACAAAGAAAGAGCAGACGGATTGGTCAGTGGTCTTCATACATGGTTTTTCGGCATCGCGTCAGGAGCTCGATCCTGTTTGTATCAAGGTGGCACAAGGGCTCAAGGCCAATCTCTTTTATACGCGCTTAACAGGGCACGGACGCAGCAACAAGGCGATGTCTGAGGCGAGTGTTCATGGGTGGCTCAATGACGGTGTTGAGGCGATCGAGGTCGGCCGTCGGCTTGGTAAAAAGGTGTTACTTGTGGGGTCTTCAACAGGTGGCTCTATCGCGATTTGGCTTACAGCAAATAGCGAGTATAAGCCCGATATGTTAGTCGTCTCGTCCGCCAACTTCTTTCCCAAAAACAAGCTCTCCAGGATCTTGTTGTGGCCGTGGGGCAATGTCTTGGTGCAGTTGCTGTTAGGCTCGCATCGGCAGTGGAAACCTGCGAACAAAATGCACGCGAAGATGTGGACACATCGCTACGAGAGCAAGGTCTTGTTGCCGATGATGGGACTTGTGCAGATCACAAACAGCACAGACGTCTCCAAGATCAAGACCCCGACGTTGTTGTTTTATTCGAAGAAGGACAAGGTCGTGGATTCGAGCCTGATCGAGCAGCGCTTTCCGTTGTGGGGCTCCAAGAAGAAGGAGCTCGTACACATCGAAGGCGAGGGACCTGGTCATCATGTTCTGGCGGGCGATATCCTGTCACCTGGGACCAATGACAAGATGATCAAACACATTTTACAATTTGCAGGCGTGAAAAAGACCACGATCGACGATGTGCTTGGGAAGACAAAGAAGACTTACTGAGCGTGTGTTATGGCTTAGCCGTTTCTCCACTGCTCAATTTGTGTTTGGACGAGCTCGAAGAGGCGCTCTCCATCGTTGATGGCATTGGCGCTTGGTAATGCGAATTGTTTTTTGATGAATTTGACGCCCATTTTACTGTCAGTGCAGGGACCGGAGACGATGTTGACAGGCATGTATTTTTCGCGCAACACGTGAATACCACCGAGTGCACCGACAAAGTTACCCGCGCACAAAATCATCGCTGCGCACGCTCTGCGGATGTCATCGTGGTCGAAGAGGTTGGCGACGTTGTAATCGCCAAGCAAACCATCACCAAGCTCGATCGCGACGATGTCAGGGTTGTTTTTGTTAAGATGGTGAAGGATAGTGCGTGTAAGTGGGCCGATGTCATCGATCCCAACAGTGGATGGAAATCCGCAATCAAGGAAACTCAACGTCTCAACGGCGCCGTGGTCTTCCATGTTGAGAAGGTCTCGCTGTGCGGCGACCCCTGTCAGCTTGGCACCTGATACCTTGTAGCCATTTCTCGTAAACTGCTTGATCACCTCCGTGATGACCTGTGTCTTTCCCGAGTTCATCGCGGTCCCTGCGACGATGATGAGTGGCGGAAAGTCCACATTTTCAGGGTGGGGTTCGAGCGCAGCTTGTTGAATGTTGAGTGGTTTTCCATTGCGCACAACGCTACCAAGGAACTCGACTTGAATGGGACGTCCTAAGCCGTGAAAGCGTCCTGAACATCGACCAATAAGGCCCCCAAGGTTGAGCAAGTGGAGTTTGTCACCAGTCTGCAGTTTGGCTGGGACATCGCCGACAAAACCCTTGAGCGCGCGGCGTTTTCCAAGGACGCCGAGTAGGACATCATGGACTTTGATACGTGCCATGCGGCCACTACGTAGCTCCAGGCGGTTGTAGTGGGCATTATCTGTGAGTGTGCGGACGACGACAAGATCACCGATCTGGTGATCTTTGGGATCGCCGACTTCTACTTCAAATCCGATATCAAGGCGTTTGGTCGAAGACGATAATTTATCAACTGTAATCGTTTCTCGTGTTTTGATTTTTCGTGTGTCAGTTTTGGCAGACATGAAAGTTCCTTGCTTTCTCAAAAACAAATTGAATCAAATGATAGGCAACAGAGTCCAAGGTGTGAGATACACAGATCGGGACTGAATGTACAGAGACTTTCCACACACAAGTTGTCGCTCTTTTTGTGAAAAGGAAGTGACGGACGTATGTGTGATGTGTCATGACAACGTTATTTGCCTTTTTGTGATTTCTCGGCTAGGCTTTCTCGCGATAGCCTGACAACAAGATGTCTTTTCCGTGTTGCCACAAGAAGAGACGGAACATCAGTCGTTTGTATTCTGCCCATAAAGGGTTTTTTTTGATCGGATAGTTGGGCCCGCGACTTTCGGTTCAATATGAAGGAGGTTAGATGAAACAGTTTATAATCGCTGGACTGAGTGTGTTGATGCTCGCAGGTATCGGTATCGCGATGCCTGCACAAGCGGACGCTTCACTCCAATGTGATCGTTTGCGTAATCGTGTCCAAAGTTGGCGTCGTATTCGCAACCGCTATCTCGCACGCTGGTCCCGATGCCGTCGTTATCGTGGTTCCTACTCCCGTAAATGTCGTCGCCTGCGTCGCAAGTTCCGTCGTTGGTCTGCACGCACCAACGCTGCACGCGCTGACTACAGACGTTGGCGGTGCCACTTTACCTGGAATCGTTGGGACGGTCCCGGAGGTGGAAGTGGTACCTACCGTGCGTCAAAGTGCCGCTCACTCGCGAGACAGGTCGCTTCTTGGCGACGTATCCGCAACCGCTACATCGCACGTTGGAAACGATGTAAGTGGCGTCGAGGTTCACTCTCTTCGAAGTGTCAGTACCTTCGTCGACGTGTCAACGCATGGTATCGAAACGTCAACGCTGCACGTGCCAATTATAGTCGTTGGGGATGTCGTTTTTCCTGGAACCAGTGGAATGATCCATGGGCTGGAAATGGTGGCTCAACTTACCAAGCTGCGAAGTGTCGCTCCTTGGCCAATCAGGTAACCACTTGGCGCAGCATTCGCAACCGCTATCTCGCGCGTTGGTCCCGATGCCGTCGCCATAGTGGCTCCTACTCCCGTCGTTGTCGTCGCTTGCGTCGTAAGTTTCGTTCATGGTCTGCGCGTACCAACGCAGCACGTGCAAACTACAGCCGCTGGGGATGTCGCTTTACTTGGAACCGCTGGGATAGCCCTTGGGGAGCACCTACCACACCTCCTCCAAGCTCCGAAGCACCACCCACCGGTGGTTCATACCGCGCTGCAAAATGTCGCTCCTTGGCCAGTCAGGTCCGAAGTTGGCGACGTATCCGCAACCGCTATCTCGCGCGTTGGTCCCGATGCCGTCGCTACCGTGGCTCCTACTCCCGTCGTTGTCGTCGTCTGCGTCGCAAGTTCCGTCGTTGGTCCGCTCGTACCAACGCAGCGCGCGCAAACTACAGCCGCTGGGGATGTCGCTTTACCTGGAATCGTTGGGATAACCCCTGATCTCCACTCTCTCCTCTCTTCCTCCTCATATTTCCCACAACAATCCTTTGTCTTCTTCCAGCCAACTCACGTGATGTCCTCACAACTCAAGGCTGAAGTGTCGCTTTGAAGTGCTCTAGCTCATCTGATGTGATCTCTGTATGAAGAGAGTGGGGGAGTCCTTGCTCCGAGAGGATCGCTTGTTGCATGGCGTCGGCGTCTGTCAGTCGTTTTGCGGTGGCAAAGAACTCAACGGCTTTGTGGTGTCCTTTTCCAAGCATACGCAACCACTGTTTGACACGTCTGACAGCAAAGCGATCGTCGATGTTTCTATAGATCCGAAACATGTGATCGACCCATGAAATAGTCTGTGCCCAGCTCGCTGGTGTGTATGGAGTGTTGTTGATGTGGTGTTTGATTTGTAGCGCGAGATCGGGGCGGGCGAGGGCACCTCGTCCGAGCATGACATCTTCACAGCCAGTGATCTCACGACAGCGTATGTAATCTTCGAGGCACCAGATGTCGCCATTCGCGATGACTGGCAGAGAGACGACTTCGCGAATACGTGCGATCCACTCCCAATGTGCAGGAGGTTTGTACCCTTCGACTTTGGTGCGTGCGTGGACCGTGAGATGACTGGAGCCTGCTTCATCTGTCGCTCTTGCGATGTCGAGCGCGAGGGATTTATCTTCGTATCCAAGTCTTATCTTTGCGCTCACTGGAATGTCTTCTGGGATGTGTGCACGTACACACTGAATGATATCGTATAGACGTTGTGGCTCTCGTAGGAGAACAGCGCCACCATCATGGGAATTGACTTTCTTGGCAGGGCATCCAAAATTGAGATCGATGCCAACGGCGCCAAGCTCCACTGCGCGGAGTGCATTCTCTGCGAGATGTTCTGGAATTCCACCGAGCAGTTGGTAGAGTACAGGTGTACCTGCGTGGGTATGACACTTGGTGTGTAGTTCGGGGCAGTGTTTGTAAAACAACTTGGCCGGGAGCAGTGTGTTGGTGACACGAAGAAACTCCGTCACACAGGCATCAAACCCACCAATGTCGGTGAGCAGTCGGCGCATGATTGAGTCAACAACCCCTTCCATGGGGGCGAGGTGAATGTGCATGGTGTGTCTTTCCTGTGGTGAGGTGACTTTTTGTGTCATGGCGAGCAAATAGGCTCGTCTTTGTCTCATATCTGGCGCGTCGAGATGCGTCAAGTCTCTCACTGAAAGTGGTGTTGATGAGACGTTTCACTTCCTAGAGGATTGTGATATATTGCGGCGTCCTTTTGTGAGCAAGCATGGCAACGTCAATTCTTGCGGTTGTATCCGAGTATACCGCACTTATTTTATACGAAAGGCTTGAGTTGAATGAGTCGAGCACGAGAGCGTGAAGAGCCCCAAGGACGCCCACCAGAAGAGGATGAGCAACCTTCGGTGCTTCCTGAGACGAAGATGTTGAGTCCTGAAGAGCGGGCCAATATGCTCGATCATACGATGGCAAAAGATGACGCGATGCTCTACGCTCTCAAAAAGGAGGTCGGTGCGCGTGCGCCTGTCGCGAGGAAAAAGAACGCAGGCTTGCGTCGTAGCAACCGACGCAGTGAGCCTCATTCACCTCATCGTGGTGATCACACACAGCGTGTGCGCAAAAAGCGAAAGGTCCAAAATGATCCTCTGATCGGTCACGTGATCGGTAACCTCCAGATCGTAGAGGTCTTGGGGGCAGGTGGGTATGGTTCTGTGTATCGCGCCGAACATCCCGAATTGAGAACATCCTTTGCCATCAAGATGTTGAATCTCGATCAACAAAAGCGTCCCGATATCATCGAACGTTTTCGTCGTGAAGCGCGCTCCATCGCACAGATCCGACATGAGAATGTTGTACAGCTCTCCGACTTTGGCTGGCTGGAAGGATATGGATACTACATCGTGATGGAGTATCTCGATGGGGACAGTCTACAGATGACCCTTGCGAAACAGCGGAGTCAAACGCTTCCTCTTAAGCGGATTATGCGCGTGGCGAAGCAATTATGTTCAGCGCTTCAACTGATCCATCAGCAGGGCATTGTACACCGCGATATTAAACCATCTAATATTATCCTAAGCACTGATCACCGTGGAAAAGAGGTCGCAAAACTGATCGACTTTGGTATCGCAACGGTCGAAGATGAAGTGAATTTGACACAGTCTGGTGTGTGTTTGGGCTCTCCTACTTATATGGCTCCTGAGCAAGCTGACGTGCATGTTCGCGACATTGATGGTCGAACAGATCTGTATTCATTGGCGATTATTTTGTATCAGTGTTTGACGGGCGCCCCTCCTTTTCGTGGAAAGAGTTTCGGGGTGTTAATTCGTCAGCACGCACAAGATCTTCCTCCTTTGCTACAAGATGTCGTCCCTCAACGTCCTTGGCATCCTCAGCTCGAAGAGTTTTTTGCTATCGCGCTCTCAAAAAGCCCAGAAGACCGTCCTAAGGACGCGAAAATGTTTTGGGGGCAGTTCAAGGAGGCGATGACCTTTCAATACGAATTGGAAAAGCAGTCCAAGGCGTCGAGAAAGGGAGCTGCATTTGGTATGGGAGAGGTCGATGGGGGAGGGCGCGCCAGTCAGGGACGTTCTATACTCTTTTGGTTGGCGATTGTGCTTGGCTGTGTAGGGCTTGGTGTCGGCGTGAGTTGGTGGGTCGTCCAGATGCGAAAGGGAGCCACAAAAGAAACACCTCTATTACGTCGTGTGGTGCGCGGAAAAGTCCCCGCAGTACGCCGAAAGAAACCTTCTCTATTAAACACTAAAGTGTCGGTCATGTTACATTCTAACCCCAACGGCGCGATCGTCAGTGTGGGAGATAAAGTGGTCGGTGTCACGCCCTGCATCATCCGCGGGCGTCCGGGGGAGACTGTTTCGGTCGTCATGCGCCTTCCCGAATATAAGCCGCGCACTTTTTCAGTCACTTTTACAACACAACGACTGCGACTCAAAGCCGTTGAGTTGCAACAGTAAGGAACATCCAAGAAAGAGCCATTTACGCGAGCTTTTTGGGATCTTGAGAGAGGGTGGTTTCAAAGTCGACTTTTTCGGTCTCTGGGTCGACAAATTTGACGTGGACAGTGTCTTCGATGGGGTCGAATGTGATGAGGGTCGCGGCAGCTTTTCCTGCGATATACTTAAATTGATCGGGCGGTGCAATCGCCTCTTCGTTTCCTTCCATGCTTCCGAGGACGTTGGCGAGCACCTCTGGGGGGTGATTGCCTCCTGGTCCCACGAGGATCTCCCACAAGTTGCTGCGAGGACCTTCGCGCTCAACCTTGGCCACGACACCGATGTGATAGTCTCCTCCCAAGAACCAAACATTGGAGATCTTTTGCGTCGTGATATGGTCCAATAGCTCTTCGCGTTGGTTGTGATATCCTTCCCAGCGGTCGTCCTCTGCGACAATCCAGATAGGCGTGAATTTGATGATAGGGACGGAGTTGAGCAAGATCTTAAAATGACAGGGGCTCTCTTTGAGACTTTTTTTCAGCCAGTCCATTTGCTCTTGACTGATGTAAATATTTTTGTCTGGTTGGCGTTCTCCACGACAGTCGAGGACAAAAAACTCTGCGGTGGTTCCCCAACGATAACTCGACCAAAAGCGCTTGTTCGGCAGATTTTGCGGTTGGACTGTATGTTGGAAGTAACTGTCACGGGCGAGCTCGCGAAAGGACGCTGGTTTGTCATATAGCTTGCTGTTGTCAGTGCTCTCGTGATCATCCCATGTCGCGTATAGTCCGGCGTGAGCAAGGAATTCTGGGTAGCCCGGTGCCTGGAGCGTCTTTTTCCACTTGTTATGAAATGCCTTTTTGGTCTCTGCGCCATCGTTATATGACATATCACCGAGGTGACAAGAGAGATGAATGTCTTGCCTCGCCATCCACTGTAGTGACTTGAAGACAGGGTATCGCTTAACATAGGTACATGCGGTGGCGGCGAGTGTAATGGGTTGTAAACAGTTGTCAGCGAAGGCTGTGTAAAAGGAGCCGATGCGCGAGCGCGCAGTGTCGTTGTTGTTGTCGCGTGCAAAAAAGGCAAAGTGGTAACGCTGACCTGGTTTTAAACCTTCTACAGTCTCGTGGATAAAACCCTCTTTGGGGGTCGCTTCACGGTCTATCACGAGTTGGATGCTATCGTCACCCTCTGCTTTTCGCCAAACGCGCAGTTGCTTAGGGGTATCATCTTCTACAAAGGTCCATAACAGCGCTCCTGAAGAGGTCATGACGCCTGACTGCACACCAAACGAGAAGATCGTATCGTCTTGCTTCGTGGCTTCGGGCTGGAGCGTGCTTGCCTTGGCGTTGTCCTGAGAGGTCTCTGCGCGGCAGATTTTTTCTCGTGCCTTGCGCTGCTTTTCCTCCTCTGTCTCGACTGGCTCTGTAGGGCCACAAGCCTGCAAGCCTAGAGACCACAGCAGAGATGCTTTTGCGCTGATGGCCAAAAAATCACGTCGCCTCCAATGTTGTTTACTCGGTGAGGGTGTGATTTGTGTGTCCGGTTCCTGGGAGGAGGTTTTGCGAAGCAGCATCAATCGGGACCATACCCGAAACAATCTCGCGCGCAGTTTGGATGGACGATTGGGGGGATATGTCGATGTCATAGACAACCTCACATGTTTTGTGTCGATCAATACAATACACTTGGCTTTGTATGGTCTTTTTTGCAAAAGCCTCGTCTTACGCGGCATATGAGAACGCAGTGTCGATATGTTGAGCTCGAATACACTGACACTCATCACCACATCACCAATATATGAGAATATCAACACAAATACGAGAAAAAATGAACGTGATTCCCAAAAAAGACGATTTTCCCTTGACACCGAGAGCAAATATTGCAAAACTCCGCAATTGTCTTGTGGAGAAACTCACAGGTGTTCACAAGATCAGAGGGTGACTGAAAAATGTAACAGCCACCATTCGGGACAGTTCTCACTGTTTCATTGTCCTTTCAAACACACCACCGAAAGAGTGGATTGTTGTTGTCCTGCAGTAGCTCTTGGATGTTTTCAAAAGAATGTTAAAGTTCAGTCTCCAGGTGCTTTGGTTTCTGTGCCTTTTTGGGGTGTGAGCGTCGCTTGCAATGTCTTTCCCTCTCCTACATGTAGAGAATGCCGGGGTCGAAGACACTGATTGCTCCACAAACTCCGCATCCAGAAGGATGTGTATATGTTTGATGACTGTTTTCATCATCACACTCACCAAAAAACACACTCTCACAGGATAGCTCCATACATGAGCGAGTTAAGGAGAAACATCGTGCAATTGCATTTTGCATTGAGTGACGAAGCCACCAAAAAACGTGTTGGCAATAAAATTTATGACAGAGGCGAAAAGCTTTTAGGAAACAACACAACCTTCCATGTTGTCTTACGCGAACAAACACTAGTCTCTGATGTTCAGGAGCCTAACTTCCCGGCTTACCGAGTGGAGATCTTCTTCGAAGATGATGGATCGATCCAAAAAACCCGGTGTCAGTGCAAGTCTCCTTGGCGCGAGTGTGAGCACATCGCCGCGACGCTCCTTATGTGTTCTCGTAATCCCGGCATTATCGATGTAAGACCTCCTGTGGCTGAGCTCTTGAAGCTGGCCAATCAGGAGACCCTTCACGATATTGTAAGTGCCTGGATCGAGCGCCACCCAGAATTCTCCGAGTGGCTTGATGATGAACTTGCTCAGCGACTCCCCAACCAAAAAGAGAGTGTGCCTACGCCTGCACCCGTCGCAGTCGCTGCTAAGGCAAGTGTCCCCGTCGAGACAAATGAGGTCGTCGAGACGACCACTGCCAGCGAGACAAAAGAAGCTGTCGAGCCTGTCTCTCTTCCGCAAACGATCAAGGTCGTTGAAGCAGCCCCTGAACCCAAAGCGGAACCCGCCAAGCCCGCCCCTGCAAAGACCAAAGAGAAACCCAAACGCTCACAAGAGAAACCCAAACGTTCACCACGCGTCAAGATCATCGAAAAAGCACCTGTTTCCCTCGATGAGCTCGCGATGCCCACAAATGAGGCTCCCAAAAAAGAGGCCAAGAAAACGCCGAAAAAAGAGGCCAAGCAGGAGACGCCAGAGCCTACGAAGAAGCGAAAAGTCGGGCGTCCACGAAAAGAACGTGAGGCGCCTGCACCCAAGAAGCCGCGTCCCCCCAAAAAGCGCAAAAAAATCAACCTCAAAAATGCACGCAAAATCGCACGTGACATCTTTATCCCCTTCGAAGAGGCGAAACGTGCCGAAAAAGCGGAGTGTATTGAGGAGATTTTTGAAGACTTCCGTGATATGCTCGCGCAAGTCAAAGTCATCCTCGATGCGCAAGACCCCACCCGCGCCCTCAAAATTCTTGAGTATTTCATCTCTGAGTGGGCCGAACATTGGGACACCCTCTCCAAATTTAATACAGCCGTCCCCGAGTTCTGGACGACCTTTGAGAGCACACTCGTCGAGACACTGTTGACCATCGACTTCGAAGAGGGCGAACAAGAGACGTGGAGCGAGATGCTCACGACGTGGCAAAAAGCTGCTGAGGGAGCGGACGTACGTGTTTTCCACGGTGCGATGTTTGTGATCGAAGAAGGATGGGAAGATGAGCGTTTGCAAGACGCTATGGCCGGTGATTTTGAAGACGCTGGCTTTGTGTGGGGAGGGCGACGCCCGGCATACGCTGATCTCGTGACGCGTGCTCGATTTGCGGTCCTCGGTCGCCTCGGTGAAGAAGACGCGGCTCTTAACCTCGCGCTCGCCGAACAAATGCTCCTGGACTATTTTCTCATGCTCGTTCAATTCGAGCGATTTGACATGATCATGGAAGAAGCACCTTACTGTATTGAAGACGCACAGGCCGCTCTACGAGCTGCCAAGGCGCTTCACCAGCGAGGACAACTGACTCTCGCACAGCAAGTCGCAGAGCTTGGCATCAAGCGAGGTGGTGCTGGCATCGAAGATCTTCAAAAGTGGACTGAAGGTTGTGCTGAAGTCCTTCAACCAGAACAAACCTCGGCTGAAGAGGCGCTCTTTTTGTTTGAACGCAACCCTTCACTCGCAGCCTACGAGATCATTCGGGATAAAACGTCTGCCAAGAAGTGGCCAAAGCTGAAAGAAAAACTCTTCAAACGACTCAACAGAGAGATGGATCGCGGAAAAGCCCACGCGCAAATTTATTTGTGTGAAGGGATGATCGATGAGGCGATTCGTGTCGCAAATGACAATGTCAAAACGCCAGAAGTCGTGAGAGTTGTGTTTGAAGGGACCAAAGAGACAAAAGCTCCCTGGGCGATCGCGGCGGCCAAAAGACAGGCAGAAGAGATCATCGATGAGATCCGGGCCGAAGAGTATGACGACGCGATCACGTGGCTCAAAGATGCCTACGATGTTGCCAAGCAAAACAAACAAGCGCACCACGAATTTTACACATACGTAAATTCGTTGATCGCAAAACACAGGCGCAAACACAAGTTGCTCCCGATGTTGCGCGAGGTGATTAGCTAACGGCGCTTTCCTCTACCTGTCCTCTTGTCTCGATCGTCTCACCTCCCTCCATGATACTCCACCGGCAGAAACACACAGACAGTATCACGCGAATGTGTTGGGATTGCTCTTGACTTTTTTGTCCCTCATACGCTTCATGTTGGCACGATTGTATTCGTCGCTTTGTCCTTGACGATGGTGGACACGAGTTGATATCTATGAATGCAGCGATTTGAGCGTACTGAAAAACAACAATCTTTCTCTCGAAAAGGCGATATGGGATGAAGTTACGAGAAAGTAACATCGAAAAACTCAAAGAAAGAACCTTTGACATCTTGATCATTGGTGGTGGTATTAACGGTGCGGTTTCGGCCTCGGCTTTGACGAGTCAGGGGGCATCCGTCGCGCTCATCGACAAACATGACTTCGCTGGCTTTACGAGTCAGGAATCCTCCAACCTCGTCTGGGGGGGGATCAAATACCTCGAATCGTATGAGTTTGGGCTGGTTCGCAAGCTCTGTCTCTCTCGTAACCACCTTTTGCGCCATTATCCTTCGACAGTCCAAGAGATCCGTTTTTTCGTGACGCTTGATCAAAAGTTTCGGCACAGTCGGTGGTTTTTGTACGCAGGGACATGGCTGTACTGGTTTATGGGGAACTTTTTTACCAAGATCCCCCATCTGCTCTCGCGAGCCTCCATCAATAAGTCCGAGCCGATCATCAATACAGAAGGAACACAAGGCGGATTTTGTTATTCAGACGCTTATCTGATCGACAATGACGCGCGGTTTGTGTTCAACTTTGTACGTGAGTCGATGGATCACGGTGGGATCGCGGCCAATTATATCGAAGCGCTAGGCTCGACGTGGGATGAGAAGACGCAGCTCTGGATGACCCGTGTACGCGAGGGGATGACTGGCGAAGAGTTCACGATTACGTCAAAAGCCTTGCTCAACACATGTGGTCCTTTTGCGGACAAGTACAACGCCCTCTCTGGTATCGAAACATCCCACCATCACCTCTTCTCGAAGGGGATTCACCTGTTGATCGATCGGATCACTGAGAGCGATCGTGTCCTCACCTTTTTTGCCGATGATGGGCGCCTCTTTTTTATGATCCCGATGGGACAGAAGACCTGCATTGGTACGACAGATACACGTGTCGACACGCTTCCACCACGTGTCACTGATGAAGATCGTGACTTTGTGTTGCGCAATATCAACAAACGTCTCAAGCTCGATAAGCCCCTCACAAGGGACGATATCCTCGCGGAGCGGTGTGGTGTGCGTCCGCTCGTTGTCGAACCGAACAGTGGAAAGAAGGACGATGGAGACTGGACTTCGTTGTCTCGTAAGCACATCGTCGAGAAAGATGAACAGAAAAGACACATCACGATCTTCGGTGGTAAGCTCACTGACTGTCTCAATGTGGGCAACGAGATCTGTGAGACTGTGCAGGATTTTGGGATCGAGCTGCCTCATTTTGGCTTCAAGTGGTTTGGTGAGTCTCCAGAGATGCGTCGAGAGTTCTTTCACCGTGCCCATCTGATGGGACTCGATGAGTTGACGCCAGAGATCTGTCCAGAACCCCTCAGTCAGCGACTGTGGCGTCGGTATGCGATCCGGGCGCTGTTTTTACTTGAGGAGATCCGCAGAGATCCGAAGATGGCAGAGGTGATGCTCGAAGGGACACACTATATGCGTGTTGAGATCGAGCATATCGCACGTCATGAGATGGTGACATGTTTGGATGACTTTATGCGTCGTCGCTCAAAGGTCGCGTTGGTCAACCCACCTGACCTGATCGAACACAATAAGGGATTGATGGAGGCGTGTAAGGTGTTCTTTGGAGAGCAGGCGCAGGCCAAGTACGATGAGTACTTTGAAGGCGCGCACCTTCGTCATACGGGGAGAGTGTCTTCGTAGGGGGATGTCACAACATCAGGGGGCAAAGAGGAAATCGAAGACGCGCTTGCCAATTTTTTGTTCTTCCACTTCAATGCTGTTGGCCTCTTCTCGTGCGAACTTGACCGCGTGCTGGAGCTTTTGAATCCTTTGGAGCAGCTCATTGACGCGCTTTGCAGGCAGGGCACCTGAGAATTTGATGGTCTTCCAATATCCCACGACGATATCTTCGTAGTAGACCTCGACTTGTGCAGGGTGGTGCTCTGTTGCTTCGGCTTTTACGTGGTTGCGAGGGACTTTTTTGGTTTTCGTGGTTTGCAGTGGTTCAGTGGCAAAGCAGTCAGAAGAGGGATCATACTCCCAGGATTCGCCGGCGTCGAGTGTCGGGAGTTTTTTGATGAACGTGTGCAGGTCTGTCAGTTGTTTTTCGAGAAAGAGCAGGTAGGTGACGGGGACATCTTTCACGATGGTCTGACCATCGACGACGACATCAGCGCGGGCTTTGTTGTTGGCCCAGTCTTTTGTGGCGGTGATGTCGAAGAGTTTGGTCATGATGTCGGTGGTTTCGCGGATGATCTCTTCGACGTTGACTTGGACTTTGGTGGACTCAGGAGGGAAGACCTCGCCTTCCTCATCTTTGGAGCGATATGTCCTTGAAATACCGGAGAGTAATGCTGTTTTTTGCAGCGTCTTGTGTGCGTCTGTGAGATCTCGCAGAGCCTGGCTTTTGATTCCTTTTTCGATCGCAATAATTTGGTTCAGACGTGGTGCCATGGGTCATTCATCCGTATGGTTAAGGGCGCAACTGAATAAAGGAAAACACCCCCTGTGAAAGAGGGTGTTTTCTTTTGGTTGCGGGGGGTTGTTTGGAAAATCTTTGTGTGCCGCGCGTTGTTGGGGCACTGTATGTGGAATCTATAACGAGACAACAGTAGGTGTTGTTCATTGAAAAAAGAATGAACCCCGAACTCTAGCCTCTGTCAGGGGTTCGTTTTACCGCCCAATTGCGCACACCAACGACGTTTAAACCCGGGATTCAATTTGACATCGTTGTGTTCTACTATTGAACTACCGGTCCATAAAGTAAGCGGACCAGGCAGGAGTTGCACCTGCACCCAACAATTCCGATCTCGGGCACTTGATTTGGTGATCGGCGGTGAATGCTCAGTTTGGAGTAAGAATCTGAGCTTCATGGTATCCGGATGGCGCCTCTACCTGTTGGGCTATCTGGCCGTCAAATGGCTAGAGAAGGATTCGAACCTCCAACTTCCTATCCAGGATACCGAGTGTAACTTGAGCTTAAATGTAAGTTTGTTACTCCAGAGGCCATTGTATGAATGGTGTCTTCAAAGCGCAAGGCCATTTTGTAAATTCTTGTCTTTTGCGTGGAGATGGTGCAAAACAAATGGACGAATAGCCCGATTTTTTGTCGTAAAGGAGAATGTGAATGCTACGAATCATCTTGGGGTTGGCATCTTTTGTGTTGCCTGTGTTGTTGTTTGCAGTGGCGGGCGTGATGGTCTATCCGGCGTATTTGTTTTACAACTGGCTGTATGCCTTGGGTGGACCGGCAATTGCGGTGATGGGGTTGCCGCTCGCATATTTGATTTGGGGTTTTAGCTTTTGCGCCTTCACGATTTTGTTCAAGTACATCACCTTCCACAAGACGAAGGAGGGGAGCTATTCCTATGCCAGCCTTGAAGTCGCGCGCTGGGCGATTATGACGCGGCTCGTTGAGTTCAGTAACGCGATCTTGATGATGCACCTACGTTCGACGCCGTTTATCGTGATCTGGTTTCGTCTGTTGGGCGCGAAGATCGGCAAAGATTGCTACATCAACACCTATGAGTTGACGGACTGGGATCTCTTGACCATTGAAGATGAGACCATGCTCGGCGCAGGCGTTGTGATGCAAGCGCACTCCGCAGAAGCCGGAAAGCTTCACTTTCGTCCTGTGCGTATTGGGAAGAAGTGCAGTGTTGGGCGCTCATCTGTTGTCTTGCCAGGTGTCGAGATGGGAGAGCGCGCGATCCTTGGGGCGATGTCCATCGCACCGAAAGATCTCAAGATGCACGCGCACAGTATTTGGGGTGGTGTTCCCGCCAAACACATCAAAGACTTCAAACCCAAGTCAGAGAGCTGATACAGGAGGGATTGCGCCAGCGCAGTCACCTCACAGCCTTGGGACGCGCTCGCGAATATCAAATACAAGTCTCCCTCTCCTACACTCTCTGCATTCGACTGCTTCGAATTTTTCCCTCTCTCTTCGATCTTCGGGGACTGAAAGGGGAGCATGCAAACGACATGCCTTCTAGTTCTACAAATCTGCCAAAAATGAGACATCTTGTGGGGGCTATGTTACGTTTTGGAGAACCACCCATGTACACGGTGCTAGTGGAGTCGTGATTGTTGCCGAACCGCTGGTCTTTTGGTTGCGCTGTGTGTGGATGGTAGATGTATGTTTTTTCTTTGATGGAATGTTGTTTGATGATGGTGGTTATTGCCTATGATTTGGTCTGTTGTATTAGTCATTGCGGCGGTATCGCTGCTCTTTTTGTTGTTGCAGGAGAGTGAAACACCTCTCCAGGCAGAAGACCTTCACGAAGATCTTTTGGAACTCCATCGCGCACATCGGCGCGCTGAGTGGCAGGCGCAAGTCGCCTCTGCGTCGACGACGCTCTCTCAGGAGATCGAAGAGTTAGAAAAGCTGGGGGCATCTGTTCAACAAGATCCCCTCGTCGCGAGCCAATTCGCTGAGCGCCTCCTCGCGATGGCAGAAGAACATGAGTCGTGCGGTGAGATCGAGGCAACGGAGCGTTCATATTTGCGCGCTGTCTCACTCCTCGAACAAGCACAAACACTCCCCACACAGCTCGCTCACCTGCTCCCCTCAGTGCAGACTCCTGAACTTCACTTCGATCTGATCGAGGCGTACAGAGAAATAGGGCTCTTCTACCAGAGGAGAGAGCGACATGAGGAGGCCGCCCATTATTTTCGGCGCTCCCTCCAAGTGCACGAAACTCTATTTGAAGGGGAAGCACACGACCGTGTCCCTATGTTGCTCGATCTTGCCGACTCGCTCGCACAACTCTCCGATCATGACGAAGCAGAGGCGAGTTTTCTTAAAGCTGTTGAGCTCGCGAAGTATTTTTACGAACACATCGATGACGAGAGCGACAACGCAGGTGCACGCTTGAAGCACATGCACCAAGATCTTCATGGTGACATTCACGATATGTGGACAGATGAAGAGGAGCGGGAAGAGGCGCTGTTTTTGTGGATGGCGTGCCTTCACAATCTCGGGCATTTTTACACGACACAAAAACGCTACGACGAAGCGCTGGAGCTTTTGCAACGTGTTGTCTCTTTGAGTGAGCGACAGTGCAGTTCCGACGAGGCTTTTGTCGCGGTCGCGATGCACAGTCTCGCCGATCTCTACACTGAGAAAGCAGAGTATGAAGAAGCTGAACTTCTTTACCTTCGGGCCTTTGAGCTTCGTGAGCGGGCGATGATGCACCCTGACCACCATTTACGTGTCAGTACACTCTACGCGCTCGCGAAGATGTATATTCGTGGCGGTCAGCTTGATGACGCAAAGCTGACCCTCCTACAAGCCGAAGACCTCGCCAAAACAGAACACAGCGAAAAAGACCTCCTGCTCGATATCCAAGAACAACTTACATTGTTGAGTGTTTGAGGTCTCGTCGTCGTATGGGAGAAAGCAAAAGAGCCGGTACACAATTTGTGTACCGGCTCTTTTACAAAGTGGAGGCGACGGGACATGAACTCCTTGACTTTCGCCAAGGCACGGACTATTCCTTCATCTCAAACAACCAAAACCGATTGAGTGAGAGGAGGGCGTGTTATGAGTGAAGCAACTCAAAAAGCCTACGTTGCTGGCATCATTGATGGAGAAGGGACCATCACATTGACGCGTTTGTACAAAAACGCGAGATGGAAAACACCGATTGTGTCTGTCAGTTCGACGACTCAGGAGAGGAACCTGAGAAGCTTTACAGAGCCGCTCTTCTGGTTCAAGAGTATGTCAAAGTAACACCACGAAATGGTCATTACTCCCAAAAAATGTGCGCAGCAAAAGAAGATTTCGAGTATCGCTTCTTTCATCCTGGGACTCCTTAGCCCTGTCAGACCTTAGGAGTCCATAAGTCTCTAGACGGCTGACTGCTTTCGCATTCACCGTACGGCGTTGCCACCGGCATTACCCGCTGAGGTTTCACCGTATGAGCCCTCTGTTTCCGCCAGGGATCGCTCCCTGGGGCGACTCTACTGAATCGAACCCGCGTCCGGAAAAGTTCCACATATGGGTCTACGTGCGTAGTTTCATCTTTTATTCTCGTCCCAAAAAGCGCCGATGAGCAGGCTTTTTTTGGCACATCCTCCCTAAAATTTCACTTCATCTCGAAGGAGGAGCGAGACAAAGCTAAGTCCGCGGGTTTAGCCGCCTCAACCAACATGCAGACAGGGCTGGTCAAGGCGCCGGCTTATGCAGCCAGTGCTAGCTCAACGTTATCGTTGGCAACTAAAAGTTTTCCGGGTTAGTTACGGGGCCACCCGGTCCCCGACACGCACCATAAGCTTCCACATTCCCGTCGAAACCATTGCGCCCCCAGTTTTTCAATGAGCAATGTGGCCATCACCCTGCTCGGGTTGGCAACACATCTCTCTCCTCTTCTGCTGTAGTCTTCCCACAACGTCATGGAGAGGAGATATGATTATAGGGACGTTTCATGAAAAAGCAAACTTGATGTGATTGTTTTTTTCGCACATATCGAATCACAAACACATCGCGTCTCGTCGCCAGAGGCTTGCCTTTCCTCATGATCCCTTGCACAATGCAGACGAACAGAATGACTGAGAAGTTCATAGAAATACGGAGAGAATGCATATGCGAGGTTGGCTGATAGGATGTTTGTGTTTGTTTGGGGTGTTCGCCTTACACACTGGCTGTAGCACCAATAATGGGAATAATGAACAGGTGAAAGATGGCGGAGTAAAGGACTCCCCAACCACTCCACAGTGCCTTACGGCGCGCGACTGTAAGGAAGGCGAAGATTGCGTCAAAGGCGCTTGTAAAGTTGCACAAGAGTGCTCGGAATTCTCCGAATGTGAAAAAGATGAACGCTGTAGCGGGGGATATTGCCTCAAACGCTGCGATGTCGACACCGATTGTCCCGAACAACACGTTTGTACGGATGGTCAATGTCATAAGCCTGACTGGAAGACTGCGAAAGCACCCAACGAAGGCAGCACCGCGACCAAACCCCTCCAGATCGGCCTCGGTGTCGAAGATCTCGATCACCCCCTCAGTGTCTCGATGGCAGGGTATGGTTTCCGCCCCGGTCCCAAAGGGCCGTACGCAAAAGCACTCGGAAGCTCCGAAGGGATGTATGACCGCTTTAAGGTCAAAGCTCTCGTCCTCGACAATGGTGTTGAGCGGATCGCTGTCATCCGTAGCCCGCTCGTCTTTTCAACTGACTACTTCATCACACAGATCAGCCAATACATCATCGAGAAAACACAGGTCAACATGATCGATAAGATCTTGTTTGTCTCCACACACAGCCACTCCGCGCCTGCACGTTTCTGGAACTTGCTGCCCGATCTTGGCTTCGGAACGTTCGGTGGTGGTGACTTCCACCCCGAAGTCTTTCGACGTATGGTCGCCTCCTTCGGGAACGCGATCATCAAGGCCAATAAAGATCTCCAACCTGGTAAGTTTGCCTACCACATCGATCCTAACTTCGACCCTGAGAAAGTGATCTTCTCGAACCGTCGCTCTGAGAACAGCGATTATCGTCACCCCTACCTGCTCGTCGCGAGAGCTGAACGCCTCGATGGGACACCAATCGCCGCGCTCGTGAGCTTTCCAATGCACGGGACAATTAACAGCACGACGTTTATGACAAATGACGCCGCTGGGGGTCTTGAGTTTGGTGTACAGGAGATCCTTGAGAAGAAGTACAAGAGCAAGATCGAAGTGTTCTTTTTGCAAGGTTGTGCAGGCGATATCTCACCACGTGGGGATCGTCTTGGTCACAAAAAACTCCTCCAGATGCAAATGCTCGGACGCTTGGCTGGACCCAAGATCCTCGAATACTTCGATGGTCTCAAGGACAAAGGCAAGACCGACATCTCACTCGAAGTCGTCAACCGACGTATCCCACTCTCACGTAAAGCCCTTGGTTACAAAGATGACGAATTCTTCCAACTCAAAGATGGTGAAAAACTCCCTTACCGATTTGGTGCCTTCCAATGTGTGAAGGATGGATTCAATTTTAATACGGACCCGGACGGGAGACATACAGACGGGAAGCTCGGTTGTATCTTCTCATTTGAGGTCCTACACGGTGGACCGGCTGTCCAGTTTTCCAAAACGCGCTTGTCTGCAGCACGTATTGGCGATCTGATCATCTCGACCTTTCCAGGCGAGGCGACTTCACCTGTCGCGAAAGCCTTGCGGGATGGATTCATCGCAAAAACAGGCGGCAAGTTAAAGGACGTCGTGGTGCTTGGCTACGCACAAGATCACCAGCTCTACATCACACGGGAAAATGATTGGTGGCGTGGAGGATATGAGGCGACGATGAGCACCTGGGGCTTCAAAGTGGGTGAGTATCTGATCAATAACGCGATCGATTTGACCGTCCAACTTACGACGACAGAAAAAGAGAAGAACGACACAGGGATTCTTCCTGTTGACCACTACAAGCTCGATCTGACTCCAACGATCGAGCGCGTCGTTACCCCAGAAGCCGGTACGATCGCGACACAGCCCCCCAAAGAGTACAAACGCATGGCGCTTGAACCGATGACGTTCATCATCTCTGGTGGTTGGGTCGGTGTGGATCACCCCAAGGTTGTGCTTCAAAAGAAAGAGGGTGGGGCGTTCAAGGATGTCATGCGTGATGGTGGCCAACGTGTCTACGATGACGCTGATTACCGTATGGTGCTTGAATTCCGCAAGGTCGCAGCTGACAAGGTCCATTACGAGTATCGTTTCCAGGAACTGGAGACGTTCCCTGCGGGGACGTATCGCTTCCACGTCGAAGGGCAGAAGTGGGATGGCTCCAAGCGTGTGCCCTACACAGTCGATACGGACGCGTTTGAGATCGTCCCTGGCGACAACATGCGCGTCAACACCGTCTCTCTCGAAAAGGACCAGATCGCGGCATATGTCTCTTACCCGGCAGGGTCCAATGATGACGGTAAGTCGGACTTTGGTGCGCTGTCTGCGACAGGACACAGATTGCGTTCGTCGCTCGTTCGTTGGGAGGTGGGACCACCACTCCCCGAGAACGCCGACGTCGATATCAAGATCACGATCAAAGATAGCGCGGACAAAGAGGAGATCGTCGAGGTCAAGAAGTTGAACGTGTACAAGAAGGACAAGATCAACATCGTGACCAAGCGCAAGGAAGGCAAAGAGACGACGAGTGAGATGGAGACACAAGTCTCTGGTTTTACAGCGAAGCTGCCCAACACACTCGTTGCGGGCAAGTACACAGTGACCATCGAAGTCAAGGATGCTCACGGTAATACAGGGGTGTGGGGGCCCAAGGAGCTAGAGATCAAATAAGATTGTTCGGGGAGGGGTGCTTTTCTGTCATGGGGATGTCTGGTTTTTCTTCCAGGTACTTTTTCAATCCAGCGATGTTGTCCATCCGCATTCTTTTTGGGTGCTGGTGGTCTTATTTCTTTTTGTTGCGAGGTGTGCGGACGAGCATTGTGGACTCGCGTTTTTTGCCAGCGTTGTATTCTGGCGGTGGGGTATAGGAGGGATTGGAGAGCAGCCGCTGTTGGCTTTTGAGTCGCTCCAGTAAAAGTCCAAGGCCGTAGCGCTCGGCGTCTTTGATGCCGCGCTCCAGGATGTGCTTGGCGGGGCGTTCAAGTCCATGGGCTGTGAGCGCGCGGCTGAGGCCGAGAACTGAGAGGATGTAGCGGCCTTTTTCGTGGTGTTTTTCAAAGAAGTCGAGCGCACGGATAAAGAAGAACGAGGTCAACCCACCCTCAGGGAGCTTCGGTGGGAGATGTTTGACCATCGTCTCGGCGCGTTTGCTTGGGAGTCCTGCGGCAGCCTCACCTAAGAAGTAGAAAGCCTGTGCCTGCTCTGTTGTGGTGAGCTTTTTGGGCAGCTTTTGATCGGCGATATGGGAAAATTGCAGGGCTTCTTGGGTTTTTTGGTTGAGGACATAGGCCGCAGAGAGGGCCGATGCGATCTGTGTGATGAGCTGCTCTTCGCCTGTATTTTGTACGAGTTTCCAAGCCTCTCGTAGGGCTTTGACTGCGGCCTGTCCCTCTCGTCGCAACAGCGCTGTGTGTCCAAAGTGTAGGAGTGTTGGGATCAGTTGACGGTAGGCTTGGTGTTTGCGCTGGATATCTGCGGCCTCCCATAAGAGCGTGCGGGCTGTCTCTTCATCGCCTACAGTGAGATGTAGCTCGCCTCGTTGGGATAACAGGTGTGATTTGAGCAGGTCTTGTTTTTGGGGATGACAGAGCTTTGTCGCTTGATCGAGGATGTTTGTCGCGTCGGCCCACCGTCCCTGAAGTCTCGCGAGCCATGCCTCTGTGCTGGCTGCGTGTACTTTCTGTTCGGCAGTTTTGGGGGAGTGCTCTGTTCGCTTCAGTTCATCGAGAAGGCGTTTGGCCTTTTCTGGTTGGGATTGCATCAACGCGAGCCTGATGGGGCCGTAAATCGCCCGAAAGAGTCCCTCTTGATCTTTGGCTTTTGTGCTCAAAGCCTGTCCACCGAGATAGGCGTCTTCTGCTTTCACGACCTGTTTGCGGTGTAGCTGGCAATCCGCGAGCAGCGTATAGAGCCGTCCGCCCCACCACGCTCCTGACAATTGCCAACTGAGCTGTAGTCCCCGTTCACACAAGTGGATGGTCGCTGCGATATCGCCAACGTGATAGTAACACTCGGCGAGTTTCGTGAGCAGCTCAAGCCTTTGTGAACTCGACTCTTCGGAGAGCAACTCAAGTGCATCTCCATATTGTTGGAGGGCTTGGATGGTGTCTGATTTTTTCAGCGAACGTTGCGCAAGCTCGACGAGGAATACCGCTGCCTTTTCTGTCTCTCCAGAGAGACGGAGTTGTTCGACGAGGGTTGGGACAATCTCTTTGTGCTCTTTACGCAAAAGAAGCCACTCCGCAACGCGCCTGTGTGTTTTGCGCCGGAACGCCATGGGGAGTTGTTGAAGCAGGACCTCTCGAAGGGCCTTTTGTTGGAAAGTATAGGCCTCTTCACCAAGCTCTGTTGGGGGGCAGCGTTCGATGAGTTGTTTTTGTTCGAGTGTTTTGAGGCTGTCGCTGCGGTCTTCGACGTTGGAGACCGCGATCCCCTCTCGCAATCCCCAGTCTCCGCTGGGAATCTCCATTCGTTCGAGACTCTCGATGGTCCCACGCCAGAAGGTCTCTCCAATGATCGCCGCCTTGCGCAATGTGTCTTGTTCGAGATTGCTCAGTCCACGGATTCTTCGGATAAGTTGTTCTTCTAGGGCGGACGTAATGGGGGCGTCTTTGATCCACGTCTCGTTGTTGGACGCGGTTTGTTTGACAGAGCCTTTGAGCATGTCGAGGAGGAGCTTGGGGTTTCCCTCCGACTCTTCGACGAATTTGTCGACCTGTCCGTCTCTCCACTCCAACCCCTGAGGCCATTGTTGTCGAAGGAATGCGCGACTTTCCGATGGAGTGAGGGGAGGGAGTTCGAGATGCTTTGCTTTTGAGGAGATGGAGTAGAAGAGTTCTTCATACTCACCTCTTGCCGTGATGAGGATCAAGAAGAGATGAGGAGGTGGGTTATGTAGGAGGCGTTCGGCGATGCGTTTTCCACTGCGCTCCATCAAGTGAAGGTCATCAAACACGACGAGCGTTGCGGAGTGGGATGCTGCGAGTCGGATATACCATTCGATCGCTTCTTCACACTCTCGCTCATTGACGGTGTTTTGATGGTAGAGAGAGAGTAGTGTGGCGGCGTATTCTTGCCAATCTGCGGGGTGTTGTTGCTTGGCGAGTTGTGTCAGGTGTTGGTAGAGGTCTTCTTGTGCGGCAAACTGATGCTTTTGTAAGTGGCTGTGAAACAGCGAGCTTGCGTAGGGGGCGTGGGTTTTTTGGGAGGTGTGCCAATCCGCGCCTGCCCAAAACTGGTGTGCACGTCCGATCTCTTCGGCCCAATGCTCAACAAGTCGCGTTCGCCCTGATCCGGACTCTCCAAGTATCAGCGCGAAGCGAGGCGTCTGACTACGTGTCTCACGCCAACTCTGTTGGAGTTGCGCGAGCTCTCTCTGTCTTCCGATAAATGTTGTAGGTTTGATCTCGAATTCACCGGAGTTGTGAGGTGCACCGAGAGAGACCGCATAGACTGGTTGTTCGAGTCCGGCGAAACGCAACTCTTGCGTCTGAAGCTCTTGTTGGAGCTGTGAGTGGCTTGCTGGATCGAGCCAGAGTCCATGTTCTGTGAGCTTGAGCAACATCAACTCTGCGCGTTCGAAGCCTCTTGACGCGGACTGCTGTGGAAGTGACGAGGTGATGACAGCCTGTATCTGTGAGCGCAAGTGGTTGGAAGTGTTTTGCTGCGTCAGTTGTTTTCCGATTTGGACGACGTCGAGGAGATTACGCAGGCCCTGTACGCCCTCAGTGGAGTGAACGATCAAACGATCTTCATGTTCTTGGAGGAGTGAGAGGGTGTACTCTTTGATGTGTTTTTTGATACCCGCTTTGACTTGTCCAAGGGCGATAAGCCGTTGTCCCCGGCGGTGCTGTTGATCGCCCTGAAAGGCTTGAATGTCGAGTCGCAACAGCAACAAGCTCTCTGTATATTTTGTGTACTGTGGGCTTGGTGGTGGTGTTGTGGGGGTTTTGTCGACAGATATATGGTGCGAACTGAGCGCTTGAGGGACCTTCTCGGCGAGTGTTTGTCCTTGCGATGTACCGGGCAAAGTGTGGGCGACCTGATCCCACCAATTGTTCGAGGGTTCACTCTTTGCAGCGGGGGAGGGGAGGGCTGCTGTCTTGGGGAGGGAGGACTGTGTTGGGGGGACGGGGGTTTGCGCTTGTGTGGGTTGGGGGTTCCAGAGGTTGTTTTGGATGCTTTGCACGTTGACCATCGCTGTGGCCTCATCTACCTGATCGGGGATGAAGTTAAGCGTGTCCTGGCTCGGACTGTGTTGGTGTCGTACCAGATCTTGTGCTTGTGGGGCCTCTGGGTTGGTTTGGATGTCTTTGATCAACTGCTTCCACTTTTTGGGATCGAGCGAGGAGATCTCTGTTTGCTCTCGTTGTTGTCGTGACTGTGTATGTTCTGTGGAGACGGGAGAGAGAGAGCCTACACTGGTGGGTTCGTAGTCATCGTCATCGTGATCTGGTAAGGCGTTGAGGTCTATTTTGCCACTACCTTCACGGGAGAAGTGCGTTGGGGGGTAGGTGTTTTCGTGCAACAGGCCGTTGAGGGCGGAGTCCATATCTCCAAGGACATCATTTTCCTGATTTTGTTTGGTGGGTGCGGAACGGTAGGAGTCGTTGGATTTGAGTTGCATACCACAATGTTGGCAGCGGGCGACACCTTTGGGGTTCGAAGAAGAGCAATAGGGGCAGAACTGCATTGCACCTTGCCTTGGAGTTGTGGATTTAAGGTTTTTGGGAGATCAAGTTCTTGGTTTTCCCGGAGCGTATGGTGACCTTTTCGGACCACTTTACCTTCCCGCCGAGTGCGGTGAATTGGATGGTGTGTTTGCCTGCAGAGAGAGGGTGGCGCAGGAGGATGTAGCGACCTGTATCTTTCCCATCAATGGCGATACGGGCGATGGGATTACCTTTTGCTGTGAGGTATCCCTTTCTGGGCTTTGCTCTACGTCGAGGTTTGTTCCGTGGGCTTTTTTTGTTGAGCACACCGTTGATGCTGTATCCGGGTTCATCTTCTTGGATGCGGAATGTCAGGGTGTACGGGGCATAGCCTTTTTTGCGGAAGATGAGCTTGTAGTGTTGATCACGTGGAAGAAGGTGGATCGATTTGGGTGTGTTCCCGTACGCTTTTCCATCAATTGTGATACTTGCGTCTTCAGGGATCGAGAAGAACTGCATCTTCGTCCCTTTTGGTTTGACGACTTTGGGTTTGCGGACAATTTTGAGTCGGCGCAGTGGTCTTCGCCTACGTCGTCCGACGCGCATCCTTGGGGCCTTGGGGGTCTTCTTGAAACGTCTCTGTGGTGGAGACTCGACTTGGGCGCGTGGTTCAGGTGGTGTACCTGTATCGGGTGTGGGGGGGTTGTGTGTTGTGGGTGGGAGCGGGAGTTGTTTGCCACCTGCATCTTGCTCTTGTGTTTGTGCGGGAATGGGCGCGGGAGGTGGCACGATCACGAGATAGTAGAGCATGACCAAGAACAACGCAGTAAAGATCAGCCCCATAACGACGAGGAGTCGATTTCGTCGCCTCTGTTGTCGTCGGCGTTTGATGCGGTTCTTTGCGTTTGAGGTGTTGTTGAGAGGCGCCGCAACGAGTTGTTCGTGGGAGGGAGGTTGTACAGGAGCGGGGATCGCAGGTGGTGGCTCCAGACCTGGGTAAGAAGGCGTCATCTCGTCTGTCATCGGGACCGGCGCGTGTTGTGCGGCCAGATAATCATTCGAAGAGTGACGTGGTTCTCGGCGCGCAGGTGGTACGGCGGAGAGGATGGTCGGATCGTCGTGAGCGTCTTCGTCGAAGTCCATGAGATATGGATCGGCGTTGTTGTATGGGTCAGCGTTGTTGTAGTGATACGCGGATGGGACGTGCTCTTGTGTGTAACCGCCAACGTGTTGTGGGATGTGCTGCAAGGACGGTTCGGGTTGAGCGTATGCTTCGTGGAGTGTCCCCGCGTGCTGTGGGACTTGTGTGTTGTGCCCTGCGTATTGCTGCTGTAGATCGCTGTGGTATTGGGGCTTTGGAGTTTGCGGATACTCTTGCTGATGGATCTCTTCTTGGTACTCTTCTTCGACGTTCTTTTTGCTGAGTTGGACCGTCGTATCTTCTTGTTCTTCGAGGATGTCGTCAGGGCTGAGTTCTTCCTCAACTTCGAAGCGTACGAGTTGTTCGAGTTTTTTACGGTCTTTTTGGATGTCATCGTGGAAGAGATCTTCGATGAAGGTCCGCAAGCGCTTGGCTGTAAAGAGCTCGCCATCATGGTTGATTTGGAACTTTTGCAGTGCTTCTTGAAGATCGGAGGCGTATTGGTATCGATCGTCGGGGTGGGGGGCGAGCGTTTTGAGGATGATCTCTTCGAGCCCTTCGGGGAGGTTGGGCTTAAACATTGTGGGAGGAGTGACGTCGACGTTGCGAATCTTTTGAAGGGTGGAGAGCTCGTTACTGCCTGCAAAGAGTCGCTCATTTGTGAGCATTTCGTAGAGCAGGATCCCCACACAGAAGATGTCTGCGCGGCGGTCGATCTCTTCCCCCATCACCTGCTCGGGGGCCATATACCCAAATTTTCCTTTGAGGATACCAGCCTCTGTGTGTGTGCGTTTGGAGGCCGCTTTGGCGATCCCAAAGTCGATGATTTTGACTTCGCCTTCGTAAGAGATGATGATATTTTGAGGGGAGATGTCGCGGTGGACGATGTTCATCTCTTGCATCGCGATATCGCGTTTTCTGTGGGCGTAGTCGAGGCCTTCACAGAGTTTTCCCATCACGTATGCGACGATAGAGACGGGGATATCTTGACCGAGCCGTCTCATGCGGTTGATCAGATTGCGAAGATCTTTCCCTGCGACGTACTCCATCGCGATATAAAGGGACTCATCAACACGTCCTAACTCGTAGACCTGTGCGATGTTGGCGTGGTGGAGGTTGACGGCGATTCGTGCTTCATCGACAAACATGTCGGAAAACTCACCGTCACTCGCGAGGTGTGGCAGGATTCTTTTGATCGCGACAAGACGTTGCACCCCTTCAAGGCTGGAGGTCTTGGCTCGAAACACCTCCGCCATTCCACCGACGTTGATTCGATCGAGAAGCACGTAATTTCCATAACGTACAGGTCGGTGTATTTTTTGTTTTCCCATCTTCTTTTTCAAGGGCGCACCATCCTCATCCTGGTTCGCATCACGCATTCGACTTCATTATGTATATCGCACCGTCACACACGATATCCTTACTAGGGTTGGAAGTCAAGGGGGAACACGAGACCACCCGCTTGGTAGGCGTTTTTAAGGCCACGGTTCGATGAGAGAAGTGTTCGCGCTCAGCCCTCAGTGGCCGGCCAGGGGGAGGGGACGCGGATCTGTCTGACGGAGGGGGGGAGCGATGGGGCCGGACTATGCTCTGGTAACACGACGACCATGTGGGGGGACTTTCTGTTTGGCGATGTCGGTTGATGAGGGGACAATACTGCGAGCTGCCGTAGGAGTTGATCCAGTTCTTGCTCTGTGTGGAGGACTGGAAAGGTTTGTTCTGCTGTTGCGAAGTGTACAGGGTGTCCATGAGATATGTAGGAATATGCAAATGACGCCGCAAGATCGATGCTTTTGTCGATGTATCGCGTCGCCTCTTCTGTGTTCAGGGTGTCAGGGGCGACGTTCCACAGCAACAGATGGGCTTGTGGCCGGTGTTCTCGCTCGAACTCTTTGACCTGCCACTTCCCCGTACGTGCGGAGCTCGGCCAATGGATCCAGCGCAGCTCATCACCGGGTTGCATCTCTCGGAGCATGAAGAAGTTGTTTCCCTGTCCTCGCTCCGCGTGGGGTTGTTGTCCTTGTTGGAACAGATGACGTCCCATTGGGGGGCGTAAGATCGGCATGAGCTTTGGATAGACCAGGCATGTTTGTTCGAGCTGGATGACGCGGGATTTGACAAACAAGGAGAAGGGGAATTTTGTCGAGATGGTCACCTCTTGAAAAGTATACTCTCCTCTTCTCGGGAGCTCCAAGCGATAGGCCGTTTTTTGTTCTTGTTGTGGACCAATTTTGAGGAAGTAGCATTTTTTGCTCTTTTGGTGACCTTCGATGCGATCTTCGATCTCGATGGAGAAGGAGGGAAAGTAACGTTTTTTGTTGGAGATCGTGAGCGTGATCAGGCAGGGGGTCTCCGCAAACATGCGCTGTGGTAGGTGACGTTGAATGTGCAGGGATTTGAGGGAGACGTTGGAGAGGATCCCGCTGACGATGATCAGGCTCAGCAACATCCCGAGGAGCAAGTAGAGCAGGTTGTTTCCTGTGTTGACGGCGCCGAGGCCGATGCCCACGGTCAACCAGAAGAAGTATTTTCCCTCCCGCGTGAAGCGAAGTCTACGGGGAAGTCGCAGTCGTTTGTTTCTCATGGAAGGTGCTCCAGCGCATGGATGTTGTTGCTGTCGATGTTAGAGCGGGACAGGGAGGTGACTGAGGATCTCGATGATCACTTGCTCCGTGCTGGTCTCACCTTCGGGATTCCAATCTCCTGTTCCTCGATGTTTGGGAGTGATCCTGTGAGCGAGACAATCGATGGCCAGGGTTTTGATGTCATCTGGAAGCACATAATCTCTTTCTTGTACAAGGGCGTAAGCTCTCACTGCGCGGTGGAAAAGCAACGCGCCTCGTGTACTGACCCCAACCGAAAGCAGCGCGGAGGTCCGTGTCTCTTTGACCAGCGCGTACAGGTACTCTTGTAAGGAGTCATCAAATTGGACGTTGTCCACTGCCGCCTGTAATCGTGAAAGCTGTTCGTGGCTGAGCACCTCTTCGAGATCGTTAACGGGGTGTCGACGTTGACGGGTCTTAAGAATCTCCAACTCCGTTTTTTCATCGGGGTACCCGATGCGGATTCTCATCAAAAAGCGATCGAGTTGGGAGTCCGGTAGTGGATACGTCCCGTAACTCTCAAGGGGGTTTTGGGTGGCCATCACAAAAAATGGCTGTTTGAGCGGGTGGGTTTCTCTGTTGACCGTGATCTGGCGCTCGTTCATTGCTTCTAGCAAGGCGCTCTGTGTACGCGGAGATGTGCGGTTGATCTCATCGGCGAGTACGACCTGTGTAAAGAGCGGCCCTGGTTTAAATTCAAACTCGTGGGTGTTTTGGTTGAAAATGGAGACTCCGATCAGATCGGAGGGGAGCATGTCAGCCGTAAACTGAATCCGTTGGAACGCACAGCCCAAGGAGTTGGCGAGAGCTTGCGCCAGGGTTGTTTTACCGACACCTGGGACATCTTCGATCAGCAGGTGTCCGCCAGCTAAAAGGACTGTGAGGACGCGATGGATTGCCTCTTCTTTGCCTTTGACGACCTTTGCAATGTTGGACTTTAGCTGATGCAGATTGTGCATCTCTTCTTTGGACAGGGGGGCTGCTTTTTGTGCTGACAACTTCGAACTCCACGTGTCTTCAAGTCAATGATCCTTTTCTCACATCGACGTCGTTTCGGCGTTGCGCTTGCGGGCTTGTTTGTACGGTATTCTCGTTCGCGCTGCTCTTATTCGATCGGACTACACAAAGAGGATAGTCTTCTGGTATCGAAAAGACAAGGCACAACTTTTACTTGATGGGGGAAAAAAGAGGAAAAAAACGAGCTCGGTTCTTCTCAACAGAAGTGGAGGGGGTACACTTTCATATCTACCGAGCTCGTTGTGAAAAAACGAACCTCCTAAAGGAGGTTTTTGGCAAGGTAGAGGGGGAACCTCGCCAATCATCACTACTCAAACCATATACTCTTCATATATGTGAATCTGTCTCTATCAACACATTGTGTACAATGGAGACAGTGTGAAGGAAAGCTTATCGCTTATCTGGGAGTCATCCTATCCCCACCGATCTTGAAATGCAACCCCTTTGTGGAACATGTTTCACAATCACGTCCTGGGGAAATCTTCTTTCTTTTAGGGCTATGGGAGCATTCGGGAGGAGCTTCTTGGGAAAAAAATTTGCGCGTGGTTGGTCACGCTCATTCACCTGCGCAAGAAAGAGGGAACGTACCGAGCGATGTTGTGTCTGGTTTGCAGCCAACATTGCGTGGTGTGGGCGCGCCATACGTCGGGGATATTCCCAGGCTCCCATGAGCCTTTGGGGTAATGGATCCTGGCGACCTGTCCGAGGAGCTGTGTGATGGGGATGGGGTTATCATCTGTAAGGCACCCATCTCCTCGTGTTGTGACAAAACTTCCTTCGTTGTTGGTGGTGATGGTTTTGAGTCTGTGGCAAACCCAACGTTCCTGTCCTGCCCAAATCAGCAATTGTCCAGGGCGCAGCGTTGAGAGCCGAAGAGGAACGAGATCAAGCCGACCTCCAGGAGGATACCAGGGGCCCATGGAGTGGCCAGTGTTGTGCATCGGAAAGCTCTCAGCCTCCCAGCCCCATAAACTCTCTGGTGTAAAGTGAGGGGAGGAGAAGAGCCCGACCCATCGCGTCGCACGTAGGAAGTACGTTGGTTGTGAGGAAGAGGCAAGAGGAGATAGAAAACAACCGTCTTGCGTTGGATGAGTGACCCGAAAAGGATACCACTTCATCTGATGTGCGTAGAGGATGATCTGTCCCGCTTCGAGGTCCATGACCTGTCTGGGGAGTAAGGTAAACACAGGAGAGGAGGGGGGAGAGATCAGGAGCGAAATCCAGTACCTGTAAACTCACAGGCAGAGTTGGGCGCGAAGCTGCATCCTTGGACAGCGCCAACTTCGAAAAGAGGCTCGGAGGTGATGGATGGTTTGGTATAGGGTTTTTTGCACACCGCTTGTTGCGCGTCGGGGGTCTGTGTTGTTTGCTCTGCCTGATCTTTTTTGCTCTGTTGTTGGCTCATTATGGGCTCCTTTGGCATACAATCTTGTTTGCTTTATGTGGACACGTTTGCAACGCAAGTGGTCTCGTCATTTATTGTAAATCATGGTTCTCTCTATACATAAGAGATCGCCACGCATCTTACAAGATGCAAGCGAACTTTTCAATCTTTGGCCCACAAGACGCGCGAGGGCTTGGCTTATGTGGAAGATTGTACAAAGAGGATCGCTCTCTGATCTATATTCTGTTTGGACAGAGGAATTGTACAGTCCCAAAGGTAGATTTTTTGCGAACGATAAAAAAGTAGATAGAACGGTAGGTTGAGGGGGGCGTTTCTTGAAGGGAGTGTTAGTGTTTGATGTAGAGGCTGCCAGCTTTTTGTGTTTGGCTGGAGGGCGCGAGGGTTGGGCTCTCTGCAAACAAGATGTCGGGGTAACCATCACCATTCATGTCAAATCCTCCGAGCAAGCTGTAAAAGCCGAGCAAGGCATCGGAGGTTTGACCAAACCACTTGAAGTCCGCGTTGAGCTTCGCGTCTCCACTTGTGAAGTTCGCAAATGGCTTACCAAAGTAAAGATAGACACCTCCACACCGTGATTTTGTTCCATCACTGGCGCGTCCTTCAGAGATCAGGAAGTCAGCGTATCCATCTTTGTTGATGTCACCAGCTGCAGTGCTGATGTTGAGCAGGTTGTCTTTTCCTGACCCAAAAAAGGTGACAGCGGCGTCTGTTGTCGCGAGTGTCGCGCCTTTGACGAGTTTTGTCCCTGAGTACAGAAAGACCCGACCAGCTCGTGTGCGTCCCACGTTTGGCGCGGATTGACTGGCCGAGATCATCAGGTCGAGTTTTCCGTCTTTATCGACATCTCCGAGGACAGACGCGGAGGAGCCAAACTGGGCGCTTGTTTCGCCTGCCGGACCGGTAAAGGTGACATTGGCGAGGCTGGCTTTGACAACACCATTGGTCGGCTTGATCGGACCATAAAACAGGTACGCTTTGTTGGCGAGTGATGAGGTGATCAAGATGTCGACGTTTTTGTCTTGGTCCAGATCTGCCGCGATCAGCGTCGTCCCAAAGAGCGGCAGCTGGCCATCGACATCGTTGTCAAACTGCATGTCCGCGAAGTTGGCTGTCCCCATCGTCAGGACGAGAGGAGTCGTCGTGGAGGTGGGGTAACTCGTGCGGCTGTAAAATACAAACACGGAGCCTTTGTGTGTGGTCCCGACATCATTCCCAAAGCTCGACACGAGAAGGTCGGCCTTTCCATCTCCGTTGATGTCTGGTGTCCCGTTGACGCCTGCTGATTCGAGGTACCAGGCGAAGAATTTTCCGCTTTGACCTGTGATGATGACACGTGAGTTGGAGGTCGCGGTGCCATCTTTGATCGTCCCTCTCGTGCCACCGAAGATAATGTAGACTTTGCCTTTTCCGCTGTCTGCCTTCGTCGAGCTGACTGCAAAGTCGGCGTATCCGTCACCGTTGAGGTCGCCCATCGAGACCGCTGTGTGGCAGAAGCTGTCTCCTGCGGCGTCTCCTGTGATGGTGACGTCTGGGGCGCCTGATGAAGGCAAGTAGGTACCCGATTGGGGGTTGCGTCCGTAATAAATGTAACCGGCGCCGATGCTGGATTTGCCGCTGATGGTCGCGTCGACCTTACAGACGATGATATCTGGAAAACCATCTTTATCCAAATCACCGAGATGCTGGATTTTGAAGCCATATTGGCCACCTTGTGGGTTGGTTTCTGTGACCTGCTCTCCTTGAAAGTCGAGGGTCTTTGTGACGAGATTGGAGATCGCAGAGAGATTTCCACTTTTATCCCGAGCACGTACAGCGAAGACGTAGGTCTTTGTGATATCCAAGCCTGTGATCAACACCTCTTCTGTCTCACCGACTTTTTTGAGCGCGAGGGAGGTTTGTTTGCCTTCGGGTTTACTCCACTCCTGCTCGGTGATGGTGGTCAGCAGGCTGCTCCATCTGATCTCGTACTCTTTGGGTGCGACGTTGTTTCCGTCGTCTGGTGTTTGCCAGAACAGCTTGACAGAGACCTGTCGGTGTTTTGTCACGGTGAGTTGAAGCCCTTGGATGGCTTTTGGGGGTTGCGTATCAAGGTTGATCTTATAGGTTTTTTTGAGGAGCTTTCCGGCTTTGTTGGTGACGGAGAGCTCCAGCGTATTTTCGCCCTCTTTGAGAGTGAGGTCGCTATATGTTGCGTTGCGGAGCTGGTTTCCGCCATCTACGAGCGTCTGTGCTGGCGTAACAGCCGTGCCGTTGAAGTTCAATGATAGGGTCTGTCCAGCCTCTGCATCGGATTCACATCGGACGCCGTTTTGTACACCAGCGCTCTGTGTATTTGTGTCGTCGTTCCCGTTGATGGAGGCCTCACCGTTGTTGTCAAAGGTGGTTCCTTTGAGCAGGGCACAAGACAGGGAGGGGAAACCTGGAACGTCAGTCGTAATTTTGAGCGTCGGCGTGTTGGTGACGTTTTTACAGACGGGTTCCGATACAGTTGCCTTGATCGTGTTTTCACCTTCGGCGAGCTCAACGTCGAAAGAGACCGTCGCGTTTTGGGCTTTTGAGGTGAACTTGGTACCGTTAAGATCTAACGTGACCTCAGTTTCATCAGGTGCGGATGTTTGGAGTTGGATCGTAAACTGGAATCCAGGCGTGTTGGGATCAGTGTCGCGGCTGAGGGGTAAGTTTTGTCCATCGATCAAGCCTTTGAAGGAGAGCGCATAGCCCTTTGAGCGGACTTGGATTTTGACATCGGGGCTGGTGCCTACGTTGCCTGAGGTGTCAGTGACTTTGGCGCTGAGTGTGGCTTCAAATGCATCAGGTGCACCGAGCAGATCGACGCTACTGAAGATCGCACGTCCTCCTGCGACGAGTACAGGTTGTGAAACGATCTGGCCATCTACGAGGATTTGGGCGCTGCTGCCATCTTCGGCGTTGGTCAGGACGACGATCTCAGCCTGAAAACCATCTTTGTTTGGATCTTTGTCTTCACCTGGACAGAGTTTGCCTGAGGGGCGCTCAATTTTGGCTGTTGGGGCTGTTGTTTTGACGTTGACATCGATCTGATCTTCACAGGTGTTACCTGCAGAGTCCTGAATACGTGCGGTCAAGGAGACCTTTCCGTTGGGGAGCGTGATCGCCTTAAACTCCGCGTTGGTGCTGCTAGGAGTGATTTTGACACTCTCAGTGCTGTCACCTGCTTTGATGATCAACTCGACTTGTTCTCCAATCGCTGGCGAAGGATAGATGCTGATCGTGACGTCTTTTTGGAGGCCATCTTTGTTGCTGTCCACGTCATCTTTCATGCCGTAGAGTCCACCGGCTTTCGGATCGATAAACTGGATCTTGTAACAGCTCGCGTCGATGAAGAATTTATGTGGATCGGAGGTGAACGCATCTCCCTTTCCTTCCGGAGGGGTGACTGTGAGTGTCAGGACGTTCGCACCTTCGGGCACGGTGAGTTTCTCGAAGGTCAACGTTGTTGCTTCGGCGATCTCTTTTGTCGCGAGCTCCTTGGCGTTGTTCAACAACACAACAGTACTGCCTTGTGGGGCACCTTCGACTTTGACTTTGACGGTGAGTTGGAAGCCGTCTTTTCCTGGATCTTCGTCATCAGAGCTGCGAAAGACCGCGCCACTTGTTGGCGTTTCAAATGTGGCTGAAATGTTCAAGGGGGGGGTGCCACAGGTACACCCTGTGAACGTCGTCCCTAACAGAAATGATACAAAAATACTCCAACGCAGATAACCCGAAAAACCGCGTTGTGCGGTCTTCTTGGGCTTTGGAATCTTATCAAACATCACTACCATCCTTTTTTCTTCTTTGACAAAGGCGCCGTGAGGAACACTCTCCGTCAGGCATTCGATTCGCTCTTGTATAGACCATTATGTCGTCGCAGAGGAGCCCACTGTGACGAGGTTTTTTGCTTTCAGTTGTGTCGTAAATTGCTCGAGATCTTCGCGCGCTTGTTCGACAGAAACATCGTACTCTTGTGCGAGGGTGTTGGCGATTTCGTTCGCTGTATGTTGACCATCACATAGCTCCCAAATGCGCGCGCCGACTTCGTTCAATTGGTGAAGCAGCGCGTTGTTAGGATCGAGGAGGATCAAGTGCTCGTCGAAGTTGCGAAAATGAACAGAAGAATTTTGTTTCAATGAACTCATATGTGAACCTCAAATATTGCGGTATCGTGTCACTTTCAACATAAGCCTTAGTGGCATAAACTCAAGTCAGAGAGGGGGTATCTGGGCGCTGTGTTTGTACGTATTCATGTTCTTTTTCTGGGTGTAATAGCGCCCAGAAGCTCGGATCGGGTCGAAGATGAAGTGCTTTGATGTAGGGGACAAGCCGATCGACGAGCTGGAGGAGCTGTTGTGTCTCTTGGTGATGTCGATGCCGAATACAGATGATCTGTAGCATCTGTTTGTAGAGCATGTGTGGTGCCATCGTCGCGATGTGATTGTCGGGACTCTGTACGAGGAAAAAGAGGTTGTGTAGTGGTGCATCGATCGCTTCTCCTAGACGCCCACAAGTGCTGTAAAAAGGGGTCCCATACGCCTGGAATGTTCCTCGCTTATTGGGGCGAAGAATTACCAACTCATCGCTGAGGAGTTGGGCGTGAGGGGAGTTCTTGGCGGCTGTGCTTTTCCCTGCCCCTGAGGCGCCCGCGAAGATGAACGCCTTGTTGTCGGAGACGACGCCTGAAGCGTGAAGTAGGAGCCCATCATGTCGGAGAAGTTGATGGATGAGCATCGCCGTGAAAAATGTCTCAAAGTGAAGGACTGGGGCCGATGCCATCTGCAGGTGTACACCTTCTCTCTCGATCCAGCCCGGTTGGAGCGCCGCGTCGATGTCTGTTGGCGATGCGAGCGCCAGGGTCCCTTGACCTTCTTCTGTCCAGTGACCCCGCATGTAAGAGGAGAACATGACGCGGTGGCCTGCTGGTGAAAAGCCTGCTGTGACGCCAAAGTGCTTGGCGGTGTGTGTCTCTTGGAGGGGGGGACTTTGCTGCCAGAAAGAGGCTGCTGGATCGATGAAGTCGATCTGGATGCGAGCATCCACAGGTTGTGTGTGGGTCCGCTCGACAAAGGGGTGAAATCTCGCAAAGATCGCCTGGCGCAAAGCTTTGTGCTCGATCTCCAACGCGAAACAAAGCCCACCAACACACAGACGCAGTTGTGCAGGCGCTGTCTCTTCAATGTCGAGCGGTCCTTTCGCAGGTGGCGTTGTGTTGTGTGTGGGATAGGACATATCTTCTCCCTTTGTTCACGAAGCAGGTGACATCTATACCTCTTTGTCTATACAAAGAAGATACCAAAAGTGTACATTTTGAAACGAGAAAGCATATGATGTAGGTCATATGTCGGGAAATACATGAAAGCACACGAATTTTCAAATATCTGGAAACACATCGTCCCGATCTCTGCTGTCCCAACTCGGCGTATCAAAAGGGATGGACCCGATGCGCGCATGGATTGTTTTCGCGACTTGGAAGGCGTCGCAGCCGGACGCGAGTTGTGGCTCGACAGCGCGTTCACGCTATCCAGACCCATACGATGTTGTGAGGCGAAAGAGGTCTCAGAGCTTCATCCCCAGACGTTCGAGTGTGTCGTGCTGTTTGATGATCGTTCATTTTGGGCGATCACAGAAGAAGAATACGAGTGGTTCATTTTTGAGGGAGCACTTGCGCGACTCCCCGGCGCCTCATGAGCGCTTTATCCTTGACACAAAAGTGCTTTGCGCTATAGTTCGTCACTTCAAAAAGCGAAGATCTTTTCGCAGATTCCATGATTGAGAAGGATATAAGATGGAGATATCGTTTTCCAAAACGCAGATCAAAAAAGTTGAAGCAGATGTGCTCGTCGTGCTTGTCAAAGACACAAAGCGCCGTGGAGTGTTTGGAACACTCGATAAGGCAATGGACGGACAGCTCGCAACACTCGCAGCAGAAGAGCAGTTTGAAGCCAAGCAGGGACAGCAGCTCGCCCTCTCGACGCTTGGCGCGCTAGGCGCACGTCGTCTCGTATTGCTCGGTCTTGGTGAAGACCTCCCGACAGAACTGGGTGAGTGGATCAGGGTCTTCGCAAAAGCCTACCGTGCAGCGAAAGGGTTCTCTACAACCTCTCTCGCGCTGACCCTCTCTTCGAGCAGTGGCGCGCTGTTGACCGAGTGCGAAGGCGCGATGCTCGGTGCTATGCTCGCTCATTATCGTTTTGATCAATACAAAACCAAAGACGACCCCACAACTTCAATCGAATCACTTGAGCTGGTCTTGCCCTCAAAGACCTCAACAAGTCTCGTTGAATCTCTCGAATCCCTCAAAGAGAGAACGTCCTTCCTCGTCGAAGGCATCAACACTGCACGTGATCTCGTCAACGAGCCGCCCAATGTCTTGTACCCTGTCGAGATGGCAGCGCGTGCTAAGAAGATGGCGAAAGAGGTCGGGCTCAAGTGCGAGATCCTCGATGAGGACAAGATGCGCGAGCTGGGCATGAACATGTTCCTTGCTGTCGGACGAGGTAGCGCACAACCCTCACGGCTGATTCATTTGACATACAAGCCCAAAGGTCGCCGCAAAAAGAAGAAGCCAGTCCTCGCGCTCGTCGGAAAAGGTGTGACCTTCGACTCCGGTGGACTGTCCTTGAAACCTGCGAACTTTATGCTCAACATGCACGCAGATATGGGTGGTGCGGCGGCTGTCTTCGGCGCAATGCGCACGATCGCGCAGCTCAAACCCTCCATCGAAGTGCACGGATATCTCGCCGCCGCTGAGAACATGACAGGTGACGCGGCATATAGAGTCAACGACATCCTGCACGCATACAACGGCAAAACAGTCGAGATTCACAACACGGACGCTGAGGGACGACTCGTCCTCGGTGATACCCTCACATACGCCTGTGAAAATGGGGCGGATGAAGTGATCGATCTCGCGACGTTGACCGGCGCATGTCTGGTCGCGCTCGGCAAAGAAACTGCCGCGGTGATGAGCAATGATGACGAGATGAGAGAGGCTGTCGAGGGCGCTGCCAAACAATCCGGTGAATCGATCTGGCCCTTGCCGCTCCTCGAAGAATTGCGACCCACCCTCAAGAGCCCTGTCGCCGATATCAAAAACATCGGTGGACGGTACGGTGGTTCGATCACGGCTGCGTTGTTCTTGCGCGAGTTTATCTCCGATGATGTCAAATGGACCCACCTCGACATCGCTGGTCCTTCCTTCTCCGACAAAGACAACGATCATATCCCCAAGGGTGGAACGGGCTTCGGCGTCGCGACACTTGTTCGGTACGTTCTGGATCGAGCATAATCTTCGGAACTTTTATCACAGCTGAATGTCCAACCTGAAAACGCCTGCCTTCTGGGCGGGTGTTGTCGTGTGTTGTTTTCTGCGTCCTGTTGCTTGGATACATTGAGGTGAGACCTGTGGAAGCGTCTTCGATAAGTGACGAACTACTCGTACAACGTGTTCTTGATGGACAAGAAGAGGCCTTTGGCGTCCTCGTCAGTCGGTATCAAAACCGCGTCTTCTCACTTGTCCATAGGATCGTCAATATCCCCGAAGAAGTCGAAGATGTTGCGCAGGAAGTGTTTGTCACGTTGTACCGTTCACTCTCCGGTTTTCGCGGAGATTGCGCGTTCTCGACATGGCTCTATCGTGTCACTGTCAATCACTGCAAAAACCGACTCAAGTACCTGCAACGGCGTAATTTTCACCGCGCGCAAGAGATCGATGACACCCCTGAAAAAGACTTTCAGGCCCGTGTGTCCGTTGCGCTCGCTGATCCTGAACAGCAATTTCTCGGTCGAGAGCTCGAAAAATGTATCCACTTTGAGCTCTCTCAGCTCGATGAAGAGTACCGGATCATCCTCGTGCTGCGAGACATTGAACATCTCGCGTATGACGAAATATCTGGTATTACAGGGCTCCCTCTCGGCACCGTGAAGTCTCGTCTTCACCGCGCACGAGGGGCTCTAAAAGAACGGATGGAGCGATACTTCCAATGATGTCCAATAAATTTGATTCCATCAACGATGAGCTGCTCAGTCGATATATCGATGAAGAGCTCGATGATGACGAACTTCATGAGGTTGAGCAGCTCCTCGAAGAGAACGAAGATCTGCGCAAAGAGCTCGATATGCTGCGTCAAACGGTCGACTGGATGGGCAAGCTCTCCAAGGTCGAGGCGCCAGATGATTTTGCACTACAAGTCCGTCAGCGTGTGCGAAAAGTCCGCGTCAAACGCCGCATCGAGGAGCAACAACCTGGTCTCCTCCACAGCCACTGGCTGATGCTCGTGGGGATCTTCATCTCCATCCTGATTATCGTCTTCATGATGGCCTACTACATCCAATTGCAAAGTAGCGAACAAGCCAGCAAGAAGAAAGACAAGACACAACGTTCACGTGTTGTGCCAGCCCGCAAGGTCGATAAAAAAGGTGCAGTGAAGAAGACAAGCTCGCCTGCTTCGACGGACAAAAACCCTCAAAAAAACCCCACGCAAACAGCCCCTCCCAAACGCTAATTCCCCATTTTTTGTTGTGCTTCCCTCTCATGAGGGCGACACCTCTTTGCGATCACATCACATCTTTTCTGCTTTGTTGGCCATCTCCACCACAAAATGGGCCCGGACCTGGATCAGACTCTTGAATTGCTTTCCTCTCCGCAACAGGATCGAAGAACCTGCCGGGCGATAAAGTCTACCGTTTACACGTCCTGTCTGGAAGTCAACGACTGTAAAGTCTTTCCACTTACGCACATCCTTCCCTTTGATCGTCTTGATCTTTGTCTTCGTCTTGGTTGTGACTTTGGTCTTTCCGACCTGCGCGAGCGCGGGAGTCACGCTCATACACATCAATGTAAAGATAACGAACAGCTTGATCTTTCTCATGATATTCTCCTTAGTAAGAGCGATCAGGACCATCCTGATCTGTGTATCAGCTCTTTCAAACGAGAACCCATCAGAAAAGTTTTAAAATAGATCAGAAGAGATGTTTTTTTTGAGCGGGGGAGGAGGCTGTTTGGATTTATCGTGCGCACCGGAAGCCGACAGCATTGGAGTGTTTACTTGGCCAGTAATCGGCGCGATAGGTCACGTGGATTTCGTCTTTAGGGGCACGCCAGCTCCCACCTCTGATGACTTTATACCCATTGCCTCTGGCGCGATTCACAGGTTGGGAGAGCTTGGACTTTTTGTAGAAGTCGTCGCTGTAATAGTCCTGTACCCACTCCCACACATTCCCGGACATGTCATAGGCTCCATAGGGGCTGCGACCGCTTAATTGTTTGGTCGGGCGTGTCCCACTGCTACATCCACGAAACGCAGCACGACGACAGGAGGGGGCTGCGTGGCCCCAGGGATAGAGTTGAGGTGATTGGCCTCGTGCGGCCTTCTCCCACTCTGCTTCTGTGGGGAGTCGTTTTTTCGCCCAGCGGCAATACGTTCTGGCCTGATACCAAGTCACACAGTTGATGGGGTGTTGTGTATGTCCTGTGATGTATTGGTTGCAGCCGCTTCCTCGCTTTGAGGCGCTACACGTACCGGATTTGACACAGGCCATATAGGCTGCGACGGTCACCTCTGTGCGATCTATGCGGAAACCTCGCAAGGTGATCTTCCTCATTGGCTTTTCTTTTGCGGTCCCGGCGTTGTTGCCCATGTAGAACGGACCACCTTTTACGTACACCATATCGCTTTGCTTTTTTGGGGCCTTGAGGGAGGCTTTTGGATCGAGCTGCAGACGTAGTGTTTTGTTGGCACCGAGAGGGAGCTTCATACTTCGGAGGATCGTTGGGAGTCCTTTGCGTTTCACGACAATGGTGAAGGGTTTATTGGCTGGGACGCGGAGCGTCGTAGGTGTTTTCTTGGCCTGGATCTCGCCATCAAGAACGAGGGTCGCGCCTGCAGGCTGGGTTTGGACGGTGAGGGCAGCGGAGGCGATCTCCAGACGTAGTTTGACACGTTCTTGGCGGCGTCTTACGCGCAAGCGTTTTTTGGCTGTGCGGTAGCCCTCTTTTTGCAGCGCGAGCTGGTAGCGACCTCGTCGAAGGCGAAGTGTCGCGGGGGTGTGTTTTCCTGTGTCTTTATCGTTGAGCAGGATAAGTGCGCCTGAAGGTGTCGATGTGATCGTTAATCTAGCTGCTCGACTGCTTCTCGTTTGCTTGAACTTCTTGCGAGGCGTTTTGACTTTTTGGATCGGGGAGAGCATCAAGACCATATCGTAGATCTGATCGTTGTGAAGATCGATCTTGCGTTCGAGTGGGAGATGTCCTGGGTGTTGGAGTTTCAGGGTGTATTGACCTGCAGTGAGCTTCATCGCGATGGGGGTGCGTTGGGAGAGAATGTTGCCATTGATGGAGAGGGTCGCGTTGGCTGGGATCGAGTTGATTTTGAGTCGCGCAGGCTGTGGTGTACGTGGTCTGGTTGTGGTCTTTGGCTTGAGGATGATCGGCTTGGGGCGTAGCCACCCTGGCGTGACAAAGCCGAGGAAGAGAAACACGCCAAAGAGAACAACTGCGACGCCTGCGATGGCGACGAGAGGAGTGGAGGTGTTTTTGTCAGAGGCGGGGAAGGTCTCCCAAGCGATGCCTTGGTTGGGGCTGTCACGCATGAGTCCCCAGAGTTCTTCGAGTCGATCCTGGTAGCCTCTCTCTGTTGGGTAGGATTTGAGCAGCGCGATGTAGATCTCGATCGCCTTACCGTAATTCCCTTGATCTGCAAGGTTCTCGGCATTTGCGACCGCCTCAGTCGCGTTCTCGATCTCTGGATCGTGCTCCAGATCGGTGTTGAGCCCCATGGATTGAAAGAGCTCTGCGAGGTCATCTTGCGACATGTTCATGGTGGCTTTGGCGCCACCTCGTTCTTTGCGCTCTGGGGAGAACGGGGACGCTTGAGGGGGCGGGTCTTGTGGTGGAGGGGTCGCTCCAGGAGGAGGTTGTTGGGAAGCGTCTGCGTACTTTGCGACCTCTGAGGAGCTGATGATCGCGTCAAACATCGAATCTCGTGGCGAGTTGCTTGGGATGTCTGATTCTGCATGTGGTTGTGAGCGGATGGTTTTTTGGACGTCCTGAGATGAAATCAGCGCGTCAAACATCGAATCTCTAGGCGAAGCAGGTGCTTTCTCGGGAGCGTCTGGTGTTGATGTCGTGTTGTCTACAGTGTTTGTGGGCAGCTCCGGCAGGTCATCCAGACCAAACATCAACGTGGCTTTAGGGTTTTGGGGACTTTTTTGTTTTGGTTTCTCTTGTTGCTCTTGCTTTTCTTTTTCCGCTTCTGCGGCCTGTTGGATCTTGGACATCATGAAGGGACTGAAGGCTGCAGTTTCTTTTCCTGAGGTGTCCGTTTGCATGGCTGGTAGATCTGTAGAGGTCGGGGGTTCTCGTTCTGCTGTGGCTGGGGTCGATTGTGGGAGTGTGCTGTTGGGATCGAGCGCAGCAAAGTCATCAGTTGTGCTGCCTTTGCGGGGGGGTTGTGTCTCAGCAGTCTCGCGTTTGGGAGGCGGGGCTTGGGTTTCAGAGGTCTCTCGTCCTGGAGTCTCGGATTGTTTTTCGGCGACTGCCTGTGCGATCGCGGCTTGCATATCAGGGCCGATCAGCGCGGTACTTCGACTATCCGTCGGCGACTCTGTGTTCGGTGCGCTTGGGTCGAAAGAGGGGGCGGGTGTGGTTGCGGTGACCCGACCAGGTGATATGGGTGGCTCTGTGCCCATCAGGGAGGTGCTTCGGTCTACCTGAGAGGGGGGGGATGGCGTTGAGTGTTGGCTTACCGTGTTTTTCCCACAGCTAGGGCAAAACTTTGAGTTATCCGGTAGCGAAAATCCACAATGCAAACAGATCATCAGTGGCAGCCTTCCTTCAGAGCTGTGAAGTATTGGTCTTCAAAAGATTGTTTGGGGGGAGTATAGCAAAGTGTGGAAGAGTCGAACAGGTGTTGTGTGCTTATTTTGTGGGAGAGGATGCGCAGCGAAAACCAACATCGAGAAAAGAGCCGTACGCCCAGGCTGCGATTCTCGCTGCTGTGCGGATGTCTGCGGGAGGGGATGAGAGCGAGCCTCCTCGTAGTACACGAGACTGTCGGGGATTACATCGTTTGTTTTGTGGGTTTGTCCGCGGACTTTTTTTGTAGTAGTTGGGGCTGTAACAGTCTGCGACCCACTCGGATACGTTCCCGGCCATGTGCTGGAGTCCAAAAGGACCTCCTTTGTAACGCCCTGCTTTGAGTGGGATCCCTGGGTGTCCTTTTCGACAGGGATAAGAGGGGAGTGCGCCATAATTGGCCTTGTCACATCGTAGCTTTCCCCTGACGGGGTAGCGAAGGTTGGCGCGCTTGCCTTTGGCGGCGCGTTCCCACTCTGCTTCTGTGGGCAGGCGCTTGTTGGCCCAGCGGCAAAATGTCAACGCGTCGTGCCATGTGACGGCGACCATTGGGCGTTGGGGAGAGTATTGTTTGGGCAAGGCCGCGGGCATTTTACAACGCCCCGCGCGGACACACTTTCGATAGTCTTTCATGCTAACCTCTGTCCGATCAAGGCAGTAGCCTGAGAGTTTGATCTTACGAGGGGGACGTTCATCGAGACGTCCTCTTGTGCTTCCTCGCACAAAGCTCCCACCTGGGATCCAAACCATCCCACGCTGGCATCTCTTCGAGCGACTCCATCCTTTGCGTGATTGTGGCCAGCCCATGACGCAAAGGACCGCGCCTAGAACGATACAAAGCCGACGTGTATTCATCATAAAGACCTTTTTGTTTTGTTGGGTGTGGAGGCGTTCTCTGTCCCCACGAGAAAAAGAACTTGTCTCCCGAATATGGCACGTTGGGGGTGTTGGCGCAAGAAAATGGAAGGTTTGAAGATCTGGGCGTGGTGGCTTTTTCTGTGGTGTCAGGACCAAACATCCTGAAAGATTTGGAGCGCACGGTCATCAAACAGTACGAACCGAATTTCATCAAACGCCTCGGGGTGTGTGTCGATGTACTGTTGACTTTCGTCGCGCATGAGCGTCGCAGCTTCTCTCATTGGGTATCCATATACACCTGTGGAGATCGCAGGGAACGCGATCGTTCGAAGATTGGATGTATGGGCCAGTGTGAGGCTGGAGGAGACACAAGCGCGTAACAGCGAAGGCGCACGTTCTCGGTCTTGTTTGTAAATCGGACCCACCGTGTGAATGACTGCTTGTGCAGGGAGCGCACCGGCTGTTGTCAGGACAGCTTTGCCTGTTGGCAGACCACCTCGCCACTGTGTTCGTCTGATCTCTTTGCAGGCATCGAGTATCGCAGCACCGCCTTTTCGGTGGATCGCACCATCTACTCCACCACCACCCATGAGCGATGAATTTGCTGCATTGACGATGGCATCGACGGATTGATTTGTGATGTCACCTTTGATAAGGGTCAGTTGGGTGGTCATGGCGCTGTGCTCCTGTCGGGAGGGGGGATCAGGTGGGTTGAGGCGAGACCTCCGCATTTGGAGGAGGTGTCTCTGTGTTCATGTCTTCTTCTGTGACGGTGTCGGTCTTCTCGGGGTTCTCTTCAGCGTGAGAATCGTCTTGTGTCTGTGCCTCTTCTTGTTCCTCGGTTGTCTCCTCTTCGTCGTAGTGACGGAGCTGAGAAAGCTCGCCGAGGTGAGCTTTGCGCAAGAAGCGGAGGAACATCGTCGCGCCGATCAACATCACGAGATAGCAACTGAGCACACGCCACAAGACGACGTAGCTGCTGACGAGTTGGGGAGAGCCGATGGTTTGGAAGAAAAAGTATCCTCCACCTTCTGCGAGGCCACTTGCACCGGGGGTTGGTGCGAACGCGATCAAGAAGAAGTAGATGTAAGAGTACAACCACATCTTGGCCCAGGATGCCTGAAAACCAAGTGCTTGGAGTAACACAACGGAGAGGAAGACGAACAACCCAAGATTGAGCACTGTTGTGAGGATGCCTTCAAAGACGCCGAGCCAACCTGCCTTGCCAAACAGCGCAAAGGATTGAATCGTCGCGTGCAGACCGCTCTGTGACTTGTCGATGCGAGGTGTGTCTTCTTTTTTGGTATACGCGCGAACCCATCCTCGTAAGCTATCAAAGCAGCGGTCGATGACGCGCTGGGCGAACGTGGGAAAGAAGATGATGCTCGCGACACCTGCAGTCAGGACCGCAACGACACCGACACTTAAGCCCATAATCTGACGTGTCGCTGGCGAGAAAGAGAAGTCACTGAACATGAAGATCACACAACCACTCGCGAGCATCACAAAGAACGTCAAAAAGGCCTTGATCAACGCGAGCGCGATTGCACGTGAGAGGCGGATTCCCTTTTTGTGCATCATGTAAATGATGATGGGAGCGCCAAATGTCCCGCCTGGGGTGAGATAGGAAAAGAACAGGTGGGCGAAGACGATCTGAATCCCAAAGCGAAAAGGAAATTCGACCTTCAGGTGTCTTGCGAGGACACGGTAGCGAAGGTAGTCGCTCAGCCACTCTGCGCAAAGAACACAGACAATCAGCGCGATATATCCTGGGGATTGGGCGAGCTTCTCAAGGGCTGTGAATACAAACCCTGTACCACCTGCTTTATAAATGATGAGGCCGAGACCCGAACCGGTCAGCAAAAGGAAAAAGATCGCGAGGCGTTTGACCGGCAGCTTTTTGACAGCTGGGGTGGTCAGTTGCTCTGCTTCTGTCTCTGTGATGTGGTTTGCCATACAAAATGATCCATTCTCGATGTGCCTGGACAAAATTTTACGGGTTAAGAGAGGACCACAATCGCACCAGACTGTCAAGTGAATCCACCTTTTTCCCTGTGTCGTCGTCTTTTTGTGCGCATTTTCTTCCCATTGGTGGAGTGAACGTCCTCTTTTCCGGCAAAAAAATGTTGCAAAATAAGCCTGGTATAGACGACCTCGTCGTTTTGCAGGCGCCGGGTATTGAGCAATGTCCCGCTTTGTGCTTTGGTGGGGAAAGTATTGTGCATCGTTCAGATTGAGGAGAAAACAACATGCGCGTAGGCATTTTTGATATCGGTACCCGAGCGACTCGTTTGTTGATCGGAGACACTGAGAATCTCGCATTCCGTAAAAACTTTGGTCGTTTGACCCGGATGGGGGAGTATTTTGATGAAGACGATAACATTCGTGTGGAAGGTTTCCAGAAAACCCTCAGTGTGATCAGAGACTTCATCGAAGAGGGCGAAAAACACAACGTCTCTTTTTACGTCGCGGTCGGCACAGCAGCTCTGCGACGAGCCAAAAATGGTGAGCAGCTGCTTCAACTCGTACGTGACATCGTCGGCGTGGACATCACGATTCTTGAAAAAGAAGAGGAAGCCTATCTCTCCTTGCTCTCTGCGTTTATCCACTTCCAAAACCAGATTGAGCGCGACAAACCCATCTTGTTGATCGACCAAGGGGGAGGTTCGACGGAGATCTCTTGTGGTGAGCTGCGTGGAGATATCTTCCACTTTTGGGGACTTGAGAGCCTTGAGCTTGGGAGCGTTTTGCTTAAGAACCTGTTCTTGCAAGATAAAAAGAGCGAGATCCAGTTCGCATACCGCAACACAATGGATTACATCCGGGATGAGTTGGAGCGCCATAAGCTGTTTCCAGAGCTGGCCAATCGTCCTCCTGTCCAGGCTTTTGGTATGGGATCTGCCATCACAAACATCACCGGTGTACGTGGAAACCGCCGCCAGCACGGACGGGTGATCACGACAGAGCGGATGCAGTATCTGATCGATACGCGGATCGACCTCTACCAGACCAACCCGATGAAGGTTGAGGCATTGCTCCATCAGTATGAGAGCGATCACGAGCGGATGGAGAATCTTGAGCGCGATCTGCTCATGCTCTACGGACTCCCTGTCTACCAACGTCTGCTTGAGACGTACAACCTGGATCGTCTGACTGTTTGTGGATATGGCTTGCGATATGGTGTCTTCTTGTACATCGCGCTCGAAGTCATCTCACAGCGCAAGATCGATCTCAAACGGACCTCCGCTGAGGACGTTTACAGCCGCGACTAGTCCTATCTCTGAGGGGGATCATTCGGATGGCAGGGCGTCGAGTTCTTTTTGAAGGGGTTCAGCGACGAAGCTCTGTTGTGTTAACGAGAGACCTTGTTGGAGGATCGTGCGGGCTTGTGCGAAGTCACGTCTCTTGGCGTAGGCGCGGCCCAAAGACAAACACAACTCCGCGAAGAATGGATACTGGTGCTCGTCGCGCTGACTGTACGTGACTTGGGCGAGGAAGTAAGTGATCTTGTTGAAGAAGCCCGAGGGTTTGTACGTAACGGCGGAGAGGAAGAGGGCGTCAAGGCTCGGTTGCAGTGCTTCGATGGCTTTTTTGGGAGTCTGTTTGACGAGATACCATTCACCTCGCACAGCCTTGATCAGATCGCTATGGGGAGGTTGTTTGGTGAGCGACTCAGCTTCATCGAGCAAGAAGCCTACCTGTTTGAGGTTGGCTTTGGTGGGGATGTTGTGGATGTACAGGCGCGCGAGTTGTGTGAGGAGGCCTGTGCGCAAAAGTCCTGGAGGCGTCGCATCAATCGCGCGCTGAAGGTGCTGCTCTGCGATCTTGTAATTGCCTTGTCTGCGTTCGATATCCGCTCTGAATCCGCCTGAAAAAGCGGTCTCCATACCTTTGGCTTCAGCATCTTCGATGGCTTTTCGTGCGGCGTTGAAGTCGCTGGACTCAATGAGGATTTGGATACGCAGTTGTCGATAGGCTTCGCCGGGTAAGAGCATCCACCAGAACTTCAGCTGTCGTAGTGCGGCATGATACCGCCCTGAAGTTCGCAGTTTTCCGACGTAGCGGTAGTGGGCAAACAACGCCACGATCGCGAGCATCAGCAGCCCGAGGGCGAGTAAGAGCCCATCGATCGGAAGCTTGATGTTGTAAAGGAGATACATAACAAGGGCGAAGATAAACGTTAAAAACACCAATACACGAATGATCATATTCTCAAAGCTCTGTGTTGGGTGGAGAGTGGAAGAACAAGGGAGGGCTGTCCTGTTTCGAATCGCGCCAGGGTGAGGGCGTTTCGAGGAAAAAGTAGGAAGAAAAAGTCGTTGTGGTCTATTTGACGACCTGGATCATACCGGCCATTCCCGTTCCGGACACTTTTCCGTGTCTGGTGCAGTAATAACCATAGATACCCTCTTTTGTAAATTTGACGACCTTGCTTGTGCCACTCTTGGTTTCGGGGATGACGTTGGCAGGGCCGCATACTTGCTTGAGGGGGTGGGAGCTCAGGTTGTGTTTGAAGTTGACGCTTTGTCCGACCTTGATCTTGATGCACTTGGGGCTGTATGTGTTGCCGGAGGTGATGATCTCTCTCTTGGCGGAGGTTGCAGTCCGATCGGTGAAGGTCGTGCACTTTGTGTTGGTTGTAAACTCTTGCGCACAGGCATTCGTGGGTTCGGCGTTGACTTTGAAGCTGACTTCGCCTGTGACCGCTGGCGTTCTCGGTGTACCGTCATTGTTAACGAGTTGGACGATGAATTTGTGTGTGCCTCCGGTGGTCTCTTTGGGGACGGTGAGGAGCTGGTAGCGGATTGCGCTGGCGATAAGAGGGCGGTTGTCGGCGATCTTGTCGAGGTAGACTTTGTAGTGTCCCTGGCCGCTTTTGTTGGCGCCGCCGATATTGGCTTGGCTGAGTTCAAAGTTGTTGGCGTCGACGGTGAGTGTCAGGGTCTCTCCGGCTTCGACTTCATCGATGTCGAGTGCGAGTGAGAGGGTGGGGACAGGAGCGAGGACTTCGAAGCTCAACTCTTTTGTGATGGGAGGGGTAACGGGGCTTCCATCGTTTTGTACGAGTTGGACGATCAGCTTGTGTCCACCTGGTGTCGTCTCAGCTGGCAATGTAGCTGTCGCGCTGGGAAGATTTCCGCTGTGTAGGAGGTTGGTGTCCGTGGTCGTGTCCAAGAAGATCTTGTAATACCCTTCATTGCTGCGGTTGAGAGGGTTGGTGGAAGGTTTTTTCAAGGTGAAGTTTTTGACATCGATATTGAGCGCGAGCGTGTCTCCTGCCGAAACCTTCGTCTTTGCGAGTGTTGCATTGATGACGGGGGTTTTTGGGGGGACGATGATGACCTTCTTGGTGACCTCGATGGGGAGCGTTTTTTCGACATTGGGATCGAATGGATGTCCATCATTTTGAAAGAGGACAATACGCAGGGAGTGTTTACCAGTCGCGAGGTCCGTAGGGAGCAGGATGGTGTAGAAGTCGTCAGGAGCGTGTGGTAGGTACTTGTTTCCGGTCTCGCCGTCGAGGTAGGCGCGGAAGTGTCCTTCTCCTGCGATGGGAACCGTACCGATGTTGGCGGATTGGAGTACCATGTCGGTAAATGTCAGCGTCAACTTGAGAGGTTCCCCTGGGTGGATCTCTGTTTGTTGGATGTTGGCTTCGAATGAGGGTGTGGGGAGGGCGGGAGGTGCTGCGCAGTGACAAAAGAGCAGCAGTGAAAACAAACCAAGACGAAACATACTTGCCCCGGACATCGATGATTCCTTTCCTATTCGGTGTATTCTCTACGCGAGTTTGCCTCGCTTATCCATCATTGAATAAGAACACGAAGTGAGCAGGGGTGTCAATCCTTCGTGGGGTTGCGCGATGGAAGAGAAGGAAATGTGTTAGGAGGGGTCGGATGATTTGTTGGCTTCGCTGGTTGGGTCGAGCAGCTTGTATTTTTCGATACGGTCCGTGAGGAAGACACGTTGTTCATCTCGCAGGTGGCAGTGCGCGTGGACTTTTGTGGTGGAGAGTCGATCGGGTGTGATGCGCCGTATGGAGACCTCTTGCTTTCGGTTTCTGTAAGCGATCTCAATGTCAAAACCGTGTGTGATGGCTTTCCAGATGGTTTGTTCCAGCGGGCTGAGATCGCTGTAGGGTCTCGGAGTGCCAGGGAATGGGTAGATCGCTTCGAGCTGTGCGAGGGTGTGGATACCTTGCTCTTCGGCCTTTGTGAAGAGCAATTCGAGCAAGTGTCCAGTGGTGATCGCGTCTTCGAGTGCTCTGTGAAAGCGGGTCTCTGGGAGCGTGAATGTCTTCGCAAGGTTGGAGAGCGCGTAGCTTTCGAGTTTTGGGATAAGCTTTCGTGAGAGATACGCGGTGTCGAGGATGGAGGAGCGGTAGAGATCGAGTCCCCAATTGAGCGCGGCGGGCGCGAGGAAGCTGATGTCAAACCCGGCATTATGTCCAGCGATCACGCTGGAGTCGATAAAGGAGAGAAAGTCTGGGAGGACTTCGTCGAGGAGCGGTGCATGATCGAGCATCTCGTTGGTGAGCTTGTGGATCTTGACAACCTCTTCATCGATGGTGCGTTGGGGATTGACGAGAGTGGTAAATTGTTCTTCGAGGAGTCCCCCTCGAAAGCGCACTGCGCCGATCTCACAGATTGCGTCGATTTGGGGTCGCAGACCCGTTGTTTCGAGATCGACAATCACGATCGGGAGCTCTTTGAGGGGGAGACTGTAGAGGGGGCCAAGTTGGTTCATTTTTTGTCGTTGTGGCTCGGTATGGACGTTGGTGATGATGGACGTGACGTCGCAGGTGCGTTTGTCTGTTTAGATGTCGAGAAGGATGAATGGGTCTCTCCAGTGTCCGTTTTTGTCGGACGTGAAGAGGGCGCAATGACACGCGGGAAGGGCTGGAATGAGCCACGTGGGATAGGAGCCAACCTTCGGCGAACAGGGGGCTGTGTTGGTTGCAAGTAGGTACGTGGTGGAGCGAGTCGTGTCGCAAAGTCTGGAGGCATGGTGCCGGTTTTGCGGTAACGTTTGAACGGGGGTCTATCCAGGTCTTGTTTGTGGTCAGGCGACACTCTTTTGTTGGGTTGTGGCTGTGCCTTTTTATGTGCTGGGAGCGGCTTGGTGGTGCGTCGTTTGACCGGAGGTGTTGTCCGTTTGACTGTACGCTTTGGTGGTGTGACTCGGCGCGCCGGGTTTTTGGGGAGCCAATTGAGGAAGGTCGGATCCCACTTCCAGATAAAGATGGCGGCTGCGATCGCGACGAGGATTGCGGAGAAGAACCCTGTTGTCCAGAGGACGCGCCTGTTGGTTTGGATGCTTCGCTCTGTGACGGATCTGGTTTTTTGTAGGGCCTTTTCGGCGGTCTTTGATTTTTCGAGGCTCTCTTCGCTTTCGCGTTTGATCTGCTCGGCTTTTTCTTGTTCTTTTTTGGCGAGGGCGATTGTTTTTTCGCTCTTTTCGAGCGCTTCATTTGCTTCTTTGCTGAGCGCGTCAGCTTCGGCTTTGCTTTTCTCTGCGTCGGCGCGAAGCGCTTCGGCCTCTTCTTTCTCTTTTTGCGCGCTCTCTCGAAGCGTTTTCGTTTCTTTTTGTGCCTTTTTGAGATCCTCTTGTGCTTGCTTGACCTCTTGCGCAAGCTGCTTTGATGAGGACTCCAACTCAGCCAGTCGCTTCTCTGAAGTCTCGACAAGCTCGCGCGTTTTTTTCTGGACCTTTTCGGCTTCTGCGCGTTCATTTTCAGCGTTCGCGATCGCTGTTCCTGCGCGTCGGAGGGTGTTTTGCGCTTGTTCTTTCTCAGCCCGCGCTTCTTCTTTTGCGGCTTTCGCGTCGGCTTTGGCTTGATCGGCCATCTTGCGCATCGTCGCCGACTTCTCTTGCTCTTGTTTGAGCGCTTCCTGCTCTTTTTCGACTTCTTCACGCAGCTGTTGAAGGTCTTTTTGTTCTTCTTGGACGAGCTTTAATTGCTTCTCTTGCTCGATACGCTCTTTCTCTGCAGCCTCGTAGTTCTCGATGGCATCCGCTTTTTCACGTTGTGTTTGTTCGAGGATCTCTTGGACCTCTTGGTGTTGCGTATCGAGCGCTGCTTGTTTTTCGGCGATCTCGGCGAGGAGGCGTTCGGACTCTTGGATCGATTGCTCTGCTTCTATTTTGGCGAGCTTGGACTCTTTCGCGGCTTGCTTGGCATCTTGTTCTGCCTGCTCTGCCGCCTCGCGTGCTTGCTCTGCGGCGGTGAATCGCTGCTCGGAGAGGCGGATCGCTTCATCAGCTTCTTGCTTGGCCTGTTCTGCTTGTGTTTGTCGCTCTTCGGCTTCTGCGAGGAGAGTGGTTGCGCGCTCGTGTGTCTCTTTGGCCTCGTCTTGCAGTGCTTGTGTTTCGGTGCGAACTTGTTCGAGTTCTTCTTGGAGTTGTTTGAGTTGTTGTTGCGCACCTTCGACATCTTCATGGATTGCGTCGAGTTGTTGTTGCGCTTCTTGTTGTTGTGTGTCGATCGTGGCCTGCGTCTCTGCGAGCAGTGTGTCAGCTTTTTGTTTGGCTTCCTCGACGATCTGGGCAGCTTCTGCTTCAGAGGCTTCTTTTAATGTAGCGGCAGCAGCCTCGGAGGTCTCTTTGAGCTCAGCAGCGGCGGCTTCGGAGGATTCTTTGAGTTCGGCAGCAGCAGCCTCGGAGGATTCTTTGAGTTCGGCGGCAGCAGCCTCGGAGGATTCTTTGAGCTTGGCTGCGTTCTCTTCGGAGGTCTCCTTCAGGGCGCGTGCGGCTTCACGTGCTTGTGTCGCTTCATCGAGTGCACGTGTTGTCTCTTCTTGTTGTTGCTCGATCTCTGCTTGTTGTTTGAGCAACGTAGCGTGTTGGGTCTCAAACGCTTCGATCTTTTGGTCGAGCTCTGCGCGTTCTTCTTGTTGCTGCGCGAGTAGAGTCTCGGAGGTTTCCTTGATTTCACGCAAGGAGGTGAGTTGCTCGTGGATTTCGTCGTGTTCTTTTTTGAATGTGACGAGCTCTGCCTGGACGCTTGTGAGCTGTTGTTCGGATTGTTCGAGTTCTTCTTGCAGTGTTTGTCGACGTGTCGTGAGCGTGTCGACTTCGCTCTGCAATGTGTCTCGTTGTGTTTTTTGCTCTTGGGCTTCCTTGCGGACTTGTTGTGTTTCAGCGACGAGTGAATCGAGGAGCTTTTGTGTGGCTTCTTTTTCTTGCTTGAGCGCGTCGTGTTGCTCTTGCAGTTTTTCGCTGTTTTTGTTGAGCTCTTCGGTCTTTTCCTTGATTTCGGTTTCGAACGTCTCAAATTCTTTTTCAAGCTCTGCGCGACGTTCGCGGATATCTCTTTCAAGGTAGGTTTGTTTGTCTTCGAGGACTTTTTGCTCTCGCTTGGCGCGCGTCTCGGCGAAGACCGCTTTGTCTTTCTCTCGTCGCGCGATTTTGGCGGCCTCCTCGGCCTCTTTTTTCTCTTTCTCGACTTGCTTGCGTAGCGCTTCGAGTTCTTTTTTCTCGTCTTTTTCGACGTTGGAGAGCGCGACGGCCTGTTTGGACTCACCTTCTTTTTGGAGCGCTTCAAGCGCTTCTTTCGTCTCTTTGAGCTCTTGCGTGACAGCGTTTAGGTCTTGTTGGAGAGTGTCGACTTCTTTTTGCTGGGCGTCTTTGTCTTCGATGGCTTTTTCGAGCTGTGCCTGTAAGTTGTCGAGTTCTTCTTCTAGCGCTGAGACGGCAGTGTTTTCGATTTCAGGGTTCTCGGAGACTGGAAATCCTAGATCGTTTGTTCTGGGTTGTCCGATGTCTTCGTGTTGAGATGCACTGGGAGAGGCTTCCTCTGCTTCTTGAGGGGGAGCGCTCTCGGGGGGGGCGGAGTTCACGTATTCTGGATGATACAGTGTGTTTCCGCAATGGCAGCTAAAGTAGTACGAAGGTGGATAGCCTGTCAGATCGTAGGTCATGCCACAATACGAGCAATTGATAATGGTCGTCATCGATCTCTATACCCCAATCGGGAAGACTGCATTTGCAGTCTAAAATATATGTGTAAGCAGAGCCTCTGTTGGTTCGGTAGGGGGAGGGGTTTGGAAATATCCGTGAACCACCCATCCGCTCTGTCAATCTTTTATGTATCAGGATGGAGAGCGCCTTTGAGAGTGGTCCTGCGGGTGAATATGCAGATCCTCGCGCTCTATCCAAACCTAATGGGTGTAGGATATTTTGCCGAGAAGGTCAACGTTCTGATCGAAGGATCATCTCGAAGAGAGAGAAAACCTTCCAGTTTGAAGGGGGTTACAAAGGTGGGGGCGTTGTGGAAAAAAGATGGGATATGGGTGGTGTGTCTCAGGTAGGGTGAGGAGGGGTCCAACCATCTGGGATGGGGCCAAAGTCCTCGATCACCTCTCTGTGGGTGGACCACACGAGCTGAATGGCTTCGGGGGTTCCGATGCCTGCGCCACGTGGGTCTCCTGCTGGACCAAACCAGTGGTTTTGTGGCGCGCCTGTTGTACGTGCTCGTAGACCTGCGTATGTCGTGCCGTTGACTGTATGACCGATGACCTTTTGAATGAAGTGGATATCCGTCGAGACGATGGCTGCCGTGAGGTGGTGATCCATGCGCTCACAGGCTTCGAGGACGAGGTCGAGTTGACCTTCTTTCCACTCTGTGAGGACCTGGAATGGACCAAAAATTTCCGTCGTAGCTGCTTCGAAGTGCTCGGGCTTGAGGATTTCTTCGAGAGGGATAAAGACTGCTGTTGGTTGGAACGAACCACAGCATGGTGGGATTTGATGGTTTTCGAGTTGTTTGCCGCCAAACTGAATCCGCGCACCAGGGATGCTAAGAAGACGATCGATATGTTTTTGAATGGTCTCGTTGTCAACTGTGAGGACTGGACCGATTGTCAGGTCATCGAGAGATCTGAGGGCTGCGCGGGCTTCGACTTTTTCAAACAGTCCGGCCTTAACCCAGTTCTCATGAGCAAACAAGATAGACTGGGCTGAGCACTTTTGTCCACTTGCGGCGTAGGCGTCTTGATCGCATTGGTAGGCGACGTATTCGAGCTCTTCTTGCTTCATGTCGGGACCAAGGATTTTCCAATCAAATCCAGCGTCTTCGATGAAGACCTTCCCTTTGTGTTTCTCGGAGAGCATGTTGGCGACAAAGGAGCTCCCTGTAAACTGGATGGAACGAACGGGCGCACGGTCGAGCAATTCGCCCATAACAGGACCACCGCAGTGGATCAGGTCGACATCTGTTTTGGGCATCCCACACGCATGCAAAAGGCGGATGTACTGTTCGATGACCATACACGTGCTTGTGGAGTTTTTGATGACGACTTTGTTGCCCATAAAGAGCGCACCCATCAACTGCAGCACGGGGATCTCAAGAGGGAAGTTGAAGGGGGAGACGATCGCTACAGGTCCGTAAGGCCAGCGATATCCATTGCTCTGTTGTCCGTGGTGGTCGCCGGGGTTGCTAAATCCTCTCGCGAGGAAGCGGACGCGGTCTCCACAAAAGTTCTCGATAAACTGTCGTGTAATGATCACCTCTCCACGAGCTTGTCCTTCGCTTTTGGGCATGACACGTTGGATGCACTTGGTGAAAAAGTCTTCGACCTCTTTTGTGTGCAATGCCATGACGAGTTTTGTACAGATTTTACCGTACATGAGGTAGCGTTCGACATTTTTGAAGGGGTTGTGAAGGCCCGTTTTTGGGCAAGACGCGAGACTCTCGATGAAAGGATCGAGCTCATCGGGTTGTGTGTGGGGGACGGTGAGCATGGGCCCACCGTTGAGTGGATCGCGGACCTCTCGGCACTGTTTGGGTAGGACCCATTGTCCGTTGACGAGGTTGTACATTTGTGCTGGAGGCTCGCCATTTAATGTGAAAGGATCGAGCGTCGCAAAGGCAAGCGGATCGTTGGACATGATAAGACCTCCTACAGGGGTATCGTGGTATGGATTGGGCGATCAGGCGAACACGCTGTGGGTGTGTAAACGTGTCGTGCTTTTTTCGGACAGTATGGGGATATCCATCGCTGCTGTCAAAGTGGTATGTGCCGAGCGCTGCATTTTGCGCGATGAAGTCCCAAAGTGTCAATGTGGTGGAAAAGAGAATTCTTGCTATTCTTTTTCGCGCGTGGTAAGAAAGGATATTGATAGGCGTGGAGAGGTCGTTGATCTCGCCACACATTTCCCCTGAATGCTCCACTGAAAAACAAAAGAAGCCTTTGTCCGGGCGCGTAGACTCATTGATCAAGGTGATCAAGAGGGTGTGGACACCAGGGGCTTGTGGATTGTTTTGGTTTGTGCGATGGGTTTGCCTGTCAAAACATCCGACCGGGTAATCATTTTTTCGAAGTTTTCAATGTGCAAAGAGGGGATGCATCTCCTGCCCCAAATCCGTGGAGTGAGAGCATCCGTTTGTTTTGTGGGATGTCCACGTTGACGATGTGTTTCGTGCAGCACCCACCATCCCGCAGCACCCCGCATAAAATCAAGTGTACCGCGTTTGCTTTGTCGCGCTCTTTGTCCCTCCTTGGGCACCACGCGCCGCGCAAGTCCGGTCGACACAGCACTTGAATGAGTAGAGGAGTTTGGGTGTGTCACAACTAGCTTATGAACGTTTATTGGAAGCGAATACCTTACTCGAAAAAGGCGATCGTGATGGGGCTATCACCGCATACCGTGATGTCTTGCGCTTGAGCCCCTCCCCTCCACAGCGGCAAGTGGCAGAGGCACAACTCCGCGATCTTGGAGAACTCCCTTACACTTTTGCCAACTCCGGGAAGGTGATCCGCAGGCGTTCCGAGGGCAGAGATCGACCCCCTCAGAGAAGGCAGCAAAGAGAGCGACGTGATGATACTCCACGTCAAGACCGTCCCCCCCAACGCCACGACAGAGATGAAAGACCTCCCCGTCAGCAGCGAGAGCGTGGCTGGCAACCACGTGGACAACAAGACAGACGCCCACCACAAGGGCGCTCTTTCGACCGTGGACAAGAACGCGGACAACGACCTCGTCATGGGGGTGATCGTCGTGGCAGTGACCGTCGTGCGAGTGAACGCAGCAGCGGCGGAGGACGCGCGGGGGGTCGTTACCCTCAAACCAACTCCGAGAGAGCCCTCTCCAAGCTGCACGACCTGTTCAACACACCACAGAGTGAACGGCCCGCACGAGAGAAACGTGGCAAACAACGGGCAACTGTGCGTGGAAAACAAAAGCGCACAGAGAGCGCTCCACTGCCTACCAAACGCTCACGTCCGATCCCCATCGGACCCAAACCGTATCCACCTGTTAAACGCGAAGACGAGAGTGACAAGAGCTTCGTCGCCCGCGTCAAGCGATACAATATCTGGAAGGGATTCCAAAAAGAATTCCCCGGCATGGACATCAACATCGCCAACAGGTTGAAACAGGACAACATCACCTACAACCAACTCCGAAAGAAACAGTACCTGCGGTACAAACGCTTTGTTCGTCGCAAAAAAGCGCGCCTCGCAGAGCTTCGTGAGGAAAACGCTGCTTTCCAAGGTACAAACTACCTCCAGCAGCTGTCCGAAAACCGAACGGAGATTTGTGCGTGGACACTCAACCAAAACGAGTGGCGTGGTCGCCTTCACGAAAACAAAGTCTACGACGTGATCTTTCGGCCTTACCTCGGTAAGCGAAAGCGACTCTCCAAGCTCGACTTGTTCATGCTCTATGAGCGAGAAGCCGCACCCATCATTCGTCAGGTCGTACGTGTCGAAGAAGCACAGTTGGAAAAACAAGAGCTTCCTTCGCGTGATCGCAGCGAACGCTTCGAGATGGCTGATGCTGATCTGGAAAAAAGCATGCAGAAAGAGCAATTCTTGTATTTCCGTGGTTACAATGGGGCATGGATCCGAGCGATTGTGCAATGGTTTGACCCCTATCAAATTGGCTTCTTGTGCAAAGATAAGGGAGCGGACGGCGAAGAGTACGAAGTGGAAGGGCTGTTGTTTCGACACGCAGTCAATAAGCTCAACAAACGTCGGCCTGCAGGCTGGAATGATCTACCGACACCTTCACTCAAGCGATGTGACGGTGCGCGTCCCAAAAAGAAAAAGAAGAAAAAGAAGTCCTGACCACCTCACTCCCCTCCAATATACCTACTTACCAGCCCTCATCTCTTGAAGCCATACACAACGGTTCAATGTACTTTTGGATCAGCTCCTGACAGTCCTCTTGTGTCACACCCTGGTAGAAATGCTTTTGTGGATAGACGGCTACTGTCACACCGTCTTTGTGGCATAACCCCAAACATTGCGACGAGGTCAGCCAGACTCTGCTGCGCAAACCGTACCGTGTTGCGCTCTCTCGAAGTCGATCGATGATCGCCTGCCCTTCGGAAGCTCCACATGATGGCAGCCCACCTGGTGGTCTCTGGTTGTGGCAAACAAAGATATGAACAAGGCAGCTTGTCGCGGGGTTTTGTCTCATGAGGGACGTTTCCAGCCTCCGGTGTGGAGGAGCAGATGAGTGAACGCTGCAACGACCAGCGAATGATCGATGGTCTGCTCTTTGATGTAGGTGGGGATGAGGGAGAGAGGCTGTGTGGTGACTTCGATGACTTCGCCACCGTCCGGTGTTGGGTCCTGTGTGCGTTGTGCATCTAGCGCGAGATACGTCCAACACAAGTTGGTCTGAAAAGCCGGATTGGGTTTGACAACACCGAGCTGCAACCATTCTTTGGCTTCGTAGCCTGTCTCTTCTGCGAGCTCTCGTTGCCCTGCGTGAAGGGGGTCCTCTCCTGGATCGACCATCCCACCAGGGATTTCCAGTTCGACGTTGTCGGAACCATGCCGGTATTGAGAGACGAGGACGACTTCATCGGAGGGGGTGAGGGCGATGACGTTGACCCACGAGGGGCAATCGACGATGACGAATGGACGCTCTTCACCTGTCTCTGGGTGGATGGCGTGTTGATCGTGGATGGTGAAGATTGGATATGTCGCAGCGAGCTCGCGGCGTGTGACCTGCCAGCGCAGTGAGGGTGGTTTGGATGACAAGGGGAGTTCCTGTTGATAGGTTAGAAGTTGAAGCCGATGAGAGGGACAAAGGAGCCTTCAGGTGGGGGGCCATCTGGAGGGGGGCCGCCGGGAGGTGGTCCACCAGGAGGTGGACCATCCGGAGGCAGAGGACGTTTGCGTATACGAGGTGGCGGAGGATCGACTGGACGTTTACCACTCATGAGCATCTTACGACGCTCTTGAAGGAGACGAATTTTACGGTCGTATGGACGTCGTCTTCTGATGTTATGTGTCCACTTGGCCAGGTTGCTGAGGAACAACCATAAACCCCCAAGGAGGATACTCCCACCGACGATCATCAAGGTGAGCGCTGTTTCCGAATCGCCTGCGCCGAGAGTTCCGAGCGAGGTGAGCAGAATAATGCTCCCTGTGAGCATCGCGAGACCACCGAGGATTGTGTAGACGATGGGGCCTGCCAAACCATAACGACGATTGCGTTTTCTCTTGAGGTAGAAGATCTCGTCTTCGATCTTTTCCAACTCATTTGTGCTTTGCATTGATTCAGAAGGCCGAAGAGACACACGGTAGAGTTGTGTATCGATCAGTGTACCTGCCGGCATACTGATATCTGCGACGCGTCCTGGATCCTGAATCCACTCTTGCTTTGGTTTGTGCGTGCTCTGTGGACGTGGGATTCCTGCAAGCGCCACTTGCGGTATCAGGAATCCAAAAAACAACACGACGCACCACGGAGGAATACGTAACATCCTATGTCTCAACATCCTTTTCCTCTTGAAATGTCCTGGCACGGGCTTAACATGCTTTCTCTTTATCTGCTTGTATTCGTAACATAAAAAGGGATCCCATGACAAGATTGTCAACCCCTTTTGGATCTTACGTGACCACCTCACTGTGAAAACGAGCACAATAAGGTCGGCGTTTGACCCTATATATAGGGCCCTCACATGTCATAGGGGATCACATATCGTGAAAAAGAGAGGGCTGGTGTGGTGATTCAAATGAATGGAGCTTGCAAGCACGTCCAGGGTGGTTTGTATCTTGTACTTTTTGAAGTGGACTCAGTGCGTGTGACCAAAGCTGTCGAACTTCATGGTGAAGATCCCACGGCCTTGTGTCATTGAGCGCAGCTCAGTGGTGTATCCAAACATTTGACGCAGTGCAACGACCGCTTTGATCACGGTCTTATTGTTGCGGTGGTCCATCGTCTTGATCTCCGCGTGTCGCGCGTTGAGATCACCAACAACACCCCCAGCAGCGTCTGATTGGACGACGACTTCGACCATCATCAGCGGTTCGAGCATCACAGGCTTGGCTTGTTGGAAGGCTTCTTGTACGGCCTGTGCTGTCGCTGCGCGCCATGCAGGTGGAAGGGATTGTCCTTCAAAGACCTGGACATCGAGCAAGGAGACTTTGACATCGACCATGGGATATCCCGCGACAACACCCGTGTCCCAAACTTGTTCGGCGGCCTCTTCTATTGCCTCCAACCACGCCGAGGGGAACTCCATGTCTTCGGGCAATTTATTCTCGAAGACACTGCCAGTCCCTTCTTCGAGGGGTTCGACTTCGATAGTCACACCTGCAGCGAGGTTGCCCGAGTCAAGTTCACGCTCGAAGGTCACGCTCGACTTTCCTGTCGCGGTGATGGTCTCACGGTGAACGACTTGTGGATTACCTGTGCGGACTTTGAGCTTAAATTCTCGCTGCAATCGCGATGTGAGAATATCCAGGTGCAGCTCTCCCATCCCTGAGAGGATGAGCTGGCCGGTGTTCTTATCTTCGGCAGCGCGGAATGTTGGGTCTTCTTCTGCGAGCTTCTTGAGCGCCGCATCCAGATCATCTTTGTCTTTACTCGACTCCAACTCCAACGCGACCATGATAACAGGGTCCATGTTGTTGATCTGTTCGAGCAGAATGGGGTGCTCTTTGTCACAGATCGTGTCACCTGTCATACAGAATTTGAGCCCTCTTGCGGCACCAAGGAAGCCCGCGGGGATCTCATCTGTGCGTTGTTTCTTTCCGCCGTGCATGACAAACAACCGCGCGACGCGGTCGTCTTTCTCGCGTGTCGCGTTGTAGACCTGCTCGTTGAGCTTGAGGACACCGGAGTAGACCCGAAAATAGGTGAGTCGACGTCCTTCATCCATCATGACTTTGAACACGAGCGCGCTGAGGGGTTCTTTTCGCTCAGAGGCACGCGAGGCTGCTTCGCCGGTTGTCGGGTCGATCCCTTTGACAGGAGGCAGATCGGCAGGGGAAGGCAGGTAATGTCCAACTGCATCGAGGAGAGGCTGGACGCCTTTGTTGCGCAAAGCTGTCCCACAGAGCACTGGTGTGATGTCACCTGCGATCGTGTGTTTGCGGATACTCTCGCGCAGTTCTTCTGCGGTGATCTCTTCTTCCATCAAGAACTTGTCGGCGAGCGCATCGTCGAAATCTGCGAGGGATTCGATCATTTTTTCGCGCGCAGCTTTGACTTCGTCTTCGTACTCGCTGGGGATCTCGCGTTCTTCAAAGGACGCGCCGAGCTCCTCGCCTGTCCAGAAGATACCTTTCATCTCGATCAGGTCGAAGACGCCGTTGAAGTTGTTCTCTGCTCCCCAGGGCCACTGGATGGGAACGGGGTTACCTTCGAGTATATCGACGACTGTTTGTGTTGCGTGCGCGAAGTCCGCGCCCATACGGTCCATCTTGTTGACAAAGACCATGCGAGGGACGTTGTATCGGTTGGCCTGTCGCCAGACGGTCTCAGTTTGGGGCTCGACCCCATCGACCGCGTTGAGGACGACAATCGCACCATCCAAGACACGCAGGGAGCGTTCAACTTCAATGGTAAAGTCGACGTGTCCGGGGGTGTCGATCAGGTGGATGTCATAATCATTCCACGGACAGTCTGCGACCGCTGCAGTGATCGTGATGCCACGCTCCTGCTCAAGCTCCATCCAGTCGGTGACTGTGTTGCCTTCGTCGACGTCACCAATGCGGTGTGTTTTGCCCGTGTAATACAAGAAGCGCTCGGTGAGTGTCGTCTTCCCGGCATCAATGTGAGCAATGATACCGATATTTCGAACCCGTTGTTGTTTCAGTTTCTTTTTCGCCATAACTTTTATCCTCAAAAACACATTGTTCAGTGGGGTTCGTGAGATCTTCTGGTTGCATTGATACTTTGGAACCATTCCACTGGCAAGAGTCTTTTTCTATGTGTGTACGATGAAAATCGTAAATTCCTATGTAATTTCGGTACTCTCAACGAAACATCTTTGTTCCTCTGTTGTCAGCGTGCAGAGGAGGACCGCGAATACTTGGATGCATGAACCTTTTGGGAGGTCTCACATCCAGTGTGGGTGTGTGTGTGGTGGTGCCTTATAGGAGAGGGGGGGATTCAGTCGACCATCTGGCGTTCGACGAGGCGGCGGTAGAGGCCATCTTCTTGGAAGAGTTCGTCGTGTGAGCCAGATTCGGCAACAGCGCCTTGGTCGAGGACGATGACGCGGGTTGCGTCTTTTACGGTGGAGAGACGGTGTGCGATGACGAGCGTGGTGCGACCTTCCATGAGGCGATCGAGCGCTTCTTTGACGAGGAACTCACTCTCTGCGTCGAGCGCGCTCGTGGCTTCATCGAGCAGCAAGACGCGTGGATCTTTGAGGACCGCGCGTGCGATCGCGACGCGCTGTTTTTGTCCTCCTGAGAGCTGGACGCCACGCTCGCCAACAGTCGTCTGATACCCATCAGGGAAGGTCATGATGAAGTCGTGTGCGTTGGCGGCTTTTGCCGCCGCGATCAACTCTTCCTCACTCGCATCTTCGCGGCCGTATCGGATGTTATCAGCGATCGTCGTGGAGAACAAGATCGGCTCCTGTGGGACGACACCGATCTGTCTACGTAGCCATGTTGGATCGAGCTCTTTGACATTGTGTTCATCGAAGATGACGTCGCCTTTGTCGGGATCGTAGAGGCGGCTGATCAGAGCAGCGATGGTCGACTTCCCACCACCAGAAGGACCGACAAGTGCGACCACTTCACCCGGCTTGATCGACAGCGAGATCCCTTTCAGGACGGGGATGTCTGGGCGGGATGGGTAACGAAAATCGATGTCTTTGAGTGTGACTTCGCCTTTGAGGTTGGGGAGCTGTTGACCTTGTTCGTTGGGGATTGTGGGGATCCTGTCGATCAACGCGAAGACACGCTCCGCAGCACCTGACGCGCGCATAAAGTCGGCGTACAATCCGCCGAGTGTACCAAAGGAGACCGCGACGATCAGGGTATAGAGGACAAAAGAGGTCAGATCACCGACTGACATGCCACCCTTGACGACGAGATGGCCGCCGTACCAAAAGACCAGCGCGATCGCGCCGTATCCTGCCGAGGTGATCACTGCGGAGAACACCGCGGTGATACGTGCGCGTTTCTTCGACAACTCAAAGGAGTGATCGATGGCTTCACCGTATCGCTTGCTCTCGTTACTCTCCTGTGAAAAAGCCCGGACTGTGCGGACGCCAGAGATCGTCTCTTCGGCGATCTCACTTGCAGAGGCGAGGGCATCCTGGACATCTCGTGAGTATTTTCTGATCTTGCGACCGTAGAAGACTGCACCCAACGCGACGGGAGGAATGACGAACAAGATCACTGTCGTGAGAGATGCGGATGTGTAAAGCAGAAACCCGATCCCACCGACGACCGATGCGAAGTTTCTCAGCGCCATCGAGATGTTGACGCTGACGGTGTTTTGCAGGACGGTCGTGTCCGATGCGAGTCTGTTGGTCAACTCACCTGTGCGACGTTCATCGAAAAATGCGACCTCTTGGAGGATGATCTTTTGGTATAGACTCTGTCGCAAGCGCGCGACGATACGCTCTCCGGCGACGGTGAACAGGTAGTAACGCATGGCACCTGTGAAGCCTTGCACCAGGAAGATCGCGAGCATCGCGAGGGCCGCCTGGTTGATGCGCGTTACGTCCTTTGTCGTCTTGAGTGTGCTGTCGATGATCACGCGGATCGCTTGGGGGTAAAGGAGGCTTACACCACTGGCGATGATCAAAAAGAAGAACCCAACCAAAAGTGTCTTCCACTCAGGTTTGGCGAGCGCGAGCAGGCGTTGTACGCTGACATTGCTCTCCTCTGACGACTGGTGGCTGGATGCGTTCTCTTGTGTCTTTGGATGAGACGGTTCTTCTTGTGCTTTTGATGGTTCAGCAGACTCGCTTGTCATGGTTTTGCGTCTTTCTTCGTGTTTGATTCCGTTTGTCGTGGCCCTGTATGCAGTTTGATGGGGCGAGGGGTTCCCAAGAATGTAGGTGCTTTGTTCAATATGTAAAGGTCTAAAACCGCTTTCACCCGTGCGAAGTAGTCGCGCACTTTTGATGAGGCGTCAAGCCGCCAAGGGACCTCCCTCGCGTTGAACGCGATCGCGTCGATTTGGTATGCCCGCGCCAAAAACACAGCGCGGACGTTGTGAAAAGGTTGAGAGACGATCGTGTAGCTCGACAATCCAAAGATTTTCTTACTACGGATGACTGAATCCAATGTTCGAAAACCTGCTCCATCAAGGGTCATCGCGTGTTCCGGAATACCTCGCTTCATCAAGTCTTTTTTCATCTCAAGAGGCTCATTCTCTCCACCCTCGCGGTTGGCACCGCTCAACAGCAGATGTTTGACCTTGCCAGCTTTGTAAAGTGCGGCAGCAGCTTCGATTCGATAGGTGAAGTAAAGGTTGGTATGTCCAGGGCCGAGGGACTTGGAGGTCCCAAGCACAAGCGCGACGTCGCGCTGTGGGAGGTCTTTCAGACGCGAATGAAGTCGCGAGCGGCTGCTCAATATGATCCATACATTGCAGCCGAGCAACACGAGCCCTGGCAAGACGAACAAGACGCTAAAGAACAAGTACCATCTGTAGCGCCTGTTTGATGTGGTTTTGGATGCCAAAGGGGACTCTGGTGTCTGTGTGGAAGAAGGGTCTACTTCCTGGTTGTTGGAGGTCATCTGTTCCTATTTCTGTATGTGTGTTGGGATGTGCGTGGTCTTCTCAGTGGACGAGGAGGAATGAGCACCCGAGCGCGGTCTTTGTTGTGGCCTTTGCGCCTGTACTCGTTGGGGTGAGTTGGTATTGATAGAGCTGGAACGCAGTGGATGAGTCGAGACCACTGTAAGTCGCAAATCCATTGGTGGAGAGGCTTGCGAAGCCAATGGATTGTCCAAAGACGTAGTTCGCCTGTGATGAGATGATACTTCGTCCGCTGGTCGAAGAGACCGAACACTTTGACTCTGGGCCTTGCTGGGCAAGCGCACCATTCTGAAGGGTCGCCCAGATCGCGGTTTTTGGATCGGGTATCCAAAAACCAAAGGTCAGGTCGGCAAGATTGCCTTTCTCATCGCGCAACTGCACTTCAAAGGTGTTGGTGCCGACAGTGCCGTACGTCGCATATCCATAGGAGGATTCACCAAAGACACTCAGCAGGACGGGGGTTTGGGTCGCGGAGATATATTGGCTGGTGGTGATACGGACACGCCCTGTTGTGACGTATTGCACTTTGAACGCGTTTGCGTTGGGGTAGGGATGGACGACCAAGCCACCGGCCGCGATCCGGGAGTAGATCCCACCTTGTGCGGCGACCGCAGCGAAGTTGGTGTCGACGAGCTGTCCGTTGAGATCGCGGGTGCGGAACGCGAGCATCTCGTAGTTCAGTGAGGGCAAGCCACCCCGACTCCAGGTGATGATCCGTGCCTGGTTGCTCAGTGGGATCGCGATGGGGAGGCCGTATTGGTATGCGTGTACGCCCTTCAAGAAGAAACGGTACACACCTGTCCCAGTCCTTGGGTTGACGGAGACGCCCTGTGGTGTTTTGGGAGGTGTTAACCCACGCTGAAAGCGAATGAGGCCATCGGAGCGGAGGACACCAAAGTGATAAGCCGGACCACATGATTCATCGACAGTTCCGTCACAATCATTGTCAAGTGTGTCGCCGCATCGGTCAAACGCTGCGGGGCGATTGGGTTGACAACGTATTGTGCCATTGACGCATTGTGTGGTGCCTTGTTTGCAAACCCCCACGCCGCTGGTGAGTGTGCAGGCGTTTCCTTGCAAAGGAAATGACTCATCAATGCTCCCATCACAGTCATCATCCTGTCCGTTGCAATCTTCTTGGCCTGGGAGCCGTTGACCCTGGCATGGACCCCAAGACTGCCCGTCGACACAAGTCTCTACACCTGTCTTGCAAATGCCTTGTGTTTGTGTCCCTGTGGGTCCTGTGTAACAAATCCTCGTCGCGCCGATCTGGCAAACACTACAAACACCGCCTTCATCAGTTGTGCGATCGCAGTCATTGTCGAGTTTGTCACAGATCTCCGTTTGAGGAAGGACCTGTCCCTGGCAGGACTTTGACCACGTGCGATCGCTCAGGCAAGTTTGAATACCTGCCTTGCAGATCCCGTGTCCTCTTGTGCCTACAGGGCCATCGTAGCAATTTCGAATGGTGCCAGGGTTACATCCTGTACAGGTCTCGTCGGTTGTGCGATCACAGTCATTGTCTTTGCCGTCGCAGATCTCCTGGCCAGGAAGGACCTGTCCTGTGCACGTCCCCCATTGCCCTGTTGAGAGACAGGTCTGGACGCCTGCCTTACAGATCCCATGTCCTCTTGTGCCTACAGGGCCATCGTAGCAATTTCGGATCGCTTTGGGGGTACAGACAGCGCAGACATTACCTTCGTCGATTTGGCCGTCACAGTCGTTGTCTTGTTTGTCACAGACCTCTTTCGAAGGGGTGACATCCCCAGTGCAGGCGCCCCATTGTCTGTTGCTCGCGCAGGTTTGTACACCTCCTTGGCATAAGCCCACGCCAGATGTGCCGGCAGCGCCTGTGTAGCAGGCTTTGGTTTGGCCTGGAGTGCAGCCCGTTGTGCAGGGGGGACTCTCATCGATTTGGCCATCACAGTCATCGTCTTTTCCATTCTGACAAACTTCTGTTTTCGGTGCGACCGCGCCCTGGCATGTCTGCCATACGCCGTTCTTGCATTGCTGTGTTCCTGCGCGACACTCGCCCGTGCAGACAAAAGAAGCACCTTTGGCGCTGCAGCCAGCTGTTGCGATGTAGCAAGGGCGACTCTGACCGTTGGGACAACCGGTTTGGCAGTCTTCGTCGATTTGACCGTCACAGTCGTTATCTTTTTGGTCTTTGCAGATCTCTTTTGTGGGACTGCTTCCCTCGCAGCGTGCGCGTCCTTGTACACAGGCTTGTTTTCCTTTTGCACACTCTCCTTGTGCGTTGGGGACAGCGCAAGCCTGTCCTAGATTGGGGATGTTATCATCGATGTTCCCGTTACAATCATCATCTTTTCCGTTACAGCTCTCTGCGCTCGGGAGGACCTCTCCTTTGCAGGCGCCTGCTTTTCCGTTGCTGTCACAAGTCTGTGTCCCCGTTTTACAAGGACTGTTGCAATTGTAAGCGCCTGCCTTGTTGGTGCAGCCGGTGGCGCCTGTGTAGCAAGTCCGTGAACTTCCTGCAGGACACGAGCAAGGTGGTCCATCAACGATCCCATCGCAGTCATCATCAAAGCCGTTGTTGCAGATCTCAGCCTTCGCCGTATAGACAGGTTCACAATAGAGAAGTCCCTGTTTACAGGTCGGTTTCCCTTGTCTACATGGTCCGAGCGCGCGACCTTTGGTGCATACCTTCTCGGGCCATTCTTCGTCGATGGCCCCGTTGCAATTGTCGTCTTTTCCGTTGCAGACCTCTGCAGGCGGAAGGACCTGTCCTTGACAGGTTGATTCCCATGTCTGGTTGATACAGCGCTGTGTTCCGGCTTTACAAGGAGCGCGTGTCTGCGTCCCTTCTGGACCTGTGTAACAATTGCGCACCTGTCCATTGAGACAGATTGGGGGCGCTGCGTCTTGGGGCGGATCTTCCGTGACTGGAGGAGGTTCGGGAGGGCGCTCTGTGAGGTGCTCTGAAGCGACTTCCGAGAGGCCTTCGGGAGGGAGGTTGTCGACTTGAGATGTATCTTGTGTTGTCGGTGTGTCTGGGTTCTCTGTCTCTTTTTGATTCGCCTCTTTCGTGGCGCTGCCGTCTTTTGAAGTGTGACCATCCTGACGTGATTTGACGCACTTTCCGCTCTCGCAGAACCAACTTCCGCAATCTTTGTCCTCTTTGCATGTAACGGAGGTGTCCTGTCCACAGTGGAAGAACAACACGCTTACAAACGCGCAGCATCCGAAGATGAATGAGCTTGTGTATGTCGACAGTCGCGTGTGGTTTGTTGTGCCAAGATCTGAACGCCATGAGAGATGATGTTGTTGGGGCATCTGGCCGATCCTTTTGCGTCTTGGACATCCGTCTGGGTGGTTGCTCGCACCCTGTGGATGTTGTGGGGAGGGAAAGTGTCGGATATGTCTTTTTGAGTATACACTTTTTCCACTCATTAGGGCAACACACATACACACTATGTTCGTTGGTCATTCGTGAGTAAGTTTGCTATGATACGGTCTGTCATTTTATCATGAGGTACGAAGGTCAGGTCTCTGAGTGACTTGCATGGAAAGGATATGTGTAATGGTGCTTGATCATCCGTTAATATCGAGGCGATACTTTTTTCCACGTGAAGGTGCCCCTGCTGAACCATTTTGGGTCGACTGTGGTGAAGCGCAACTCGCCTGTTCATATATCGTCCGTGATCCACAGGCGAAGACACTTGTACACTTCCATGGTAACGGTGAGATCGTCTCCGATTATCTCTCTGACTTCCAGGAGGCGCTGTTACAGCTCGGTGTGAATGTCTTTTTGGCTGAGTACAGAGGATATGGGGGCTCGACGGGTGCACCTTCGTTGGTCAAGATGCTCGATGACACCTCTGCGATCTTCGACGCGATTGGACTGCCACAGGAACAGTTGGTGATCTTTGGTCGCTCTGTCGGGTCGATCTATGCGCTTGAGTTTGCCGATCGATATCCGGATATCGCAGGGTTGGTGATAGAGAGCGGGATCGCCGATCCCCTCTCGCGCATCATTTTTCGCGTCGATCCTGATGAACTGGGTGTCTCTGAGGCGCAAATGGCCGAAGAGGCTGCGGAGTATCTCGACCACCAGAAGAAGCTCGAACGTCTCCGCGCGCCGTTGTTGATCTTGCACACAGAGCACGACCACATCGTCGATAAAGACCACGCAGAGCGCAACATCGCGTGGGCTGGCTGTGCTGATAAGACACTTCACCTCTTCCCGAGAGGGGACCACAATACGATCATGTTCCTCAATGGTCCCGAGTATATGGAGCAACTTCGAGGGTTTCTTGGTCGGTTGTAAAGATATGGAAAAAGAATGGATGTGCGGTTGTGTGATGGGAGAAAGGGTATGAGTTTGAGACGACTGTTTGGGTGTATGTTGCTGGTTGGGTGCTTTGTTGCCCTTGGATGTGCCCCAAAGCCCTCGGCTGATGGGGTCGACTTTTGTCAAACCAACGCTGACTGTCAGAGCCAGCTCACGTGCTGGATTGGGGTCTGTGTGGATCGCTCCATTCTCGAAGGTCGCGGACAGTCTACTCTTGACGGAGGGGAGGCCATTCGCGAGCGCGAACCCAGCGAGACATTACCTGAGTCCAAGCTGCCAGATTGCACGCCGTCCGCCGAAATTTGTAATGGGAAAGATGACGACTGTGACGGCCAAATTGACGAGGACTACCCCAACAAAGGCACGGAGTGTGTCGTCTCTGGAGAAAAAGGACCTTGTGCCCAAGGGACGCTCCTTTGTCAGCAGGGGGTCTCAAAATGTGTCTCCGCTCACCAAAAAGTCGCCGAGATCTGCGGGAATGGGATCGACGAGGATTGTGATGGGCTCGCCGATGGACCTCCCTGTAAGTGCACACCGGGCGATAAGCAAGACTGCTACACTGGCCCTGTTGGGACCGACCGAAAAGGACTCTGCAAAAAAGGAGAGCAGCTCTGCAAAGCCGACAGCTCTTGGGGAGATTGTACTGGTGAGATTGTCCCTACAACGGAGCTGTGCAACGGAAAAGACGACAACTGCGACGGCCAAATTGATGAAGCGTATCCCGAAAATGGACAATCTTGTACAGCCAATGGCCAACAAGGAGAGTGCGCAAAGGGGACATACACATGTGCCTCGGGGACGCTCACTTGCCAGGCCGCCTCGTCGAGTAAAGAGATCTGTGATGGAAAAGACAATGACTGTGATGGAAAAGTCGATAATAACGTCGAATCCATCGGGAAGTCTTGTTCCATACAGGGCCAGCAAGGGCGCTGCGCAGAGGGCACGTACACAAACTGTCAGGCCGCCCAACTCGAATGCACAACCTCATACCAACCCCAGAGCGAGACGTGTAACGGTCAGGATGATGATTGTGATGGTCAGACCGACGAGACCTTCGCAAAGATGGGGATGACATGTGTCGTCAGTGGAACATCCGGTCCCTGTGCCGCCGGAACATATACCTGTACGCAAGGGAAAGAGGAGTGTACGTCTTCGTATACAGCGAGCGCTGAGCTTTGTGGTGATGGGGTCGATAACGATTGTGACGGAACTGTCGATGAAGCACAATGTACATGCAAACCAGGAAACACGAGAAACTGTTATGCCGGTCCAGCTGGGACACTCGGGGTTGGAGCGTGTCAGGCTGGGACACAGACATGCGACAGCGCTGGCAAGTGGGGCTCCTGTGTTGGAGAAGTGCTTCCCACAAAAGAACAATGTAACAGCAAGGATGATGACTGTGATGGTCAGGTCGATGAAGGCTACATTGAAGTCAACGGTTCGACGACGTGTACACCTGTTCTGGCTGGAACACCCCGGTGTACAAAAGGGTACAACGTCTGTGAGAGTGGTACATTGACCTGCGCGCAGCCCAAGACCTCTGTGTTGATCCCTGGAGCCTACCAGGGCTTCTCCGAGGGGTTTGTCGGGAGCTGTAAGCCTGCACTGTTCGAGCAACCCTTTGGGTTGGCTTTCAATGCGAAGGGAGAATTGTTTGTCTCTGACTTTCAAGAGCATGTGATTCGTAAGATCGATCTCGCTGGAAATGTCACGACCTTTGTGGGGAAAGCCGGCTCTTCAGGAAGAGGGAACGGACAGGGGAAAGCCGCAAGATTCAACGCTCCTGCAGGACTCGCGATCGACGACAAAGACAATCTTTATGTCGCAGATCAGAGCAATCATCGTATCCGCAAGATCGATCCACAGGGAAACGTCACAACATTCGCTGGTAGCTCAAGTGGGTACAAGGATGGGAAAGGGACTGCAGCACGATTCAACGCACCTACAGGCCTCGTATACGATAAGGTCAAGCACGTTCTTTACGTGGCAGATCGGGGGAACCATCGTATCCGTGCGATCGATGTACAGGGGAATGTCAGCACCTTTGCGGGCACCAAATCCGGAAAGAAAGACGGCCAAGCCGCGCTTGCGGAATTCAACTCTCCGCAGGATGTGGTGATCAACAGTAAAGGGGAGTTGTTTGTCTCCGACCGAGACAATCATCAGATCCGCAAGATCGACGCGCAGGGGAACGTCACGACCTTCGCAGGAACAACCTCTGGCTACAAGGATGGTCCCGGCAACGCCGCACAGTTTGACCGACCTATGTACATGGCTGTGGGGGCTGGTGATGAGTTATATGTGTCCGAAGAGAATACGCATGTGGTGAGAAAGCTCACGTCCACAGGTGTTGTTTCAACGCATACAGGAGCGCGCTACTCCAGAGGAGCTACCAACTCGACGTTGTTTTTTGGTCGTGTCATTGATCCCCGAGGGATGGCGTTTGCACCGGACGGAGCGTTGATGCTTGCGGATGCTGGGAATCATCTTATTCGTAGGCTCACGAGCACAGAGATCCGCACTTACGCAGGTCGCACAACAGCCGGGGATGATGATGGAAAGCGTATGTGTGCGCGAATGTATTCACCGCGACGTGTCCGTCTCGATCCGACCGGTACATTGTATGTTCTTGATGTGAGAGAGCATGTCATCGCAAAGGTCGATCAAAATGGCTACATGAGCGTTGTTGCTGGTTCTGGTGAGAGTGGCGGACGTGATGGCGATGCACTCTCGGCGCAATTTGACGAACCCGTCGATGTGGTCTGGGACAGCAAGGGGAATATGTTTATCGCCGATCTCTCAAATGAATTGGTTCGTAAGCTCGACACAAACGGAAAGGTCAGTACGTTTGCGGGGAGCTATCGCTCGCTTGGGAAAAGAGATGGCGTTGGAACATCAGCCCAATTTGATTCGCCGTATGGACTCGCGATCGACAAAAAAGACGCGCTCTTTGTCGCAGATACCGACAACAATCGTATTCGGAAGATCGATCCCTCAGCGAATGTCACGACGTACACAGGCGCAAACCGGGCATATAAAGATGGGACGCTCGCGCAAGCTCGGTTTGTGCGTCCTATCAGCCTGACATTTGATACGATAGGGAACTTGTTTGTCGTCGAGTTCAACGGCAATCGTATCCGCAAGATCGATACTTCTGGGAATGTGACGACCTTGATTGGAAGCACCTCAGGAACTTCGGGAAAGGTCGATGGGATTGGGACGGCAGCTCGTCTGTACTATGTGTGGGATCTGGCGTTTGGACCGATGGGACGTTTGTTCTTTCTTGGGGAGGGCAATGACGCTTTACGTGTTGTGGATACCACGGCCAATACGACGACGCTCGTTGGGGAGATGGGAAGCTCAGACTCCACAGATGGGACGTACTCTCAAGCGCGTTTTGACAACCCGAAAGGTATCGCTGTTGATGCAAATGGCAACATGTACGTCGCAGACGAAGGGAATCGCAGCGTCCGCTTTGTCCCGGTCTGTCCTCCCTGAGTGTGACGGGGTTCTCTGTGTCATCTTCTGAGCTTTCCTCTGGTACACCTTCTCTTCTTTTTGCTCCCCTTTCTTTCCCATTTTTTCCTTTGTGTTGATTTTTTTGTCCTTTTATTTCATGTCGTTGTGACTTTTTCAAAAAAAGATTGAAACAAGTGAAATAGGGGGGGCACTTACTTGGCAAACGTATCCGGAAGCATTCATTGTTTGAATGTGTGTTGTTTGTCCTTTTACATTTGGAGATATCGGACATGAAATCAAAACAACTTGCTTTTGTCATCTCTATCCTGAGCGCACTCTTTCTTATGACAGGTTGTGCTGTTGACTACTCACAGCTCGAAGACGCAATGGGGACGAACGCTGCAACCGCAACTGAAGACTCTGACGACGCAAAAACAAAGTCCGAAGATGATGGCTGTACCTGTGGAGACGAAGAAAAGTCCGACGAAAAGGACGAAAAGAAAGCGCCTGCAAAAGGCGATGATGACGACGCAAAACGTCCGATGAAGGCCGAGAAAGCCTCCGATGATGACGAAGGGAAAGCGCCTAAAAAAGGCGATGATGATGACAAGAAAGCGCCTAAAAAAGGCGATGACAAGAAAGCGTCCAAAAAAGATTGCAAAAAAGGCGAGAAAAAAGAGCCAAAGAAATCCAAAAAAGCTTGTCGTTGTAAACTCGCAAAGAAAGCACCCAAGAAAAAGAAAGATTGCAAAAAGGGTGAGAAAAAAGGCGATGACAAGAAAGCGCCTAAGAAAGGCGATGATCGTGACAAGAAGGCGCCCAAGAAAGGCGATGATCGTGACAAGAAAGCGCCCAAGAAAGATTGTAAAAAGGGCGACGGTAGTGACAAGAAAGCGCCTGCAAAAGGTGACAAAGATGACGAAGGTGAAGAACTTCCACCTGTCGATGAAATCTAAAGATCTTTGAGTCACTCTCTCCATCCTTCCGAGGAAAAGTGACTTTAAGTGCCTCCTATTCCGACTGATTTGTCTCTTCGGAACATCACGACGATAGGTCTTTTTTGTTTTCCATGAGGTGACCCCCCCTGAACGCAGACCAGGGGGGGTTTTTTTGTGTCAATAGACACAAAGAGCTTGTAGTGTTGGTTAGTGTTTGGAGCGCGTAACCATTGGTTGTCTTGTTGTGGTCGTTGTCTTGGGGACTGATTTGGGATGTGACCACAATCTAGCGATACAGGGACAAGACATTGTGTGCATTGCGGAAGACCCAAGCTGTTGTCTATGTCAACAGTCGATGATGTCCATCACATATACAAAGGGGACATTTGTTATCGGCTTGGTGTTTTAATGGGATGTTTTCGGAAGCTGAATGGTGGAGAATGGATATTTGGGGAGGGAAGAGAGGGCTTATTGGACGGTGAAGGAGCGGATTTCGGAGACTGAGTTTCCGAGGTCTTCTGCAGGATTGGAGGGTTTTGAGGTGAAGGAGTAAACGTACCAGTAATACGTGGAGCCAGTATCGAGTGCTTTGCCATTGTATGTGGTGCTGGTGCCTGTGACGTAGCTGGAGCGCCAGATCTCACCACCGAAGTCACGGCTGGCTTTCAGCGCGACGATGTAGCCTGCAGCATTGGTCAACTCCTTCCACTGGAATTTGGGTGTTGCAGTGGTTGTCGACTCGTTAGCGGGTGTTTCAAGCTCGATACGTTCGAGGAGCAGATCACACTTGCGGATAGAGGGAACGAGTTGGCTCTTGAGCCCACCGCGGTCGACAGCCTGAATGTTGTAGCAGTATTCTTTTCCGGGGGAGACATCTTTATCAACCCAGCGTGGCGCTTCGCCTGCTCCGGTCTCGACGAGTTGGGACACGCGGTTTTTCTCGTCTGCGACGGAGATGGGTTGGTTCACATCGGAACGCCAAACGTAGTAGCCTTTGAGGTCAGGCTCGATGCCGGCTTTCCATTTGATCTCGATCTGTGGTGTGTCGATGTTGCTGGCTTTGACAGTGACACCTGTTGTGGAGTTGGGGGGAGAGGTGTTGATACTGTTGGCTTGGACCGCAGCGCTCATCTCGCTCTCATTGCGCTCTTTGAATTCACCGTCTCCGTATCCTTTTTTGTAGGACGTGACTTTGTAGTAGTATTTGGTCTCGTAGTTTTCGCCGACGATGACGTTTTTGTCGATGTATTTGGTTTCGACTGTTTTGCCTTCTTCGACGGGGCCTGTGTCGTATACGTTTTCGAAGCCACTGTCGGGGGAGGTGCTTCTGTACAAGCGGTATCCGATGACTTCTTTGTCTTCCACTGTGTTCCAGGTCATCACGATGATGCCGTTGACATTTTGGTTTTGATCAGTGGCCAATCCACCGGGGGTTTCAGGTCTTGGTGGTGGTCCACAAGCGACAAATACAAGCACAAGCATCGTCAACGCGATCCAACCACGCCACATTATATACATTCGATTCATCCTACAAACTCCTTATCATCCATCATTGGGGATTGGGCGGTGCGGGCCTTATCACAGTCTTTCAAGTATACAAAAAGTCGAGACTCTTCCACCGGATAGGGTAGGGGCTGCCCTTGGTCTTGTCAAGGACAAACGCCTTCGCACATGTGTGATGGTTCCACACTTTTTCTTTTCGCATGGATCATCAGAAGTTTGCAAAAATCTGTACTTGTTTTCAATTTGGGTTTGGGGTATGGGATGTTACGCCGAAGCTATATACTCGCCTTTTTGAGGCATTGTGTCGACAGGTGATAACATATGTGTCAAGGTTGCGTTGTCCCATAATCGTTTGTGGAAAGGTAGGATTGAGATGCAAGAATGGACCTCAGGTGTCATGACATTATCTGCTCCCGTGCTTCCCTGTTGGGAGGAGGAGGAGTCGAAGCGTCTGGACGAGATCGCAGAAGACCTGGCTGCGAATGATCCTCTATTTGATGAGGAGCGTGAGACGTATGCGGCCCTGTTTCCAACAGCGCTGCCGAAAGAGCCTCCGTTTTCTTTGCTCATCGATGACTTCTCCATCATCGCGCACCTCCATCTCGTCAGGGGACTTGCCTACTATGCGAGTCGGGCATTTACACGTGCACAGCAAGGCGATCTGGTCGCAGGTACGTTTGCACCGATCCCAGGCATCGAAGACTATCTCGATACGCGCCTTGGTCTTGGGCGTTGTGAGTATCTCCAGATCGAACCAGCGGAGGGCAAGCCGACATACGCTTGCTTTGCTGGACTGCGTGAGGATGAGGAAGCGCTGCGTGTTTTGCTCCAACGTATGGCGGACAACGACAACAGCGTGTGGTTTCACCCGTATATGGGCTTGCGGGATGCTTGGGAGTGTGGGTTGATGCTCAAGGAGCGCAGTGGGGGGGATGTACAGATCCTCGCGCCGCTTCCCTACATCACCGAACAAACCAATGACAAGGTGTGGTTGACAGAGGTGACAAAGCTGGCGCTCGGTGAGTCCTATGCCATGCGAGCAGTCGGTGCGCGTTCGGTCTCCGAAGCCGTGGCGAAGCTAAGAGCCATAGCAGAGGGTGTGGAGAAGGTCTCACTGAAGCTCGCCAACAGCGCGACGGGGATGGGGACTGGGATCTTCGAGGCTGCAAAGATCCGAGAGATGGACTCCGAGACATTACTTGCGTTCGTTGAGGATTGGTGCAAGGAGAAGGAGTGGGATGCCGACCACGATCCACCACTCTCTGTCGAAGTGTGGGAGACAGATGTGCTGGCGTCGCCAAGTACACAGCTGTGGATTCCTCCAGTGTCCGAAGGTCCACCTGTCCTCGAAGGTGTCTTCGATCAACTTTTCCAGCCTGACGAAGACCATGTCTTTTTAGGTAGCATCAAGAGTCAGCTCCCACAGCCTCTCCAGGATGAGCTCGCACAGACCTCTTTGAAGCTCGGACGGATCTTTCAGCGACTGGGTTACCTCGGTCGTTGTTCTTTTGATACGATCTATTGCGGGACATCCCTTGATGATGCGACGCTCAAGTATGTGGAGTGCAATGGACGCTGGGGAGGGACGAGCACACCGATGACATTGATGACCCGGTTGTTTGGTGATTTTCGGGCTCGTCCTTATCTCGCTGGGAGTATGCACAGTGAATGTTTGGTTGGCGTGTCATTTGACGATTTTGTGCGTACGCTGGATGACATTTTGTACGACGCTGAGACAGGGGAGGGGTGGGCCGTTGTTTACAACATTGGTTGCCTTGCGCCCTCTGGGAAGATCGACGTGATCACGCTTGGTGAAGATCTCGCACAGGCATCCAAACGGCAAACGACATTTGTCGAGTTGGTGACGGAGCGTTTTGGGGGGTGAGTTTCATTTGCGAAGTGAGGGGGGATGTTGGAAGACTAGAGAGCGAAGCTTAGGGGGTTTTGAGCGCGTTGAGGTCTTCTTCGGGCTCTTCCATGGGGATCGCAGCGACGAGTTTGTCGATGAGAGAGGGGGTGCGTTTGTGGAGGGCGTAGAGTTGATCGTGGGTGAGCTGTTCGCTGTTGGAGATAAGATTCGCGTAGGTATTTGGATCAGATAGGGCTTTGAGCTGGTTGACTGCGTCACGAATGCCAAGATCTTGTTGGCAACGAGCATCCCAGTCTTGTGTGGCGAGTTGGTAGGCTTTGACAAAGCCTTGTCCCCACTGTTGGAGGGTATACACACTTTGACCATTCCAGTTTCTCAGAACATGATGAAGTTGTCCGTTTTGAAATTGGTCGGTGAGCTCATCGATCGCTGATTCGACGGCGCGTTTTGCAGCGTCGGGGATATCAGTATCGGGAGGCAGACCGAGTGCGTCCGCAAGCCATGGTTTGCTCAGGACTGAAGCCGGTCCGAGCGCGATGCCAGTCAAAAAACCGTGCAGCATCGATACCCCCATGGCGTTGGGGAGCTGTTGGAGATGGACCACCACTTCTTGGTATTGCGTGGCGGGAGCGGTTTTTTTGTGGGGTGGAATCTTAATCATCCTACTACTCTTGCTGCGACGATGTTGTCGTAGTTGATTGTGTGAACTCCATCAAAAACAACGACTGTGGTGTATTTGGCGTCGAGGAGTCATCTATGCGCCATATTTGTCTTGGGAACAAGAGAAGATATGTTGCCGTGGAGTGAGCTGGAAAAAGTAGATAGGATCGTGGATGGAGGAGTGGGAACGAACCTTACACATATAGTGATCAGGCTTTGTTGATCTGCATTCTCCCATCCATCAATTCGTCATGCTGCACATCCTTTAAGTCTTGTAACCATTTGGATATGTAGTATATTTTTCTCTTGCTGGGTTGCTCAGCAAGGCTCCCGGACGACAAATCCTTCAAAACTATGAACTCGACGCAATCGATAGTGTAGTTTGTTTTTCAACACCTTGCAAGAAAAAACTAGAGCGCAAAAGATCGGTATTCGGCGTAATCCGCCAGATACAGGTCTCATGAGTCGCAAAAATATTTTCCAAAAACGCAGTTTTAGGATGATTTTGTGGATGGTGACGACGTAGTCATCTTTTTGTCAATTTCTTTTACGTTCGCATTCACACAGTGCGGATCGTCTGGCCAGTCAGGATCGAAACCCTCAAAGTAGGATGAGGCGTAGTGTGTACAATGCAGCGGTGATCCGATCTCCGAGAGCAGAGAGACAAGCCCAAAGCCAATTCTGTTGAGAAATACGGCATCTGCAGGCATATTGAGCTTAAACAGGTTGGCGTTTTCCACAAACATCTCTCGAAAAGTATCTCTAGGAGGATGCGCGCGGAAGTCAAAGGGTTCGTCTTTGAGATAGGGTTTGTAAAGATACTGGATCAGGCCCTCAAAAGCCTCACGATCGTAGGATTGTCCTTCTTGGAAAAAGCCTATCGGGACAGCGAGCTTGTGAAAGGTTTCGCGGTCATCTCTCATTGCGGCTTTGCACAGCTCGATCCACAGTTGCCGTCGGGATTCTTCAAAGTGGCGCGTGCAGCCGTAGTCGAAGAAGACAATACGACCATCTTCCAAAAAAGTATAATTTCCTGGGTGAGGATCGCAATGAAAGAGCCCATCGAGGTAAAAAGAGCCGAGGTAGAAGCGGTAAAAAGACTTGGTGACACGCTCTCTTGCGTCCTGGGAGGGATCTGTCGCGAGCCATTCGTAAAAACCAAGTCCATCGTGAAAGGTCGTCGTCAAAATGTGTTCACCGCAGAGGTCGTGGTGGACTTGTGGCACGACGATCGAAGGATGTTCTTGAAAGCGATCGTAGAAAATCTGTTGATATTCGGCTTCTTTCAGGTAGTTGCACTCATCGATCAGACGCTCTTGGATCTCATTCATGATCGCTTTGGTGTCTGTGCGAAAGAACATCACCTGTTGGAAGAGACCTAGAAATTTGGCGTTCTTGAGGTCAGCCTCCATCGCCTCTTTGATCCCTGGATATTGGACCTTTACAGCGACAGGTGTGCCATCGTGCAGGATCGCTTTGTGGACCTGTCCGATCGACGCGGCGGCGATGGGTGTCGGTTCAAAGTGTTGGTAAAGATCTTCTGGAGGCTTGCCAAAGTCGCGTTGAAATTGTGCGGTAACTTTTTCGTAGGGCATGGGGGCCGCGTCACGTTGTAACAGGGCGAGTATTTTTTGTCCCTCTGGTGGGAGCATATCGTCGAGATAGCTGAGCATCTGGCCGATCTTCATCGCCGCGCCACGCATCTCCGAGAAGGTCTTAAGCATCTGCGTCGCGATCTCGACACCACGTTGCTCACTTCGCGCTTGCTTCTCCTCCTCATTGGAGAACGAATCACGTGCTTTGTCGACGAGCCAACGACTCCCTCCACGTAGTGCAACTTTTGAGAGGCCAAATGCGCGCCCCATTCTCCCTGTCTTGATCTTCTTTCCCGTGCTCTCAAGGGTCTCTTTGATCACATGACGACTCTTCTCTGAGCCGACATCTCCGAGTAATTCGCGGAGGTGAGGTGGCAACCATGTGCTGTCTTTTTCGTCCTGACTCATATCTGTCCTGTCAATCTTTTTCGAGCATGCCAAACACTTCGGAGAAGAAACTCTTGAACTTCTCATCGCGTTCTTCTTCGGTCACAGCGGGTTTCTTTCCACCGATACCCATCGGGTGAAGGAGCTTGGGGGGGATGTCTGCGAGGAAACGTGAAGGCTCTCGGTCTTCCATTCTTCCGAATCTTCGACGTTGTAGTGCGCGACTCAGGATGAGCTTTTGTTTGGCGCGGGTGATCCCGACGTAGCACAACCTGCGCTCTTCTTCGATATCCGTGTCACTCTCGTAAATCCGGAAGTAGGGTAGAAAACCTTCTTCCATCCCGACGAGGTAGACGATGGGGTACTCCAAACCTTTGGCGCCGTGCAACGTGATCAGCATGACCGCGTCTTCGTCTTCCTCTTCGGAGTTATCGCCGCTTGGTTCGAGGCTGACGCGGTCGAGGTAGTCGCTCAGGCTGGGCTTATCGGCTTTGCCCTCGTACTGAATCATCGAGTTGACGAGCGCGTCGACGTTGTCCACACGCTTTTTGGCCTCTTTGACCTCCGAGTACTCCTTGAAGAGGGCGTGCTGAAACTTGACCGCGCTGATCAGCATCTCTGCGATCAACGCGAGGCTTCGACCTTCTTCTACCTTGCCCTTCAGGTTCTCGATCATCTCCGTAAAGTCGTTGATCGCGTTGCGCTGTGCTTTGCCCACAGTGCTGCAGTCATCGATGTGTAGACAGGCATCGTAGAGCGTGCTTCGTCGCTGCTTGGCGAATGCGCTGAGCTTATCGATCGTCGCCGTTCCAATTCCACGAGGTGGGTAGTTGATGATCCTGCGTAGGGAGATTTCGTCTTTGGGTTGGTTGACGACCTTGAGGTAGGCGATGAGATCGCGGATCTCTTTACGGTCAAAGAACTTGGTCCCACCGATCATTTTGTAGGGGATGCGCTCGTTGCGCAACAACTCCTCAAGCGCTCGCGATTGTGCGTTGGTCCTGTACATGATGGAAAACTCGGACCATTTGCGCTTCTCTTCAAAGTGCGTGGTTTGCAGGTGGTCCACGACAAAGCGAGCCTCACCCTCTTCATCTGCGAGGACAGCCATCCCGACGAGGGCGCCATTGTCTTGTTCTGTCCACAGGCGTTTGTGATAGCGACCGACACCCTGCTCGATGACTTTGTTGGCGGCGTCAAGAATATTTCCGCTGCACCGGTAGTTTTGTGTGAGCTTGACGACCCTTGTGCCAGGAAAGTGTTTGTCGAATTGGCGAATGTTTTCGACATCACTCCCACGCCATCCGTAGATCGATTGATCGTCGTCACCCACGACACAGAGGTTGCCGTGAATGGAGGCGAGCTCTCGGACCATCTGGAGCTGAACGCCGTTGGTGTCCTGGTATTCATCGATCATGATCTGTCGAAAGCGACCGGACCATCGTTGTCTCACTGAGTCATGATTTTTGAGCAGCAGGCAGGGGAGGCGGATCAAGTCGTCGAAGTCAACAGCACCACACGTGCGTAACGCGTCGTCGTAAGCGAGAAAGATCTCTCGTAACATGATGTCGCGGATATCTTTGGGCTCTTGCCCTTCGTTTTTGGCTTTGGCGATCTCTGCCTGAAAATACTTGGGGTCGAAGCGTTTTTCATCGATGCGTTTTTCGCGCATGACGCGCTTGATCAGCGCGAGCTGGTCGCTTGGGTCGTAGATCGTAAATTGACGAGGGTAGTTGAGCAGATCGATATCCGTCCGGAGGATGCGTACACCGAGAGAGTGGAATGTGCTGAGTGTCAGCTTTTTCGCGACCTTACGGTTGTTGACCATGTCCGCGACGCGCTCTTCCATCTCGCGAACTGCGCGGTTGGTAAAACTGACCGCGAGGATGTGTTCTGGGTTCACACCTTGCTCGATAAGATATGCGATGCGGTTGACGATAACCCTGGTTTTTCCACTCCCTGCGCCGGCAAGGATCAACATTGGACCGTCCCTGTGTTTGACAGCTTCGCGCTGTTCGGGGTTCAAGTCCATCAATCTGACCATGATGTACCCTCTGTTGTTCGTGTTCGCGTGTGTGATGGCTTCTCAAAAAGCCCTCTAGGTTCGAGGCATGATGGCGTGTCACTGTTCCTTCGTCAAGGGGTTTTGCTCCCTTTTTGCGGTTTGTTTGTCGCCACCGGAGGATGACACTTATTCGCTTCTTATCGAAATGGAACTTTGTGCTGTCTTGTTTTTCCAATCAGAGAGATACAAAATGATATCTACACCAATCGTGCCGGTGCTCATCGATTCATGCAAAAGGTCTCTTCGCTGTCTGCGGTATCGGAGACTATGCGCTACATAGATAAGGGGAGGTACTTTGAACACAAAGGACCCACGTTCGAGATATGTCTTCAGATGCTTTTGGTGTGTCCTTCTTTGGGCATGTTGTGTTGTTGGAGGCACACCAGAGGTCCATGCCGAGAACTGGAGCGTTCGTAACAGAGCAAGGCGCCATAAGATCGTCTTGCGCCGCTTCCAAAAACTCGTCGAGCGTAACCCCAATAGGGGCTTCGCGTTTAAACGGATGGTGAAGCTCGCACGACGTCACCCCGGCCTCGACAGGTTAATCGTGTCCTACCGCAAGAAGAGCAAGCGCGCACCTCGTAAGATCAACTACCGCTTGATCCTCGCTCACCTCCTACAACTCACCCGTCAAAAGGGGGCGGCACTCCTCGCGTATCAACAGGTTATCAAGAGAAAACCCAACCATCGTCTCGCTCATTTTTATCTGGCCTCACTCTTTCGCAGCCTTGCACGTTACGATGAGGCCCTTAAACACTATGAGAAGGCGCTCTCACTCGCCAAAAAGACGGCCTTTCGTCGTCGCTGCCTGAAAGCCCTCGGTACACTCAGTCTGCTCAACAAGAAGCCCAAAAAAGCGCTCCGTTATTGGCGGACATTCCTCGCGTTGAGCCCGCGCAATACAAGCGCACGTGGTGAAATCGCGCGCAGCCTCGCGCGCCACAAACTCTACGACGAGTCGATACGACAGTGGAGCATCGTCCTCAAGCGCACCCGTCGACGTGGGGCACGCTCCAATGTCCTTCGGCAACTTGGGAGCGTCTATGAATTGAAAGGCTCATGGCGAAAGGCTGTCGCGGCTTATCGAAAAGCTATCAGCTACACCCAAAGAGGGCATTGGCTGCGCCGTGAGCTCGATGGACGTATCCTGCAAATTCACCGCGAAAACGGAAAGCTCAGTGAACTTGCTGCGCACCTCAAGAAGCGCAAGCGTAAACATCACACAGAGCTGGCAATGCTCGCCCGACTCCTCGATGAGATGGGGAAGGACAAAGAAGCCAAGGTGTACTACAAACGTGCACTGAAGGCCAATCGACGAGATGTCCGAACATGGCGCAAGTACATCACCCTCCTGGAGGTCAACAATCACGTCAAAGACGCGATCATCGCCTACAAATCGCTCATCCGTATTGAACCGACAGAGCCCAGACACCGCCTCGCCTTCGCCGAGATGCTCTCTCGCGTCGGGAAACCCAAAGAGGCGCTCGCCGAAATGGCACGTATCGCGCGCTCATTCTCCCGACACTCTGAGATCCTCACACGCCTCGCACAGTTTTATCGACGTCGCCGGATGAATAAGGAAGCGATCAAGCTCTATAAGCGTTTGATCCGACTCGAACCTCGCGTGGTCTCTCACCGCCAAGTGCTCGGCCAATACTATTACCAACAGGGGAACACAAAGAGGGCGCTCAAGATCTGGCAGGGACTCCTGCGCAGTGGTTTGCCTGCACATCAAGCCTACGCTGCACTCGGCCAAATCTACCGCGAGCACGATATGCTCTGGAAGGCACACAAGGCCTTTCACAACGCCGTCAAGCGACAACCGAAACAGCTCGGCTACTTACTGCAACTCGGTGAGATCTATCAACTCCTTCAAAACGAATCCGATCTGACCCCCAAGCTGCGCAAACAAGCCATCGATATCTGGTGGAAAATCTACAGAACAGCACGTCTACGCTCTCGAAAAAAGCGCTCTATCCACCAACTCTTCGATCTGTACCAGGCACAGGGGACATTGTACCGGTTGCCTGCACGTTACAAACGCAAGATCTACGACAACCCACGCACCAATAAACAACGCGAACAGACCATCGAAGCTCTTCGCTTTCTTGGAGAGTATGAGTTGTGGCGTTCACAACGCCGTGGCCGACGTCGTTACCTGCAAGCCAAAAACCTGTTTCAGAAGATCCTCGTGCACGATCCCCAGGATGTCGACGCATTACTCACACTTGAGCAGCTCGCTTCCCGTGGGCGTCGCTGGACGGAAGCTCGTCGCTTGCTGCTGCGGCTCGTGAAAGCCCACAAAGTCGGACGGCGTAATTACTACCGCAGAATCTATAACTACAGCATCAAGCTCGGCGATTACAAAGAAGCGATTCGCTACGGACGGAAAGTCGTCGAGCTTAACCCCGATGACGCCTCTGCCCACGCAGAGCTTGCGCGCATTTATCGTAAGTCTGGACGCCTCAAGCTCGCGGTTTCATCTTACGAAGAGGCCGTGCGTCTACGCCCCCACGCGTTTGGTTATCGCCTCTCGCTCGCGAGCATCTTGCAGCGGCTGCGCAAGCTCCGAAAGGCGCTCGCGATCTACCAGTTTGTCCTCAAGCGCACCAAAGACGGGCGAACGATCTACGACTCCGTGATGCAGATCATGGATGTTCTCGGTGAATTTGAGACCAAAGAGCGCGAACGTGGGATGAAGCTGCTCGAAAGTCGGCTGCAAAGTCTCGCGGATACGTACCCTCGTGAGCTCGCGTATTTTCGGGCGTTGGCGCAGTTGTACAAAAGACAAGGACGGATGAAGGAGTACCGCGTCGCCTACCTGAAAGCCGCAACGACCGTCGATCAAAAGTCTCAGGTGTACAGAACGCTCGCCGAGACGGCGCTGGAACAGGGGAACACAAAGCGCGCGATTATCTACTTTCGCAAAATGATCGAAGAGTCGATGAATCCGTCCGCGCAAGACCAGGTCCGGCTCGCTCGGCTGTATCTTGAGGTCAACGACAAGAGCAACGCACGAAAGATCTTGCTCGGCCTGCTCAACGAAAACCCCAACTCTTTGCGTATCCTGAGAAAAGTTGCGACGCTCTTCTACAAAAACCGCCTCAAGAAGGAGGCGATCCGCGCATACGAGTTGTTCTTGGAGTTGGAGCCCGACACACCTACCATTCGTTTTCGGCTCGCCGGACTCTATCGCGACATCGGGCAAAGCGACGCTGCGATCGGGATCTATGAGTCGATTTTGTGGAGGGAGACACATGTCCCCATCCGCAAAAAAAAGAAGCGCGTGAAGCGCAAAGTCAAACGAAAAAAACGCAAACTTCCGTATTATCTACGTCGTAGACGCCGTTATTACGCGAGTAAGTTGCTCGCGCGCCGTCGTCTCGCTTTTCTGGAGTTGATGAAGCTCTATCAAAAGCAAGGTCTACGTGCCCAGTGGGAGCGACGTCTTGCCATGCGCCTCGAAGACCCAAACGCACAAGACCAGCGCTCTCTGATGAAACTCGTCGCGGAACACTACGAGAAGAAAAAATGGTTTAAACCACTACAGGCGCTGCTCGAACGGGCGCACCAACTCGAACCACGTAACGCGTACTGGATTCAACTTTTGGCGCGGACATATCGCGAGCAGGGGCAACACAGCAAAGCCTTGCGTCTGTACGCAAAGCTCGAACGAGGTCGGCCCGGACAGAAAGGGCGTTATCTCGCCTCAAAGATCAAGGTCTTGTTGGCGATGGGGGATCGTTCACGCTTGCGCTACATGCTCAAGGAGTTTTTACACAACCACTCCCGTATCTCTGGTAGCTATCACTACATTTTGACTTTGCTGGAGAAGAGAAAAGAGTACGCGCTCGCGCTGGAGATGTTGCAGTGGGCCCATCGCTACTGGACCGGCGGTGACAGACTCTTTTTGATCAGGAAAATGGTGAATTTATACCGCGTCATGAACATGAGAGAGAAGGCGCGCGCTGTTTTGTGGAAGGAGTGGACCCGTCCTAAAGCGAGGATGCGGTACACCAACCCCATCTCCTCTATCAAAAAACGTCGCGAGAAGATCTTGTCGATGTTGTGGCCACTTCTCAGTGAGGCGCAGCGTGTCAAGCTCCTACAACACAGCGAAGAGGTCCTGTTAAACGCTTCGCTCAACGAAGTGCCTTCCAAGACAAGGCGCGCGCTGATCGATGCATACGTCGTCCTTCACGAGTCAAAAGGAGCTGAAGCATCACTTCAGTATCTCCCTGCCCTGTGGGGACTTTCGACAAAGCACCACTACCGTGATCGCTATTTTCTACAGAGAAAAACACGTGAGCTCTTCTTGATTGGACGCTACGACATCGCGAAGCTGTTGATTCGACAACAACTCAAACGTCGAAAAGACCGCGCCCGCAAAATGATGTACCTGGGCAGAGTCCTCAACTTCTTCTCGAACCGGGGCACGACTGTACCGCCACGCTCATTTAGTCGCTTTTTGGAACAACAACTCATGAGCTTGAAGGATCTTCAGAGTGGGTACTGGAAGATCCTCGTCCGACGTTTGGGCGCTCGTTATCTCGCTTGGGGCAACCACAGGCGCGCGATCTGGTGGCTGGAACGTTGTCGATGGGTTGGAGGCAGCGCGCTTCGGAAGGACAAATTCTTCGTCCTCTTACTCGCCCGCGCCTACAAGCGTTACGGTAACGACAGGATGGCGCAAAAGTATTACGGGCGGTTGCTCGACAAGGGATGGCGTGTCTTGCAAGAGAAGATGCGTAGACACGCTTTCCTCAAACGCAAAGCAAGCTCGACTCGGTTCCGTCGACGGTACAGCAGACGTCTTTCTCGTTTCTCTCGTTTTTCTCGTCGATGGCGTCGACGAGGGCTGCGACGTCGTTTTCAACTCAACGGACGGCTCGCACGTGTGCGCGACCAGCTTCGTGCGCTCTTCTCACTTTATCGCGAAGCGGGACATTCGCCGCGTTTGTTGTATCTCTTGCTTCAAAAGCAAAGCAGCGCAGTGCGTTCCTCCGTGAAGGAGTTGTGCACGTATTATGTCCTCGCAGGCTATTCGCTCGACTGGGCGACGAACAAGAAGATGTCTTCTTTGACCGCGTTGCTCGGGATGTTGCGCGATCTCACCAAGAAGAAACCATACTCAAATAGACGAGAATTACTGCAATATCTCGCCTCGTTGGAAGATGCAAAGGGGAATGTCAGGCAGGCGCTCGCGTTGTATCGTCGTTTGCTCTCCGGTAAAAAACAGCAGCGCAAGGTGATCTTGTGGAGGATGGTCTATCTACTTGAGCGAGCTGGTGATGTCAGACGTCGTCACGCTGTGTTGTTGCGACTGTCCCGCCAACATAAAGATGGTGTCGCCGATCAATTGCTCGCCAAGTCTTACCGCGATCGTCTGCAGATCAGACAGGCGATTGTCCACTATCGCCTCTACATCAAGCGCAAGAAGTCCCAATACCCAATGCGTTACTACCAGAGATACGGGTTAGGGCGTGCGTACAAGGCGCTTGAGATGGCGAAATTCTTGATGCCAAGTCAGGACAGCGCCAGGATCGAATTTTTCTTGCGGCAGGCACTCTCTGGTGTTCGTCTCGTGAACCAAAGTGGCCGCTCCAGCTATCGTTACCGAGCGATGGTCAAAGAGATGATGAGGCTGTTGTCACAAAGTGGTCGCTTGTCGAGGTTTATTGCCTCCTGGCAAAAACGCTTAAAGGCCACTCCAGACCAACTCCACCTGCTCTCGTTACTGCGCTTTGCATACGAGGTGAAGGGGGATCACGACAAGTACCAGGCGATCCTCGTACATATCCTGCAACGTAGACCTGATGAGCACTCCTTACTCAGCGCGCTGTTGTTCTCATATGAGACGTACGGGAAGTACAAAGAGGCGATCGCGTTGCTCAACAAGCTTTACAAACACAGTACAAATAAACCCAAGGACATGGCGTTGCGGTTGGGGGATTTTTACGTCCATCTCGGTCGCAAAAAGATGGCGCTCGCTTATTGGAAAAAACACTTTGCAGGTTGTTTGAAGCTCTTTTCTCAGTACCCCAAGTTTCGCTGTGGATTTACTGTCGGCGATCGTGTCGTGCTCGCGGGGATGACACAGCAAGCGCTGCACATGTACACATCGACTCTCAAGGCTTCGTCCTATCGCTCTGACTATCAAATCCGTCGAGCACTCCGTTTCCTCATTGCAAAGAAGGATTTTGCGGCGGCGTTGAAGGTCTTCGAGAGAGGGACGAGTCGTCACTCCCTACATTACCTGTTGACTCACAAAGTCCAGTATATCGGGATTCTTGCCAAGATTTATAAGGGGATGGGGAGAGCGAAAAAGCGCCGCACCTTGCTCGCTGAACTCGTGTGGAACAACTATGCGAGTCATTGGGGCGCACAGCGGGCTGCGCGCATCCTGCGAGAGGCTGGGTATACGATCGGCGCGGAGTATTGTTACTGGCAGGCGCTTTGGCGCTCTGGGAACACTGCACGCATTGGGAGCTACCGAAACCTATGCCATTTTTGGCACATGCAAGGGCTCGGACGTTTGTGCGATGGAGAGGCTCTTCGACCTGGTGGGTTGACGGACTGGAAGAGCCGCTTCTCGTTGGCCAAAGAGCTGATGAAAAAAGGACATCCACAGCTCGCGTTGTTCATGCTTCGCAAGGCGTGGCCAAAGAACCCAAAAGAACCCAAACTCCTGTACACCCTCGCGAAGCTCTCCTTGCGTGTAGGCCGCGAAGATGACGCGCGTCAATTCACCGAATTGCTCGCTGGTTTACCTACACTTCATCAACACGTCTCGCGCAAACGTATGACGCAATTACGCCGACGTTTACGCTCCAAACAGCGTAAGGCGGTCGTGAAGGTCTCTTCTCGACGTGGAACGCGCCTCGGACGACTTCGCTGGTCTGCGTATATTCCGTCTTTTTGCACGCCTAGTAAGCGCAAAGGTGGTGAGCGGTGCAAACAAGATGACAAGGTGATACGTTGCGAGCGTCACGTCGTATCATTTGGTAAGCGACTCTATACGAACGATTGTCGTGGTCGTCTGTTTGCGTTGGGACAACAAAGTGGAAAGGTCCGATGGTCATACGCGTTGCCTGTCCTACCTTACCGCAAAGAACTCCCAGTCTCTTCGTCGTTCCAAAACCGCTTTAAGACCGCTCCTTTTTACAGACAGTTTTACTGGATCGCCGATATGAAGATCCACAAACAGGCGTTGTATGTTGCGGCGTTTTCCTCCCGCTTTGAGCGTGTCAGGGATTGGGGAGCTGGCTTCCACGAGATGTTGCACATCTTGAAGTTCTCAGCGAAGACCGGAAAGTTGTTGTGGCATTACAAAAGCAAGGGTGACTTTGCGCTTGGGAGGCTGCAATTTGGACATGGACTGCTCACTTACAGGGGGAGGACGTACAAGGCGTTGTCGTTGGCGACTGGAAAAACCCAGTGGGAGTATCCTCTCGCTGGAGGTTTTGGCGGTTGGCTTTTTGACGAGAAGCCACTCGCTCCTCAGCTCGCAGTGGACGGTGGGTTTGTCGTCTCAGTGTTAGGACGTTGGTTGTTGAAGGTCGATCCAAAGGGCAAGAAGGTGTGGTCGCGAAGAATGCCTTCAACGATCTACTCATTGGCGAAAAAGGGCGCGCGTCTTTACGTGGTCAACGACAACGACATGATGCATGTGTTGCAGGTCGATCGTGGGAAAATGCTCTGGAAGAAACGCCTGCCTGGAGGGGTTGGACGGTATCATCGGCAGTGGGAGATCGGCTACTCTTCGAGATATCAATATCGTTCGACACCTGTCATTTGGGGAACGCATCTGCTCTTTTGGGGAGAGGATGGGTATCTGTCGAGTTACCATCCGAAGGACGGAAAGTTGCAGTGGAGGGCTCATCTCGCGGACTTTGGTCCGGTGCGTCCTGTTGTCTCTCCGTCGGGGCGCTCTGTTGCGGTGATGGGATCGTTTGGTAGTCTTTCGGTGTTGTCACTGCGCACTGGACGTTTGCGTTGGTCGATGCAATTCCCTGCGCAGATTTACAACTACAAGGGTGTCCACTTTATCGTCAAAGCCAACACCGAGCCTGTTTGGGGACGCGATCGTTTGTGGCTCGGCTGGTTTGGTGGCGTTGAGAAGTTCTTTGTGTCGAGTTTGGCGCTCCGTGTGGACAACGACAAGGCGATGGGGACGCTCGTGCAGTTGGGCAAAAAGTACAAGAAACATCGGATGTTTTATGCGAGCTTGCCCGGCTTATTTGTGGACATTCGCGATGCCTCTTTTCGCAAATACTTTTTGTCTTTGTGTCGCAACAAAGCCCTGTCAAAGGCGCAGCGGTTGCGTTGGGCGTATGCTTACCTCTCATCTGGGAGTGACCTGCTCAAGGATCTGAAGACGTTGGACGCGATCCTGCCACAGAACATCAGAGCGTATTCGGTCTATGCGACATCTCGTACTCGTCGTGCGTCTGGGTATACCTTCCTGCACAAGGAGGCGTTTCAGGTGCGTTGGATGATGAGCTTGTGGAGACATCGTAAGAGAGTTTTCTCTCCGACTGTATCGAGCTGGAAGAAGCTGTTGATGTTATCCAATGGTTACTACATTCGGAGATACGACGCGAAGCTGACGAGGCGATTTTTGGCCAAGCTGTTGCCTTTCCCCGGAGTGGGTGTGCTCGCAGCCTACACGCTGGCGATGTGGGGAGATGGTCAGGGGAGAAAGCGGCTCTTTGACATCTTGATCAAACCCAAACGCGGCTCTTTTGCGAGAGAACCAAAGTTCCGGCGCGCGGTGATGCGGCGTTTGGTGCGTTGGGACACCTATCGCTATGGTGAGTGGCGTGGCTTGCTCACAAGGAACGATGTCGGAGCGCTACAGACATTGCGAAAGGATCGCGATCGGATCGTGCGCTGGTATGCGATCGCGGGATTATCCCATTTGTTGTTACAAGACGATGTAAAGGGGATCAAGAAGGAGAGTTTGCGCAAGTCGTTGCAGCTCGCGTCCCGTATGTTGCCAACAAAAGAGGCTGTCGCGATGGCGATTCAGTTGGCGCTGCTCGGGGATCGTCGTGGGGTGTATCGTTTGCGGGTGTTGGCGCATCGGTTGCAGTTTACCTACCGTCGTCAATTGCTTCGTTTTATGAAGGGCAAGCTCTGGGATCACTACGCCGAACGTACACGAATGCGTTCGTACAAAGGCAAATTCCAATTTAAGCTGGGTTTGTCGTCCTTTCGTGTGTTTTATGCGAACATGTTGTACGAACATCATCAGTATCACGAAGCGTTGCGACAGTTTCGCCTTGCGGCAGCAGATCGCAAGCAGATGGTGACCTTCATGCACAAAAAGATCAGCCACTTGGGGATCGCTGAGTGTTTGTTTAAACTTGGTAAGAGCAAGGAAGCGCTGAAGATCTTGCGTATGCTTCAGCGTACAATCCCTGGCGATGTGGAGGTGATGGGGATGGTGGGGATTGTGTTGATGAAGCTCGGCAAGCCAAGGGATGCGAAGATCTGGTTGCGTCGTGCGCTGAAGAAGGAGCCTTATACCAATGAAGGCCGTTTTTTCACGACCCTTGCGCGGGTGTATGTGAGATTGGGAGCTGCTGACAAGGCGTGGGGTGTGTTTTCGTCGAGATTGCGTATGCAGCCTGAGTGGTATTTTGCGTATGCTTTGTATGCGCAAGCGCTCATGAAGGAAGGGAAGCTGCTCGACAAGGCACTACGTGCGATCAACAAGGCAGCCAAGGAGCGACCTCGTTGGCCTCGATTTTTGGTGATCCGCGCACAGATCTACCACAAAATGAAGAAGAAGACGCAGGCCAAACAAGATCTGCTTCAGGCGATCAAAGAAGAGTCGGGAACATCATCGATGAGGCGTCGTCACATGGCGTTGTACAGGAAGTTATTCGGTGAGGAGCCTACATTGATCGAGAAGAGGAAGAGGAGCGAGTGACGAAAGGGGGATAGGGGAGGGGAAAGGAGCCTAGTTTTGGAATTCGTGATTGACGCGCTCGCGCAACTCTTTCCCGACGGTGAAGAAGGGAATGCGTTTCGCGGGGATGTGGACAGGTGAACCTGTTTTGGGGTTACGTCCTGTGCGAGCATCACGGTGCTTGACGGTGAAGCTACCAAATCCGCGAATTTCGATTCTTTCGTTACGAATAAGGGCATCTTTCATGCTGTTGAAGATGGTATTCACCACCTGCTCAATATCTTTTTTGGACAAATCAGTACGTTTTTCGCTAATAGCGGCAACTAATTCACTTTTTGTCACTGGAGAGCTCCTTTTATATGAAGGCCTACAGTTTATATATATTCTGCAGTGAGTTATGGGGTATGGCAACGAGCAGCTAGGATGTACTCAGGGTATCCGGTTGCATATTCTGCGCAAGCGTATCTTGCTGATGAGAAGCGGGAAGGATACCGATGCCGGCGCGCGGTACGAACGATGTTCGCGCCGCGATCACACATTGGTTTCGTTCCTTAGATGCGATTGGGAACGGGAAGATTCATCATTGATGAGGAAAAAATGATGAATCGTCCTGAGGGAAGGGGAAGCGGTTTATGCTTCGCCTTCGGAGTCTGCATCGGAGGAAGCGGCTTCAGTACTTTCTTCTCCTTCAGTCAGGCCTTGGAGACCGGAGATGAGGGAGCCGAGGTTTGTAGAAGCTTCTTCGTGATCGAGGTAGCCACTGGAGTCTTCATCAGCGGAGCGGATGGAGAGACCGATTTGGCGTTTTTCGGGATCAATGCTGATCACTTTTACATTCACGGTTTGTCCAGTGTTGAGGACTTCGCGTGGATCTTTCACGTGGTCATCAGAGATCTCGGAGATGTGGACGAGGCCTTCGATACCTTTTTCGAGCTCAACAAACGCGCCGAAGTCGGTGAGTTTTTTGATGGTACCGGGCCAGACGGAGCCGGGTCGGTAACGCTCGGGGATACGCTCCATCCATGGATCAGCGCTCAACTCTTTGATGCTGAGGGAGAAGCGTTGGTTTTGCTCGTCGATGTTTGTGACGACAGCTTCGACTTCCTGTCCGATCTCAAAGAGCTCGGAGGGGTGTTTGACACGGTGTGTCCAGGAGATGTCGGAGATGTGGACGAGTCCATCGATGCCTTCTTCGATACCGATGAAGATACCGAAGTCGGTGATGTTGCGTACTTTACCGACGAGTTTGCTATCGACAGGGTATTTGTCTTGCAGCAAGCTCCAGGGGTTGGGCTCAACTTGTTTCATACCGAGGCTGATGCGACGGTTTGAGACTTCGAGGTCGAGGACAACCGCTTCGACTTCATCGCCAACGTTGACGACTTTGGAGGGGTGCTTGATGCGTTTGGTCCAGCTCATCTCGGAGATGTGAACGAGACCTTCGATACCTTCTTCGATTTCGACGAATGCACCGTAATCAGTCAAGCTGACAACGCGACCTTTGACACGTGTCCCTGGGGGATAACGGTCATCAGCGTTGGTCCATGGATCTTCTGTGATCTGCTTGAGTCCGAGAGAGACGCGCTCCGAAGAGGGCTCAAACTTGAGGACTTTGACCTTGATTTGGTCACCAACGTTGAATTTCTCGGTTGGGTGGTTGATACGTCCCCAGCACATGTCAGTGATGTGGAGGAGTCCGTCAATTCCGCCGAGGTCAACAAACGCACCGTAATCGGTGATGTTTTTGATCACACCTTCGAGGATCTGACCTTCTTGGAGTTTGGCCAGCGTCTCTTTTTTCATCGCTTCGCGTTCTTCTTCGAGGAGCGCGCGGCGGCTGAGTACGATGTTGCTGCGTTTTTTGTTGAACTTGATGACTTTGAATTTGTATCGTTGTCCGATCAGTTTATCGAGGTTACGCACGGGGCGCAGATCGACTTGTGAGCCGGGGAGGAAGGCTTTTACGCCGATGTCTACGGAGAGCCCACCTTTGACTCGTGCGACGATCTCACCTTCAACGACCTGATCTTCTTCGCAGGCTTTGCTGATTTCTTCCCAGATCTTCAGCTTGTCGGCTTTTTCTTTGCTCAGGCGACAAAGGCCTTCGCTGTCTTCGAGCATTTCGACAAGTACATCCACTTCGTCGCCAGCCGCGAGGGTGGTTGTACCATCTGGACCATTAAATTCACGAAGCGAGATCTCACCTTCAGACTTGAAGCCGATGTCCACGACAACTTTGTCTTTTTCGATCTTTACGACGGTACCAGTTACAATGGCACCCTCTTTGATTTTCGCCTCTGATTCTTCTCTTTCTTGCAAAAGAGCTGCGAAGTCTTCTTCCAATGGAAGGTCGTTGGAGTTTTCGTTTTGCGTATCCACGTCAATCATACTGTTTTCATTCCCTTGTTGTTTCCAAATAAACGGCGTCGAGGCCGGCGATCTGTCCAACTGCACTTGGGCAGTTAACGACTTGCGGCAGGGTTACCGAAGTCGAAGACACTTACCACATAACAATTGGACAAATTGTTTGGGGTTCATCCACTGGAATCATAGGATGGGGTGCCGCCTCAAAATTTACAGGAAAAGGAATATAGAGAGATTTTCCTGATTCGTCAAGGGTTTTTTTCGTTTTTTGTGTGTCAGCCGACAGGCTGAAGTTTCCCCTGAATGTGCCCCAAAATCTCTTGAATCACTTCATCAAAACGCAGCTCTGAGGTGTCAATCACCACTGCATCTTCTGGACAACACAGTGGAGCGATCTTGCGACTTTTATCTGCCTCATCTCGCGTTTCTATCTCGCGTTGCAGATCGTCGATCGACAGTTCCTCTGGTTCTCCGAGCTGTTTGTATCGTCTTTCCGCACGTGTACGTGATGATGCGTCGATGTACAGCTTGAGATCGGCTTTGGGGAAGACGACTGTCCCCGTATCGCGACCTTCGAAGATCGCGCCACCTCGCTCGCCGAGTGAGCGTTGAAATCCCAACAAGTGCTCTCTCACAACACCGTGAGCGGAGACTTTCGATGCACCTGAGCTGATATGAGGGGTGCGGATCGAGGACGCTACATCTTTGCCGTTGAGGAAGATGTGATTGTCACCCTCCACCTGGCGAAACTCGATCGTGAGGGTCTTGAGTAAGGGCGCCAGCGCCTCTGGCGCGTCCCAACTGACTCCAGCACGATCGGCCGCAAGCGCGATCGCTCTGTACATCGCACCTGTGTCGACGTACGTATACCCTAAATGCTTTGCGAGGTGGCGGCTTACGCTGCTCTTTCCTGCTCCTGCTGGACCATCCAATGTGATGATCAATCCGTCTTTCATCAACGAAACCTTTCTACTTTGCTTGCTTTGTGGGGGTTGGGTGCTTCACTGTTGGCGCGACCTTGAGTGTGGGAGTGACTTTCAGCTGTGGTTTGGGCACAATTTGTGTCTTGGGAAGCGCGACAAAGGTCTGAATCTTCTTGACAAATGTGCGCAGCTTTTGTGGCTGCACCAACGTCTTCATGTTGTGTGAGTCGTTGAGTTGGAACTTCCCTTTCTTGTTCCAGCTCGCGACGGAGAGGTTCTTCAGATCGCGGACGAGGTAACGCTCTTGGCTCTTTTTGTCGAGCACAACGTGATACTTACCGTAAGACATCCCCATCACTTGGTGGATCGTTTGTTTGGTCGCGAAGCGATCTTTTTCCAAAAAGACAAACACTTCCTCTCCCAACGCAAATTTGGCTGTCCCTGAGACCTTCATCCCAAGCTCCCCACGTGCACCACCGAGCTGACGAATGGTCACCTCTTGTGTCGATTGTTTTCCCTTCACGTTTGTCAGGACCGCAACAATCACGTATGTGTAAATGCGTCGACGCTTGGCGTCCCACTTCGTGTATTTTCGCACGACTTTGCCATGCACGATACGATCTGCTTTTTGGGACATTTGCTGTTCGGTGAGTTTCACGACGATCGAAGCCTCTGCAAAACTCGCTGCGCTGATCACATACATCAAGCAAAAGAAGCACATAAGATATCGCATGATATTTCCTCTTTGCGGGTGGTTTTGATTCTTTCTTGGTGGATCAAAATGCGCTGTGCATCCTGTTCACTTCATTATATTGTGTGTTTTCTCATACCCCGGCAAGCTCTTTGTTCTCATCTGGTTGGGGGAGCTGAAAGGGGGGAGGCGGTAGCTCAGTGTCCACGCCTGTGTTTACGCCGTACGAGACCAAGCGCGAGCAGAACCAACATACACATCAACGCGGTCTCAGGTTGAGGGTGAACGCTGTTACAGCTACAGCCTGTTCCTTTGGGGGGGAGCTTGGGTTTACACGTCCCGTTTGTGCAGACGGTCCGATCTGCTGGCCAACAGGCCAGCCCTACATTGGGGAAGGTCGTACAAAAATAGCTACTTGGTGTACTTGGACACGACTTGGGATCTGTTGGACTGCATTGTTGTGAGCACATCTTAAGTTCGCCATCTGCAACGCAGAATCCACTCGCGCAGCTCTCGTTTCCTGTACAGGAGTAACCGATCTTTGCGAGACATCGACCGTTCACACAGACTTGTCCCGAGGTGCAGGGGTTTCCGCCACAAGCAAAGTCTTGCTTTTTACACTGGTTGTCATGGCAGATCAGACCTTGTCCACACTGTGCGTCCGTACTGCACGAGCTTGGCGCACATTGTCCATTGATGCACACTTCTCCACCAACACAGGCGTTGTTGCAGGCATCGACACATTGACCTGCTTTGCAGATCTGTCCAGTCACACAATCGGTGCTTTGTACACAGGACTTTCCGACAGGTGGGCCACATGTCCCGCCATTACAAGCGCGACCAGAGGGACAATCTTTGTCGTATACACAGGTCGTACTTGGGGTGCAGAGATTGTTGATACAGGTGTGTCTGGATTGACAAACCCCACCTGAGCCACATGGAGCGAGGCACAATCCTCCACTGCATTTGTATTGCGGGGGACATTCAACGCTGTCAGTACACGAAGCGCAATTACCACCCTTGCACAACTGCCCAGAAGCGCAGTCGGCTTGTGTCGTACAAGATTGACCTGAGCTTACACGTTCACACAACCCGATGGGGGGAGATGTATTTTGTGTGACACAGCGATAATCCGTCGGGCAGGTGTTGGTCGTACCGGGCTTACAGAGTAGATAGCAGATCTTCTCTGTGGGATGGCATTGAAGTTGGTGTTCACAAGGTTTACTCGCGCTACAAGCAGTCCCTTCGAGACCTCCGTTGTTTGGAGGAATACAGGCGCCAGACGTGGTGCCTGAGACGACTCCACAGCGCAGCGTGCCTGGACATTGTGGGGCGAGTGGATCACATTGGGTCCGGCACTTGGCGCCTGTCCCGTCATTTGCGCAGATCAGGCCGCTGCAACATGTACCACTTGGTGAGCAGGGTTGGTCTGCCTTGATGCACTGTGTCCCGTCGCGGACACATGAACCTTTGACGCACTTGTAGGGACTCAAGCAGTCGTCATCTGTGATGCAACAAAAAGCGCTCGTCGTGGGGCATTGCTTGGTGTCTGGTAGGCAGTTGTGCCCGATGATTTTTTGATCTGCACCCTGGACAGGGTGACATGTCCATCCGCTCGGACATGTCTGGGTGCCCGAGCAATCATACCCACAAAAGAAACCACCACCAAAACCCAGACAGAAGTTCTTTTCGCCAGGGCAATCCGTGCTGTTGTTGCTCTCACTACACGGAGAACACACAATACGATTGGCCGAGCAGACCGATGTGATACGCCCATTGTAGCAGAAGGAACCAGAACCTTGGTCTTTTCCTTCTTCGCAGGGAACCTTGGGGTAAATGTTACAAATCCCTGAGATGTCGTCCTGGTGGAGCGTTCGTTTATTGGTCTCGCCTGGGTTGGCGCTCGCGAACATCGCAGCGCTGGCGTTGGTGGAGTGTCCTAATCCGAGGACGTGGCCAAGCTCGTGTGTGATGGTGTTTTGAATGTCGTAGGCTGTGGAGACACCTTTGCCCCACTTGACGTTCTGTGTGTTCCAACCGTTGAGGGAGAGGTCAGCTTCTACGATCTCGCCTGTTTGCAGGTTGTACCAGTGCTCGGTGATGGCGATGGCGGTTGTCGCATAGCCTGCCCATCCGTTGGGATCGGTGATAAAGAGAATCAGGTTGGTGCCATTTTGTCCCTTCTTGGTCTCAGTGGAGCTGGAGTTCGCGAGCTCCAAGAGCGGCTGGAGCGAGCAGGTGACAGCGTTCCACGTTTGGATCGAGCTCTTGACCTCTGAGAGCAGATCGGGCGCGGTGACATCTGTGGGCATTTGTGTGCTGAGGTGGAACTTGACTGGAAGCTTGCTGCGTTGCCAGTGGTAGATCCGTCCAGTTGGGGCGTATTTGTGAACAAATGCGTTGGCTTGTAAGGGACCAACAACACAAAACAAAACAATCATCAAGCTGTGAATCATCCAGCGCATCAAAACAATCCTTCTTCTTTGCGGAAGCCATTTTTGGGCTGAGAGGGTCCAAAGCCATCCCAAATGGCGCATGTATACCTAATGTAGTTATACACTTTTCGGCAAAAAAGCAAAAGTCGTTGCGTTTGGTTTTGTGGGGGCAGAGAGGAGAGGGGGAGGGGGCTTATTTGGATTGGTAGCAGACGAGCGCGGCTTCGATGGCCTTGGCAAAGAAGATGTGTTGGCTAGAGGCGAAGGCTTTGGCCTCTTTGCGGTGCGTGAGGTATCCCGCGACAACGCGAACTGCAGGTGTTTTTCCTGAGAGGACTGGATCTTCGTCAGTTGCAGGGCGGATCCCCAAAGAGGAAGAGGTCATGCTCTCACCTTTACGTGCTTTGCGTACGACGTAGCCTGCACGTTTGAGTGATTTTCCGAGACATGTTGCCCACTTCTTGGTTTGTTTACTCTTCTTGTTGTCTTTGGACCAAACGATCTGGAATCCTGCGACACCGTCGTTGAACCAGCGTTTTTTTCCGTCTTGGGTGACGTAGGCCTTGTTCTTTTTCCACTCTTGCAGACCGTTACCCATGTCGATTTGGAGCAAGAGTTTGCTGCGACGCAACGTCGAGACGCGTTTTTTGGACGCGACATCTGTGTCATCTTTGCGACTCATCGCGACTTTGTATCCGCGTTTCCCTTGTGCTTTGAGGTGGGACGCGACTTTGTTCGCGAGCTGCAAATTGACTTTGCTCGAAGAGACATACGTCCAACCGACAACACCCTTGTCTTCGCCACCTCTCATTGCGTCGATACCCAGGCTGACACCGCGCCATTTTTTGGGGTAGGTGACGCTGATGTTTTTGGGCTTGGAGGGAGGGATTTTCTTGAAGTTACCGCCGGGGGGGACGGTGCTCAAGACAAGCAGCTTGTACTCGTGTTTGTGGATATCTTCGAATGTTTTACGGAAGACTTCGTGATCCTTGAGGCCGATGTAGTCCGAGTTGTACTTGAGCTTGCTACCGAGCTCGACGTGATTTCCTTTGTGCATGGCCTTCAGGGAGTAGTTGACGTGCTTGTTGCTCGTCTTAAACGACTTGGGTCCGTCGACAAAGTACCACCCCTTGAAGTCGATCTCTTTGACGTGGCTGTCTTTTTGATTCCAAACGATGGGGTTTTGTTTTCTCTTCTTGAGGTACTTGGAAGAGGGACTGGATTGGAGAAATTTACCCGCGTTGAAGAAGATCGTTTTACCTTTGCGCAGTGTTCCTTGCAGCGACGCTGCCTTAAATTTGATCATCGTGCTCAGGTATTTTTCATTTTGCCCAGAAAAGTCGACAGATGTGACTTTAAACCCTTTGAGCAGCGCTTTGAGCTTGAGTCGACCGAGTGTTCTGGCGGCCCACATGTTACGTGCCTTTGGTTTTTTCAGGCGCCCCTGCTCCAGGAGGCCATCCACTCGTACTCGAAAGTTGCCACCAAGTCGAAGTTTAATGGTTCCTGTGACGTTCTCTTTTCCGCGCACAACGGTAATTTTTGTGTGCTTGAGGTTGTGATCGGGAGTGAACGCAGGGATCGTTGTGAAGCGTGACTTCTTGGGGCTGACGATCAGCGCTGACGCGCCTTGGTCATCGTGTCGAAGGACTTCCAGGCGGTTGTCACTTGTCGTTGCATCGACGAAGGTTCCCTTGTTGAGAGAGGGGATGTAGTTGATGACGTGGTTAAAGCTATCGACGGGGAAGGTTCTGTCGAGTTTCCCTGCGTGTCGAGTGCGGACGAGCACCTGGTGTGAACGGATGCCGACAGCGCGCAACATCGCCTGAAGCAGGGTGGCCTTTGCTTTACAGTCGCCGTATCGTTGTTTCAGTGTAAACTCTGCAGCTTGTGGCTGCCATCCACCGAGTCCAAAGCCAACAAAGACGTAACGGATCTCTTTTCTGACGAAGTCGTAGATTTTGCGGATCTTGTCATCGTTGGAGGAGGCACCTTTGATCAGCTTCTTAGTGAACGTCGTGATGAAAGGTGTGGGTTGGTTGCGTTTTCCGACGAGGATTTTGTAGAAGTTCGCGATACTGTTCCAGTCACGACCGCTGCCTTTGTATTCGCCCATTGCGAGGCGTTGGCTGATCACGGAGAGGCGCGCGACGCTGTTGATCCATGCGGGCATACCGGGCTCGATCTCGACAGCGGGGACGTTCTCAGCGGTCCATGTGTGGATGGTGCGACCTGATGAGGCGTTCTTGCTGTGTTTGACTTTGCTCGCGGCAAAGCTCGGACCACTGTACACTTTGTGGCGGAAGCCAACGCCGTCTGGGACGGAGATGGAGTAGACCGTTTTGATCACAGGCATAGTGCGTTGGATGTAGTGAGAGGGGATAAACCAACTCTTTCCTGTGCGAGTGTAACGATATTCCAGGACGGAGCCAGGGACAACAGCGCTGAAGCCTGTTCCTCTCCAGCGACTTGCGCTGAAGTATTGGCGGCCGTAAAGGTTGGGAACATCTGTAAACATCTGTCCACGGGAGATCCACCCGTTGGGGCGGACGAGTCGTGCCTGGATGTCCTTGAGCTGTCGGTTGTTGCTGTATCGCACACCGATGCGGCGGAGTCGTTTGGCGCCACGTGCGGTGAGTGCTTTGTATTGGATGTGTGTGTCTTCCTTGAAGCTGTAACCATCATTGGAGATGACGACGTTGACTTTCCGAAGGAGTGTCACGAGATCGGCTTTGGGAAAGTCCTTGCTGCTTGGACTTGTGGGCGATTTTTTGATGACAAATTCTTTGGGAGTGCTTGCGCAGCCAGCGACCAAAAGCGCCGAAAACAAGCCTGCCATCAACGAAGTGTGTATGCGTTTCATAAAATTCGTCTCCTTATCGGCTTGTGGCGTTGAAGTTGGAAGCCACTTTCGTCCCAGAGGGGGGCAATGACGCGGTCGCGTTGGACTTCATGAGGAACGTCTTTTGGGACGTCAACTTGCCTAGCTTTGCGTAGAAATCTTTGACTTTGGAGTACATATTGGCTGGGAGCATACGCTTTTCAATGGTGAAGCTGACTTTGATACGCAAACCATTTGCGGTCGGTGTGCTTTTGAACGCACCTTGCAAGGATGGGCCTGTCAACGTGCCGCTTTTGAGGCTTGTTTTGAGCTTGTATCCTTTGGGGAAGGTGTAGTGTACTTCGTATACATGGTGTCGAGGTGTACCAAAGTCGATCGCCGCGAGGCGGTGCTTTTTGCGCAAAGATGGCAGTGAGAACAACCATGTGGGAACAGGTCTGAGCAGGATGTAACGTTTGCTCGTGGGGACACAAGAAGGTGTCTTGAATGTATACGCGTACGCAAATGGGTTGCGGAGTTTGACCAGGTCGAGGTTGGGTTGCTTGCTCAGTGATAGTTCACTGTGCACACCACATGCTCGCTTGATCGTCGCGCCGTATCCTCTCTTCAGCCACGTGTGACGTGCCATGGATTGGAGGCGGCTACGACGTGAGAAGGCTTTTTGTCCTGTAAAGGAGAAGTTCGCTGTACCTGAGAGCTTACCATCAGCGGCGACATTGATGTCGAGCTTGACCATCTGTGTGTTTTGTTTCGCTGTGAGTTCTTTGGTCTCAAAGAAGCGACCACCCATGGAGTCGAGAACGAAAGCCCAGGTTTTGCTGTATTTGGGAGGCAAGACGCCGAAGGGGAGTGTTTTTTGTGAGGGGTCGACGACAACGCCAACTTTGACGATACGTCCACCTTCGTAATTTTTCCCTTTTTCTTGGAGGAATTTTTTGGCGTTTTGTCGCTCTTGTTTGAGGCCTGCCCAGTTCCCTTCTTTTTTGGGGGCGATGTAGGTCGCGACCCAGTTCCAGGTGTATGCGGGGGCTTCATTTTGGTAGGTGCGGTTGTACTTGGAGAGCATGGCTGGATAGGCTCGGATTCCGAGGCTACGGAGCATCAGGATATAGAGCATGTTGATTTCGTAGCTCGTCCCGATCGCGAGGTCGTACACTCTGCGCAATTTATTGCGTGAGCCAATTCTTGCGCTACGTGTGTTGGAGAGGGTCATACGTTGGCGCAGGTGATTGTAAAGTGCCCACAGTTTGCCGTTACGGCCAGCGGACTTCGCTGTGATTTTTTTGGCGATCTCCGCGAGGCTGTCTTTTTCTTTCAGCTCTTCGTTTTCGTCTTGTTTGTAGCTTCGGCCAGTGAGCGCTCGATCGACGTTGCTCCACGCGAGGTACATATCGACGCTGAAGATGCTATCGATACGTATCACATCGACGACAGCCATCGCGGGGAGATAAAACTTGCGAGGCAAAAGTCGAGAGACGACTTGCTTTTTGAATCCACGTGGCGAAAAGGCTGGTGGGATGTCCGTAAGCTCAAGGGAGATCATACGGTTCTCTTGGTCGTGGCGAAGGCGAACACGTCGCTCTTGCTCTTTGACGTTGAGTTTTTTGGGGATGGAGTCTGCGCCTTTGATGCGTTTGGCGAGACGAATCCAGACACTCTCCATGTTGGCGAGACGTGCGCGGTAGACTGCGCCGCTGCCGTACTCAAAGGTGTACTTGGCTTTTTTGACCGGGTAGCGCTGGAGGATGCGCCACTTTGGATTGCGCTGACCTGAGAGCTCCATTTCCCAGAAGAAGTCGACGATACAGCCGACACTTACACCGGGCGCTGTAAATTTGTAGGATTTGCGGGTGAAGGACCAAACGCTACTCGATGTCGTCGACTTTGTAACTTGCTGGACATCGTCGAGGTCCATGCGTGAGACACGCCCGTCAGGGCAAGCTGTGCGGACTTCGAGTTTGTTGAGTGTGCCGCCGCCGAGGGTTTGTGTCGCAGCGGTCAGGCCTTTTCGGTTATTGACGCGGATGCGTTTGTACACACGCCAGAATGTTGTCCCGCCACGGGACTCGCCAACTTGGGCATATCGATGCTTGCGGTAGTCTTGCAGAAACAGGATCTCGGCCTTGTTTCTGGAGCGCTTTTTGGGCATCAATTCTTTTTTAGTGATGGGGCGTAATCCCTGGAATGTTGGGACACAACCACTTAACATCAACACAGAGAACGCACCAAAGAGGGCGCGCTGACAATACGTTCGGAATGTCTGAGGCATCCAGCGTTGCATAATTCACTCCCTTGCAACCGACAAATATACGCTCTATCTGCAGAGCGCTTCTAACAAAAAACGCACAACGGCACTCAAAAAAGTGGGCTGTGTTGTCTTCGTGCTTCGAAAAGTAAGTGTAAACCTGTTGTGATTTTTATCGCAATCACAACGACTTTCATGATCAAAAGCGCATGTTGTGCTTTGTTTGAAAAGGAAAGCTCGTCTGTAAACTTAAGAGCTTGTATCACAACTGACCGATCTTTTCAACTCTCTGCTCTACAGGAGATCTTTCTTGTGGAAGGTGTTTTGTGTGGGATCGTAGTGGAAGCGTGAGGCGCGCTTGAGCTCTTTGCCTTCGATCTCGTAGATTTGGTACCCACCTTGCGCGTTGGGATACTGTGTGTGGCGGGTCGCAGGCCCTGGATTCATTACGCGGACGGGGTGATTGTTACCGGGTATCATATACTGATAGCAGGCATGCTCATGTCCATGTAGGATCAGCTCTGCACCGTAACTTTGGATGATCCGCAAGAAGTCATGCCTGTTACGCAAACCTCGTCTTGGTAAGCCGGGTGTTCCGTGCTTATCCTGCAAAAAGTGATGGATCATCACGACGCGAAACCGGTCCGAATACTTCAACAACAACTCCGGCAGTCGATTGATCTGCTCGGGATCCAGAACTCCCCATGAACCAGAGAGCCCTGTTGGGACACATGAATTGAGGCCGATGATCGCGATGTCATCGCCTAACAAGCGTGTAAATGGATACATCTCATCTGGAAGCGTCTCGCCATGACAGTCGGAGAAGTGGGACTCGTAGCGCTTCTCTTTCATCGCGCCTGCTGTGTACACGTCGTGATTTCCGGGGATGATCACGAGCTGCTCTCGGTCTATGAAGCCCTGCAAAAATCCTCTCGCGAGCGCAAACTCTTCGTGAAGCGCTGTTGTGCTGATGTCACCTGAGAGCAACACGAGATCGGGCTGTTGTGACTCGATATGCTTGGTGATCAAAGGCACATATTGTGTCCGCAACTCGTTGCGCCTGCGAAAGATCATGTTGGCACCACCCAACATGCGTTTGCCTCTCCACATACGTGAAAGGGTCGGCCAGACTGCTGAAACATGTACGTCACTTAGATGGGCTAGCTTAAACATCCTTTTTCCTTGTGTCTGTTCTTGTCGCTCTTTCGATTGTTGTAGCATATCTCCCATACCCTGTGTCCAAAAAATTCGTCCGCTCTCACCAATGGACCATACATCGTTGACAGGATGAACAAATATCCGTATTTTCCCAAAATATCCTAAATGGTTTCTATTTTTTACAACAATACAATCATATGAGGTTTTCATGATGGGGACGAAGAAGGGATTCCTGTTGGTATGTCTGCTCTCTTGCCTGTTTGTCGCGTGTATCACTGTGGGAGATTCACATCCGTGTGGTCCTGACGTGACCTGCTCCGAACAAATGATCTGTCTCAACAATTGGTGTGTACCCAAAGGCTTTGTCGAGTGGAGCGATAGCGAAAAGAACACCGACGCAGGGCAGGGAACAGAGCGCTCCTACACGGAGTTTGCGGACGGAAAGGTCGTCGATGGCCAGGGGAACGTCGACAACAAGAGCACAGAACCCACCCAACCAGACACACAGACAACGGACAAAAAGACTTGCAAGCCGGAGTGTACGCCTGGAGAGAAGCGCTCTTGTTATCCTTCCAACACGACAGGATGTGATGATAAAGGGGAAAATTGTACGGGCACTTGTCAGGGAGGGACACAGTTTTGTTACGTGGAAGTGGGCTGCGCGATCTGGTCTCGGTGTTTGCAGCCGACCACACCACAAACAGAGGAATGCAACGATCAAGACGATGACTGCGATGGTAAAGTCGATGAAGAGGTCAGCCGCTCTTGTTACACAGGCCCTGCTGGAACGGAGAATGTGGGTCTTTGTCTATCGGGTACACAAACGTGTGCATCCGGGAAGTGGTCGGCATGTGCGTCTGAGGCCAAGCCAAAGACGGAGATCTGTGACAACCTGGACAACAACTGTGACGGGAGCATCGATGAATCCCTCACCAAGACCTGTTACACAGGTGCATCAGGGACTGCCGACAAAGGAAACTGCAAGAGTGGTTCCCAGACGTGTACTGCGGGGCAGTGGTCGGCGTGTGCCGGAGAAGTCCTTCCGGCGGTGGAGACGTGTAACAATAAAGATGATGATTGTGACGGACAGGTCGATGAATCCCTCACCAAATCCTGCTTTGGTGGTACCAAACAACAAGAGAATGTCGGGATCTGTCGCGTTGGGACACAGACTTGTGCATCCGGTGCTTGGGGGACTTGTGTTGGTGAGGTGGTACCTGCGACAGAGACCTGTGACAAGCTAGACAACGACTGTGATGGTCAGACGGACGAAGGTTGTGCTTGTTCACCTGGGACGAAACAGAGCTGTGGTAAGACGGACACAGGTGTTTGTCAAAAGGGAACACAGACATGTAGCGGAGCAGGGCAGTGGGGGGCGTGTTCTGGTGAGATTGGACCAGGGACAGAGACATGCAACAATAAAGATGATGATTGTGACGGTAGCGTCGATGAGTCATTGACACGACCTTGTTACAGTGGACCTTCTGGGACATCGAACAAAGGAATTTGTAGAGGTGGAGTGGAGACGTGTCGTGCTGGCGCGTGGGGGACGTGTTTTGGTCAGGTGCTTCCTGCGACGGAGACCTGTGATGGCCGCGACAATGATTGTGATGGGAGTGTGGATGAATCTTTGACGCGATCTTGTTACAGTGGGCCTTCTGGGACATCAGGGAAAGGGATTTGTAAGGGCGGAACAGAGACGTGTAACGCAGGGAACTGGATCAATTGTACGGGACAGGTGCTCCCTGCGACGGAGACGTGTAACAACAAGGATGATGATTGTGACGGGAGTGTCGATGAGTTGTTGACAAAGGCTTGTTACACGGGTGCCGCAGGGACCCTTGGGAAGGGGACCTGTGCAGGGGGTCAACAAGCCTGTGTGAGCGGTTCATTCTCAGGTGCGTGTGTGGGTGAGGTGACCCCCAAGGCCGAAGCTTGTGACGCGAAGGACAACGACTGTGATGGTCGTGTGGATGAAGGCTGTGTGATGGTCTTTGCAGGGACAGGTGTTGCTGGAGGGCAAAACGGAGCGAGATTACAGGCTCAGTTTGATAATCCCGTTGGGATCGCAGCTGACTCTAAAGGAAACATCTACGTGTCGGAGTATGGTGGCCATCGGATCCGCAAGATCGACACTGCTGGCAATGTCACGACATATGCAGGGACTGGTGTTTCCGGTTTCAAAGATGGAAGCGCAGCACAAGCACAGTTTTCATATCCGTATGGACTGGCATTTGATCGAAGTGACAATTTGTATGTTGTTGATAGAGGGAATCGTCGCATCCGTAAGATCACGCCTGCGGGTGTTGTTTCGACATTGGCCGGAGATGGTCAAGAAGGAAACCAAGACGGAGCTGGCAATCAGGCGAGCTTCAGCATGGAGCTTTCTTATGTTGCTGTGGATAAGAACACTGGAGATGTGTATGTCGCTGACTCCGCAAACCATTCCATTCGAAAGATTACCTCTTCAGGTGTCGTATCTACTCATGTAAACATGACGGGACAAACGGCTCCTGTAGGACTCGCTTGGGAATCTTCTACTTCAAAATTATTCTTTTCTGGAGGACATGGACTTTTTCGGATTTCAAAAAGTGGTGGAAGTGCAGGGCTTATCTCTGGTGATTCAAATCCTGATTACAGAGATATGACCCCTCTTCCCTCTGCACGGTATCATACTGTCGGAAGTTGTTTTATGACTTCGACCTTTAAAGGAAAAACAGGTCTTTTTATCTTTGTTGTCGATCGTGGAAACAAACGGATTCGTTTGGTGGATATCACACAAGGTTTCGTGAACTCCTTAGTCGGGAGTGGTGTGGATGGATACAAAGATGGTCTTGCTCTCCAAAGTCGTATGGATGGTGAAGTCGGAGGGGTTCTTGTTGTGGGTGACACACTTTACTTCGTTGACTATTCCAATCATCGCATTCGGAGGGTCGAATTTGACTGAGTATGCCAGTTCTTCTGTTGCTTTTAAGTGAACCTTGCACGAAATTTTTCGCGCAACAAACGTACGACATTATGCTCAGAGATAAGACCTGAGCCTGCTAAAAAATGCCACATCGTGATGACGTACGCCTACTTTGCGAGAGTAAGACCGGGGACTTGCTTTATTGTCTTCCACCAATACACAACACTCCAGAACACCAAGCCCCAAACGTCACACAGGGAGTTTTTATCTGAAAAAGTGCCCTGTACCTTGAGAGGGAATGGTATCCTACGACAAACCCGTGACAAAACAGCGTTCGCTGAATTGTGGGTGTTGCTGGAAGATTGTTTGGGAAAAGTTGAGAGGGGGGAAGAGCGAAGGATAGGGAGGCTTTACTGAACTTCGAGTTTCAGTTTGGGGGAGACAAAGCCGGAGTTGGGCTCTGTCAAGAAGACATCATACATACCTTTTGTCACACCTGTCAGGTCGACCTCGGAGATGAGGTAGTTTCCAGATTTTTTGGTGGGGTACGTTTTGCCGTTGACGCTGAGCATCAAACCATCGTGCAGATTCGAACCGTAAACAAAGAAGCGGACCTTGTTGCCTGCGGCCTGGATGGCTGCGGTTCCACGAAGCAGCGTTGGGTAGAAGGAGTAGAACTTGGGGATATCCGCGTTGTACTTTTCACCAACAACCTTCACGAGGATTGTATTAGAGGCTCCTTTGTCTTTGTCCCACAGCCACAAGGGGTATACTCCTGGACTCATGCCACGTGTATCCAATGTCACATCAAGAGATTCTTTCTCGATGGTGCCGACTGTTGTGGGGCGACCTGCAAAGTAAACCTCTGTGTTTTTGGTTGTGTTTGTAGTGCTCAGAGTCAAACCTACTTGGCTGTTTGCGCGAACGATGTTGTTTTTGTTTGTTGGATCACCATACCCGCTCAACATCATGCCATTTCCTGTCGGGAGTACAGAGAAGTAGAGTTCTTCGCTGGTTTTTCCATCAGGGTTTTTGAGTTGGAGCACATGGTGCCCGACTTCATTGTAGACTTTGTCTTTAAGCGTTAGGTAAGCCAGATAACTTGAGGTGGGGTTGGTGTTGGTGAAATCAGTCAACTTCTGACCATTCCACCACACTTCACCTTTTTTACCGTTTCCGTCATCTACGACAAAGCCTGTGTGTGCCAACTCGAGCTCTTTTTTGTCGCCTACACGAACTGCCAACTCGCTGACTCCGAGGAAGTTCAGCGCGAGTGAGCCCCATGCACCCTTTTCGATGATGCGGTAGGTCAATTCGTTGGTCTTGGTTTGGCTGGTTTTGTGGTAGCCGTACATTTTGTACTCACCGGCTTTCAAACTCTTGACCAAAGCGTCGGAGCTTGAGAGGTATTTGTACAAGTAGTAGGTTGTAGAGGTGCCCAAATCGAGCTCGTTGCCATCAAAGAAGATGGAGAAGTCCTTACGTGGAGCAAGGTAGAAGCCATACATGTAGAGATACATGTAATCGCCGACTTCGCTGATCAGGTCGTTCCAAGAGGTGCCTGTAGTCAGGTAGACTGGTTTGGCGTCGAAGCTGATGAACAGTGTGTTGGTTTTTCCTGCCTTGTTGGACAACTCGACGGAGTGTACGCCTGCAGCTCTTCGGGAGATGATGTAACGAACGTAGGATGTGCTTCGATAGTCCACTTTGAAGTTGGTGTCTGTCGTCGCGTCGACTTTTTTGCCATCGATCAACAAATCGAGTTGTTCAGAAGTTGCACCAAGGTTGGAGCCGTATACTTCCATCTTGACGGTCTTGGTCTGTGCTGTATTGCTGGGATCGATCGCCTCAAAACCAGGACCTCTTTCATAGCGGAAGTAGTAAAGACGTGGGAGATCGACTGTGTTGGTCGTTCCTCCTCCACTTCCTGAACAGAGGGGACCACCATCTTGTACCCATCCTTTCCAGACGTTGGAAACGTATTTGGTTCCGTTGAGTTCTTTTACAATTTGGAGGTCGTATTTGGCTGTTCTTGAAAGAGACTTTCCAGAATCACAGTTTGTTGAACTGTAAACATAGCCATCGATCGCAGCACCATACGAAACCGAGTTGCTCATGGTTGTCAATCCACCTGCTTTACAGGCTTCTTGTCCTTGATCATCTTTCATCACCAAGAAGAGTTTACCACCTTTTCCTGGATCTTCGTCTGTGCGGAGTTTTTCACCTCTGAAGTAAATATAGCTACTGCTTGCAGAAGATTTACAAGGTTGTGTAATTTTGAGATCGTAGTCGGCGACTTCGATTTCAAGCTCATCCGACTTTTTCCCGTTTGCGTTTTCGACTTGAACCTTGTAGGTCCCTTTGCTTGGGAAGTTGGATTTCGGGATGACAAAGAGGCCAGCACTCTGTCTTACTGCATTCGCGACAGCTGTACCGTTTACGTTAACTTTTGCCTTGGTTCCAAAACCTGCCCCAACGACTTGGAGATCAACAAGAGCGCTAGATTTCAAAGTCGAAGGAGTGAGATTGTAGATTTCCGGAGTTCCTTCTTCAGCAATCTCTATCTCCAGTGGATCCGACTTGCGTTTGCAAGAAGCGGTCAACGCGATCTGCAGTTTGCCAGCTTGTGTGATCTGTGTCGCATCTACTGGAACTTCAAAAGTTGTGTCGTTGATCTGACGTGCTTGTGCAGTCTTTCCGCCGATCTCAACTTGCGTGGATTTGTCGAGCGCGAGACCCATAATGTAGATCTTGCCGGTATCGCCAACAAGGACTTTTTTGGGGAAAGCGCTGATGATCTTGGGCTTTCCTGGTGCTTTGGTGACATGGAAGGGGATACCAGGACTCTCTTGGGTTCCTTTGTTGAGAACGAAGACTTCGTACTCATCAACAGGAAGTTTGGTGAAGTCGAACTCTACTTCAACCGCTGTCAATGATTTGACAGTTGTTTTTGTTGGCTTGTAGACCTTACCATCGGATTTTGCGCGGAACTCGACAGTCGCGTCGTTCATGAAGTTGGCACCAGTGATGGTGATCATTTCACTTGCGCAATCAACACCGATTTTTTCAAGTGAGAGGCTTCTTGCGATCGCCTGGACACCTGTGACGGTGATGTCGATGGAGTTGGAGTCTTTGCCATCGGAGTTTTTGACTTTGATGGCGTATTTGCCGGTTGTTGGAGCCGTCGCGAGCGTTGCGCGGATTTCTGTGTCGTTGACAAAGCGCGTGGGCAACTCTTTACCGTCAAAGCTCGCGATCGCGCCAGTGAGGAAGTTCTCACCAGTGATGACAAACTCAACAGATTGACCTGTAATCAAGAGGTCTGGAGTGACAGACTTGATGTTCGGTGCAGCGGCGTCTTGTACTTTGAATTTCGCGGCTTCAGACTCTTTTTCGTCGGGGTTTTTCACAACGAGGTCGTACTCTTTGATGGAGAGTGCGCTGAGGTCGAAGGTCGCGACGAGGGATGTGTCGGATTGGTAGAGCAGGGATTTGGCGTCTTGATCGCCAAGTTTTGCGGTCACACCATAGAGGAAGTTCTTTCCTTCGATGGTGATCTCGAAGCTCGAAGCTTTTGCAGGTCCCCATCCGGGAGTCAACTTGGTGATTTCAGGTTTGGGGTTGTTGACAACAACGGTGACGTAGATCGTCGCGCTATCAGATTCACGACCATCATTGACAGTCAGTTGGAATCCGTAGGTTCCGAGTTTATCGGGAGTGATGTCTGTTTTGGCTTCTGCGTTGTTGCTCAAGGACGCGGAGCTGTCTTTGGGCTTGGTGATGATCTCCCATTTGAAGTCAAGCTTGTCACCATCTTCATCGGAGCTTGCAGAACCGTCGAGGTCGACTTTGGTTCCAAGCTCGATGCGGCGGCTCTGGCCTGCGTCTGCTTTGGGCGCTTTGTTGGCACGAATCACGTTGATGACAGCTTTGTCTTCTTCGCTGTCTTTGCCGTCATTGACGACTAACGTGACGTTGTACGTACCTTCTACATCAGGTGTGAAGGTCGCCTCTTTGGCATCCGCACCATCAAGTGTGGCTTTGCTGCCATCTGGACCTTTGAGTGTCCAACTATACTTGAGGTCTTTACCTTCGACGCTGACACTTTTTTCACCGTTGAGGGTGACTTTGGTGCCTGTGACGCCACTTTGGTCTGGACCAGCGTTTGCGACAGGGGCTTTGGCATCTGGGGGAACAATCGTATCGGCACATTTGCCATCTGAACAGAGCAGACCTGGGAGACAATCTTTTGTTGCCTCACATGCCTCACCGGCAGCTGCGGTTCCTTTGTCAGAACAAGCTGTGAGGCTGAGTGCCCCACCGCTGAACAGCGCGAGAGACAACAACAATATAAATCGTTTTGTCCAATATTTATTCACAATATATCTCCTACCAAACTGGTGGGGGAAGAGAGAGTCCATAAGGACTCTCTCTTCCGGTTCCTTCGATGATTACTTACTTAGTCAAGCTCGAATTGGTATTCGAGTGATTTGGTTTTTCCGTCGGCAGATTCGACGTGAAGCTTATGCTTGCCTTTGGCGAGGTTGGTGGTGTCGATGTCTGCGTACGCACCATTCAAACCTGGAGCAAGGGTGAGATTGAATTTCTGCCCACCGACGACGAGTTTGTCTGTGGAGCTAAATCCGTACCCTTGGAGAGCCATCCGAACCTTGTTGCCCGCTTTGGTTGCGGCTGCCTTGGTGGTGATCGCGGGAGTCATCACGAAGAGACGCGCACTACCACCGACGCTTTGTTCTTTGTGCACATTGACGAGAACAGTGTTGGTGATTTCAGAGCCTTTGCGTGCCCAGATGGGGTATTTGCCATCTGGAAGCTGGGGCACATTGATTTCGACATCAACGTACTCGTAGCTATAACCAGAGGTAGAGCTTGTGTAGGTGTAAGTGTAGTAGTTGGTTACCTCTGCTTCTTGTCCAGCAAAGTAGAATTTGGCGCCTTTGATATCCTCGCCATAAATGCGAAGGGTTTGTGTTGTCCCCGGACGCAGGATGTTGGAGTATTTGTACGCATCGTAGATACGCTTCAAACGCATGGAGCCTTTTGGCATGATTGTTACAAAGCTCGGTGCGCTCTTTTTACCATCTGGATTTTCGAGCTGAAGGGAGACGACACGAGAGTTGCCAGGGATGGGTTGTTTTTTCAGGACAACATACCCGTAGCCATTCACAAAGTGTGTCTTGCTGTCGGCTTCAGTGAATTCTGTCAAGGCTTGGCCATCTACCAGAACCTTACCTTTTCCGCTCAGCCCACCACCAACAGCAACAAAGCCTGTGAAGGCGATGCGGAGGTTTGTACCCTCAGCTTCGTAAGGCGCAACACCACCGAGGTTGTAATTGTCTCTGGAGACATCGGCGTTGTTGTCGATTCCTTTGATCGCGAGCTGCTCTGTTCCCCACGCGCCAGTGACAGTTGTGCGAAGTGGCACAGCGTTACTTGCTTGTCCTGCAGGAGTTTCGAGCCGCAATGGCAAGACACCTGGTTGGACTTTCGTCGGGGGGCTCTGGGTTCTATCAAGTTCACCATCCCAAGTATATGTTGCATATAGGTACGAGGGGGCGTCGCTGCTCGAAGAAGACCAGAAGGTTTTGTTTGTAGATGTGGTATCACGTTCAATTTTTGTGGTGCCTGTATAGACAATTGAATCTGTTGTCAGGCCATGACCATAGACATCGAAGTACATGGTTCCGCTGTTCAAGTGTGTCAGTTGTTCAAACCACACAACACGGATGCGTTGAGCATCTGCGACGTGTACAGGGTATGAGTTTGATTTGTTTACACTTGTTTCGACTTGGACGACAGTGTCATCATTGAGTGAGAAGTCCGCATAGGGAATACCTTCTACTGTGATGCTCTTTTCACTGTAAGTGACTTTGACGCCTGTGACTTGGGTGATATCTTTTCCGCCAACCCAGATCTTGGCTTTATCTTCAAAGTTGAGTCCTTTGATTACGATATCCATCGTTGTGGGGAGCTTTGTCTTGTCAACAACAAACGTCGTGGCGTTTGCTGGTGCAATGTAGGAGACAAAGGGTGGGATTTTGGGGGTCGCGACAGGAGTCGTACCACCGCCACCTGCAGGGTAATCTTTGTTGTATTCAAAGGGAACTGTCGGGGTACAAGTCTCTACGCTGTTGATGTCACGGCAAAGTTTCATCGTGTAGCCAGAGCCTGTGTAGGACGTAAAGTCACTGGAGCCCAGGTAAAGTGCGATGTAGATACCGCTGTTGATCATGGTCTTGCGGTAGACTTGTTTTCCTGTGCTGTCGTAGATTACGATGTCAGTGTTTTCGTCGTAGTCGGCACCCACGCGGGTGTTGATGCCATAAATGTAGAGGTTACCACTCCAGTCGACTTTTGTGATGACCATCTCATCTTTTCCATACGCGCTGACCTCAAATTCTTTTGACTTCAGGTTGTTGGCTGGATTTTCGACGATGATTTTGTATTTACCTTTGGTGGTAAATTCTTTGAGTGGGATAGTGATTTCAGTTTCGCTTTTAAACGCAGCACCTTGTGATTTGGTGCCGTTGATTGTGACAGTCACACCTTGGACAAAGTTGTAACCTTTGAGTGTCAAGTCACCTGTTGTGGTTCCTGCGATCAACTCTGTAGGTTCGTATGATTCGATGGTAGGTGTGTGGTTGATGTCAAGCTCAACTTCGGGGGACTTGAGTCCACCTGGGTTTTCGATGACGATTTTGACTTTACCGTGCTTGGTTGTGGCTGTTGCTGGGATCGTGATCAGGGCGTTGTTGATGTAAGTTGTGCCCTGGATCTCCATTCCGTCTGCGAGGACTTTGGCTTGTGGGTGGAACCCTTCGCCGCGTACGGAAACTGCATCTTTGTTGCCAAGCTTGACGATCGTTGGATCGAGGTTTGTGATTTTGGGGGTTGGGACCGCGATAACATCGATCTCTTGGTCGTCGGCTTTCTTTCCGCAAAGTCCAGAGACTTCGACCTTGGTTTTTCCTGCGGTCGCGCCTGCGAGATCGAGTGGGTAGCTGAATGTCGAGCGGTTGATCATGGTGAGCGATACAGCTTTTCCGTTCACAGTTACAGTTGCGCCATTGAGGTGAGCACCTGCAATGTAACCTGTGAGCTTTCCGCCGATCATGGCACGCATGGGCGTGAAGCTTGCGATCGCGGGAGCGGGGATCGGATCGACAACCGCGAAGTCTTTTTGATCTTTTGCGTCAGAGCCTGCGTTGGTGACGACAACTTCGTAATCACCTTTGGGGGGCTTGGTGAAGTCAAACTCAGCCTTCACGTGTGTCATGGAGACGTAGGTCAGTTTGGCCGCTTTGAATGTCTTGGCTGTTTGGCCTTGCGCAGGGTTTTTCTCGACGAGCTCGACGGAGACGCCGGGGAGCAAGTTGCGGCCCCAGATGTCGAGAGTTTCACTTGCGCAGTCGTTGCCGATCGCAGCGAAGCCGATGCGGTCGATGATAGGTACAACAGCGGAGACTTTAAATTTGTAAGCCTTGGACTCTTGTTTGTCTGGGTTGGTGACTGTTACGTCGTACTCACCGTCTGTGGGGACGAGGAGCTGGCCGTAGAGGGCTTTGTCGGATTCGAAGGTTGTGGGGAGTTCTTTCCCATCAAACTTGACGACAGCGCCCTCGACGAAGTTGGTTCCTTCGACGCGGAGACGGACGTTTTGTCCTGTCACGACGAGCGCGGGGCCGACATATGTAATTGTAGGTTCACCTGGCTTGATGACTTCAAATTCGATCTCATTGGATTCTTTGGAGTCGGGGTTGGTGACCTTGATTTTGTACTTGCCTTCAGCCCAACCATCGAGATCAACCCATGCGGTCAACTTTTTGTCGTTGACGTATTGGACTTTGGTGAAGTCTTTTCCATCGATGGTGGCTTTGAGTCCGTAGACCATGTTCTCACCAACGATCGTCATCTCGACTTTGGCACCGATGGAGCCTGAGTTTGGCGTGACGGAAGTGAGTGCTGGTGCGGGGGGATCGACAGTGGCGGTGATGTATGCCTGTGCTGTCGCTTTGCCACCGTTGCCGTCGTCGACGAGCAATTGGATGACGTAGAGGCCACCTTCATCTGTGGTGAACTCGAGCTTCTCACTGGAGCCAGAAGCTGTCGCGCTGGACTTGTCAGGCTTGGAGACGAGACTCCATGTGTAAGTCAGCTTGTCACCATCTGCGTCGGTGCTTGTTGAGCCGTCGAGGGAGACTTTGTCGCCAGCTTTGACTGACGCCTCTGCAGGATCGACTTTCGCTTCGGGTGGGACGTTGTCTTTGAACGCCTCAACCTCAACAGTCGCGACCTCGCTCTCCTGTTCTTGGTCATCCCACTTGCTCTTTACCTTGAGAGTCACAGTGTATTTACCGGCTTCATCAGCGGTAAATTCTGCGATCGAGGCGTTGGCATCCGCGAGGGTTGCTTTGCTACCACTCGGAGGGGTCAATTCCCACGTGTAGGTATCAATGCTTCCTTGGTATCCAACACTGCGAGTTCCATCAAGGCGGACTTTTGTCCCAACCTTGACCTTTGTGGGGCCGATGATCTCTGCGGTGGGCTTTTTGAGTTCGGGTTTTTTGATAACAGCCGTACAACTGCCGCTCAAGCACACCAAACCTTCTTCACACTCTGCGTTTTCTTTACACGCAGAGCCTGCAGGCTGAGGCGCCTTTGAACAAGCTGATAGAAGTCCCACACAGAGGACAGCTATCATCCACACATTCCTGACATTATGCCATTTCACGCGCATACTCCTTTTGTTGCTTTTGTCAATGAGGTAAGACAATTTGCATTGCGATCAATAGGGGGTTAACAGTTAAATAATGAAGGCAATACCTCCTGAATAAAAATGCTTCAAGAATCCAGAATAATCGTTCTACAATCCAAAAGTCAAGCTAGGAGACTTTGGATGTTTTTGAATGGATACAGCGTAAGTGTAGAAAAAAACCCATCACTTGTGAAGCAGAAAGTTGAAAACCTGTCGAAACTTTTTTTTGCAAAAAGTGTTCAACGGCTGTTTTGTGTAAGTCTGCAACTCTCTCCATTCATGATACTGCTCCTCAGTGGAGGACTCTCCTCGACGTGATTTGGTCACACGTTTTGTGGTGTTTTTTGTCGGTAGAGGGAAAAGTGGCAGGTGTGACATGTCATGACTCACGATCCTGTATCATTGTATAAAAGTAGGTTCGATGATGAACGTGCTTGCAAATGAGTGACCAGACAGGGTACAACATGTCCCTTGCAGGATACCTCTGTGAGGCTGCTGTGAGGAAATTTTTTGAAGACACATAGGCCACCACACAGAAGTTGCCAGAGGGCTCTTTCTGTTTAATACGGCTCATTTTGTAGAGAATGAAATGAACAAAGAGGAGTAAGGATGGAAGCCAGGAGCACGACGGGTATCACCCGAATTAATATCGAAGATGAGATGCGGACGTCGTATTTGGACTACGCGATGAGTGTCATCATCGGACGTGCACTTCCAGACGTCCGCGATGGCCTCAAGCCAGTCCACAGACGCGTTTTGTACGCGATGTTTCGCGAAGGTCTTTTGCACAACAAAAAGTATTCCAAGTGTGCAGGTGTCGTCGGGGAAGTCCTCAAAAAATACCACCCCCACGGTGACAGTGCTGTCTACGACACACTCGTACGGATGGCGCAGCCCTGGAACATGCGCTATCAGCTTGTCGACGGACAGGGGAACTTTGGCTCCATCGATGGTGACTCTGCTGCTGCCTACCGTTACACCGAAAGTCGAATGACTCGACTCGCTGAGATGATGCTTCGGGATATCGATCGGGATACGGTGGACTTTGTCGAAAACTACGATGGCTCGACGACTGAACCCGTCGTTCTCCCCACGCGCTTTCCGACGTTGTTGGTCAACGGTTCGGATGGTATCGCGGTCGGGATGGCGACGAAGATCCCACCCCATAACCTCAGAGAGATCATCAACGCCTGTATCCACCTCATCGATCATCCTGACGCGACAGTCCGCGACATGGTCCTCGGACGTCCCGCCAATCCAGATGTCGAAGGTGATGAGGGGATGAAGCCTATCGTCCCAGGACCGGACTTCCCCACAGGTGGTTTGATCCTCGCAGGCGCAGATCTCCTCAAGGCATACGAGACAGGGCGCGGCATCATCAAAGTCCGTGGTCGCTCTTTTGTTGAAGAGGATGAGAACAACGGACGCCAACGATTGGTCATCTCCGAACTTCCTTATCAGGTCAACAAAGCTCGACTGGTCGAAAAGATCGCCGAGCTTGTGCGTGATAAAAAGATCGAAGGGATCCGCGATCTTCGCGACGAATCCAACCGCGAAGGGATCCGGGTTGTGATCGAGCTGAAGAAAGAAGCGCACCCCGAGATCATCCTCAACCTTTTATACAAACACTCTCCACTTCAGATCTCTTTCGGGATCATCTTGCTCTCGATCGTTCGTGGACAACCACAAACACTCGATCTCAAAAGTCTCCTCAACCACTTCATCGATCACCGCCGCGAAGTCACGATCCGACGATGTCGCTTTGAGCTTCGAAAGGCTGAGCACCAAGCTCACATCCTCGAAGGTCTGAAAAAAGCGATCGATGTCATCGATGAGATTATCGCAACCATTCGAGCTTCTCGTACGACGGCTGAAGCCCGAGAGGCGTTGATCTCGAAGTTCGAGTTCTCGCAGATCCAAGCCCAGGCGATCCTTGAGCTGCGTCTGCAAAAACTCACAGGTCTCGAACGAGACAAGATCCTCGAAGAGTTGACGGCGCTGTACCAAGAGATCGAACGTCTGCGCAGCATCCTCTCCAATGAGCACCTGTTGTTGCAATTGATCAAAGATGAGCTCACTGAAGTCCGAGATGACTTTGGTGATGAACGCCGTTCTCTCTTGACCAAAGACGTGACCAGCATCTCCGAAGAAGATCTGATCGCTGTGGAAGACATGGTTGTGACCCTCACACACACGGGTTACATCAAACGAAATGCGCTGAGCGAGTATCGTGCACAGCGTCGTGGTGGTCGTGGCGTGCAGGGGATGAACACCAAAGAAGAGGACTTCGTCGTCAACTTGTTTGTCGCCTCAACACACGATCACGTCCTGATCTTTACGAACCAGGGACGTCTTCACCACCTCAAGGTGTACCAGGTCCCCAAAGCCTCCCGTACCGCGCTTGGTCGCCCACTCGTCAACTTGATCAAGCTCGAACCAGACGAAAAGCCCACCGCAGTCTTGCCTATCAGCGAGATTACGGAGGAGACAGAGGTCTTCTTTGCGACGAAGTTTGGGACCGTCAAAAAGACCAAGCTCATGTCGTACGCCAACGCATTTGTTCGCAGCTCTGGGTTGATCGCGATCAAGCTAGATGATGGTGACGAGTTGATTGGAGTCGACCTGACAGACGGTAACTCTGAAATCCTGATGGGGACAAGAAGAGGTCAGGCGATCCGATTCCAGGAGTCTCTTGTACGCTCTATGGGACGTGCCACACGTGGTGTGCGCGGGATCAAGCTCGCGAAGGACGATGAGGTTGTGTCGCTTGTCGTGACAGACGACACCAAAGAGATCCTCACTGTCACACGCAATGGTTACGGCAAACGCACACCTGTCTCTGATTACCGGATGACCAACCGTGGCGGAAAAGGTGTCATCACGATCAAATGTTCGGATCGCAATGGTGATGTCGCTGAGCTGCTTGAAGTGTCCAGTGAGCACCAGCTGATGTTTACGACGAACGAAGGCCGCGTGATCCGGATTTATGCCGATGAGATCCGTACACAGGGACGTAACACACAAGGGGTCCGTTTGTTCCGGATCGATAAAGGCGAGCACATCACATCTGTCGCGTGCTTGATGGAGAGCGACGATGATGATGAGTTCGAGGAAGGCGAAGAAGGTACAGAAGGGGAGGGCAAATCTGCTGCTGATGTAGAGGGCGAATCAGCGTCGGCAGAAGAGGCGACTGCTGCAAGCGAGACCTCTTCTGAGTTGTCTGCAGAAGCGTCCGAAACCTCTGCGGACAGCGACGCCGAAGCTGCGCCGGTAGAGGCTACACAAGCCTCTGATGATACTGAGGATGAAGACGTTCCATTCTAAGCGATAGGCGTCAAAACTCCACAGTGTGGGGAAAAGAGGGGGTGTGTTTTTGTGTGTGCGAAAAATTCGTTGACCTTCCAAACACTCTATGATAGAACCCCGGTCGCATCTGGGTTTCTTCGAGAAAACGGGCACATTCTTTTGGGCAAAGTGCGCATAGATTGGATCGTTTTCATGATCGCGTCTGGTGATAGAGGAGTGTGTTGCGTATGAAAAACAAAAGCACTCCCCCACCAACACGAGAAGAACCCGGAAATGTCCCCCCTGAGAAACACAACTCAGGGATGGGCGCGCTGGCAAAAGCGATGACCTACTGGTCCATGATTATGCAGATGACAATGAGCATCGTAATCCCGCTTTTGTTCGGCCTTTTTGTGGACCGTTGGTTACACACTGCACCCTTCTTCTTGTTGGTTTTTCTTCTTTTGGGTTGTGTTGTCGCGATTTTTGTGTTAATTCGCATCGCACAACGCCTCGGACGCGAAGATGAGGTTGAATGAGAATCGATCTCAAACGACTCGCATCCTAGAGGTAGCTTTCGTGAAATATACGAACAGACACAGCCCTCTGAGACCAAACACCGACAGAAAGTATAGAGTCAAAAAAGACCGTGGATGAGCTCAAGCAAATAGAAAAGATCGCCCTCTGGGTGGGTGGTGTTGTGACGCTAGGCTCTCTCGTGATGGGAGAGCTTGGGATCACACTCTCAGCCTTACTTGGTGCGGTCTTTGGCTCGCTCAATTTGCGTCTGTTGATTTGGAGCTGGGGTGCTGTTTTTCATACGCAAGCCGCGACAGAAGGGCAGAGCACACAAGCCAATCCTTCACTGTTGACGATCTTCTCGCGGTTTACCCTCAAGCTTACTTTTTTTCTTGCAGGGTTGCTGTCACTGTTATTGGCGACACCTGTTCATATCCTTGGTTTTGCAGCGGGTGTGAGCAATGTGTTTGTAGCAGTCCTATTCTTTGGCATGTTACCCAATAAAGCGGAGTGAAACGCACATGTTTCTTCCTTTCTCAATGTTTGCCGCAGGTGGTGCTGATCACTGGTCTTTCTTTAGCTTGCTAGGGTTGGATCATCATTACAGCCACGTCGTAATGGCTGCGATCGCAACCATCGCAATCGCCTATCTCTCCCTGAGAGTTCACAGAGCATATGATGGCGCAAGCGAAGACGAAGTCCTCGTCCCCGAACGTGGGCTGAGCTTGCGTAACGTCATCGAACTCGTTGTACAAGGACTGTATGGCTTGTTCTATGGGATCCTTGGTGAGAAAACAGATCGTTACTTCTATCTGTTGGCTTCAGTGTTTCTGTTCATTTTTGTGAACAACTTGATGGGGATTGTCCCTGGGTTTTTACCAGCTACAGACAACATCAACACAAACATTCCCATCGCAGTAATTGTCTTTGTGTTCTACAACCTTGAAGGAATCCGCGAGCATGGTTGGAAAAACTATGCGAAGCATTTTATGGGTCCTGTCGCGTGGTTGGCTCCGTTGATGGTTATCATCGAAGTCATCGGACATATTGTCCGCCCGGTCTCCTTGAGTCTTCGTTTGTTCGGAAACATGACTGGTGACCACATCGTATTGGGTCTCTTTTCTCAATTTGCTCCCGTATTTGTTCCCATCATTTTTATGGGACTAGGGTTGTTCGTGTCCTTTGTTCAAGCCTTTGTTTTCACATTACTTTCGAGTATCTATATCAGTCTTGCAGTCTCTCATGACCACTAAGATATGAGAACACTGTCGAAGGAGTTAAAAAATCATGAAAAAACAATGGGTCGTTTCCGCTTTCGCATTTCTCGCTGTCTTCGTTTTCGCTTCCGTCGCAATGGCTGCTGACAAAGCAGCAGCAGCTTCCGGTGGATGGCAGTGGGCAGCAATGCTCGCAGCTGGTCTCGGTATCGGCATCGCTGCTTTCGGTGGCGCGCTCGGTCAGGGCCGTATCGGTGCTGCAGCGCTCGAAGGTATCGCTCGTAACCCCAGCGCACAACAAAAAATCTTCAACCCCATGATCATCGCACTCGCGCTCATCGAATCCCTCGTTATCTTCACCTTCCTCATCTGTATCTTCCTCGTCTTCAAGGCTTAATCACAAGCCTTACCTACCCCCCTCATTTCTTCCTCTTTTATTCCCCAAGATCTTCCGACACATCTCTTGACATTTTCTTCATGCAAAGAGTACCCTCTCTGATGTAGCGGATGTTTCTCATCCTGAGAAGCGTTGTGGAATGCTCTCGTCTGCACCCAACGTGTCCTTTTGTCGATGTTTTGAGGATGTTATAATGATGCGTGTTCTTCACCCTGTTCGTCTGAAACGTGGTTTATTCTCCAGCCTCGCGATCTGCTTGGCCGTTATCCTCTGCGCACCTGCTCCATCGTACGCACAACAGAAGACATTAGGGATCGCAGCGTTCCAAGTGTTGGGTATCAAAAGCAAGGTGGCCAAGATCTTGACGTTGACCAACGCAGCATACCAGAAGCATACAGGCACCGCACCACTCGCGCTCTCCGAAGTCACCAAGAGACTCGGCAAGTACGGGCTCGTCAAACTCAAAGCATGCGATCCTCCAACTGTAAAGTGTCTATCTGCAAAAGGGAAAACGTTTCTGAAGACAGATCTCGCGTTGTTTCTGGGGATCGGTGGCTTTGGAGAGAAGATCCTGATTGACTTTTTACTCGTCGATCTGTCAACAGGCAAACAAGTCAAGCGTACCAACAAAACCTTTGACGGATTTAAAGGGATGGAGAGCCAATTACCTGCCGTCATGACTGCACTCTTTCCTCCCACAGACGCCAAACTGGTGCTTGAGGGGACACCTAAAGGAGCAGCGGTGACGCTCGATGGTAAAGCCAGCGGTGAGCTGCCTACAACATTGTCTCTGAAGCCTGGTAAGGAATATGCGCTCAAGATATCGCACCCAAAACACAAGCCCTACGAGCGCTCCATCACGATGAAGCCTGGGAAAAAAATGACGATCTCCATCGCGTTGCCTTCGCTCGCGCCAGTCGCAAGACGACCTGACACAAGACCACCTGAGAGGCGTCCAGCCCCTGCCGGTGAGCCTGTGTTTCGCAAGGTGTGGTTTTGGGCTGTGGTTGGGGGCGTGGTTGTCGTTGGAGCTGGCGTCGCGATTGGCGTCGCTGCTGCTTCATCGGGACCCCAGTGGCCTGAGCTACAGGCTCCATTCTAGTCCCCTATACACCATCGTGGCGGTACCTGTTTCGTCCCTCCTGTTCGCCTCTTCTTCCTGTACAGCACCTCCACAAATCTTCTCACGTCAACTTCGATACATTGGAGACTTCAAACGTTTTCGGTTTGCTTCTTGAGTGCGTCGGTGAACTATGGTAGAGTACGTTGTGAATAAGCAAACATCGTGCTTTTTTAAGCTCTTCGACGATGATATAGACGAAGTACCACCCTTTGTGGAAAACATGTAAAGGTCGACTCCGTGAAGACTTGCCCCAAATGTGCTCATTCCAACGACGATGAACTCGAGATCTGCGAGAATTGTGGTGTTCCTCTTGACGCAGAGTTGAATGAAGACGGCAAAGATCCATTCATTGATACTCTCCTGGTTGGAAAATTTCGAATCGCTGAGTTAATTGGTCAGGGGGCGATGGGTCGTGTGTACAAAGCGATCCAGGAGCCGATCAACCGAAAAGTGGCGATCAAGATCCTGCATCAACATTTGATGGAAGACCAACGCGTCGCCAAACGTTTTCGTCGTGAAGCTGAAGCCGCGAGTCGTTTCTCTCACCCCAACAGCATCGGGATTTTTGACTTTGGTCAGACAGAGGAAGGTTCTCTGTACATCGCGATGGAGTACATCGTTGGAGAAGACCTCGCCGAAGTGATCGCACGCGAAGCTCCTCTCACTCCCGAACGTGCCGTGAAGATCGCGACCCAGGCGCTTGGTGCGATCCATCTCGCCCACGACGCCAACATCATCCACCGCGATCTGAAGCCTGAAAACATCATGCTCGCCGATCTTCCTGGTAATAAGGACTTCGCGAAGGTCTGCGACTTTGGGATCGCCAAAATTCAACAACCCGCAACGGACGGCGAATCTGCACTGACGATGTTTGGAATGATCTGTGGTACGCCGTACTACATGTCACCTGAGCAAGCAAAGGGAGAAGAACTCGACGGACGCACTGACCTCTACAGTATGGGAGTCATCCTGTACGAGATGTTGACAGGGGATGTTCCGTTTCGAGGGTCGACTCCTGTCGAAGTGATCGCGCGACACCTCACAGATCAACCCGAACCCATCTCCAAAGTCGCTCCCGAAGCACGTGTGCCTCGTTTGCTTGAAAAAGCCATCATGCGCTCACTCAGCAAAAAACGTGAAGATCGCTTTGCCAACGCGCAAGAGTTTAGTGAGGAGCTACAAAAAGCGTTGAAAGAGGCTGAACTCCAAGCTGATTTGGAGCGCGTCTTGTTGGAAGCCGAGGAGCCCGCGCCTGTCGATGCGAGCAAGTCGATCCCCGTCGCGAAACCCAAATCCTCCGGCACACCTGTCGCGTCAACACGTCCACCCTCTGGAATGATCGCGACCACGAAGCCCGCTTCCTCTTCAGAACCTGTCATCCCCTCTGTCCCCGGTCCACTTCCCCCCATTGGTGCACCACACGCTGGACCAGGGCTTCCCAACGCTGCCAAACCTCCTGTCACAGGTAATAACCCAGGCTATACGCCGATCCTGGGGCCCAATATCACACCTGGCGGAGGGCTCCCGAAAGTCCCACCCAACCAAGCTCCCTTGCGTACACCGGCTTCCTCTTTTAAGCCTGCTCCAATGGCGCCTATGAACCAGGGCCGCCCTGCCATATCAAGTACGCCGCGTACGTCTTCTGGGAGTCCTTCTCCTATCGAGTTGGACTCTTTACCTGAACCTGATTTCGGCAAAAAATCGAGCAGTCGTTGGATCTTTTTGTTGCTGTTACTTGTTGGGGCTGTGATTGGTGGGTATGCGCTTTGGGCCAACCAACAGGGAAAGAGTATGATCAAGCCTGAGGAGCGACGAACAAAGACTCGACGTCGCGTTCGTGTCAAACGTCCTCGGCGTATGGTCAAGCGACGACCTTCTGCCCGACGAGGAGTCTCTGCACTTCAGAGAAAGCAACAAGAGACTTTTCGGACAACTTACAAAAAAGTGCAAGGCTGGCTCAACAAGTACAAACTCTCACCACGTTACGATCTCGGACGCAAAAACCGAAAGCTCTATTTTCGTGCGGCTAAGCTCGCAAAAAAGGGTGAGCTTGGAAAAGCGAACAAGCAGCTCAAACAACTTGTAAGACGGCTCAATCGTATGCGGAAACTCCCACGCTACATCGCAAACATCAAATACCAACGTTTGCAACAGTTGCACAAACGCGCTGTGCGCCGAAAATCGATCAACAAAAACATCAAAAAACTGATCGAAGATGATATCTTCCCCAAAATTTACAAAGCGTACGTGGGTGGGAAAACTGAATCTATGAACGTCTATATGAATAAAGCTTTTCGCCTTCTTCGTTGACGAGCATACTTGTCAATTGCTCGCATCCGTTCTATTCTTCTGCTCGATCTCTTCCCCCATCAATTCTAACTGATCAAACAAAGGAGTCCTTGTGATGCGCGATCGCTACAAGTTCTTGGTCGGTGTGATGTGCTTCGGCATGTTGTTGTCTGTCTCATCACCCACAATGGCACAAACAACCGCACCTAAACGTCCCACTTCTTCAGCACTCGCGGCTCTCACAGGAGTCGCCGGACGACTCGACTCTGACAGGGTCCTTGGTCTCGTACGCTTTCATCATCTCTACGAGTTACTCCCTCTGATCTTTGGCAACAAAGATATGCCGAATACCAAAGATCCCAAAGAGTTGATGCAGTTGTTGCCCATGAAATTTCGCTTCATCTTGCAAATGACAGGGGTCGACTTCGACAAAGGAGCGCTGTTTGCAGTCCAAACATCGCGTTTTCGTTCGGCCCCTGTTCCTGTGCACATGTCTCTATGGGTATGGATGCAAGATCCCCAAGTCCTCGCTGGATTAGCGCAAATGGTGAAGAAAAGTGGACGCGCTTCGTTGGTTCACATCCCCAACCCCAAAGCCAACCAAGATTATTATCTGGTCCAAGCAAACGGGGAGAGGAACGTCCCTCTGTTTTTGCTGGCACGGGATCGCAACTTGTTGATGTCGACGAGTTTGGGGCGCCCCCAAAAGTACGCGAGGTTTTTTGAGACGTTTGCGCCTGATTGGTTGGAGAATGCCCACAAAACATTCCTCGACGCGTTGAGCAAGCACCCCAACGCTGTGGCCAAGGCGAAAGATTACAAAGACCATGTCAAACGTTTTGGCCCTGCGCAATTTACGCTCTTTGTACGGGCTGAAAAAGTCGTCAAGTTGATCCGCAAGCGCTTGCCCAAGAAGGCGCGAAGTCTCATTGACAACAGTGTCTCTTCCTTTTTGGAGGCCCTTGGTACGTTTGATTGGGGATTACAGATCGCTGGTAAACGCGTCTCCATGCGTGAAAAATTAAGCTTCGTCAAAAAAGGAAACCCCTTCTTCTCCTTGTTTGAGCCCCTGAAAAAGCCCATCGATATGGGGAACTTCTTGCCCAAAGGGACATTCTTTTTCAACACGACGACTGTTCGGACAGAGCGTTTGAAGCGTTTTGTGATGAAGCAACTTAAAAAGCGCATGAGCGCGAAGAAAACCCACAAGATGTTGCGTGGTTATGCAAACGTGCGCCAGCGCATTTTGACACATTTTGGTGTTGATATTGAGCACGATATTCTTGGAACATTGACCGGTCAAGTCGGCGCTATGATGATGCTCCATACAATGGAGGCGTTGCCATTGATGTCAACGCACAAGGGAGTGGGAGTGTTCTTTGGAGTACGCGATAGCGCGAAAGCCTCTGCGCTCCTCGCACGTGTCGTGAAACGTATGACCGCTCACCGTCTGTTGCAGATCCGCGAGCATCAGGTCGGGGGGACGACGGCATACGAATTTTTTCTCCCATCAGGAGCGTCCTTTTTCGCTGTTGTTGGCAAGCAAGCGCTCAAGCTCTCTTTGGATCTCGACACGCTCAAGAAGTGGATGAACATCAAGGGACCCAAGCAGACAGTCGCGCAAGGGGTGGGCCATGCTCCACACCTGCAAAAGTCCCTACGTGTTGGACACAACGCCAGCTTCTTGGATTTTCGTCCTCTGCGTCCCTGGTTTATGGCATGGCAACCCAAACTGCCTCGAATGAGAGGTCGAATCGGACGAAGTGTCCGACGTTTATTGATGTTCCGCAATCAAATGTTGCGCGCGTCCTCTGCGTTTATCGTGAGTCATCATGAGAAGGACGCGATGTTAGGGGGCATTCGTGGTTGGCTCTCGGACTTGAAAACGGAGACGATTGCGTCCATCAAACCACACAGCACCGTCCCATATGCTGTACATGCCAAAGAATACCGACCGTTGTTTATTGGGGTTGGGGTGCTCTCTGGCTTGACACTTCTCAGCTCTCCATCTATCGGTGGTGTTGGGATGTTTGGTGCAGGTGTCGCGTTCTTCTTGTCGAATGTCTCGCGCTTTCGCTCCCGAAGTATGCGTAATTTACGTGCGAGGACCAAACCCTAAACCTCTCCCTGAGCTGTTTGTCTGTCCACAACACCTGCCCACGTTGTCCTTCTCCACAGTTTCCCTCATGTCAAAGTCGGCGCTCCCATCGCGGGATCGCTGTGCCTGTCTCGAAGAGGACGATTGCGCTATCGCGCGGCCTACACGCATATTACGATTCTGTGGGAAACTCCGCCGCTTGACCTCTGTCCAAAATCTGGTATCCTAGCGTTCGTATTTGTCCTACGGACAAAATCACTCTCCTCTGATTTGAGATCTATTCGTCTACGCGTGCAGGTTGGCTGCACTTTATCCCGTTAACATTTGTGTTTTCTGCGTTGAAGAGAAGGCACACTTACCGGTGAGAGGCATTCGGACAGATGTTTTTCCATATCAAGGTATGGTTAGGCGTTATCCTTTTTGGGATCGTCACAGCGCTTATTTGGGTCATGCAACCCACCCTCATTAACCAGGTCGCAGAAGAACAGGACCGATTGCGACCCATCTTGCATGGGCAGCGGTTTGAAAGAAAGCTTCTCGATTTTTACGAGATGATCGGGAAAAAGAGCAAAACTTTCGCAAAGGATACGAGCTTGCGAAAGGGGATGAGCGGCATCAATTACGACGCCGATGATCACCTCTCCAAGGTCATGAGTTACCAAGAAGTGCATAAGGACATCTTTCGTAACTTCAAGGCACACACTCGTCTCAACAAAGGGACGGAGAAACTGTTCGTTGTGTCTCGTGACGGGCGTGTTGTGTTCCGCTCCAATCGACCGGAAAAGTTTGACTTTGAAAAAGACAAGCTGCCAAACGTTCCCCACGCCAATGATGCATTGCAAGGTCGTTCGCGTACGGGGATTTGGAATATCGATGGGGAGAGCCTCTTTGTCGCCTCGGCGCCTGTTTACAGCACCAAAAAGAAGAACGATATCGTCGGCGCAGTCCTCTATGCGCGCACCTTTAACAACAGCGTCTTCTCTAGTGTAAAAGGGTTGTTGCCAAAAGGCGGACGTGTCGTGCTCTTTACTGCGACCAAGAACAAAGCCGGGGAGCCCAATCTCGCGCCTATCGCGTACAACGTCGCTGGAAAGGCGCAGGGATTTGTCCGTGGCTGGTTTAAGACCAAAGCCTATGACTTCATCCTCGAAAAATACTACAACGGGATGAACCGCGACCTGCTCAAGAGCCGCATCCAAGAAGTCGATTACACCTACATGGTCGGTGTATTTCCTGCGGATCTTAGCCCCGGAAACATCGGCTATACGTTGCTCTCTCCCATCCCCAATCGCTTCCTCAATGTCAACAAAGACAACTTCTTCGAGAGTGGTGGTCCTCGTATCATCGCGCTTGTCGGATTTATCCTCGTCTTTTTGCTGGGGACATGGTTGTCTGGTGCGGAGATCTTCTACTTCCGGATCGTCTTGCCTCGTCTCCAAACTGCTCCACAAGACGAGTTTCCTGACATTCCTGAGAAAGGCTTGAGTGGGGATTGGCGCAAGCTCGCGAAGTCCATCAACAAGATCTTCTCTATGATCCGCGAACGTGGCCTCGGCGATAGCGATATGAAGCCGACAAACACCATCCTCACTGACGATGATGTAGACGATCCAGGTCGTATGGCTCTCAGCTACCTCTCCGATGAGTCCGACTCATCCGGGATGTCTGATCAGGAAGCCAAAGAGTTCGGTGCTTCTTTCCTTGGCCTTGCCGATGAAGGAAAAGAGGAGTCTGCACCAGCATCTTCGATGTTTGCAAATGATCCGGCACCTGCCCAGCAAGCACCTGCCGAACAACAGCAAGCACCTGCCGAACAGCAAGCGCCTGTCCAACAACAACAAGCACCTGCACAGCAACAGCAAGCACCTGCACAGCAACAGCAAGCACCTGCACAGCAACAGCAGGTAGGACTTTCACCTGAACAACAACAACAGTACATGCAGCAGATGTACGCACAGATGTCACCTGAGCAGCAACAGCACTTTTCGCAGATGGCACCGGACCAACAACAACAATACCTGCAACAATACATCCAAATGCAACAGCAACAAGCACAGCTACAACAACAATACATGCAGCAGATGTACGCGCAGATGTCACCAGAGCAGCAACAGCACTTTTCGCAGATGGCACCGGACCAACAACAGCAGTACCTACAACAGTACATTCAGATGCAACAACAGTACGCACAGCAGCAAGGCTAGGTCGACAAAGACAATGTGTTTATGGTCGGACACAAGGCCCGACCCTACGAACACTCGTGACCAAACTGAACACAAAGTTTGAGTCGACACTGTAAGCGTAGCAAAAGGCATGAAGGCTGAGCCGACACTGCAAACGTAGCAACAGACATGAAGGCTGCGTCGATAAAATGAACGTAGCAACAGACACGAAGGCCGCGCCCACAAGGCGAACGCTGTCACAGACATGAAGGCTGCGTCGATAAGGCGAATGCAGCAACAGGCATAAGGCCCGATCCTACGAACACTCGTGACCAAGCTGGACACAAGAACCGAGCCTGCCAAGTGAATGTTACAGCAGACACAAGGCCCGAACCTTCGGAAAACATAACCAATCGTTGGGTACAAAACCCTATTCGTTTTTGGGACTGTGTGTTGTTTCACCCTTTGATTCGATTTCCTGCCGCAATGGACAAACTGTTTCCCCATTCTCTTTGATTCGAGTATACGTCCCTTTGCCCCAAGACTTCGAAGTAAACACCTGGTCCATCCATTCTAAATTCTACCCTTTGTCTCCGCACCTTTTGTGCGAGAGCTTGCCAATGAGCAGGAGTCACAATGGAACATAACATCCGTATCGAACTGGTAGATGAAGCGAATCGTAAGCCCATTCCCCGTGACAGTGCTTCTTTGGGGTTTGGTCGACACTTCACCGATCACATGTTCCTCATGAACTACAGTACCGAGAAAGGCTGGCACGATCCACGTATCCAACCTCACCAGCCGCTGTGTCTCGATCCTGCCGCGACCGTTTTGCACTATGGCCAGCAGGTCTTCGAAGGTTTGAAAGCCTACCGGGCTGAAGGAGGAGGTATCAACCTCTTCCGCTATCAAAAGAACTTTGAACGTATGAACCGCTCTTGTAAGCGATTGCAGATCCCCGCGCTTGATGTCGAAAAGGCGATCGCAGGGCTCAAAGAACTCATTCGTATCGATCAAGATTGGATCCCCACAGACGAAGGCTGCGCGCTGTATGTCCGTCCCACTGTTATCGGGATCGATCCTTTCTTGGGCGTACGTCCTTCGAGCACGTATCTCTTCTACATTTTGCTCGGTCCTGTTGGAGCTTACTACCCAGAAGGGTTTAACCCTATCTCCATCTATGTCAGCGACAATTATGTCCGCGCTGTCGCAGGTGGGACAGGAGAAGCGAAGACTGGCGGAAATTACGCGGCCAGCCTTGTCGCACAAAAAGAAGCCCAAGATGCAGGGTGTTCACAAGTGTTGTGGTTGGATGCGCGTGAACGCAAGTACGTCGAAGAAGTCGGTACGATGAATATCATGTTCCGTATCAACGATGAGCTGATCACAAGCCCACTGACTGGGAGTATTTTGCCGGGTGTTACAAGGGATTCTGTGTTGCAGCTTGCCAAAGAGTGGGGGGTTCATGTCTCCGAGCGGTTGTTGAGCATCGATGAAGTCGTTGAGGCCGCGAAGGACGGATCGTTGAAGGAGATCTTTGGTTGTGGTACTGCTGCGATCATCGCACCCGTCAAGCAGTTTGTCTACCAAGGGGAGACTTACCAAGTCGCCGATGGTGGGACTGGCGAACTCTCTGCGCGGTTGTACAAAACGATCTTGGATATTCAGTACGGCCGAACTGCCGGACCTGAAGGCTGGGTCGAACGGATCGATATGTAAGTCACGACAAGAACAGTTGGGGTTGTTTGTTGTTCTGAGCGATTGTGGAAAGTCCCTCTATGAGGTGTCTCTTGAAGGTGGGGGATGCTTACTTTTCCTGTTGGTATGATGTTTCCAGGTCTTTGCTGGATCGTGTTTTGTGATGGCTTAATGAGCGGATGGAACAGGGGGATCAGCGGAGATGTCTCAGGACACTGGAGACTTTGACTTGCCTACGGATTTTCCTCGCAAATGAATAGGCTTCACGTCGGGTGGAGAAGCGCCCAAGGGTCATGCGGAAACGTTTGCCGTAGATAGTGGACACCTTGAGTAGGAGAGGTTGGTGTCCGAGCTGTTGAAGGCGTTTGTAAAGGCGCATGACTTTTCGTCTGTTTTTGGGCAAGCGCAAAGAGATGGTGTACTTCTTTTTGCCTTTACGGGGTTTTGGGGGACGCACGCGCTGTGTTTTTCGTTTATGTTTGCCGAGCAAGAGGTTGGACAGGTTTTGTGATGTTTTGCTGTCGCGATTGTCGCTCGGTTGGAGAGCGCGTTGAAGAGCTATCCTGTGCGCGTTGCGTTTGGGTTTCGTGCGTCTCTTGGGCTTCTTTCGGCGGGTTGGTCTCTTTTTGACGATCTTGTGACGACGGACTGGTTCGATCACGTCGTTGTTTCTGCGCTGAGAGTGTCTATCGCGTCGTCTTTTTTGTTTGTGAGCGGGAGGGGAGTGGGGTGTTGGAGTGTTGTGTGCGAGCTGTGTGCGTCGGGGAGCTGTTGGAGGTTTGGAGAACGTGATACGGCTCGATTGCAATGACTGCGCTTCTTTGTCTAGCCATCCAAGAGCGGCGAGTCCTCGCTCTACGGGACGTTGCTTGCCACTGCCAGAGGCGATCATCCCAAAGAAAAATGCGATAAGTGTCCACACAACACCACCTATCACGAAGAACAAAATGTGGCGTCGATCGACACGTACTTCGATCTGATCCGCAAAACGATACATAACGACAATCCATCCTTTTCCAAACTTGATACTTTTGGACCATGTAAAGGTCCTCCAGACAGGAGCAGGGGCTCCATATCAATATGTGATTGTAGACGGAGGGTGTTGGGATATCAAAATTTCGACAGGAAGATCAGGAGGGGAGGGAGGAGGAGACCATCTCGCAGAGCTCGTGGAGGGTTTGGATTTGACGCATCGTCTCTTCGGCGATCTTGATCGAGAACGCCTTCTCAAGGGAGACGACGAGATCGACCGCGTCGAGGCTGTCGAGCTCGATGTCTTCGTAGAGGTGGGCATCTTGGCGAAGCAGTTCAGGTTCGATTTCAAACTCTTCGGTGAGGATCGCGTGGATCTTGGAGATAACGTCTTGTTGGCTCATCACCTTTCCTTTATAGCGCGTGTATCGATGGATTTGCGATTGTCAGAGCAAGCTTTTGACGATGAGGGCGGCGTTGGTTCCGCCAAAGCCAAATGAGTTGCTCAAGAAGGTTTGTATCTTGGCCTCTCTTGTTTGCGTGACGATGTCAAGGTGCTGTGTGTGTTCGTCAGGTTCAATGAAGTTGATATTGGGGGCGAGGAAGTGGTCTCTTGCCATGAGACATGAGTAGATGATCTCGCTGGCACCAGCCATCCAGCACTCATGTCCGGTCATTGACTTCGTCGATGAGAGAGGTGGGCAGGTGGAGAAGACTTTACCGATCGCGCTCGCTTCGTTGGCGTCACCGTGTTGTGTCGATGTGGCGTGAGCGTTGATATAATGGATGTCTTCGGGGAGACATTGTGCCGTGTGTAGTGCTTGTTGGATCGCTCGTTGTCCACCAAGAGGTTGGGATTTGGAGAGGTGATGTCCATCAGAGGAGAAGCCGTATCCGGCGATCTCACCATATATACGGGCGCCTCTGGATCTTGCAAAGGCCATATCTTCGAGGATGAGGCAGGCTGCACCACCGCTGGGGACGAGTCCATCGCGGTATCGGTCAAAAGGACGAGATGCTTGGGTCGGGTGCGCGTGGTTGGTGGAGAATGCGTTGATCGCGTCAAAGGCTGCCATCCCTTGCCATGTGATCTCTTGGGCACCTCCACATAACATCACCTTCTGAAGTCCCGAGCGGATCAACATAAAACCTTGTCCAATGGCGTGCGCACCGCTCGCACACGCTGCGCTGAGGGACCAGTTTGCACCTGTGAGCCCAAAAAGGGTCGATAAATTCATGGTGACTGTTGAGTTCATAGCCTGAAAGATCGCACCTGAGCCGATATGCTTGGTATCACCTCTCTCCTCCATGCGACGGATACCTTCGACAGAGGCACGTACACAAGAGTCGTTGCCGAAGACGATCCCTGCGTGGTGAGAGGCGAGCTCATCATGTGACCAACCTGCATCTTCGAGCGCGTGGTGCGCTGCGACGTATGCAAAGCGTGCTGGATCATCCATCGACTTGAGCTGTTTGCGACCGAGTCCATATGCTCGGTAGTCTAGCGTTGGACGTTTCCCTGTCAACGCTGAACGGAACCCCCGCTCTTTGCGTTCGTCGTCAACGACGATGCCACTTTGTCCTTGTTGGAGGGCTTGGGATACTTCGTCGAGCGTTGTACCCAAACATGAAATGATCCCCATCCCTGTGATGGCCACACGCCCATCATCACTCATCCTTGCCATATCATCTATCCTTGCGGTTCTCTTGCCTGTTGGTCGCGGGCTGACGACAGAACTTGCATCATAGAAATCTCACTCGTTTCTGTCAATGTTGGCGAGGATATGGATATCTTGACCGTGGTGCTTCTTTTTCGTATCTCATAGATACAACAGCTTGTGTTTTGTTGGCATGCCGTAAAAAGAGCAGCTCGATACAGTATTCTCTGCCTCACCTACGCTCCACGAAGGGAGCGAGTGTATCTTTCTTGGAGATTACGAGACAACAAGTTGCCTGATCAGGTCAATATCATGACAATAAGAGGTTGTGGTGTGTCGTCTGCGTGACACACGGAGTTGAATGATCATCGTGGGATGAGTATGCTGCGTGATGTCTATGTGTTCTTACGATAGTGGATCGTGAAAGAGCGCTCATTTGAGGAAGGTTGAGATCCTTATGTGGAAATGTACAGAGTGTGGGCATGAAAATCCCGACAATGTTGGTGTGTGTGAAGAGTGTGATCATTCGAGGGATCCTTCGACGTTGGTTGGCATGCAGATCAACCACTGGGTCCTCGAAAGACAACTCGGCGAAGGGGGGATGGCGGTCGTCTTCTTAGCCCGCCACAAGATGCTGAATAGCCCCGTCGCGGTCAAACTTTTACGCGCTGACTTGACCCACAAACGTGAGGTGATCGAACGCTTTCGAACCGAAGCGCTGGCGGCAAGTCAACTCAACCATGAGAACGTCATCCAAGTCCTCGACTTTGGACACCAAAAAGGGATCGGCTTCTACATGGTCCTCGAATTTCTCAAGGGGCGTGACCTCGAAGAGTACATCGAAGATCATATCGGGATGCAGATCCCTATTTCTCGGACGATTGGTATCGTTAAGCAGATGTGTGCCGGCTTACAGGCCGCACACGACGCCAACATCATTCACCGCGATCTCAAACCCTCCAACGTCTTTCTCGTCCCACGTGAAGACAATGATATCCCACTCGCCAAAGTGCTCGACTTCGGGATCGCGAAGATCCAAGAGTCCGAACTCGAAGAAGGTCAACAAAAACTCACACGTACTGGGACCGTTCTCGGAACACCTTTTTATCTCGCTCCTGAACAGCTCACCCGCAAATCCTCTTCGGATCTTACGGCTGCAGTCGACATCTATGCCTTCGGTGTGATTCTGTTCCAGATGTTGACAGGTGAGCTACCCATCGAAGAGCCGACCGTCGCTGAGCAGATGGTCGCAATCCTGACAAAGAACCCTCCTAAACTGGGCGATATCCGCGAAGAATTTTCAGGCACAGCGCTGGAGATCTTTATCATGCGGATGCTCGCGAAGAAGCCTGAAGCTCGTCCCGCGACGATCTCTGACGCCTGGGAGGAATTCGAAGCTGCCGCCTCTATCCTGGTCGAAGAGGACACAGGTGCGGATGAGGCGCTTCGGAAACATTGGGAGACAGCATACCAGCCGTTTCTGGAAGATGACGCTGAACAGAGCTTTTTGCAAAAGTGGCGTTGGGCGCTTCTTGCCGCGATGGTTCCGCTTCTTGGTGGTATCGGATGGCTTATCTATCGAGCGGTTCAGCCTCCCCAAACGAAGGTCGTTGTTGTAAGGGAAAAGCCCCAGAAGATGCCCGAGTTGCCTCAGCTTCAGGCTGAAGGAATCAAGGCGTTTAACAACCAGGATTATTCCAAGGCGATCGCGCTTTGGCGGAAGATGACGCGCTCGAAGCAATGGAAATCCTCCTCCAAGTACTACAATCCCAAAATTTACAAGTCGTTGGGTGTCGCGCTCATTCGCAAAAAGCTGATCTATAGCGCTGTCAAAGAGTACAAAAAATACCTCAAGAGCGCCAAGCTCGAACCTGTCAAAAAGAAGCAATTTGAGGCCTTCCTCAACAAACTCGAAGCCAACCTCGCGCAGCGCAAGAAAGCCGCTCTACAGCTCTCCGGTGATTTGAGTCTCTTGCTCAAACGAAATGCCCATGACAAAGCACGAAAAAGTTACCGGACGTTTTTTAAGGCGGGCAAAAAAGGCCCTGTCTTTAAGCCAGACCCATCGCTGCCCGGTGCGTACGTGAAGGCTGGGAAGTCTCTTGAGCCCTACTACCCCGAAGAGGCGGTTAAGCTGTACAAAAAAGCCTTGAAGCTCGACACGTCAAAGACCCAAAAGAGCCAATTGCGCCAGAAAATTCGCCGTATCGAACAGGATCGCGAGGCGAAGAGTCGAAAATTGCTCGAACAGCTCTCTGCGTCCATCAAGGCCAAAAAGAGCCGCGACGCCAAAAAAGCTCTGACTTCGTTGGTTCGCGATTATTCGGCGATCCCTGGTGTGCATGACGAGATCCAAAAAATCCTCAAAAAGAACATCCTGGAAGAAACACGCACGACAAAGCGCGTGATCAAGACCTACGCCAAAGAGGCCAAGCGACTGCGTGCGTCGAAGTCATGGACGTGGCTTAAGTCCGGGGGAGGGAAGACGCTCCCCGATGAGAAGAAGTTGGACTCTTTTGTGAAGGATTCAGCAACCTACAAACGCACACACAAACAATTTGAGCGCGCCAAAGAGCAGCTCGCGAAAGGGAAATTGTCCAACGCGTTGAGACGATTCACCAAGCTCAATGAGCGCTGGCAGAAGCTCAACACATCCTCTTCTTGGAAGGAGGAGATTGGCGTTGAGAGCAAACAGACTCGTCAGTGGGTCCAACGCCTGAAGAAGGCCGTTGAGGGATGGGAGAAAGCACGCAAGCTACACAGGGAAGAGCGCCTACATGCTCTCAATGAAGAAACCGCAGGGTTGCTCAAATTACTCGAGGGGAGCGCAGCGCAGGAGCACTTCCGTAAAAAGTTGAAGAAGTGGGAGGAGCGACACCTGAAGGCTCGTAAGTACCTGGAAGACGCCGAAAAACACTACAACAGGCGACGGTGGAAGCGTGCTGAGACGCGCTACATTTGGTACATGAAAATGTTCCCTCGCTCTGTGCGCAAAAAAGAAGTCACCAAGCAGATCGACGAATGCCAGTGTCGTCGGAATGTTCCTTGGAAAATCTGTCCTAAAAAATACAAGTAGTGCCCACGCTGTTTGCCTTCAGAGGGAAAAGACTACACGTCTGATCTTCAAAGACATTGCGCTCATGCTTGCGTCGCAATGATTTGCTTTTCCGCGCTGTATATGCCAAGATCACCTCGAAGCCAACTTGTTGAGTCACAATCAACCAGATTCACCTGTTTATGCTCTGTTTCGTCGATTTGATGGGCTGAGTTGTTTTTGTTGGATTGTATATAATGTGTAGATGTCGTTTGTGGGCGGTATGTTTGTTTGTCGCGTTGCTGTGTGGGGCAGTGGACGATGGATTCGCTCAAAGCTATGAAGACCCCGCTGAGAAAGAATATTTTCGTGCTCGGAAATTCTATCGTCGCGCCAAAAAAAGGTCGCTGAAGAAAGACGCGCGCAAACAATTGCGTCGTCAGGCATACGCATCTTTTGAAAAGACACTCTCGCTGCTTAAGAAGCGAAGAACACCGACAAAACGTGCGAAACATCTCCTTGTTCTTGGGGAGTGTGACATCTATTACCATCTCGCCAAGCTCGCCCTCGCGGACAAACAACCACGCGCAGCCTGTCGGGTGCTGAAGACGCTTCAGGATAAACTCGCGACGGTCCCCAAGAGATGGAAACGCTGGCGGGTCAACAGACTGCTCCCCGGACGCTTTCGTGAGGCGAAGACGCTCTCCGAGATCTGTCCGAACACACCCTCCATATTGACCCTGAAAGGTCTGCCAAAAAAGGCGACTGTGTCCATTCAACGCAAGGACGAGCAAGGGAAGCTGGGCTGGCAAAAGGTCAAGTTGCCGCTTAAGACGACCAAAACAAACTTGACATTGTTGATGCAAGCGCCTGGCTACTTGAAGAAAGAGCAACGTTTTTCGATCGAGCGCTGGCGCAAAAAGACCTTCGAAGTCTCTCTCAAAAAGAAACCCAAACCACGCATCGTCAAGCGAAGAGTGATTGTACGCAGACGCGTCATCAAACCACGAGAGCGGGTGCCTGTGAAGCCAAAGCCGGGGATCAAGCCCTGGGTATGGGCGGCTGTTGGAGGAGGCGCAGTCCTGATCGCTGGTGGCGTCACTGCAGCGGTGATCCTCGCCAATACACCTCCAAGCGGATTCCGTCCCAAGATCGTGCAGATCGATGTTGTCGGAGAGGGAAAATGAAGACCATCATCCAACGTGTTTGTCTGCCCCTCTTCTATTGTTTCGCTCTCTTGGCGATCGTCAATTGCGGGCCACCTGAGCTGAAGTTGGCGATCCAGAGCCCCATCGCGATCCAACCTGCACATGTTGTGCGTATGAGAATTGTTCCGCTGTCTGTACTTCAAGGGGGAGACAGTCAGGCGCTCGCAGGACTCCAGAAGGTCGTTGGAAAAGCCGAAGCTGGCGTTTCTTTGGATGCGCTCTCCTTTGACTGTGACAGCCTGCTCAAGTCGATCAAGAACCAGCCCACCAACCTCTATCCAGACACAGCTGCTTTCTTGCTCGTCGAGCTTTTCGAAGATACCCAAAAGGAAGCGGATGGCGTCAGCGCGCCCATCGCCTCAGGACATGCGCCGCTCAATGTCGCCTGCCAGACGCTCGCTGCGAGAGTCGTACTCTCTGCGCCTGGTTCGTTGACATCGTGGAGAGTCGGGGGCAAAGAGTTGGCGTTACCTCGTGTTGGACACAGCGTAACCTCTCTTCCCGATGGAAGCCTGCTTATCTCCGGAGGCGCACAACAGATCGCGTTTGACTTGGCAAATGGTCTGTTTGGTATCACCACTTCAGGTACGGCGGCCAAAACACTCCTGTACTCTCCATCTACAGACACATATACGGAGCTGGAAGCGCTTGATACAGTCTTCCATTCAGCGACGCTCCTTGGGTCGCAAGTGTTACTCCTTGGGGGCCAAACACTCGACGGAAAGATCGCCTCTTCAAATATTGTGAATTACAACAACAATGAGCAGACGTGGCAGCTCTCTACACCGCAAGAGACGACAGAGACTTTCTTTCAAAAGGTCGATCAGAGAGTCTTGGCGTTGCGTCCAGCCGCTGACGCAAATCGCTTGTTGTTCCCTGTCGGGGGAGTCTGTGTCGGTCGAGCGATCTCGGAGTGCGCCAAAGAGGAAGCACAAATTCGTTTGTTTACAGCTTCTGCGTTGGAAGGGGCGGATAAGGTGAGTCAAGGAGTGGTGTTGGCTGGGGGGTTGGCGTACAGTACTGCTGAAACAGCCTTTGTCACGAACAAACACCTCTGGTACTTTTCGATGGCGGACATCAGTGGCGGAAATATCCAAATCAGCGCCAGTGGAAGCAACGCTTTCGCCCTCCAAAAACCCCGCGCTGGCCACTCTGTCAGCGTCTTGGACAAAGATAACGTGTTGGTCGTTGGAGGCGCTTATGCCCAAAAAGGTACGAGCAACCTGGAGTTTCGCGAACTCCACAACACCGCAGAGTTGTGCTCTCGTGCGGGGGGGAAGTGGGACTGCCGCTTGCTAACAGACGCCGATTTTTATTCGGATGTGACCTTCCGCTCCTCCGGTGCACGTGTGCAACACACCGCGACCAAGTTGCTTGATAACCGCATCGTTTTTGTCGGTGGATACTCCAAATTGACAGGTGGACCGCCCGCATTCAACGATGATGTGTTGTTATTGCAATACACAAAGCAGGACAACACGTTTACGTTTTGTCTACAACGTTTGGAAAGTGGAAATCCCCTCGCGAAGAGGGCATGGCACACCTCGACTCTCTTGACGACAGGGCAACTGCTCTTTGTCGGTGGGATTGAAAATGGTGACACAAGTGGTAGCTTTAAAGCAGTTGAACCTGTCGGCTTGTTCCATCCTCCTCCTGCGATCTCCTCGCTCTCTGCCGAGACCTGCAAAGCAAAATAAGCCCTCCACAAACAAAAAGACTCCCAAAGTGAAAGGTCCTGATCGATGAAGCGTTTTCTTCGCATCCTCAAGTGGGGTGGGATTGTACTGATCTTGTTGATGTTGGGAATGGCTGGTACGTCCGAAGTGATCATACGTTGGTGTGTCGCGCCGGAGCCCACCATGAAGGGGACACCGCCGATCCTCAAAGAGAAAGTACGGACTGTCGGCAAGCGAAAAATCCTGGGGCGTTCTTGGTTGGAGAAACGTGAGGGGATCTGGATGCTCTACCTGGAAGGTGATCCATTCACCATGGGATACAGCAATGGTCGCTTGACGTACGATCTGTTGGGTATCCAGGAGGATGAGTTTTTAGGGACTGTCGTTGAAAAGATCCCAAATGCTCTTATCCTTCGGATGGTTCGTACATTTGTGGCCTACTACAACTGCTCCTTGCACGAACACCTGACGCAAGAACACAAGATGATGCTGTATGGGCTCTCGTTGGGAGCGCCACGTAATCACGGTTATCTCGGTCCTGTGTACAATAAATACATGAACTACCACGCCGCACATGACATCTCTCACTTGATCATGGATACGCCATTTGTGAGCGCCTCTGGTTGCACTGGATTTGCGGCTTGGGGGGATCGGACAGCACAAGGGCACATGATCTCTGGGCGGAACTTTGACTTTGAGACGGCGCGCTCGTTTGACGTCCACAAGGTCGTCGCTTACATGAAGCCGGACAAAGGTATTCCTTTTGTCACGGTCGGTTGGTCTGGCTTCTTGGGCGCAGTGTCCGGGATGAATAAGGCGGGATTGTCGATCTCAATGTATGCAGGCCATGCTTCGGGACGTGGTGGGAGTGGGATGCCGATCTCGTTGGTTGCGCGGCAGGTCCTGCAATACGCCAAAGATCTCAAACAGGCGACTGATATCATCTGCAAGGCGAAGGTCTTTGTTTCAGATTCATTTTTGATCGGGAGCCAAAAAGAGCGAACGTTCATCGTTGTCGAAAAGTCCCCTGCAAAGTGTGCTGTACGCAAAGCCAAAGACAAACGCATCCTCGTCGCAAATCACTTTTTGAGTCCTGTATTTGCGAACGATCCAGAGGTCAAAAAGTACAAGGCGAGTGGGACCTCTCTTGCACGATACCAGCGGATCGATACGCTGACCAAGCGTAAACATGGGTTGATTGATGCAGCCAAGAGCGCGAAGATTCTACGTGATCGACGTGGACAGGGAGGGAAGGATGTTGGATTGGGCAACCGCTCATCACTCAACGCGTTGATCGCGACACACAGTGTGATCTTCGACATGGATCTGATGAGGATGTGGGTCTCTGCCTCACCCCATCAGCTCGGAAAGTTTGTCGCCTTTGATATGCACGCTTTTGACAAGCCGCTCCCTAAAACAACGCTTCCGGCAGATCCACTGTTTGGCAAGCCATACAAACAATACAAATCGTTTCGCAAAGATCTCAAGCGGGTGTCTGCTTTGCTTGGAAAGAAGAAGTGGAAAGAGGCGCTGGCGCTTGGGAAGAAGCTCGAACCCATCAACCCAAAGTACTACGAGTTGTTGGATTATATCGGGCAGGGATATGCCGGAAGCGGCGACGTGAAGAAGGCTGTCGCGTATTATCGCAAAGCGCTCGCCGCGCAACCTGCGTATCCCTCAGAGAGGAAGCAGATTGAGCGGCGTTTGCGGGCGCTTAAGGGGACAAAGTAGGACGTTTGTTGGGGATTATGCTTCGGGGGTGCTGGGGAAGACGATCTGGCCAGCGCGGGCGTCGATGTCGACGGTGCTGTCAGGTGCGTACTCGCCGGCGAGGATCTTCTTCGCGAGGGGCGCCTCGATCAGCCGTTGAATCGCACGTTTGAGCGGTCGGGCACCAAAGCTGGGGTCGTACCCGGCGTCGATGATGACTTCTTTGGCGGCTTCTGAGACGTCGACGTTGAGCTGACGACGTTGGAGACGCTTCTCAAAACGCTTGAGTTGAATGTCGATGATCCTCTTCAAGTGCTCCTTGCCGAGTGAGTGGAAGATGATCGTCTCGTCGAGTCGGTTGAGAAACTCCGGACGGAAGTGTTGGTACAACGCTGTGTTGACGATATGCTCCATCTTCTCGGGGTCTGTCTCATTTTGAATCGCCTCCGAGCCGATATTCGAGGTCAGGATGACGATGGTGTTGCGAAAGTCGACGACACGACCCTGTGAGTCTGTCAGGCGTCCTTCGTCAAGCAGCTGCAGCAATACGTTGAAGAACTCTCTGTGCGCCTTTTCCACCTCGTCAAATAACAGGACAGAGTAAGGACGTCGGCGGATCGGTTCTGTGAGTTGACCGCCTTCTTCGTAGCCGACATACCCCGGAGGGGCACCGAGGAGGCGGGACACAGAGTGTCGCTCCATGTATTCCGAACAGTCGATGCGTACGATGTTGTCCTCGTCATCAAATAAGAACTCCGCGAGGCTCCTCGCCAGCTCGGTCTTTCCAACACCTGTGGGGCCGAGGAAGAGGAACGAGCCGAGTGGGCGACGCTCATCGGTGAGGTCGGCACGAGCGCGCCGGATGCAGTCACCGACTTTGACCAGCGCGTCTTTTTGTCCGACAACGCGTTCGCCAAGGCGCTCTTCCATTTTGAGCAGCTTCATCTGTTCGCTTTCGAGCATTTTGGAGATGGGGATACCTGTCCAGCGAGAGACGACCTGTGCGATGTCTTCTTCGGAGACCTCTTCGCGAAGGTAAGAGCCATCTCGTTGCAGGTCAGAGATGTTGGCTTCTGCGAGTTGGAGTCGTTTTTCAAGCTCTGGCAACACACCGAACTTCAGCTCTGCGGCGCGATCCAGCTCATTTCGACGTTGGGCGAGGTCGAGCTGTGTGCGGGTCTTGTCGATCTCTTCTTTGAGTCGTCGGACGTCGAGGATGGCGTTGCGTTCGCTCTCCCACTTTTTCTTCTCGATCTCGAATGCACCCTGGATCTTGCGCATCTCTGTTTCGACAAGTGACAGTCGCTTTTTGCTGGCCTGGTCTTTCTCTTTGTTGAGCGCTTGTCGCTCGATCTCGAGGTTGATGAGTTTGCGCTGCATGGCATCGAGCTCGGAAGGCAGGCTATCACTTTCGAGGCGGATACGAGAGGCGGCTTCGTCCATCAGGTCGATCGCTTTGTCAGGCAAGAAGCGGTCGCTGATATAGCGGTTGCTGAGCTGGACAGAGGCGACGAGGGCTGCATCCCTGATGCGGATCCCGTGGTGGACTTCGTATTTCTCTTTCAGACCGCGCAGGATCTGGATGGAGTCTTCGACACTTGGTTCGCCGACAAATACGGGTTGAAAGCGTCGTGCGAGTGCGGCGTCTTTTTCGATGTGTTTTCTGTATTCATCGAGTGTCGTGGCGCCAACACAGTGGAGTTCACCTCGTGCGAGTGCTGGTTTGAGCATGTTGGAGGCGTCCATCGAGCCCTCTGCGGCGCCTGCTCCCACGAGTGTGTGCAATTCATCGATAAACAGGACGATGGTCTGTTCACTCTCTTCGATCTCTTCGAGGACGGTCTTCAGGCGCTCTTCAAACTCACCGCGGAATTTGGCGCCGGCGATCAGCGCGCCGAGGTCGAGTGAGAGGATGCGCAACTCTTCGAGACCACTGGGGACGTCACCTTCGGCGATGCGTCGAGCGATCCCTTCTACGATGGCGGTCTTACCGACACCCGGCTCGCCGATCAGGACGGGGTTGTTTTTGGTCCTGCGGGCGAGGACTTCGAGGACGCGGCGGACTTCTTCGTCTCGTCCAATCACGGGGTCTAACTTACCGCGTTTGGCGAGGTCTGTAAGATCCCGGCAGAACTTCTCAAGCGCCTGGTATTTTCCTTCTGCGTCGGGGTCTTGGGCACGACGTGAGCCTCTGATTTGTTTGAACTCGTCGCGGACCTTCTCGAAGTTGAGACCAAACTTATCGAGCAGTGCTGCGATGTCGCCAGGTTTTTTGACGATCCCCAAGAACAGCAGATCTTGTCCGATGTAATCATCTTTAAAGGTATCGGCCTGACGAAAAGCCTCTTCGAGGACTTGTTGAATGGCACGTGAGAAGGAGCGCTCTGTGCTTCCTGAGACCTTTGGCATACGTTGCAGTTTGGTGTCGACCTCAGCTTGGATGTCGGACAGTGGGATGCCAAGGCGTTGGAGTAATGATTGAACGGGGCTTTGGTTGTCGGCAAGCAGCGCTGACAATAAGTGGATGGGCGTGACCTCTGCGTGCTCATATCGAACACTTGCCATCTGTGCTTCACCGAGGGATTGGCGGCTCTTTGTGGTCAACTTATCGAAGTTCATCAATCTATCTCCTCATACGGTGCGAGCGGTCGCACGTATCCTACTCGTGTGGATGCCACGACGATGTCCTGTGAGGGACATCTTAGGCAGGCGATTCGACTGCCTTGTACAATGTAGGTTGAATCTATAGTCTATTATATGTGGCTATCTCTATGGATAGACACGTATTATTGTCTCTCTGATGGGACACTTTCTGTGCCCTTCATCCACACAAAACGTAACCACTGCGCAAAACATGTCAAACAACTTTTGTGTAGGAGACGGTCTTATTGCTTGTAGAATTTGATCGCGCGGCAGGAGAGATGCTGCCCGAGTGCGCAGGCTTTGCGGTGTGCTTGTGTGGACTGTGAGATGATTTGTTTGGCGAGGGCTTTGTGACATTCTCCGAGCTTTCGCCAGATAACTGGTTGTTTGGCGTCGAGTTGGAGGGAACGTTGGAGAGCAGGGCAGGCTTGTTTCCATTTTTTGCGTGTTGAGAGAAAGACACCGAGTGCGCGCCAGTTGATCGCCTCTTTGGGCGCAATCTGCGTGGCGCGACGATACCACCACTCCGCTTGCTCAACGCGTTTATAAGAAGCCAGTCGTTTGGCGCGTGCGCGATGTTGGATGGCGAGCTGACTGCAAGAGGAGGCGAGGCCGAGATAGCAGCTCTGTGAGAGCGTTGTCTTGGAGATGCCCATCGCGCTAATTCGTGCGACTGTTGTGCTCCACCATACGAGTCCACGAAATCCACTCGGTCGCAGTGAGAGGACTGTACTACAGGACGCCCCGTGTCCGAGTGTACAGGCTTTGTAATACGCGCGAAGTGCCTTCATCTTATCGGAGGTGCGCAAGGAGGCGCCCAAACAATTCCAGGTGATGGGATCTTTGGGCATGGACTTGGTCGCTTGTAGACAGGCTGTCTGTGCTTGCTTGAACTCTTTCTGTGTCAGATGCGCTTGTCCAAGTGCGAGCTGGATGTCACCGTGGGTTGGGTAATTTTTGTGAAGCGCCTGAAAGATCACGAGCGCCTTCTTGGCCCGGTTGAGAGCGACGAGTGAACGGGCGTAACAGAGGTAGTCTTCGAGCTGTGCCTGCTTCATCTGTGTCAGACGTTCGCAGATCGGCATGATACGCTCCCACTGTTTGCGTCTCACCCAGATATTGCGGAGCAGCCGCCAGGGTTTGATCTCTTTTGGGCGTTTCTGTGCCCATGAGATACAGGCTGTTGCCGAGCCTGCGTGGCATGAACGTTGCCACAGCTCCAGCTGATATTGTTGAAGGATACGTTTCTCGATGATGTGGTCGCGATCCTGCCATTGTTGTTTCGAGAGCCGTTTCTTCTCCTTCTTTAGGCGGTCTTTGCGCTCATCATCGCCTTCTTTTAGGAGCTTCCTCATCGCTTTGTAGACTTCGACAGTCTGCTGCCACTTTTTCGTCGTCTTTTTCCACGATTTTTTCACCCCTTTTGGGACGATCTTGCCCATGCTCTTGACCATCTTGGACCACACGGATGGTTTCTTCTCCTTGCTCTCTTTGCTCGGAATCGTTGGAAGCAGTGGCTTTTTCTTCTTGTCATCAGAGGTTGATTTATTCTCTTCTTTTTTGTTGTCTTCGGCCCATGAGTAGGGACTGTGTATGATGAACAGTGACAGGCATACCCATCCGGTGAGTAAGACTCGTCTGCACCTGTTTGATCGTTTTGTGAGTTGATTCACTGTCTCCTCCTGCTTGATGAGTAGAACTGACATGTACGTTGGGATCAATGTAATCAACGCAGGGGGTCTTGGAAAGTGTTCTGTTTTTTTGTCGAGGGGTTCAGTCGAGTTGGAGGGAGACAATGCCCCATTGATGGCTGTAGTAGGTTTGTTCGAGCAGATAACGTTGGTGAGGAAAGGCGCGCAACAGCCTGCTGAGGAACGTTCGCTGTGCGTTGTATAGACGGACGTTTTTGGGTTGTTTGAGGCGGCGGTAGTGAGCTTCGAGGATGTTGCTCTTGCGCAGGAGTGTGGAGAGACTCCAGCGAGAACCTGATTTGTCCGAGACGAGCCAGGATTGAAAGATCTGCCATGCCTCGTGTTGTTTGCCTCGTATTTGGGGATAGAGACACCAGACACGCGCTTGTAAAAGCAAATGGGGATCTTGCTTGGTCAACATCCCCCTATAGCTCATCATCCATCGCCAAAAACTGACCCGTTTGAGGGCAGAGGCTTTGAACGTTTTGTTGGCCTGTAAACGCATCAGATAACCGATTGTTTTGTACCACTTGGGAGAGCTTTTGAGCGTTTTAAGCCAGCGCTGTGCCTGTTTCTTTTGCCCCAGACACAGAGAAGTATAAGCCATATATGCGTTGTATGCGGCTTTTGGTTGCAAGGAGAGCGCGTGTCGAAAGTGCGTCTGCGCTTGTTGGCAGCTCCCCTGTTGGAGGGCAAGGAGCCCTAAGTAGGCATGAGGAGCCGGTGCTTTTGGTGCTTTTTGTATAATCGTCTGCAAGACCCCACGAGCTTCTTTGTATGCAAAGCGCTTCATCAAACCCAGCGCGTGGAGCAGACGAAGAGAGCGCCGATGTTCTTGTGCGGTGTTGCCTGAAGAGTCCGGTTTGGACGTTTGTGTGCTCGTGGGGGATGTCGTCGGTCTGCTCGTACTTTTTGTGATGGTTTTTGGAATGGGGAGCGCTTGTAGTCGCTTGTAGAGAGTGTCTGGAGCGGGAAAAAACCGACTTTTGCGCGTATCTTTACTTTGAAGCGCGCGAAGCTGGTGTGGCCAGGGTTTTCGTCGTAGGAGCGCGAAGAAGGTCTTCGTGTCCTTGGTGTTGGGTGTATGTACGAGTTGTTGGGCACGTGCGAGCAAGTGACTCTCTGTGTAAGAGTAACGTTGAGGAAAGCGCGATTGGATGACGCGTTGTCGCCAGAGCGCGGCGCGTTGTGGTGAGCTTGTCTCAAAGTGTCGCGCGAGGGCGAGCTGTGCGAGCGTTGGATCAGGTCGGAACGTCAACGCGATCTGTAACCACTTGTGTGCGAGTGGGCGTAGCGCAGCGCGCTGCGCTGCCTCTGCACCCCACAAGAGGGACAGATAGAGGAGTTTGTCTTTGTGTGCGTTGCGCTGCGTTTTTGTGCGTTCATCGATGAGCGCGCGGAAGTGAGCGACAGCGCGCTTGGGTTGTTTTTGAAGCAGCGCGATCAATCCGCTGTGGTAGTGCATGGAGAACCACTCCGTGGGGAGTCGCCAGTTCTTCTTGGTGTACTTACGCCAGCCGGGATGTTTGGAGAAGAGCACGTCGGCCCATTGGTAGTGGCGTTGGGCTCGTGATAGCGCTCCACGCCAAAAGGCCGCGTGTCCGAGCCAGATGTGTGTGAGCAGCTCCTGGCGTTTTTGGGGAGCCAACTCTTTGCGTTCCTCGCTCCAACGGCGCAGGTTTTCTTGATCATCCTGAAACATCGCGAGGAAGACACGCAGGTAACGTAACGGCATCTCTGGGAGTTTCGACTCTAGTGCAGCCAGTCCCTCTTGCCATTCTTTGGATGCTCGCTTCCAGTCCGAGAGGCTACCTTCACGCAGCAGTTTCCGAAACGAACCGCTGATGGTCACGGGGTTGATGTTGTTTTGTAGATCGAGGAGCATGGCCCTACGTGCGCGAATGTACATCAGAGGGGAGCGTGCAGCTCGTTGGTAGCGTGTGAGTCGTGACAAAAAGGCTTTGAGCGCAAACGCCCCTTTGTGTTTGGCTTTGGCTTGTATCGCCTCTTTGCGTTGTGCATCCACGGTGAGTAATTCATTGTGAGGGCGCCAGAGCCAGAAGTAGAGCATCGCTGCCATACCCACGAGGAGCAGGAGGACGTTGAAGATCTTTTTGGTGGGGAGCGAGGATGAGGAGCTCACGACTTTGCCTCAGTGTTCTCTTTGAGCCAGGTGTGTGTCACCTCTGCGATGGTGTTGTAACTTTTGGTGATATTGTCGACGAGCATCTTCTCGATCATCTTGCCCACACCGAAAAACTTGGCGTGCATCTCGCCTGTGACGACGCGATCGGTTTTGTTGTCACCGACCTCGACGAACTTGATCTCCCCTTGCCCTGTGATCTTGTCAGGGAAGAACTCACTCTCGATGCGCCACTCCACCCTGTTTTCTTTTTTGAAGTAGGTTGTATGTTCGTAGTAGCCGACGCCTTTACCTTTGAGCGCTTTGCGCATCACGGCGGGTAATTCGAATTGAGGACGGATCAGGTTTTTGTAGTATTTGATCTCGTCGTCTTCTTTGACCTCTTGTGGTGTTTTGTGTCCGATCTTCACGGCTTCGTTGATGAGCTCATTGATGTCATCATCAAAAAAGACGTTTTCTTCGTAGTAGGTGCGGGAGACAGGGAAGGTGTGGGATACTTTGAACTTCATGGCCTGCTATGTCCTTTCTGTAGGATGGGCTGCTTGTTTTCTCGTCATGGCCTTCTTGGAGGCCTGTCTTTTCGCAAAATACCAAACAAGTGATATCATCACAAAGATCTGAAGTGTGCAAGGGTGTATACAGGACGAGCATCTTTGCAGAAGAGGATGTGTTGGTTTTTCTTGCGATCTGGTTGGTCACGCGCTACTCTAGCGCATCTTTTTGTTTGAACGCCCTCTGTTAGGAGATGATCATATGTATCAAAAGAGGATCCAACATATACATTTTGTCGGGATTGGTGGCATTGGGATGAGCGGTATTGCCGAGGTGTTGATTAACCTTGGCTATGAGGTCTCCGGTTCAGATCTCAACGAGGGCCAAAACACCAAGCACCTGCGAGAGCTTGGTGCGACCATTCACATTGGGCACAGCGTCGCGAACCTCGCGCAGGCTGACGTTGTGGTCATTTCTTCTGCGATTCGCGGTGGGAACCCCGAAGTGGATGCCGCGAAGCGCCGCAAAATTCCAGTGATTCGACGTGCAGAGATGCTCGCTGAGTTGATGCGCATGAAGTACGGGATCGCTGTCGCTGGGACGCACGGAAAGACGACGACGACGTCGTTGATCGCGTCGATCCTTGAAAAAGCACGTATCGATCCCACCGTCGTGATCGGCGGTCGTCTCAACGCAACAGGGCGTAACGCGATCCTCGGTAAAGGCGAGTTTCTCGTCGCAGAAGCCGATGAGAGTGACGGTTCATTTTTGCGCTTGTCGCCGACGATTGGGATCGTGACCAACATCGACCCCGAACACCTCGATTTCTTTGGTGGCATGGATGAAGTGCGCCAATCCTACCTGGATTTTCTGAACAAAATTCCATTTTATGGCGTCAACATCATCTGTTTGGATCATGAAGAAGTCCAGGCGTTGATCCCCAAGTTGGAAAAACGTTACGTGACTTATGGATTGAATACACAGGCGGATCTGCAAGCCAACGCGATCACCTATGGTGCAGGTGAGACTTCCTTTGAGATGATCTACAAAGGCGACTCTCTCGGTCGTTTTACTCTCCATATGTTGGGGCAACACAACGTGTTGAACTGTCTCGCGGCGTGCGCAGTGGCGTTTGAATTGGATGTCGAGGTCGAGGTGATTCGCGAGGCTCTTCAGGAGTTTAGTGGCATTCAACGCCGATTCCAGATCTGGTGTAACGAGAAAGACGTGATGGTCGTCGATGACTACGCGCACCACCCCGCAGAGATCAAGGCTACCTTGGCAGGTGCCAACTCTGCCTTCGATCGTCGCGTGATTGCGCTCTTTCAACCTCACCGATACTCACGTCTCAACGAGCTGTTTCAGGAGTTTGTCACTTCATTCTATCAGGTTGATGTGTTATGTGTGAGTGACGTGTATGCTGCTGGTGAACAGCCAATCGAAGGCATCAATGGCGAGACAGTCTGTGAAGCGATCATCAACCACGGGCATCATAATTGCCGTTACTTCGATAGTCACGAAAAGATTTACCAAACATTGGTTGAGGAAGTCCGCCCTGGAGATCTCGTGATCACACTCGGCGCCGGAGATATCTGGAAAATAGCTCGTGACCTGACCGAGTTCATCCAATCAGACGCGTTCCCTGCTGCTGAGTAAACCCCTTTGTTTGGTAAGGCCATGTGACTCCCGCCTGTCTGGCTTCTTCGTCCCATACATTCAACTGTAACATTGTCGACAACATGCTCTTTGTCCCAATCCTTGGGCAACGTAGCGATATGATGCCACTTGGACATGTGCCCCGTGAGAGAGCGCGTGTCGATGTGGATGAGAGAGAAGGTTCTGCTGATGAAGATCTTTGGTTACTCCAAAGCCCTGTATTCCACATGGCTCTACCTCGAACCCTTGCGTCTACTGTTTGATGCTGGTGAGGGGCTCAACTCCTTCCTGGAAGGCCGTCTGTTGGCGTTTCGCAACATCGCGATCACACACGCACACACCGATCACTTCACAGGACTCCAGAACATCTTCATCACCCGTCTTCGCGAGATGGAGGTGACCAAGCAGCCCCTCCCGCCGATAAAATTGTTTTACCCTGAGGACAGCCACACACTCAGACATTACTTTGACTATCTCGAAAAGGTCACAAATCGATGGGATGAGCTGGTCCAACTGCAACCCGTACGTCCCGGTCAGACCTATCCTCTCGAAGGTGTGAGAGGTGTGTATCTCAACGTGTTGAAAGCCGATCACTACGTGTATCAACAAACCGCTGTTTGTTATCGCCTTGATCAAGAACGCTTTTCACTCAAGCCCGAGCTGCAAGATCTACCCCAAGCCGAGATCAACAAGCGTATCGCAAACGAAGGGCGCGATGCGTTGACCACCCGTGTCTTACGCCCGTTGATTTTTTACTCTGGAGATGGCCGCGCCATTGGCGACAAAGATAGCCAGGATGTCCCTCTCATGATCCACGAGGCGACCTTCTTGGAGCCCAGTCCAAAAGTCGCCCACGCGAGTCTCCCCGAAGTCATCAAGCTCTACCGAGAGACCAACGCCAAGCACTTACTGCTCTTTCACTTGTCCACACGGTACGAGTACAAAGAGTTTATACAGCTGCTCGACAAACTCGTCCCCGAGCAAAAAGAGCGCAGCCGTATCTTTGTGATTCGTCCTGGTGGTATGTTCGCCAAAAACATTTCAGTGCCAGGATTCTAGGACGGTCAAAGCGCCAACTTGCTCTATTGAAGGTCTTCTTGTTGTCGCCTTCCAAGTGCAGGAGCGAAGAAGGCCATACCTGCTTGAAAGACCCCTCGACGTTCGAGGTACTGGACGAGAAAGAGAGCGTCGATCCAGGGGAGGTGGATGGTTTGTTCCGAGGGAGGGGCTTTTGGCAGTGGTGAACATGTTTGACATGAGAGTGGCACGGGCCATTCGACAGCGATCCAGAGAGCGGGAGGAAGAACGTCTTCATCGGTCTCTTGGTGCGTTGAGAGTGACTCGATGTGGAGATAGAGTTGGTGCTGTGTGCCACGTGTCAGGCGAAATGGCTGCACGTGACAAAAGGGGAAGCTAAATTTTCTTTGAAATTCGCCTTGCTGTGACCAGAGCATGAAGGTCGCATCAAGACGCAGCCGCTGTGCTGTGTGTGTGAGTGGAAGAAAGCGGGGAAAGGGGTGGTATCCTTCTGTGTGGAGCAGATGTCCCATCAAGAAAGGTAGATGTTCGAGATCTTTATCTGGAAACATCGGCGCGCCGATGACATCGATGGACCACTCTGCGAGCGAGAAGCCTAACTCTGCGGTGGGTATGGAGTGAGGAGGGAGCGCGTGCTCCATCCGATAACGTCCGTATATGTAGCGCGTCACACCGATCGGGTCTTGGAGAACGAGCAGGGCGTCTTCGTGTGTGTCTCTGTAAAGAATGGAGGCTGTGTAGGGGTGAGGGAGGTAAAGTGTCCAGCGTTCGTGTTGATGGTCGATGTGGAGGGATTCATCTCGGATAGAGAGCTTGGGACCCTTTGCGAAGAACACGTGGTAGACGTAGTGAAAGACAAATAACACGGGGATCGTGAGACCTGTGTATGCGAGCGCTGTGAGAAAGGGTGGACCTTGCCTGTAGAGGAGCCACATGCCGAGAGTGAGGAGCAGCCACCAGATCGGGAAGACCAACAGCAGAAATGTGACAGCCCGACGCCAAGGGTATGTGTTTTCGAGATAGATCCCGCGGTGGAGGCCATGTTGGTGTGCTGGAGGCAGCTTGGATATGTGTGGGGAGGGGATGTGTTTGGTCATACCATGCCCTCGGGTTAGGGAGGATTGAGTTTATTGTTTCTTCAGGTCGAAGAACTTGGTTTGTTTTTCGGAGTCCAGTTCGATTTCTTCGGTCTTTGAGATGTAGCCTTTGTGTTGTACACGGATGATCAGGTCGAGTTTTTTGGGAAAGCAGACGGTCCGATCTGTGTTGCCAAACTTTTGCGCACCACGTGGGGTAAAGGAGTGTGGTTGTTTGATTTTGATCACGTACTGGGCCTGTTTGGGGAGGCTGTTGATCTCGATGCAGTACCGTTTATGTTTGGAGATGTTGTACGCTTTGGTCTGATGGGTCGGATTTGGGATGACTGGTCGGCGAATACTGGGGATCGGCGTGTTGCTTTGTGCTGGACGCAGGCTCTCGGGGAGGACGTTGGGCGCAAAGAACCTGAGCATAAAGAAGGCGACACCAACGGCAAACACCGCGAGGACAACGAACAGTAAGATCGCCGGTGAGTTCGAGTTTTTGCGGCGTTGGCCGTACTTTCCGGGATCGATACGTGTGTTGGTGTACTGTTGCAGGGGATCGTTGTCATCAAATGAGAGACCTGAGGCGTTGCTGAATGAGTCTTGATGGGTTTGATCGATCTCTCTGAGTCGTCGGGCGAGTCCAACATCCTCATTGGTCATGTTGATGTCTGGACTGGCGATATTGATGCCAGCGATTTCGACTTCAGTGTGTGAGTTTTCTTCACCGGGAATGTCGTAGGTGGTCTCCGGTGGTGTGATCATCTGTGAAGCATAGACGCTCATGGGATTGACGGAGGGAGGGGGACTAAAGCTGCCTGTTGGGTTGGGAGTATGCGGAGTGGAAGACATTTGGTGTGCGGGCTGTGGCGGTGCAAAGCTCCCTGTGGACTGTGGCGTTTGGGGGCTGTTATAGCCGGAGGGCGTTTGGTTATGTTCTGTGGACCATGAGTGTGCAGGGGCGCTTGATGGCTGGGAGAGACGATCGAGGTCTTTGAGCAGCTCTGCGTCAGGATCGGGAGGCACCTGACTGGTGTAGCCATTGTTTGGCAGGTCGTCGCTGCTCGATTGGTTGGAGAAGAGTTGCTCGAAGTCCTGGATAAGTGGGTCTTGTCCGTGCTCTGCCGAACGTTTTTTGTTTTGCTGGACAATAATGGAAGAGGGCGAGATCGCAGAGGTTTCGAGTGTCTGTCTCATCGGATCGTTGACTAAGCGAATACCGTGTTTGGGTGCGTCGTCACCAAAGCCGAGTGTTTGGCTGGAGGTGGGTTGTTGTCCGATGGAGAGCTTTGCAGGTGACTCTTGGGCCTGGTTAGACCATGGATCGGCCTGGAATTCATCTCGCCATGTGTTCGTCTGTTTGGTCGCGGGGGCCTGGATGTGTCCGGCGTGGTTTCCTTCGTGGGGATTGGGGAGTGTGGGGATCGCGTGTGTGTGGTCGATGGCGGGGAGTTGGTCTCGGGTATCGTTGGCACCATCGTATTCGTCGGTCAGCGCGACATTGAGACGTTCCCATACTTCTTCCATCGTGTCGGGGCGGTCGATGGGGTTTTTGGCGAGCAGGTCGGCTTGTAACACTCGTAGTGGTTCGGGAAATTCGGGACCGAGCTCTGGTGGAGGGACGAGGAAGTGATCGATGATCAGTTTTTGTGGATTGTCGCCTGTGAAGGGGGGTTGTCCTGTGAGCATTTGGTAGAGCATGACACCGAAGGAGTATATGTCAGAGGCTTTGGTGAGCTCTTTGTTGCCGCGACACTGCTCAGGAGACATGTACAAGGGGGTACCGATGATGTGTCCGGCGCCTGTGAGTGAGGCGTCACCTTGTGCGAGTCGAGCGATCCCGAAGTCGAGTATTTTGACGACTTCGCGGTTTTTGCGTGGTGTGAGGAGGATGTTTTCGGGTTTGAGATCGCGGTGGATGATGCCCGCCTCGTGAGCGACCCCAATGGCCTGTATGGCTTGTCGTGTAATGTTATGGATACGTTCGAGTGGGAGGGCACCTTCACGTTCGAGGATTGCCTGAAGTGTTTCGCCTTCAAGGTACTCCATCACCATGTAGGGGCCGAGCTTGGAGTCGACAGCAAAGTCTGCGATGAAGACGACGTTTTCGTGTCGAAGTTGACCTGCCGCGCGAGCTTCTCTGAGGAAGCGCTCTTTCATGCCCTTGCGTGACAAGATCGCAGGGTGGAGGATCTTCACCGCGTAGTGTACGCCGAGCTGTACGTGCTCGGCACGGTAGACCACTGCGGAGGCGCCTTCGCCAATTTTGTCGATCAGTCGGTAATTCCCCAGGACTTCTCCGACGAGATTGTCGAGCTCTGCTTCGACATCCGCATCGAGCGCTGTCATCTGTTGGGAGGACGCTTCTTCTGTATCGTCCTGCTTGGTGTTGGATCACTCACCAAACTGATCTCCAGTAGAGGTTGAGAGCTGAGGGCATCAATCTATTCACGATCCATCCTGACAGGTGTGCTTGTTGGGCACTTTGTCGATGGATAAGTCCTTTGTGTGTTTTTACTTCTATAGCAGTGGACAGTCTGCACTTTTTAGAGAAACACACGTAGAACAAGGTAACAAGGACCATTACAGGTCACAACAGTGTAGCGGATTGTAGGTAACATCGTCAATAGGAACAAGCGTGCCGCCATGCTGCGGATCCTTTGACGTTGTGAAGTGAAGGGCATTTTCTCGTCTCTTTCCCTTTGGTAGAGGACGTCGGTGAGGAGAAAATCTTTTCATGCTTCTTTTTTTGTGGCATTCCTTGTTGGCCTGCACTTTGGCACCTACTCGATTATGATGAATGAGAGAGATATTTGATTTGACAAAAAAACGATTGCGCGCAGCTTACTACGAACCCGATGAAAAAGAACGAGATATTTTAAGAGGGTACGGACTCGTACGGGTGCCTTTGGAGATCCCATTTCGCGTATCACCTGTCAACGTCGTGTTGGCACTTGGTGAGCGCCCGACTCTGATCGATGCAGGGATTCGCTACGCCAACAACATGGAACGTTTGGAGCAGGCACTTGAGCTGGTTGGACTTAAAGTCGAAGATCTTCAAGAGATCTGGCTGACCCATCCCCACCTCGACCACTTTGGATTGGCCGGAGAGATCGTGAAGCGCTCAGGAGCAACGCTCGTCACATGGGAACATTCGACGACGCGGTTTGAGTCCTACCGCGAACTGTGGGACAAAGAGCAGATCTCTTTCCTTGAAATGTTGTCTCTTTCTGGGGTAAAAGAGGAGATACGAAACAAAGTGCGAAACACCCCCAATTTTTTTGATGAGATGGCATCTCATGTAAACGTTACACGTACGTTTGCGGTGGGGGAGTCGATGGAGCTCGCGGGGAGACATCAAGTGACCCCTTTACATGTTCCCGGTCATAGTCCCTGGTGTACGGCATTTTGGATGCAGGATGCGGGTGTTTTGCTCGGTGGGGATGTGTTGCTCGAGCGCATCACCTCCAATCCAATCTTGTATCCCCCGGATGCAGCGCCTGCACAGTGGCAGGGATTGGATGTCTACGATGCGTCGTTATCGCGTCTGCACGCGTTGCCTTGCCAGCATGTCGTCCCGGGCCATGGGTTTACTTTTGGCGCGCATCAGGACGTAATTGAGCGCGCACAAAAACATTTGGCTGAACGACAAGAGCGCGTTTTCCAGATCCTGGATGATGGTCCGAAGACTGCGTATGAGGTTGCGTGCGCGCTATTTGGCGAAAGTGTTGCACACAACGCGATGTTTCTGGTCATGGGCGAGGCCGTTCGCCATCTCGATTGGTTGGTGGCAAAACAATTGGCACGCTTTGACATATATACACGGCAATACCAACAGATCGGGTGAACCGACTTCTTTCTTTGCGCACATGAGAGGCGAAAATCGATGGCTGTAGTCTGCACTGAATGTCAACACGAAAACCCCGACGAGAGCTCACAATGTGGCCGTTGTAAGTTCCCCTTTGACGACTCTTGGCCTTCTCTCGTCGAGCGAGAGGCTGGCAACTATAAACTCGTCCGTCGTATCGGAGGAGGGGGGTTTGGAGCGGTCTACGAAGCGCGTCATATCACACTCGGTAAATCGTTTGCCGTCAAGATCCTCGCGCCAGAGATGGCAGACAAAGAACATTTTATCGAACGCTTCCAACAAGAAGCGCTCGTTATGGCAGAGCTGCGACACGAGAATGTCGTCCAAGTGCTCGACTCCGGCAGCGACGATGAGGTCGGATTTTATCTCGTCACTGAGTGGCTTGAAGGGCGCAGCCTGTTCAAGATCTGGCGATACAACGAGGAGCTGGATCGCGCCTGGATCCTCGCTGTCTTCTCGCAGCTTCTCGATGCTTTGTCTTTTGCACATGATAGAGGGATCGTCCACCGCGATTTGAAACCCGAGAATATCATGCTCACCACGGGAGGTCGCGCGCGTATCCTCCTCAAGATCGTCGACTTTGGTATCGCGAAAATGGTCGGCCAGACATACGAGGCCAAACTCGAAGAAGGTGGAAAAGAAAAAACCACCGAAAATGTACTCGAAAAAAAGGGCGTCATCGTCGGTACACCATTTTATATGGCACCTGAGCAGGTGCGGGGACAAATGGACCTGATTGACGGGAGAACAGACCTCTATGCTTGCGGTATTATACTCGGTGAATTCCTCACTGGACGACGAGTCTTTGATGGGGGCTCTCTCAAAGGGACGATGCGTTTGCATCTCGAAGCCCTCCCTCCGACACTCGCACAACTCGCGCCAGAGCGGACCTTTTCTCCAGAGCTCGAAGCTGTCTTTGCAAAAGCCATCGCGAAAGAACGAGAGCTGCGCTTTCAAAATCCGCAAGCTTTTTATGATGCACTCGCCGAAGCGATGGCGGCTTCTGACATCGAACCCAATTACGAAGATCTCTATCTCGAACTCGACACCAAGAAAGCGCCACCTCCCCGACCACCGCGTCCTGAAATTGAATACGATAAGGTCCCAGGTCTCGGAAGAATGCAGACTCGTGATATCGCGCTCGGCGTCGGCGCAGCCGTTCTCGTGCTACTCATCGCAGTGACGCTCTTCTCCATCTTGTTCCCCACACCAGAGCAGCCGAAGGTGCCCAAAAGAAGAAAACCTGGCAAGGCTGTATGGATTGAGGTCGAACCTGACGCCGCTGCACCACCTGAGCGCCTTGCGCCTGTGAAAGATGCTGGTGTCCGGCCCGAAGCAAAAGCCGCCCCAGAAGCGCGAACGACCCCTGAGTCAGAACCGATCCCCAAACGACGTCCTGCACCACGGAGACCCGCTCAAAAGCCCAAGAAAATCCTGTTGCGCTTGCGTTCCAAGCCCTCTCGTGCGACGGTTTACATCAATGGACGTAAACGAGGGCGTACGCCACTTCGCTGGCGCGCAAAGCTCGGACGAAGGCTGCGTGTTGAGCTGCGCAAAAAAGGGTATGTGAAACACTCATTCACCTGGAAGGTCCGAAAGACAAAACGCACACGAACCGTCAAACTCATCGAAGAACTCCCCATGTAAGGCCACTTGTTTTTGTTGCCATTTTGTGCAAAAGCTGTTGACGCAGAGCCTATCTCGTGGCATACTCCTGTAGCTCTTTCGGCCGGCTTCCTGTTTCTCTTTATGGAAGTACCCGAACACGTTCGACAAACAACGCGAGGAGACTGGTTATGGATCGTTACCGTACCACCTTGAAACATGACATCCGCTTTATCAATCGTAGCCAACGCCATCACTTGATGGACCCCAAAGAGATTGAAAAGTACAAAGATGAGCTTCCCGACACCATGGCAAACGCTCGCTGGCTCGATCAAGATGGCGCACCCATCACTGATGGACGTGAAGAGCGCCTGAACTCCTGGCTCAACAGCAATCTCGAAGACTTCTACAAACTTCGTTATGAAGATGATACACCCGCACTTGAAACCATGCCCTCTATGGTTTCTGAAGAGTCCGGTGAATCCTGAGCAGCCTCCCACCTCTCCCTCCTGAAACACTCTCTCTTTTCCCAATACATCGAATGCTTTCACAGCTTTTCTGTACACTTGCTTCGTAGAAACCCCATACGGGCATAAGGCCGAAAGCGAATTTTCGCTTGCTTTTGTCAAACTCTGCGTTATCTCTTCGTTTGAAACCATTTTGCTTGAACGTGATCGCGCTCTTGGTTTGGACGTGCATTGGGAACAAATTTTTCTCAGCACTTGTTCATCCTCAACAGAGCACATTCCCCCCTTTTCACGCAGGCCGATGTTCCCTTTTGAACCATGCGGAGATATATTGGGCTATGAAGACTGAAGACAAAACAAATTCCAATGACAGTTTCCCAGCGGATGAGATCCCCGGAATCAATTTCTCGGCGTTCATCTTTTCTCTCTCTCATACTGCCAATATGCAGCTCGAAGAGGCGCAAAATGGTGGAGAGTCCGGAAAAGCACAGCTCATCCTCGCCAAACAGACCATCGAGATCCTCGAGATGTTGAAAGAGAAAACACAGGGCAATCTCGAACGCGATGAAGAGAAGATGCTCGCGAGTCTGTTGTTCGATCTTCGTATGCGTTTTGTCGAAGCCAAGAAAAAGTGCATATAGTGATGTAGCGTTTTTTGCTTGAGCGGCCAAATACTCGGCGTATCCTTCGCCTTACACAGGAGCACTGTTGACGATGTCCTTTGAACACTACACACAACAGGCGGCTGAAGTGCTCCTTGCGTCCGAACAGATCGCGGTAAAGTCTCAACATCGCGAATGGCTCCCCGAGCATCTCCTCCTCGCTTTATTGACCTCATCGACAGGCCAAGCCCACGCGATCTTTGCAACCCTCTCGTTCGATATCGCAGGGCTGAAGCGCCGTGTCACTGCCCATCTCTCCGGACTCGCAAAACACTCCCACACCTCTCCTCTGCGCTCAAAGCGCTTGACCTCTCTTCTCCAAAATGCCGATAAGATGGCCCAAAAGCAGGGAAAACAGCACGTGGAGACGTGTGCTCTGCTGTTCGCGATCCTCGATGAGAAGGTCGGCTTGACTTCGCTATTCTTGCGCTCTTTTGGCGTTGAGCGCGTGCAGATCGAGGAGACCTTACGCGAGCTCGAAGGCGCAAACCATCCCGGTGTGGTTGAGCACTCCTTGTCCTATGTGTCCTCCACTATGTTGGAGGAGCAGTCTGCCGAGGTGGAGGGTGGAGAAGGGGTGTTGGACAAGTACACACACGATCTGACGAGATGGGTGTCTGAAGGGCAAGCCGATCCTGTGATTGGTCGTGATGACGAGATCAGATGGATGATGCAGGTGCTCAGTCGACGGACCAAAAACAACCCCGTGCTGCTCGGTGAACCTGGTGTTGGACGTTCTGCGAGTGTGTATGGACTCGCTTACAGGATCATCAGAGAGGATGTTCCCCATCATCTCGTTGGTAAGCGCCTTGTGATGCTCGATTTTGGTGCATTGATCGCGGGCGCCAAGTTCCGTGGGGAGTTTGAAGAGCGCTTTAAGACGCTGCTCCACGAGATTGGACAGTCCAAAGGGGATATTATCCTCGTACTACCGGAGCTTCACAGTTTAACACACGCCAGTACGGGGCAAGGTGGAGCGCAGGCGGCGGGCTTATTGAAGCCGATCCTGACGCGTGGAGAGATCCGTTGTATCGGTATCTCCACACCTTCTATGTACAAACAGTTTATCGAGAAAGATGCCGCGATGCAGCGGCTTTTTCAACCATTGTGGGTTGAGGAACCTTCGAGCGACGCGTGCCTCGCGATCTTGCGTGGTCTCAAGTCGAAATACGAACTTCACCACGGCGTACAGATTACAGATGATGCCTTACAAGCTGCCGTTCGTTTATCAACGCGCTATCTTCCGGCGCGTGCGCTGCCTGACAAAGCGATCGATTTAATCGACGAAGCCGCAAGCCGAATGCGCCTCGCGATGGAGTCTTCACCGACGTCCTTGGACGACCTTAACAGGCGCGTGATGCAGGCGAAGATCGAAGAGCAGAGCTTGCTACGTGAAGACTCCACAAGTGGACGTCTCCAATTGCAGGCTGTGAGGGATAAGATCGAGACCCTCGAAGCACGTCACCAAACACTCCAGGCACAGTGGGAACGCGAGCGAGAGGACACCGCAAAGCTGCGCGTCTTACGTGCAAAGCTGAAAGCATTGGAAGAGGAAGAGCGACAGGCTGAACGCGATGGAGATTACGAGCTTGCTGCGACGCTCAAGTACGACACGTTGTTATCCCTCAGACAGGAACTTGAGCTGATCGAGGAGGCGCTCGAAGCCTTTGGTGAGCGGCGCTTGCTGAAAGAGCGGATTGAAGACGAGGAGATCAGTGAAGTCGTCGCTGATTGGACGGGCATCCCTGTCTCCAGGATGTTGGAGAGTGAACGCAAAAAGTTACGTGTGATGGAGTCTAGACTGGAAGCTCGTGTGATCGGTCAACCACAGGCGATCAAGGCGATCAGTTCTGCTGTTCGACGCTCTCGCTCAGGTCTGGCAGATCCTCATCGGCCGGTCGGATCGTTTCTGTTTTTGGGACCAACAGGAGTCGGAAAGACAGAGCTGGCGAAAGCCCTCGCGGATTTTTTGTTCGACGACGAACGGGCGATGCTCCGTTTTGATATGTCCGAGTTTATGGAGAAGCACACGGTGTCTCGGCTCGTGGGAGCGCCTCCAGGGTACGCTGGACACGATGAAGGGGGGCAATTGACAGAGGCGATCCGTCGCCAACCCTACGCGGTGATCCTGTTTGACGAGATCGAAAAAGCCCACAAAGACGTGTTCAACTTGCTGTTACAGCTGCTCGACGATGGACGCCTGACGGACTCACAAGGACAGACTGTCGATTTTCGCCACACTGTCGTCATCCTGACCTCAAATGTTGGCGCGCAGGACCTTCTCAGCGCAGAGGAGGTCTCAGACGAAGTGTTGATGCCCCAGGTGATGGAGAGTTTACAGCAGGATTTTCGTCCTGAGTTTTTGAATCGTATCGATGAGATCTTACTCTTTCATCGTTTGAGCTTCGAGACCATTTGCGCGATCACCGATATCCAAATTGAACGGCTTCGGGGGATGCTTGACGTCCAAGGGCTGGCACTCTCCTGTACTGATGAGGCGCGAAGATATCTGGCCGAGAAGGGGTATGACCCGACGTTTGGGGCGCGTCCCCTCAAGAGAGCGTTTTTGCAGTATGTACAAAATCCTCTCTCAATGGAGCTGCTTGACGAGCGCTTCAAGGCTGGAGATACGATCCATATGTTCCTGCAAGAAGGGGCGTTGTGCTTTCAGGCGCTGGAAAAAAGCGAGAAACTTTGACATGATGGGCGAGAGGTTGCTTTGCCGATTCGGCAAAGCGTGAATGGTCCGTGTATGTTGAGGAGATCTGATGAGCAGGATCTGGAATTGGCTATGGCCTGTGCGTTGGCTCGGTGTATTGGTGGTTCTCTTGTGGGTAGGGGTGCTATATCAATTGCTCCATCCCTCAGATGGGTTGAGTCAGGAGAAGTTTGAGCAGCTTTACCCTTGGGCCGTGGAGACAAAGCCCACCCTTGGTGCTAATTGGATGGGGCTATACCTGAAGAAGCGCAAAATAGGCTATGTCCACACCACAACGTCAAAAGACAAAGAGGGATATGTCATCCAACAGCGGACGTTGATGGCGATGCGTCTGTTTGGCACACAACAGCAAGTCGCTGTGTTCTCCAAAGTCTCCGTCAATAAGAGTTTTGGGCTTCGTCATTTTACCTTCCAGTTGCACTCCGCGTTGAGCCAGTTTTCTGCGAGAGGACGTGTGCATGGACCTTATATTCAGGTTGTGCTGAATACAGGGGGGAGCAAACGCCGCTTTCAGCGTAAGTATCGTCCCTCTCTTTACTCTTCTGTGTTGCGTCCCTACATCGCCTCTTTGAAGCCGAAACCTGGCAAAAAGATCCGCACGACGATCTTCGATCCGCAGTCGATGTCTTATGTCCCAACTGTCGTGGAGGTCGTGGGATATGAGCCGCTCAAGATCCACGGTAAACACTATCCAAAGGTATTGAAGCTGCGTCAGTATTTTCGAGGTATCAAGATGCTCTCGTGGCTCGATGAGAAAGGGGATACGCTCAAGGAAGTCTCGGCCTCTGGGATGATCTTGTTACGCGAGGGGGCCCATCGCGCGAGACGTGGGATCAGCAAGGGGGTGGATATGATCAAGGCGACCCGGATCAAACTTCGCGGTCGTATTCAGGCGCCCAAGACACGCAAGTCCTTACATGTCCGCCTTCGCAATGTCGATGTCTCCAGTTTTCCCGAGCTGTTCAGGAGACGTCAGTCACGTAAAGCAGCGCTGCTGCTGATTCAAAAAGAAGATGTTGGCAAGCTCCCTGACGTTGCTTTTTCTGCGTTTGCGAGCTCACGGGGACGTGCCAAACTGAGCCAGGAGATCCTGGACGCACACAAGGCCACTTCTTTGGTGCAAAGTGACCACCCTGACATCTTGAAACAGGCGACAAAGATCACCACAAAGAGCAAGACCCGACGGGAGGCCATTGACGCGATCGCGCGTTGGGTTCACACATCGCTCAAAAAGAAGAGCGTCATTGGGATCCCTAGCGCGATCGAGACGTTAAAAACGCGTGTTGGTGACTGTAATGAGCATGCGACGTTATTTGCTGCGCTCGCGCGAGCGGTCTCGATCCCTTGTCAGATCGTCAGCGGGATCGCCTATCTACGAGGTAATTTTTACTACCACGCGTGGAACGAATGTCACATCGCAGGAGAGCAGTGGTTAAGCGTGGATGCGACGTGGGGGCAGACTCCCGCCGACGTGACCCACATCGTGTTTGTGCGGGGAGGGTTGGAGAAGCAGATCTCACTCATTCAGCTGATGGGGCGTTTAAAGATCGATATCGATTTGTGATGGTTTGGATTCGTTGGATCAGGGGGCGCAGTAGGGAGCTGGTGCGTTGGGGAAAGTGCGGCAGCTGAAGCCGGGGACTTTTTTGCAGATGTCTGGTTTGTTGGCGCATGGAATGAGACAAGAGGTTCCGAGGTGGCCGGCGCAAATGTAATCTTTTTTGAACACCAAAGAGCTCTCCGGGTTGGGGCAGGTCGCGGGAGGGGGCGTACAGGTCTGTGGAGTACAGTAACCAATTGCGCGGAATTTGTCGTATTCTCCGCCTTCTTCGATGATACACTTGAGACCTTTTTTGCAGTTGCTGAAACCCCGTTGACACGTCTGCCACGCGTCTTGATTTCCTTTGGGGATACAGTAGGTGTCAGCCTTGGTGTAGTCGGTCTTTTCACACATCTCAGTGCTGCTACAGCCGTTGTCGGAGGTGCATTTTTTGAGGCAGACTTTGGTGGAGCTGGTGGAGCTTGAAACTGTGGGAAGTTCGACACATTCTTCATTCCCCGGGCAGCTACCTGTGCAGGGTTTGAGGCAGCGTCCTTGTTGGGGGAGGAATGCACAGATCAGTCCAGTGCTGCAGCGGTTTTGGTAACCATCACAGCTCTTGCCTTCGGCGAGCTCCTGTACATTTTTACAAGTGTCTGTGTCGCAGTATTGGTTGGCTGGACAAGCATGGAAGGTTTTGGGGTCGCACTTGCCATCCGAGGTTACTTTCAAACAAAATGTCGCGGAGCCTGGGCCGAGCTGTGTGCACTTGGCACCTTCTGTTGTGCATGCGCCATTCTCTTTGCAGGGCGTCAGACACATCCCCGTTGTATCTCCTGGCCGGATGTAGCAAAAATCGCCACTCCCACAATCGCCACCTCCAGTGCACTGGCAGGTTGGATCTTCGCTGTCGACTTTGCCGTTGCAATCGTCGTCCTTTCCATTTGTGCAGATCTCTTTCGCGGCGGGGGGGACTTCATCTTTGCACGTGCCCCACTGGCTGCCTGAACAGCTCTGTGTGCCTTCTTTACAGATGCCCACACCTTTGGTGGTTGCAGGACCGGAGTAGCAAGCTTGTGTGTCTCCATCTTTGCACGTGTTGCACGTTGGTTCGCTGTCGTCGTCGACACCATCACAATTATCGTCTTGGTTGTTGCCACACGTTTCCGTCGCTGCTGGTGTGATCTCGTTTTGGCAGGTGCCCCATTTTCCGCCTGTACAGGTCTGCTCTCCGGCTTTACAGATCCCCACATCTTTGGTGGCGGCTGGTCCTGTGTAGCAGTCTTGCTTTGTGCCTTCTACGCAACTTGAGCAAGATGTCTCATCTTTGTCTTCGATACCGTTACAGTTGTCGTCTTTGTTGTTGCCGCAGACTTCTTGTGCGGTTGGTTTGATCTGCCCCTGGCATGGACCCCATGTCCCTGTGGGAGAGCAGGTTTGGGTGCCTGCTTTGCACTCGCCTTTCCCACTCGTGCCGTCTGGACCTTCGTAACAGCTGGTGGTGTCGCCGGGAGCGCAGTCCATACACTTGCCGTTGACACAGGTATAGTAGCCTGGACAATCTTCGGCTGTTGTACAGCTTTCGGGGAAGTCTTCAAATGGATTGTAGAAGGGGTTGCAACCCAACCCTAGTAAACAAATCAATACGATAAAGATACGAAAAACCAAAGACATTCCAATGTTTCCTTGTCTTGTCGTGGTCCAAAGGAGGAGCTGTGAGAGCACGCTTTTTTACGAGAAAGACACCCTATGATAGGGCATTGTGGGTCGTGTGTGCAAGTTGCTTGTTTGGAGCGGCCTACAACGGAGGTCGAAGGGGGGAGGTGGGGCTGGCCGTTTTGTTAGTCGAGGGGGTTGGTGGGGTGTGAGTTGCGGCGCTCGGAGATCTCTTCAGTGATCCAGGTGATAAACTCCTCCATGGACATCGATTGCTGCTCTTTGATGCCGTAGCGGCGAAGTGTGACACCACCATCTGTTTGTTCTTTTTCTCCAACGATCAAGATGTTGGGGATCTTTTGAACAGTCCCACGGCGGATCTTTTTGTTGAGTGAGTCCGTGCTCAGGTCGACCTCTGCGCGGATCATATTACCAAACAGCTCTGTGCGGACCTTTTCGGCGTACTCGTAGAAGTTTTGTGCGACAGGGATGACGAGCGCTTGGATCGGCGCGAGCCATGTCGGGAATGCACCACCGTAGTGCTCGATCAAGAAGCTGATGAAGCGTTCGTGTGTGCCGAGGGGAGCGCGGTGGATGATGTAGGGGATCTGTGGATTCCCTTCGCTGTCTGCGTACTCAAGACCAAAGCGCTGTCCACTTGTGAAGTCGAGTTGGTTTGTGCTCGCAGTCTCTTCGCGACCGAGGACGTTGGAGACCTGGAAGTCGATCTTTGGACCGTAGAATGCGGCTTCACCTGCTTCTTCTTCGAAGGGGAGTCCGATGTCTGTGAGGATCTCACGCAGATAACCGACTGTTTTGTCCCACTCTCCGGCGTTGGAGACGAACTTCCCGCTGTCGTTATCGTGGACAGAGAGACGGACCCAGTAGTTGGAGAGGCCGAACAAATCGTAGTAGTATTTGTGCAGCTCCATGACCGCGATCAGCTCTTCACGCAGATGGGACTCATCACAGTAAATGTGGGCGTCGTTCATGCTCATCCCGCGTACTCGGAGCAAACCTGCTAGCTCACCTGAACGCTCGAAGCGATAGACCTGTCCATACTCTGCAAGGCGCAGTGGAAGATCCCTATATGATTGGATCAACTGCTTCGCGATGATGTGGTGGTGTGGGCAGTTCATCGGCTTGAGATAATACTCTTCGTTCTCGTCGAGGATCATCGGGGGATACATGCTCTCGGCGTAATAGGGCAAGTGGCCGCTTGTGTGGTAGAGCGCACTTTGTGTCAGGTGTGGTGTCGCCACGCGCTTGTAGCCGTACTTGAACTCTGTATCTTTTGCGAGCTGTTCGAGAGATTCGCGGATCGCCATCCCGTTGGGGAGCCACAGCGGCAGACCTTTTCCGACCTCGTCAGCGATCGTGAAGTACTTGAGCTCTTTACCGAGCTTGCGGTGATCGCGCTCTTGTGCGAGCTTGCGGCGCTTTTTGTACGTCTCCAGTTCTTCTTTTGTCTCGAACGCGAGGCCGTAGATGCGCGTCATCATGATGTTGTCTTCGCTACCGCGCCAGTAAGCGCCTGCGATCGTGTCGAGGGAGAAGGCACCGAGAGGGATGTCTTTTGTCTTCTCGACGTGTGGTCCTTCGCACATGTCGACGAAGGGACCATTTTCCCAGAATGTGATGGTCTCACCTTCATCGATGAACTCTTTGCACATCTCGACTTTGTACTCTTCGCCACGCTCTTCGAGGTACTTGATCGCCTCGTCTCCTGGCAATTCAAACACACCAAACTTTTGGTTTTGTTTGATGATGTGCTTCATTTTCTTTTCGATTTTTTTGAGATCTTCGTGTGCGATTGGTTCGGAGAAGACGAAGTCGTAGTAGAATCCAGTTTGGATGGGAGGGCCGATGCCGAGCTTGACATCTGGGTAGAAGGATTGCACCGCTTGCGCCATGACGTGGGCAAGGCTGTGGCGAATTTTATATATCGTGCTATTTGTATCCATCGCTTGTTTTTTCATCAATTCCGTCCTTTTTGAGGCGTGGCAAGAGATCATTGTGATCAAATGACGGTTGGGAATATACAACAAATGTTGTGGTGCTTCCAGTTGTTGATGTGAACTTGCTCGTTTGGGTCTTGGTGGTCGTGGTCAATGTGGTCATGATGACACCTCTATGCAGGGCTGGAACAGACGTGTTTTTTGTCACAGCCAGGTCAACAAAATGGACTCTCTCACCGCGATCGTGACAGGTGAGGGCCCTGTTGCGAAGACGAACCGATCGTTTACGATGTTCATTATTTGGTGTTTTGGCGTTTTGGGAGGTGTGTTGTTCATGACGAAATCCACATGGATGCATTTGTGTTGCTTGGTCATGTTGTGTGGTGGTGTGTTGACTGCGTGTCAACAACGCAATTGCACAGGTGCATCCACGAAGGAACAACCTGTTGTGCGATCTGTTTCATCCTGTCGACAGGTCCGTATATTAGGGCAGTCGCCTTCTTGGGGAGGTGCATGTCAGTCACAACGTCACTGTCGTATCCAGGCGACGAGGCGCTTTCGTTGGACGCGATGTCTTGGTGGTCTGTGCCTTTATGGTGCCGAAGATGTTCGGCGAGGTCATCTACATGCTGTGTTGACGACGGCCTTGTCGGCAGATGGACGTCTCGCGACGGCAGACGCTGGGGGTTGGATCAAGATCTGGGATTGGAAGAAGGGGACCGTGCTCATGTCATGGCAAGCAGAACCAAAGAAGCTCCAGGCCTTGGCGTGGGTCTCCAAGACGAAGCTGCTCTCAGGAGGCATCTTGAGGAGGGTGTCTTTATGGGACATCTCCAAAGGACCGAGATTGCTGAAGAGTTACAAAGTGGGAGGGCGGATATCTTCGCTGTTGGTCTCCAAACGAGGTGATGTTGTGGCTGCGAGTACAGATCGTTCATTGTGGTGGGGTCGGCTCGATCAACCAAAGTGGTCACGTCTACGTGCCCATGAAGACGCGGTCAGACAACTGTCTCTCCATCCATCACAACATTACTTTTTGAGCACCTCGGACGATCGCACGATCGGTCTCTGGAAGATGAGCGAAGGAACGCGCGCACCTTTGTTGTTGACACGTCTACAAGGTTCTTTGGCGTGGGTCAGAGATGCGCTCTTTTTGCCTGCTGAGAATGGGTTTCACATCGTCTCTGGAGGGATGGAACAGAGCTTATCCTTTTGGCGCGTGCTTCCACGAGATGGTGATTTGTGGAAGGTGAGACGAACGGCAATATGGGGGAAGACAGTTGATGTGTTTGGACACGCCCAGCAAAAAGACAAGAAGGCGATCCAGGACCTGACGATGATCAAAGAAGGTCATCGTAGTGATATCAGCGCACTTGATGTGTCTTTGAGAGGACGCTTCTTGTTTTCTGCTGGGCATCGTCTCTCGATCTCCATGCTTCCTGATGATGGGACGATTGCGCGTGTGTGGTCTATGCAGGACAAAAAGTTACATTGCCTCCTCAAAGGACATCTGCTCGGTATCAACGACATCCGCGCTCTGGATAAGGGGCATGTCGCGACGGCTTCTGATGATGGGACGATTCGTATATTTTCTACTCGATAGGAGTGGAGAGGTGAAACGACTGAGATGTCAGCTGCCTGTGACGCTTTTGAGCCTGCTGAGGATGTCGAGGGGGTTTTGGATCGATTGGATGAGCTTGTCACCGTACTTTGTGTAGATATCACCGAGCACGACGAAGTCGACACCTGCGGAGATCAACGTCCCGACTGTAGGGATGGAGCCCGCCGCAGCTCCCACCGTCTTGAGCGCGTTGAGTCCGGTCTCTGCACACTGTTTTTTGTCGCCTGTGACGCACTTGTAGCCCGATTTGAGTGTGGAGAGCAGGTCGGGGATCGCGAGCGCTATGGAGAGCAGAGGGATCTTTTTGCCGGCGACTTTGGCGAGGAACTTTTTGGCGACTGCGTCGGGTAATGCTGTGGTCAAGAGTTTCCCGAGACCCAAACCGGCTTGTGTCTTTTCGGCTGTGGTGAGCGCGTCACTGCGCATGATAGAGAGGGCTGTATTTCCGGCCTCTGCGATCGCTTTCGAGAAGTCACTGTTGAGCATGTGCCCTGCGATCTTGGCCAGCGCACCTGGAGCTGCTTTTGTCGTCGCGTGAAGCAACGCTTTTATACTCAACTGTGTGCTCTTGGAGAGCTTGGACCTTGTAAGTGAGAGGAGCGTGTTGAGCGCCTTTTGGGTGGATTGTTGTGTTAACGCTTTGAGGGGATTCTTTGAGGTCGCAGAGAGCGCTGAGGAGAACGAACCGAGGGCGAGGAGTGTGTGACCTGTGAGCTTGAGGGCGCTACGTTTACCACCGGCCTTGAACTGTTTGGCGACCTCGTTGAGCGCGATCATACCCTCTACAACATCCTTCGTCATCCCCAGCTTACTCGTAAATGCCTTGATATTTTTGAGGCCAAGTTTTTCCAGCCAAGCTGAGATGTGGGGATCTTTGAGCAACTTGTCAGGTGTGTCGAGCGCGTAGCCTTTGAGCTTCTGAAGGAGCTTCGAGGTCGTCTTCTTCTCGATCAATTCGATCTTCGTCGCGAGCGCCTTTTTCCCCTCAGTTTCAAAGGCTTTGCGTCCTCCTGCTGTGTGCAGATCGTGTTTCTTGAGCAGCGTGTTGAGTGACTTCATGTGCTGGGGAGACTTACATCCCCAAATGATGAGCGCCTGTTTTTGTTCTCTCGTGAGCGGTAATTTCGGGTCGGCGATGTGTTGGAGCTGTCCTGTTTTTGCGGCCTCTGTGAGCTTTGCGTGGATGGCTTTGGGCAGCATGTCGGCGATAGAACCAAAGACCGCATACGTCCGCTCAAGCAGCGCTGCAGCTTGCCTCTCTTGGGGGGTGATCGGTGTTCCGCCTAGTGTCGTTTTGTAGGCGCGTCCAGATGATTGTGGTTGACAGAGAGGGTGTGGTTGTTGGTGACCTTCTTTTGTGAACGTGTGGCCACTGAAAGATTCGCAGATCTCGGGGAGCACGCCCAATGTCTCCAGTGACACATCGGGGAGTGGCGTTGTGTCTGATGTTTGTGAAAGTGTACTTTGTGGGAGGGACGGTTTGTGAGACATTCTGTTGACGTTGGACATGAGTGTTCTCCTCAGCCAGGGGGTTTTTGATGATTGTCCCTTCCCCAAAAGCAAAGGTCGTTCCCGCTCGTCTCAGTTTTCGATGTATTTGGAAAGAAAGAGGAATGTTGAATGTGGTGGGGGGTCGTGTCCAGGAGGCTGTCATCGTGTGGACAGTGTGTTCAAAATGTGGACATCACTGCTGGAAAAGTACGAGACGTCGGCAACTTGACTGCACTTTGAGGTCACAAGCCTTCTTGAACAGGCGCTGGGCTTTGGCATAATCGCGTTTGACGCCGAGCCCCAATTCGAAGATCTGTCCGGCTTTATGGCAACTCTTTGGGTGTTCTAGTTTGCAGCCTTGTGAGAAGTGTGCGGCGGCCTTGCTGTAGCTTTGTTTTCCGCCAAGGCCGGCGTCGTAAAGTGTGCCGAGTGTAAAACACGCTTTGGCGTATTGTGCAGCGCAGGCTTTTTGGTAGTAGATGCGTGCTTGCTTGAAGTTCTTCTTGATCCCTTCGCCTTTGTGGTAGCGTTTGGCGAGTGTGTAGCAATCCTTTGTCTGTCCGAGCAGGCAGGTGCTTTGTAAGTTGAGATGTTCAAAGCCCCGATCGAAGAGCATCTTCTCGGGAGAGCGGAGCTGTCGTTTGTTGACACATGCGATGGGAAAGCGTCCAGAGCAAGCCTTTGTGAGGAGTCGCTTCGCACGGTAGCGACTCTTTCTGATGCCTTCGCCGCGTGCATACAAGACCGCGAGATTGTTGCAACTACCCGTTTCTTTTTGTTTGCAAGCCCGCTTGTAGTACGAGATCGCCGCTTTGTACGACGATTTAGGGAGCTTCTTTTGTTGGGAGAGCCAACCCAGCCAGAAGCAGCTGCGGGGATATCCCCGTGTACACGATTTGACGAGGATGTTGTGTGCGAGTCTGGGTTGATCGTGCCGTAGGTGGAATCGCGAGAGTTGAAGGCAGCCTTTTTCATCTTTGGCCTTGCACGCGAGTTGAAAGAAGCGCTTGGCTTTCTTCTTGTTGTTTTGGCCGTTATAACCCTGTTCGTAGAGTTTTCCGAGATAGGAGCAGCTGCTGCTCATGCCGTAGCGACAGGATTTTTCGAAGAGCCGTAATCCCAGAGGGATATCTGTGGGGAGTTCTTTGCTGTAGATGTAGCTGACACCGAGATAATAGCAGCCTTGTGGGTGATGATAGTCACAGGCGATCTGGTAGTAGCGTCTCGACATCTGGGGGGACCGAGGGACGCCTGTACCGCGTTTGTAGAAAATGCCCAGGTTGTAACAACTGCTGCGTTCTTTGAGTTTGCACGCGCGCTCAAACAACTGGATCGCTTTGGGGAGTGATTTCTTCGTGCCTTCAGCATCTTTGTGCATAAAGCCGGCGTTGTTGCAAGATGTCCCGAGACCGAGCGTGCAGGCTTTTTCGTGCGCTTTGAGGGCGCGCTTGAGGGAGGTCTTGGTGCCTCGACCTTTCTCGTAGGCGAGGGCCAGATAGTAGCAACCACGTGCGTGATCGAGTGTGCATGCACGCTGCATATATTGGAAGGCTTTTTTGTGGCTTTGACGGACACCTTTGTCGCCATTTTTGTACATGAGACCGAGCTGATAGCAGGCGTCTTTGTGTTTGTATGTGCAACTCTTTTTGCGCCAACGTCTGCTCTTGGCGGAGGATTTTCGCACATAGCGACCCTTTTTGGTGAAAGTCCGCGAGTTCATCGCAGGCTTTGCCCTCTCTTCTTTGGCATGCATGCCATTTCACACAATAGGCCATCTGGATGGAAGGGCAACGTCGTTTTTTGGCATGTACCTGAGAGGATACAAACGCCGGTAAGACGAGTGAAAGGAAGAGTCCTCCCCATCGCAGCCCTGAACGCCACTGGTACAACATAGAGTCTCCTGTTGAGTGAGGGTCCACTGAGTATTCGATACCACCAATGTAGAACGTATTTTGGGCAAGACAAGTTCTTTTTCGGGATGTGGAGCGGCTGGGGCTTAGTAGTGGATACGTAGGGACACGTTGATGTCGAATTTCTCTTGTGGGTACATCAACATGTTGGCAGCTTCGTAGAGGTCGAGGTTGAGGAGGTTGCTCAAGCGGACGATGACATCCATACTGCGAAAGACGTTGAGGACCTGGATCGTCGCGAATGTGTTGAAGTACCAGGGCGTCTCGACTGTCGGGTCGTTGGCTGCGGTCCAGCCTGGCATCGGGGTCAGGCCACCCTGGCTGGCGGGCAATGGGATCAGTGAACCGGGGAGCTGGAACGTCGTCGGGTCGAGCTTCTTGGGACTGACGACGACACCACCGAGGGAGAACAATAGACCAATGTTTCCTTTTAACCGGAATCTGTAAGAACCAACGACACTTCCGCTGAACCATGAAGCGTAGACCTGCCCCTGGAACATCTCCTCGTCCTTTTTGTTGCCAAAGTACACACCTGCGCTGGCTTTGATGTTCATCCCCGCGATGGGATAGACGCGCAGCTCCATCTCACCGCCGTAAATGTAAAGCTCTGAGAGGTTGTCTTTTTGTCTGTAGTCGAGGGTGGTGTCGGGGTGGACTTTGTCGGGGAATCCTGACGCACCTTTAAGCGGTGTACCAGCTGTTTGTGGGTCGTAGGCGATGAGGTTTTGGAAGATCGAGAAGTAGACGTTTGCGCTGAAGGCGACGATGCCTCGACGGAACCATCCTGTTTGTAGCTCGAAGGTGTGGACGGATTCGGGGCGGAGGGTGGGGTTTCCATAAAAGTTATCTTTGCGGTAGTAGTAGAGGTCGTGAAAGGAGGGGGCTTTAAACGCGTTACCGTAGAGGAGCTTAGCGTAGAATCCGCCGCCTGGGGAGTAAACGGCGGCGAGCCTGGGGGTGGGGACGAGTCCGTACACTTGGTCATAGTCGATCCTCGCGCCGGCCGTCAATTCGAGGACGTTTCCGACGTTGTATTGGACCTGTGCGAAGGCGCTGAGGTGGATGTTGGAGAAGTAGGGCGTTTCATATCCGTCTTCGGCCCACACTTCGGGGAAGTGCCATCGCATCAGATCGAGGTATTCGAAGTCGATCCCTAGATCGACGGACAGACCGGGCGCGAGAGGGGCACTCATTTGGGCTCCGGCGTCGATTCGGTTGTCGTAAGCCGCCATCTTCACGAGGCGGCGCTTGCTCTCATTGAAACCCCACTCCTCGTACGCTGTCCCTGGCGCAAATTGGTAAGAGTCGTACGAGATCCAAAAGAACAGGGACACGGGGTTGAGCAGCTTGGCCCATGAGAGCTTAGTGATATACCGATCGGTGACAAAGCGACTGTCATCTCCTGCGATCCGACTAAATGAACTCATCGGCGCGTTCGGGTCGTATCGGCTTTGGGAGAACTGCAAACGAAAACCTTGCCAAGAGAGCAACGCCCGGAAAGTCTGAGAATACGCGCGATCGTTGGTCGGGACGTATCGGATCTTTTGGGGGGATTTGAGAAACTCGTAGACAGGCGCGAGGATGGGGGAGCGGTTGTGTTGTCTCATCGAGAAGGAGCCGCGAAAGGAGAGGCCGCTGAGTAGCTCCTGACCGCCTTGTAAGCTGAAGAAGTAGCTGCGGCTCAAAGGGCTCCCGCCAAGTGTGCTCTGTACACCTTTGAGGTCTGTGTTGGTCTTGGTGATGATGTTGATCACGCCGCTGATGGCGTTGGCACCCCAAAGTGTCGAGCCGGGACCCCGGATGATCTCGATGCGCTTGATTTCGTCGATGCTGACGAGAGAGGCGTTGATGAAGTTCCTGTTAAATTGTCGCCATCCCATGTTGTGACCGTCGATCAGGACGAGGAGCTTGTCGCCATACCCCATCCTTGTGTTGACGCCTCGGAATCCAACTTCGGACCAGTGACCATTTTCGTTGACATCGACACCGACGACGTACCGAAAGACATCGAGCAGGTTCCTGTAGCCAGCGGCTTTGATCTCGTCTGCGGTGATGACGCTGACGACACCGGGGGCTTGACGGACGCGCTGTTCCTTTTTTGAGGCGATTGTAACGGTCTCATCGTCTTCTTTGGTTTGCAGGAGGTCTTCGTCGTCACTGCCATCGACAGGGGCGCTTTTGTTGCTTGGCGTACCTTGTTGTTTCGGTGTTGTTGCGGCCTTGGCGATCACTGCGACACTCGCCGGTCGGCCTTTGGATGCGTAAAGGAAGTTCTTTTTCTTGGTGTTAAAGTCCGTCCCAAGCACGTAGTATTCGAGTCCTGGAGCTTGGACCTCGACATTTTTGAGGGTGAGTTTGTAGTTGTTGCCGGCGTAGAGCTTCATGCGTTTACAGCGGAAGTTATCTCCACCTTTTACACGGTAGCAGAGGTAGACATCATCGAGGTCATCGTTGTTTTCGATGACACCTCGCAAGACATAGCTGCGGCCAACTTGCAAGCGCGTAGGAAATTTGGGGACAAATTCAACCTTGTCATCCTGCGCGTAGCTCTGGTGTATCGGGAGGGATAGAAATATACATCCCATGCAAATGAGCGAAGCGCACACATACAGACAAGAGCGATGCAAGTCGAAGATTTTCATCTTTTTTCTCGTGAGGGTTGGTGTGAAATGCGTTTATCTGAACCGCCGGGAAAACCCCTTCCTGAGCGTAGCGAAGGGAGGGGATGATAGGCGGTACATTCTTCTTTGTTGCCTTTTTGAAACTGTCTTGCTATACATCTATACAGATGTACAGAGGAGAACACTTGAGCATGTCCCAAAAGCAAAACAAACCAACAGAACTCCATCGTATGGTCGATGTTTCGACTGCTCAACTCAACCATAGCAAAGAACAATCCCTGCTCTATCTTCGACAAAAGCTCATCGACACCGCAAATTCCTTTGTCAACGATATTTTCCAGCAAGAACCTCTCGACAGCAATCCTACAAAAAAGGAACTTCAAAACATCTTACTCGAAAAGCAAAAAGATGTCGAAGGTCTCAACAAAGGCTATGCTGAAAAAGCCCGTATACAGGCTCAAAATGTTGTACACGAAGCTCATCGAAGATATTTCCGTCGTCTGATCGGTCGACTTGCCCATGCTTCTGAGCGTATCAAAGAGAAAGATGCAAGTCGTCTCTACTACTATGTGCCCCAACATATCGAAAACATTATCACAGAAAAACAACTCAAAGAACTCGAAGCGTTTGTGAAGCAGGGCTCTACTCAAAAGGCCCTTGATTTGTTTCGTGCTGTCGTTTTGGAAAAGGAATCCCATCCTCTCGATGCTCTGCAAGTTCAAGTCATCCAAGAAATGCATCGTCAAGTCCTGCAAAAACATCAGCGACCGCAATTTGCCAAGGGCGATGATTTTTGTCTGCAAATCCATCTTGACTATCGCTTTGTGACCAAACACCACGAGCGCATTCATGAAATGAACGAGCGAGCGGTCTTGATTTTCGATGAGGAAAACAAGCAATTCAAAACATTCTTGAGCCTCTCCAATCCAATCCCCCGTGGAAAAAGGATTCAACTACCGATTTGTATTCGTGAGAGAACCATCAAAAGACTCGACCGGCAGGGACGCTTGAAATCGATTGTTCTGGAACTCAGCGAAAACGGTGTGAAAGTCAAATTGGTCTTCGCTAAACAAAAAACCAACCCCAAACCGGTTGAGACATGTCAATTTGCGATTGGAAGGGATTTTGGATACACAAACACATGTACTTTAAGCGTTGCAAAAATAGAACAAACACTCGATGAAGAGGAGGTGACAAGACTTTGTAACCTGGACAAAGAAGAAGCCAAACAATACCTAAGTACACACGTCCAAGAGGACGATAACATCGTAGAAAGAAAGCAATTCAATGGCAAAAGGTTTTTGGCATTGATGAACGAACATAGCGAGCATATTCGGAAACTTTCATCCCAAATAGATGGTATCTACAACAAAGTAGAGCGATTGAAGGGATGGCTGGTCGGGACGCTTCGGCTGGCAAAAGATGCGTGGATTTCGAAAGAGAGCCGTTTTTTGGAAGAAAACGTACAAAGAAACCATCAAAAATTCTTTTTGTTACTAGAACTTGTGGAAAAGCTCAAGCGGAAAAGACGATGGCTGTATAAGAAAATGCTTGGTGTGAGAAAAAGTTGGTTTGGCTTTGTTGCAAATGAAGAAGTGTCCCTGGCAAAGAAGTACAAAGCGATTGTGATCCGGGAAAAGCTGACTTTGAAGCCGATAGAAAAGGAAAGCATCGAGTATAAGGGAAAAGCGTTCAACAAGATGTTGAGCAATGGTGCAAGAGGAACCTACGAGAACATCAGTGGTCAGAAGCTGGAGTTCTGGGGGATAGGGGAGTATGGCGTAGGAGCGTGGTACACTTCGAGTACATGTATCAAACATGGTCTTGTGGACAAACAAATGCGAAAAAGCCAGGAGTCCTTTGTATGTCCCTTGTGCGCGAAAGAAAAGAACGCAGATATGAATGCAGCAGATGTTCTTGCAAACTATTTTGGATTGAAAGCGATTGATTTGTGATAAGCGA
>MDTC01144329.1_pt1 | contig 179711 bp, 189 predicted proteins | sample 811181 | NCBI WGS metagenome assembly MDTC01 (sample SAMN05326644, study PRJNA326480) | marine metagenome | isolation source: seawater | place: Pacific Ocean: North | collected 2011
GACATGTTCTTGGCTCTACACGGAATATTGGGGCATTCTCGGTTCATGCCCTCCCATCAGCAATAAGTGGGCCAATATTAAGGGCTTAGATAATCTTTAAAAAAACTAACAACACCAAAAGGGAGCAGTTTAGAAGTCCAAACTCATATTCACTTGATACCGCCGATCCTCGATTTGTGCATCTTCGGTTCCCACTTCTTCTGCATAAGTGGCAACATCTAATTTAAATGCCCATAGCTGAGCACTAATTCCGGCAGCAAAATAGCCTTGATTCAGCCCCATTCGGTACGCACCTTTTAACCATGAGTAGGCTTCCCATCCCAATTCCGCACCAATATGCAGACCTTTTTGAAGATTAAAATAATCATGCAATATATTATGCACTTCTATGGCAACTTTTGGATCAAATACCCAGAATTCTGGAAGCTCCCAAGCATTCCCCACATCAATTCTTCTTTGCATTTTCGGTGGTTCCGTCGAATTGTCGTTAAGTAGGTTGTAGTTTTTTAAATAGCCATAATCCAATACATTGCGCACCACCAATGAATAAGTGGGAACAAAGTTCTTGCTCTTCCACCAATGCGGTTCATACAACAATCCCAAATCAAAATCGACATTAAGTCCCTCTTGAAAATCACCATCATCAATGATTTCATCATCAATCAAATCAATAACCTGCAAGTCTCTACCAATAAAACCCCGATAAATTGCCTTCACCGTTGCTCCAACAGTAGTACCCTTCCATTTTGGAATTTTGCGCGACATACCAAAAGCTAAAGTGGTATCCTGATAAATTTCAGCACTCAATTCTGTACCAATGGTACGATTGATTCCCATTTCCATAGTTAGATCCAAAGGGATAAAAGCAAAACCTTTATTGGGCCCCGCAAAAACCGTTCCTAAGTTGGCTCTCGCATGAAAGTGCTCACCTCGGTAGCGATCCAATACATTTAAAATCGCCTCTGATCTAGCTGAATCCGTATCACTGGTTCCTACCTCAGTGGCTTCACTTAATTCATCCACAAAATCAAGATAATCGGTGGATGCTGCTAGTTGTAGATTACCATTCCATTCCCATTCCTTAAGACGCGACAAAGCTGCTGGATTAAAAAATAGAGCACTATAATCATCCACAATGGTATTGATAGCGCCACCCATTCCCAAGGCTCTTGGAGTTACATAATGGCGGTGAATCGCCAATGTTACATCTTCATTGGCGATTACTAGGCCTGGAAATAAAAATAAGATGACACAAATCCACTGCTTCATAGAAAATCCTTTAAAAAAAAATATACACTAACCCCATCTATAGTATGATATAGGCATAGTGAGTGTTAAGACGTTTTTCCTTTTAATCATCAGCGTATTAGGCTTTGGTCATAATATTCTTGCTGCACCGAAACAGCAGCAAGAAAGACCCATTAGTGATTCGGGTCCGATGAAATTTGACAATACTGAAGCTTACGATAACCTGAGTATCAGTGAAGTACCTAATGTTGAGAAACTACCTCCACCTGAGAAACCTTATTATTTTTCTTACAAACGCTCTGCTGGTTTTTTTGTCGGCCCAGCTTACTTGATCGATGCCGAAGAAGATCGTGTGGCTTTTGGTTTAACCTACTCCTATTACTTAAAAGACTTTTCGGCTTGGGACTATTCCTTTAATATTATGGATGGCGACGGTAGACTGGAAGCAGGAAAAAAATGGGTCAATACTTTTACGAAACGTTTTCGTTATCATTATGGAGCCCTTTTAGGGATGACCTTTGATGCCGATAAAGGCCTAGCAAATTTTGTGAACTTTCAAAAAATTTTAGTCGGAGGGCTCGCAGGTTACGAGTGGAATTTACGTGATCGGCCTTTTTCTTTTCGCAATGACTTAAAGGTTTTTATTGGTAAAGATGAGTCTTATTACCAAATTAATTTTTACGCGATTTATAATTTTTAGTTAGCTCATTTAGTAGCGCTAGGACTTTATTTTCTAAGTGGTTCAGATCTCCATCATTGCGAATAACATAATCAGAGCGCCCCTCTTTTAGCGAAGTATCCAACAACCATTTTCTTCGCTGCTGGATCTCCTCTTGCTTCCATGCATTGCGCTCTTGCAAACGTTGGGCCGCTATTTCTTCATCTGCAGTAACGTATACAATGGCATCAAAGTGTGCATCCAATTCATTTTCAAAAAGTAGCGGGATTTCATAAAACAGTAAATCTTGATGGAGATGTTCGTTTTTCCAAGCTTCTACATATTCTCTTACATAAGGATGTACAATCTTCTCAACCAAAGGTAGCTTCGTTTCATCTTGCAGAATTTTGTCTTTTAATTTTTGCCGATCTATATGGGAGTTCACTAATATTTCTTCACCCAAAACATTTGCCAAGTCTTTTGCTAGATCTAAGTCTTGTGCATACAAATCATGTACCACCTTGTCGGCATCCAATACTAGATAACCCACTTGCCTTATAATATTTGCCACGCTTGATTTTCCAGCGCCCAAATCACCCGTTATACCAATCCACTGCATGACAAAAGTCTAGCCGATACCCAGCAAAATGAAAAACGAAAAAATAATAGAAGCAAATGGTCCATATTTTATAAGTAAGCTAAATAATTTACCTATTTATTACGATAAGGATGTGAAATGCAATATGAATCGTGTGGGCCCTATTTACTATTGGAAAAGCTAGCTGCTGGTGGCATGGCCGAGGTCTATTTAGCCAAAGCATCTGGTGCGGAGGGTGTTTCCAAGTACATTGCAGTAAAGCGCATATTGCCACAATACTCTTCCAATTCTGATTTTGTAGATATGTTCAAAACCGAGGCTCGAATTGCGATCAACATAAGCCATGTCAACATTGTTCCCATCTATGAATTTGGAGAGGTGGACTCGCAGCTCTATATTGCCATGGAATTTGTACTGGGCAAAAACTTGCGCCAATTAATCAGTAAGATTAAGAAAAGTGATAAAATCATACCGCTAGAACATATTGTTTTCATTATTAATGAAGTGGCGAAAGGCTTGGACTACGCGCACCGTTTTATCGACAGCAATACTGGAAAACCCTTAAACATCATTCATCGAGATATGAGCCCACAAAATGTGATGCTCAGCTATGAGGGGGAAGTTAAGATTGTAGATTTTGGTATTGCCAAGGCCGAAAGCAAGCTAGAGGCTACACAGGCAGGTACACTTAAAGGTAAGTACGGCTATATGAGTCCCGAGCAGGTAGAGGGATTGGAATTAGACTACCGCACCGACATCTTTTCTCTGGGCACAATTTTATGGGAACTACTTGCCGCAGACCGTTTGTTTATCGCCAATAATGAAATCAACACAATTAAGAAAATCAAAGCCTGTGAAGTTCCATCTTTATCACGTATCAATCCAGAGGTAGATGAAGAACTTGAGCGCATTACAAATAAAGCCCTTACGAAAGATCGTAGTTTACGATACCAATCTTCTAGTGATTTGCATCGCGATTTAAATCGCTACTTGAATCAACACTATCCTGATTATACTTCTTCTGATTTTGCCAATTTTATGAAGCATCTTTACTTAAAAGAAATTATGGATATGCGAGAAAAATTGGTACAATATTCAAAAGTAGAAGTTCCAAGAAACTCCTCAAAATCTGCAGAAGTTACTCGTACGGTTACGCAGACGGCAAGTGATTTGGCAACGGCCATCATTCAAAAACCTGACACGAATACTTCTAGCATTAATTTTAAAGAGAAGATCACACTAGATAACCGCAAGACGACCAATACTCAAAGGCGCGCAACACTTTCTACAAGATCCAACACACAAAGTGGCATTCACCATACCAAGACGCAAATCAAGCCAAAATCCAATCGTTTTTTGATGGTAGCTTCGATGTTTATTTTGGCTGTATCGACCTATCTGTATATGGATCCAGAAGCACAACAAACGTTGAAGGCCAATTTAGGCATGCAGATGGATCACTTTTTAACTGGCTCCACAGATCGCATGCCACAAAAGGAGCCAACGCCTCAAGCTCTTCCCACTCCACAGGCCGAAGTGGTCAACTTTCATGTGAAGAGCAAGCCTTCAGGAGCCAAGATATACATCAACGAAAAAGATACGGGTTTTTATACACCGGGTAGAATTCCCATATTCAAAGATCAAAATTTTGAATTAACACTGCGTAAGCGAGGATACTTAGACTATCATAAGGAATTAAAGGCGACAGGCCAGGGCAAGCAATTTGTAGCTACCCTACAAAAATCCAATGTTGGTTATATATCCATATATGTTCCCACTCCAAATGTTGAAATTTACATCAACAACATAAAAATTAGTGAAAAGCCACCTATTGAAAAGTATGCTATTCAAGCATCAGAAAGAGTGGTTATACGGGCCATAAACCCTTATACGAAGGCGGAAGACCGAGTGGTGGTAAGCGTAAATGAAGACACGCATCAAAGAATCAATTTATTCCCAAAAAAGAAATAATTTAAAATGACCAATATTTGCGAAGATTTTTTATCCACGGTGACCCATCATCCCCATAGACTTGCCCTACATTATAAAGAGGCCTATTGGAAAAAATTAAATTGGCAAGATTATGCAGCAAAAGTACATGCTCTTATTGAGTATTTTCAAGAAGCCGATATACAGCGCGGAGATCGCATTGCCATTTTGGCCGACACATCCTATCAATGGGCCATCATTGATTGGGCTTCACTTTTTTATGGCCTTAGTGTTGTGCCCATATATAGCAACCAAAGCATCCAAGATATAAAATATATATTGGATAAAACCCAAGTAAAAATGGTCTTTTTTGACAACAAAGACTTGGTCAGCCATTGGGACAAAGACAAAGAGCAGCACCCTTATATTCAAGAGATTATTAGCTTCTACCCCATAAGAAAAGATATAAAGGCTTTATCTCATATAATTGACAAAATTCGTGGACCAGAAATTCTAAAAGATTTAAAGCAGTATAGTCAAAAGATTCAAAGCACGGACATTGCTACCATTTTATTTACCTCCGGCACGACCGGAACTCCAAAAGGAGTTGTATTAAGCCACGCGCAAATCACCTCGGAAGTTCATTCATTATTGAAGTCGCTACCAGTTTCGAAAGAAGACAAAAGCATGTTGTTCTTGCCATTGGCCCACATCTTAGCACGTGTGGAACTTTGGGCTCACGCAAAGGCCGGTTTTGCCATTGGCATAGCGGAAAGCATGGGACATTTGCGCAGTGGTTTTCAAGTGCTGCGCCCAACATTTTTTACTGGCGTTCCCAGAGTATTTGAAAAGATCTATAATGGCGTATTGGCCCAAGCTGAAGCAAGCCCCTTAAGAATGCAAATATTCGAATGGACAAAAAAAATTGGCATGGAAACCAGTGAAAAACTAAGACAAAAGCAAAGCATACCCTTTGCATTAAGCCTTAAATACAAACTAGCAAAAAAAATGGTTTATGATGTCCTTTTACAGAAGCTCGGTGGCAAAATAAGGTTTGCCATTAGTGGCGGCGCCCCCTTATCCCTAGAGATAGCCAAGTTTTTTCATTCCTCTGGCATTTTGATCTGTGAAGGCTACGGATTAACCGAAACCACTGCCGCCGTCACACTTAATACTCCCTACTCTTACAAATTAGGTAGTGTGGGCAAAGCTCTTAGTGATGTGGAAATCAAAATAGATAAGGATGGGGAAATTCTTGTGCAATCTAGTAAAGTAACGCCAAGCTACTTAGATAAAGAAGACAATGTTGGGGCCCTAGAAAATGGCTGGTTGTCCACTGGCGACATAGGTTTCTTAGATGCTGATGGCTTCTTATTTGTCACAGATAGAAAAAAAGATCTAATCAAAACCTCTGCTGGCAAATATGTGGCCCCTCAAAAGCTGGAGTTTGCACTTCGTAAGAATAAGTATATATCCAATGTATTGATTCACGGTGATCGCAAAAAATATATTGTTGCTCTAATATGCCTTGAGGCGCAAGAGGTAATGAATTATTTAAAAGCTAAAAATATATCTTATACTGGGGCCTCAGCATTAAACACCCATCCCGAAGTAAATGATTTGATTCACGAAATTGTGGCGGATGTTAATTTAAATTTGGCATCTTATGAAAGCATTAAACGTTTTCTGATTCTTAGTCATGACTTTAGTGTCGAAAACGGCGAGCTTACGCCGACTTTGAAAGTAAAAAGAAAATTTTGTGATGAAAAATATAAAAAAGAGATCGCCAGCTTGTACGCTCCTGACTCCTCTTATATTTAATTAATATAGATCTGAAAACCAATGCCTATATACATTCCACTCAGTTCCGTTTCTAGGTCTTCACCTGACTGAGTTTTAATATTATCCCCTTTCGTGTAGGCTCCATTAAAACCAGTTCCTGAATTTTTATGCTCCCAAGAACTCACGGGTAGATAGCGATAGCCCCCTTCCAAGGACATCGTGCTGGTATCGGCAATATTAAATTCAATGCCCATACCGATCCCGCCCATAATGACGTTTGCCTCACCCTCTAAAGAAAGATTTGCGGGCAAGGAATATTGAGTCTGCCCAGCAGCGGTGAGCTCATAGGTGTTTTCCAATGACATCATGGCATAACCAACATGGCCACTTATGTAGGAGCGATAGGTATCGGAAGAAGTGATGGCTATACGTGATCCCATTTTTAAAATGGTAGCACGAATGTTGGAAGTCATATCCATATACTTTGTGCCGCCACTACTAAGACCTCCCAATTGCATTTTCTGTGGGCTTAAAAACTCAATACCAAATAGCACGGCAAAATTTTGCGAATTAAAAAGTAAGCCTACTTCTCCTGAGTAGTTGTAGCCAGGCTCTTTATCAAAGACAGTATCGGCACCACTAGTTTTTGCGTAGGCATCATCACCTACACTCGATAGCGAGCCAGTGCCGGCAAAGTAGCCTGCCAAACTTTCCGAACCAAAACGAAATATTCGTGCTTCCGCAATATCCCAAGTACCAACAATGATAAGCATCATTAAAACAACGCGCATACTTTATGTTAACAAGTACTTAAAAGGGAGCCGAATAAGATTCCTTCTTTTCGGACCATTAGCTTGCTTATTAGAAAAAAAGTACAGGCTTGGTAAGTATTTCGACATCGATCCGCTTTTGAGAGCAAGCTAAACACTTGATTCTCTTGCTAATTTTCTTGCCATCTAGACGATAGAAACGGTATGGATCTTGTATATAGGTGTATATGGTTCGTTTGCGTGATTTTTTATATATTCTTTTGCTTACCACGATTTTCCTCTTTGGTATGCATTTTTATTCCTTTGTGCTTTTGAAAAACCCAACTGTTAACAGCTGGTTAGAGGCCGTACTGGCGCTTCGATAACACGAAGCAATAGCGGCTTTCACCCTGACAAGACTTTTATCTAGTGCTAACTTCTTTCTATGAAACAAAAAGTTATTTCTCCGGTCCTAAAAAATGTCGCCATTGTCTATCGCAGAAAAAGCCAAGGAGCACAAAAAGAAACCATTAAGTTGGTAAGTTGGCTACAAGAAAAAGGCATCAATGTTTACCTTGAAGACAATAAGTTAAAGCTTGCAAAAACAAGAGTTTTTACTTCAAAGAACCTATCGCACTTGGATTTGATGATTGTCCTTGGCGGCGATGGTACCTATCTGTATGCCACAAGTATTGTGAAAGACAAAAATATCCCTCTACTAGGAATTAACTGGGGCTCCCTGGGCTTCCTTACTGAAACGCCGGCCGAACAAATGTACAATGTTTTGGATTTGGCCCTTTTAGGTAAGCTCAATTATCAATCGCGCAGCTTGCTAAAAGTTTTGGTAAAAAAGAAGCGTGGTAAATCCAGTTCCTATTTAGCTCTAAACGATATTGTCTTCGAAAGAGGCCCCTATTCCCGATTAATACGCTTTCAAATGTATTCCAACAAAGACTTTGTGAATGAATCACGTGCCGATGGCATTATTATCTCCACACCAACAGGCTCTACCGCTTACAACCTCGCTGCCGGCGGACCTATTTTACATCCTGAAACCCAAGCAATAGTATTCACACCAATTTGCCCGCACAGCCTGACGCAACGACCTCTCGTTTTGCCAGAAACGCACAAAATCTGTATTAAAATTGAAAGCCCCACACAAAAGGCAAATTTTATGGTGGATGGGCAAAAAGTAGAAATTCTATCGCCAAGCGATGAATTACATATTGAGATTGCGAAGGTAAGGCACACTTTGGTTAGCCCTAGCAATTCTAGTTATTATGAATTGTTACGAAAAAAATTGCATTATGGTAAGAGGGAATAATGTTAAGTGAATTACAAGTAAAAAACTTTGCAATCATTGACGACTTACAACTTAGCTTTCGCAGTGGCCTAAATATTATTAGTGGTGAGACCGGTGCTGGTAAATCCATTTTACTTAAGAGTCTTGGCTTATTAATGGGTGCAAAAGCTAGCCCCGATATGATTCGCCCCGGTCAAAAACAAGCTCTGATTGAAGGGCTATTTGATCTAAAAAAACGCCCCGACATTATTCAACGTCTAGAGCAGCTGGGCATCGATTGTGACGAAAAAACATTGGTTGTGAAACGCGTGATTTCTTCTCAATCAAAAAGCAAGACGTATTTAAACTCTTCCCTATCAACCCTCAACGACTTGGCTTCGATAGTTTCTCCATTGGTAGAAGTCACAAGCAATGCTACTCCCCTAATTGAGTTGACTAGCCAACATGAGAGCAAAAGTCTACTGACCCGCGCCTATCACCAACAAGTTTTGGATCAGTACGGAATGTGCAGCTCCCTAAGGCAAGAGTATAGTGATTACTATTATAAATATCAGAAATTACAAGAAGACTTAGAAAATTTTAAAAACAGAGCCAGTGAAAACCAAAGCAAGTTAGATTATCTGGTTTTTCAACAACAAGAAATTAAGTCTTTGAACTTACAGGAAAATGAGGAACAAGAACTTGAGAGCGCCTACAATCAAATACGGCATGCTAAAAAAATTCAAGAAAATATATTGGCTTTAGAATCTCTGATTTGGTCTGACTCAGAAGGCGCACTTGCTCGCCTGCATACTGCCAGAGGCTATCTCAGCAAACTCTGTGATATTGATGCCAACTATTTTCAAAATAAGTTAAATTCATTGGATGAAGTCACCAATCTTCTAGATGAAATTGCTTTTCAAACACAGTCTTACATTCAAAATGAAGACTTCCATGATATGAACATACAAAGCATTGAGGAGCGCCTTAGTCAGCTTCGCAAGTTGCAAAAAAAATACGGCAACAGAGTTGAGGACATTTTGTCCGCGCTGCAAAACATTGAAAAAGAAATCCATGAAATTGAAAATTTTGATGTTGTCGTAAAAGAAAAAGAAGAAGAAATAGAAAAGCTTTATAAAAAATTAAAAAATTTGGCGACACAGCTATCTAAAACTCGGCACAATGCCTCACAAGTTATGACGGCTTCTGTAAACGAAGAACTCAAGGATCTAAATATGAAGGGCCTTAAGTTTCACGTATCCATACAAAAGCGTGCGGAACTTGGTAAAAACGGCATGGATGATATTGAGTTTATGTGCCAGCAAGGTAAAAACACACAAGCTAGGTCTTTAGCCAAAACGGCTAGTGGCGGTGAACTCAGTCGTATTTTACTAGCGCTCAAAAATGTAATTGGTGCAAGTGAAATTGCACGGACCTACCTATTCGATGAAGTCGATAGTGGTATTAGCGGTGAAACTGCTGAAAAAGTTGGAAGAAAATTGCAACAAATATCCCGAGGCCAACAAGTAATTTGTGTTACGCATTTACCGCAAGTAGCTAGTTTTGCCGACATTCATTTCTTTATCGAAAAAGATCCAAAAGCAAAAAAAGTAAAAATGCAGGCAAAAGAATTGAATCAACAAGAACGAGCATTAGAAATCGCCCGCCTAATATCTGGTGAAAAAATTAGTAAAACATCCTTAGCCCATGCCAAAGAACTTTTGAAGGAAGCACAAAGTGCCTACTAAAAGTGTCTTTCCTACAAAAATTTACATTGAGCAGCTGGAGCATTACCGCAAGCTGAACAAGGGGCTACTACATGACATCGAGATCTTGAGTCAAAAAGATTTAGAGGGCATTGCATGGTCCAAGCAACATTACCAAGGGGGATACACCTCCTATAGCTCTATCACAGATCTACATGAGCGATTTCCTGATTTCATTGAGCTACGAAAGGCCATTGATAAGCACGTAAAAAAATACGCTCGCAGTTTAAATTGGGATTTGATGGGACGCAAATTGCATATGACCGTTTCTTGGGTAAGCATGATGCCTAAGAGTACTTATCACACTATGCATACTCACCCCCTATCTGTTATTAGCGGTACCTACTACATTGACATACCAAAGGGATCTAGCGCCTTAAAGCTAGAAGATCCAAAGATGCCATTTCTCATGAACGCACCGCCTCGTAAGGCAAATGCCAAGGCGGAAGAACAAAACTACCTACATATTCCAGCAAAAAATGGCCAATTGGTTTTATTTGAATCCTGGATGCGCCATGAAGTACCACCGCAACCAGTAAGTAATAATCGAGTCTCTTTTAGCTTCAATTACGAGTGGTTCTAAATTTCGAGCCAACGAAAATTATTTTCTTGAAAGACTAGAGCCCTAGGCTTATCGCCCCACCAACCCAGATTGATATTGCGAACCGCTTTGCCACTAAGCATAATTTCTTCATCTATCTGTCTATGCATATGCCCAGTAATTAAAACATCAAAAGGTTTTTCAGGATACACTCTTTCAATATGCTTGCGCAAAACATCTGAAACATCCCATGGGTAACGATGCTCCTCAGCTCGTGATGACTGCGAGGCTCGTGTACCCAAATAATCTAATAAGTTACCCGGTATCCAGTAGGCGATACTAGCTAAAAACTTTCCTCTTATAATGGATTTATATTCCAAATACTTTACATCCTCCGGGTTTGCTTCATCACCGTGTTCCATGCGAACAAGGTAATTGCCTAAATTAAAAAATGCAGCGCTGTCATAAATTTTCACACCCAGCTTTTCCTGCCAAAAACGCTTTAAATATAAATCGTGATTTCCCTCAAAATAATGTATCTCAACGCCTGCATCTACTAACTTTTGTATACTATCAATGATGCGCTTATATTTTTTATGAAAAACTTTGCCGTTGGCTACCCATAGATCAAAGATATCTCCCAGTAAGAATAATTTCTCCATGGGGTGACTATCTAAAAAGTCTATAAGCTTTTGCGCTTTTGGCTCTTGATCATCACGCAAATGAATATCGGATAGAAAGTAAATCATGACTCAACTTAACGAAAGTTAAAAAAAAAGGCCAGATCTATTGACCTGGCCCATGGATTTTACAAACTAAAATTTTAGAAAGAATCTCCATCTTGTCTTTGCTGTCTGCGAATATAGGCAGGCACATCCAAGGACTGATTGTCATAAGGAGATTTGGTCACCTCTTGCGCCAGTTTGCGAGCTGCCTCAACAGGGTCATCTTGTTGAAGCTCCATCTTTAGCTGCTCTGGCTGCGACTCGGATTGCTGAGCTCCTTGGCTCTCACGATAGGCTTTTACTTTAGCCAATAATACATCCCTAGGAAGAGGCTTATCTTCTTTAGGCTCCGTATTTACTTGCGGACTAGGAGGTGGCGGCGGTGCTGCCATTACCTCTTGCTCGTGTATCGATACGCTAGGCTCTTGCACGGGAGCTGCTTGCTGCATCTGTGGTTGAGGTTGTGGCTGCGGGTGAATCTGCTGATAGCCGTGCGGCATAATTTGATTTTCTTGTTCGGGATTAAAGCCTGTAGCAATGACCGTTACGCGAATGTCTTCTCCCATCTCATCATCAATCACAGCACCAAAGATGATTTCGGCATCTTCGTGGGCAGCATCGGTGATTAGCATGGAGGCTTCATTGACTTCAAACAAACTCAGGTCCTCTCCGCCCGTCACGTTGATAATAATACCCGTAGCTCCTTCGATGGATATATTTTCTAATAATGGAGAGGAAACTGCCATTTGAGCAGCATCCACGGCACGATTTTCACCATTGGCACGACCTGTACCCATGATCGACATACCCTTGGCCGCCATTACCGTACGAATGTCCGCAAAGTCCAAATTAATCAGACCGCGAATGTTGATTAGATCCGAAATACCTTTAACGGCTTGTAATAAAACCTCATCGGCCTTTTTAAAAGTATCTAAAAGTGAAGTTTTCTCATTCGATATTGCTAGTAATTTTTGATTTGGAATCACAATCAATGTATCTACATTTTCTTTCAGCTCCTGAATTCCCGCCATGGCGTGCTTCAAACGCTTTTTTCCTTCAAAGGCAAAAGGCTTGGTAACAACACCAATGGTTAAAGCCCCTAACTCTTTGGCAATCTTGGCGATCACAGGTGCTCCGCCAGTACCTGTTCCCCCGCCCATTCCGGCAGTAACAAATACCATATCGGCACCCTCTAACTTTTCGACAATTTCATTGTAGGACTCAATGGCCGCACGTTTTCCAATTTCTGGATTAGCGCCAGCACCTAAGCCCCTAGTTAGCTCTGTACCCAAACGAATCTTTATGGAAGCTTTATGCGCATCCAATGCCTGAGCGTCGGTGTTTGCAACTAGGAACTCAACACCACTTAAACCTCCATCAATCATTGTGGCCACTGCATTACCGCCGCCACCGCCTACGCCGATGACTTTGATATTGGCACCTAGACTTGTATTGTCCTCTAGTTCAAACATAAAACCTCCTGTTTCCTAATTTACTTCCCTGAAAAAGTTTTTAAAACGATGAAAAAATTGATTTACTTTACTTTCTTGTTCCCAGACCACTGCGTTTTTCGCAGCATTGTCTTTGGCATAGATGATCAAACCCACTGCGGTTGCGAAATCAGGGGACCGAACTACGTCTTTAAGGCCAGCCACTTTTGTAATGGCCCCTCGTCGAACAGGTAGATCAAAAACAAATTCTCCCATCTCTACCAAGCCATCCAACTGTGATGCTCCGCCAGTGAATATGATTCCAGCTCCCAGCATCTCTGCTAAGCCGCTAGCTTGAATTTCGTTATGAATAAAATTAAGAGTTTCCTCAACTCTTGGCTCTACGATTTCTCCTAGGTGTCTGCGTAAAACACTGCGGGTCTTGGTGCCGCCAACACTGGGCACCTCGATGCTCTCTTCCTCGTTGACCAAACTGGCTAGAGCACAAGCATATTTCTTTTTTATTTCTTCTGCTGCAGACTGCGGCGTACGAAGCCCTACCGCAATGTCGTTGCTCACATGTCTGCCGCCAATCGACAAAGAGGCGGTATAGGATACGGAGCCGTTGGAATAAATAATCAAATCTGAAGTCCCACAGCCCATGTCCACAACGGCTGCCCCTAGATCTTTTTCATCTTCACTTAAAATGGCAAGCGCTGAGGCCAGTTGCTCCAAAACTATGGCATCCACTTTTAAACCTGTACGCTCGGTGCACTTCACTGCATTTTGAATGGCCGTATGTCCGCCGGTGATAATACGAACGGAGACCTCTAGACGAACACCGCTCATACCCACTGGGGCAGAGATATCATCCTGTTCATCGACACGGAATTTTTTTGGTAGAATATGCAATACTTCTCGGTCGGAGGGAACGGCAACGGCCTTGGCGGCATCAATTACGCGCTTTACATCAGATTCGCTAATTTCCTCGTTGGTTATGGCAACCATACCCTTGGAGTCAAAGGACTTGATGTGCGAGCCGCCGATGGATAAAAGCACACGGTCTACTTGGTAGCCGGCCATTAATTCGGCCTCTTCTTTTGCCTTTAATATCGCCTGCGTAGTGGCTTCAATGTCGATCACCACTCCGTTTTTCATACCATTACAAGGCGTTTTCCCGACCCCGATGATTTCGAGTCGCTCTTCCTGATTCACTTGTCCAATAACAAAACTGACTTTACTAGAACCGATGTCTAAACCTGCAAAAAGTCTTGGCTTTATACGAACCATATGATTCTGCGAAGCTTGCGGGCCTTCTCCAGTGGCCTTCCACATATCCCCTCCCTAGGGCCGGTTTTTAAGGCATCTACTGATTTTCTTAGTGATATTGAACACTAGACGCCCCTGACCAAAGGCTATCGAGCCTTACGCAGCTTGACAACAACTTTCTGAGTGAAGTCCGCGTTGATAACGCGCCCTTGCAAGTCGTGATCTTTTAAATAATGTAATACCTTTTCCACCCGAGCCATACGAAGGTCCAAGTTCTCTGTACCAACACGCACCTTCATATGATCCGGCTGTATCACAAAGTACAAACCCTCACGGTCCCTTCCAATCTCTTGCAAATATCGAAAACTAAACAAGGCCTCTTCGGGAAGGCGTTTTAATACCTGCATGATGATATGTTTGTACAGATGAAAATCCTTTTCAGAAAGACGAATCAAGGGAAGATCTGGTCCCTGCAACACAGGCACTCGGCCCAACAAGTCCCCACTCTTGGTAAGGGGATAAAACTGCGAATCTTTTTCGAAATACGCCCACCATTCTTTGGGTACCACTTCAATTTTTAACGACTTAGGAAACACGCGGCGAATATGCACTGCCTCGACCCACTCCTCTTGCATCAAGCTATCCCGAATGCCAGCAACCGAAATCCCCAATAGAGATTTGCCGCGCAGACCTTGAAAGGCTTGCGAGCTAGAAGCCTTGTACAAATCAAATATGGCAGCACCCTGCATACGCTTATTCGGAAGAATCGAATAATCAAAACTCTTAAGATTAAAATAGCCCTGGTAGTCGGCCATCATGACCACAAAGGAAAAGCAAAAAAGAGCGGCAAAGCCTAAGAAAAAACCCTTAACGTAAGCCTTCATAATCCGTTGTCGCTAGTTCTATGATTTTCAATATTAAGTCTTTAAATTCTAGGCCATCATATTGCGCCGATTTGGGCAGCAAAGAGGTTTCGGTGCAACCAGGCAGCGGATTGGCTTCTATAAAATAGATCTTCCCCTCTTTGTCCACCATGAAGTCAATCCGCGCATAGGCACGTAAATCCAAAATTGCAAAAATTGATTCTGCTAACTTTTTTAATCGTTCCACCAAGGTTTCACTTAAATTGGGTGGCAAAATATAATCGGTCATGCCCTTCGTATACTTATGCTTGTAATCGTAAAAATCACTTTTTGGCTGAATCTCTATGGGCGTTAAAGCTACCCCGCCAACTATTGGCACGGTAACCTCTGTGCCTTCCACAAATTTCTCCACTAAAATTTTGTAATCATATTTTTGCGCTTCCTCTAGCGCTTTGGCAACCTGCGCCTCCTCTTTGCAAATGGTAATTCCAACACTAGAGCCCTCACGTGAAGGCTTGACTACAAAAGGCGGTGAAAGATGAACATCCTTTGCCTCTAATTTCTTGTTTTTGGCGTTCAGTACTTGAAAAAACGGTGTGGGAATCGACTCCTGCGCCAAAACTTGCTTGGTTTTTATTTTGTCCATGGTCAATGCCGTGGCCAATACGCCGCTACCCGTATAGGGGATTTTTAAATACTCACAAATCCCTTGCACGGTTCCATCTTCTGCGTACTTGCCATGCAAAGCATTCAAGACCAAATCTGGCTTGTTTTGATTTAAGTATTGCGGCAAGTTTTCATCCGCATCATAAACTTTATAATCCAATTTTAAGGCATCTAGGGCTTTACAAAAAGCAGCCGCGGTTTTCAGGCTCACTTCTCTTTCTGAGCCAAGTCCACCTTGTAGTACAAGAATTTGCTTCGACATAAATTTAGTATGGCAGAATATTTATAAAGGTCTACTGTTTTAAAACCTCTTGTGCAAAGACATAGGGCTGCACAATAACAAAAACAAATGTTGTGGAGGGGCTTTGATCCAAGCTTTTTATTTGCTCCGGTTCCACTCGCTGAAGCTGATTTGCTTCTAATAAAGCCTGAATATACGCCTTGTCATCAGCGGCAACCCGCGCTCCCACCTCTACCAAGTCGTTTTTTTGTGAAAGCAAAAACAGTGCTCCCCGCTCAGCATGCGGTTTGAGAGCTGGCCACTCCACTGTATTCAGTTCCTTTTCTAGCTTATCACGAACGTCATCCATTTCCATCACCCACATGCTTTTTGCAGCAGCGACAACTTTTCTTGCTGCAGACCAAATTCTATCGCATCGATCTTAACGACAGGCTTTACTCGCAACAAGGAATTGCAAAGAAAAACTGCTTGGTAGCTTGCGATTTCCGACAATTTTATCTCCCTTGGTTTTACTACTTTCTTTTCCTTTAAATGCTGCAAGACAATACCCGGCAAAGCTTTTGGACTAGCCGGGCAAACAAGCTCGCCCTTTGCATCTAGAAAAATAAGATTTGCATGATCTGCCTCTAACACAATGTCATTCTCGTAAAGCAGAGCCGCATCCCCGCCACGAGCTAGAGCCCACTCCTTTGCATCTAAAAAATCCTGATAAAGCATAGATTTATGACCATAGGGATACATTACATCAGAAAAATCATAGGACAATAAGGAGTATTGTGATTTCTGTTGAAATGGTCGAAATAAAAAGTATGCCTCACCTTGAAAGATCATCAAACGCAATGCCCAATTTTTTGGGATGTCGTGCTCCTCGAGAATGAGACTTAATTCCTCTTTTACTTTTGCAATATCCACGGATGCATTGTGTTTTTTTAGTGAAGACTCCAGCCGCTGCATATGTTGCTCCAAGTCTACTACTTCACCATCTCGCAATAACATGGTCTCAAAAAATCCATCCAAGTAGGCCCACTCCCTGGTAAACACCTGAAAGGCTTCTGGATCCGTAACTAATTTATTTCTGTAAAACGCTAGCATCCAAAACTTCCTTAAAGGCTTGGGCTTTTAATTGGCATTCCCGCCACTCTTTTTCAGGGATGGAATCATAAACGATACCGCTACCCACGTGATAAAATATATCATCATTGTAAGTCACTGCAGTTCGTATGGCCACATTCAATTCTATTTTATTTTTATAAATATAGCCTATATTGCCCGTATATATCCCTCGTTGGTATTTTTCTATTTTTTGAATCTCTTCTTGGCTACGAATTTTTGGGCAACCTGTAATGGAACCAGCCGGAAACAAGGCTTGCATTAGCGAGCTAAATTTCGCATCTTCTTTCAAGCTCCCCTCTACTTGCGAGTACAAATGATACAAATTTCCCAAGTCCAAAAGAGCTTTCACCTTTGCAACACGAAGACTTTCGGGTTCACATACTTGATACAAATCATTTCGCATCAAATCTGTTATCATATAAAGCTCTGCCTGCTCCTTTTTGGATTTCCAAAATAGGTCTAGATCCCCATCCTTAGCCAGAGTGCCTTTAATTGGCTGCACCTTTATGCTTCTTCCATCCTGAGCAAAAAAGAGCTCTGGTGAAAATGACAAAACCTGCGTATCACCCAAATCAAAGTAAGCAAAATGGCCTGCGGCAAATTTCTTATAATACGCTTCAAACAGATCCCACGGCTTGGCCGAAAAAGAAACGCGCAAGGGATGCGTATAATTCACTTGATAATAAGAGCCTCGGGCAATCTCGTCTTTTATCTGTAATACTGTTTTTTCATAAGTGTTTTTTGAAAGCGCTTGATATTCCCCCATGCTGCTACGATCTGGCTGAAGCCAAAGCGATTCTCCCGGCGCACTCTCCTTGTACACCTCTCTTCCATCCGCATGAACTTCCACCCACTTACTATAACGAATCCAAAGCATGGGGTGATGTGGATAAAGCAAAGGCTTTTGCGCAAGACAAAACGGCAAGCCAGCCAATTGGTTTTCATAGGCAAAATAACCGGCAAAAAATGCATCCGGGTAGTTCTGCATGGCCGACTCCAAACTGGCAAGATCGTAGTAAAAATCTGCTGCCTCCACACCAATGTAAGATAGCTCCTCTCTGGGAATCACACAGGTAAAAGGCTTTTGGTGTTTACGATACAAATCAAAAACTTTCATAACAAGTCCGCATGATTTCTACACCATATTCACTAGCAAAAGATTCTGGGTGGTACTGCAAACCCCAAAACTTCTCGCCGCTAAGAACCATGGGCAATTGATCCTCACTGGCCACCGCCCACAAACTTAAATCTTTTGCCGGCTCTACATAAAGGGAGTGGTAACGCATCACTTGAAACTCATTCGGCAGAGGCAAAAGACGACGAAGAAAGCTGATGGTCGAAACCTTCCCATGTACTGGGATCGAACTGATTTTCGTTAACCCGCCCAAACACTCATTTACTGCCTGTAGCCCCAAACAAACTCCAAGCATGGGCTTATTGCCATAGTAACCCTCTATGGTTTTCAATGTTTGGGGGTAGTGACTAGGCTCTCCAGGTCCCGGTCCCAAGACAATCAAATCGGGCGAAAATTTGTGAAGGTCCGTAAAACAAAAACCGGGGGAAAATACTTTTACCAATGATCCTGGCCAAGCATTGGCACATAGGGCTGACAAATTGTATGTAAAAGAATCAAAATGATCCAAAAGAGCGATTTTCACTTGGCACATTCCCACTTAATTGAATAAGCATATTGCATGCTTGTTTTACTTGCTACGTTAGTTCCTATATGGAGTCAAACCTTGCAGCTTGACTTTGACGCCCGTTTAAAACCCGCCATTTTGCAGGGAAAAAAAACGGCGACCATACGCTATGGTTGGCGGAATGGCAAAAAAGACCCCCGCGATTACACCAAAAATGACGGCAGCGGCAATGCTCGATTCCCCGACGGCAGCGTCATCCCCCTAAAGATCGAGTATGTGGACTTTGTCTACTACGTGTGGGAGGAAGACCATATCCACCCAGAAATTTTAAGAAGAGAAAACTACCCTCCCAACGAGGAGGGCTTTTACCAGCTATTGCAGAGCCTCAAATCCTACTATCCCGATATGCATGTGGGCTCAGAGGTTACCATCGTCTATTTTCACTTACGACCGGATAACTAGCGCACAAATCGTCACTTTCCACGAAGTTCTTGTAAGATTTTCAAAAAGCCCCCGTCATCTGCGCATTCTTGGCACTTTCAATATGGAACCGTAATTGCATTATATTTCAATATGAGCTGGCGTTTGTTGTTAATCTTATCCATAACTACGGTCTTGAGCTTTCAAATCGGTCGACTTGCTGGGAAAAACACCCACCAACGCTTGGAAAGTTCCATGAACGAAATCTTGAATCAACTTCATCTGATTCAAGAAATCCATCATATGAACCACCCAAAGGTAGAGCCCACCTTGAGTTCTAACCAGGATATCGACCCGAATCTTTAAGCCCTTCTTGTCTAAGTCTAGAGTTTAGGCTAATCTCTTGGCATTTCTAAGGGGCCAGAATGACGCAAATCGAAGATCGCTACAATCCCGGAGCCATTGAAGCCAAGATCTATCAATTGTGGTTAGATAAAAAAGCTTTTGCAGCAGAAGACCAATCCACCAAACCACCCTACTCAATCACTTTACCGCCGCCCAATGTGACTGGGGCCCTACATATTGGCCACGCTCTGGACTATACGCTGCAAGATGTGATGATTCGTTTTAAGCGCATGTCTGGCTACAATGCCATGTGGATGCCGGGTATGGATCATGCCGGCATTGCCACGCAGTCCGTGGTGGAAAAAGATCTGGCGAAAAACGAACAAGTTCGAAGACAAGATATGGGTCGTGAAAAATTTGTCCAGCGCATATGGCAATGGAAAGAGGAGCATGGTGGAAAGATCTTGGAACAATCCAAGGCCATGGGTTTTTCCATGGACTGGGACCGCCTGCGTTTTACACTTGATGATAAATCCAACCGTGCAGTAGAAAAGGTCTTTGTCGACTTATACAAGAAAGGCTGGATCTATAAGGGCCAGCGCCTAGTGAACTGGTCACCGAAATTGGAATCGGCCATATCAGACTTGGAAGTCGATAACCAAGAAAGAAACGGCAGTCTCTACCACATTCAATACCCCCTTGAGGACAGCAGTGAGCGCATAGAAATTGCCACTACACGCCCAGAAACACTATTGGGCGATACTGCCATTGCGGTTCACCCGAATGATGCCCGCTATACAAAGCTTATCGGCAAATTGGTAAAGCTACCCTTAAGCGAGCGAAGCATACCCATCATTGCCGATGAATATGTAGATAAGGATTTTGGCTCTGGAGCATTAAAGATTACTCCCGCCCACGACTTCAACGACTATGAGGTGGGAAAGCGGCACAATTTGGAGATGATCAATATCCTAACCAAGGATGCCCACCTAAATGATGAGGTGCCGGAAAAGTATCGCGGCCTACACGTGCAAGAGGCGCGCAAAAAAATTCTTGAAGACTTAAAGCAAGAAGGATTTCTGGTAAAAGAAGAGCCGCACAAAATGACCACCCCCATCTGTTCACGTACTGGCTGTGTGGTGGAGCCATATTTGTCGGAACAATGGTTTTTAAAAATGCAAGAGCTAGCAAAGCCGGCTCGTCATGTTGTAGAAACCAAAACCATCGAATTTGAACCCGAGCTTTGGATAAAAACCTATTTGCATTGGCTCAATAATATCAATGATTGGTGCATTTCTCGACAACTTTGGTGGGGTCATCGCATTCCTGTTTGGTATTGTAAATCTTGTGAACATATGCAAGTAAGTGAAGAGGCTCCTAGTAAATGCGAGTCTTGTGGAAGCCAGGAGCTAAAACAAGACGAGGATGTCTTGGATACTTGGTTCAGCTCTGCTCTTTGGCCCTTCTCCACTCTTGGCTGGCCAGAAAAAAGTGAAGCTTTAAAAACATTCTATCCCAATTCTCTTTTAGTAACAGGCCACGATATTTTGTTTTTTTGGGTTGCGCGCATGATCATGATGGGTTTGGAGTTCCAAAAAGATGTACCTTTTAAAAAAGTATACTTTCACGGTTTGGTACGCGATTCACAGGGTCGCAAAATGTCCAAATCTCTAGGCAATGGCATTGATCCTCTGGAGGTGGTGGCCGATCAGGGAGCGGATGCACTACGCTTCTGCCTACTATCGCAAGTACAAAGCGGCAAAGACATTCGTTTTTCTGAACAACGCTTGGAAACGGCACGCAACTTTAATAATAAGATCTGGAATGCTTGCCGTTTTGCTCTAGGAGCCATGCAAGAGATGGAGCTAATACAAGATCCTGCGGAGCTGAAGGGCAAGCTGAGCTTGGCGGATCAGTGGATACTTTTTAAATTGAAGAACACCATAGACCGAACCAATGAACACCTAGAGCAATGCCGCTTTTCTGATGCGGCTTCTTGTTTGTATGCATTTACCTGGCATGAGCTATGTGATTGGTACATCGAATTCATTAAGCCCAAAGTTTATGGCGAGGATTCAGAGGCCAAAAAAATCAGTCAAAATATTTTGGCTTATACCTTTGGCCGCTGCCTGCAGCTTCTGCATCCCTTGATCCCTTTCATCACCGAAGAACTTTATAGCAAAATCCCTGGTAATGATGAGCTTTTGGCTACTAGTTCGTATCCTACCGTTAGCAATCAAAAAAGCTGGTTAGCCCTAGCTGAGGAGGCGAAGGCAAAAAAATTAGATACCATCAAAGATGTGATCGTTGCCATTCGCAATATACGCGGCGAAAACCGCATCAAACCATCTGCAAAATTGACTGCCTATTTGCTGCCTTCCAACGACAAATTACAAAAAACCCTTAGCGCCAATAAAGATCTTATTTTACGAATGTCCGGCCTGGCTGAGTGTCAGGTCATGGAGGATACGGAAAAGCAAAAATCTGCCGTCAATATTGTCAGCGTCGATCAAGAACAAATAGAAGTAGTGGTGCCACTGGAGGGCTTTGTTGACTTTGAAAAAGAACTAGAGCGCGTAGAAAAAAGCATAGAAAAAGTGAATAAAAACATACAAATTTTGGAGAAAAAGCTTTCGAACGAAAACTTTGTCAATAACGCACCCGAAGAAGTGGTGTCTGCAGACAGACAGCAATTGCAGCAATTAAAAGATGAGTTTCAGGTTTTAAATGAACAGAAACTGCGTCTTTCATAAAAGCACTTTGACCCCTTGAGGGGCATCTGCTCTAATGACTTTGTGACGAAAGCACCTTTTAACACCAGCGGTATCATCAAAAGACATCCTGACGGCTTTGGTTTTCTCCTGCCCGACGACACAAAAATTGAAGATGTTTATATACCAAAACACTCCATGACTGGGGTCATGACCAACGACAAAGTGCAAGTGCGTGTCATGGTAAACCCTAAAGATGGCCGTCTCTATGGCGATGTGATGCGCATCGAAAAACGTGCTAGCGACAAGGTCTTCGGAGTTCTACATATCAAGCCTAATGGCAAAGGGACCCTAGAGGACAAAGAAAATCTTTGGGGTCAAAACCTAGAAATTCAGCCACAAGACCTGCAGGGGGCAAAAAACAACCAACTTGTACAAGTCGAAATACTAAGTTTTCCTGGGCACCCAAAAGGTTTCACGGGCAAAGTCAGTAGTATTATCGGCGAAGCAGGCGATCCACAAACGGATACTCGCAGAGCCATTATTATGCATTCCATTCCGGAGGGCTTTAGTGACAAAGCCTTAAAAGAAGCCCAAGGCTACCCAAAAGAAGTTACCAAAGAAGACATTGCCAAACGCAAGGATTTGCGTGACCGAAAATTTATCACCATAGACGGCGTAACAGCAAAAGATTTTGACGATGCTATCTACGTGGAAAGTGATACCCAAGGATTTCATTTGTGGGTTGCCATTGCCGATGTAAGTCACTACGTAAAAGAAAACTCGGCTCTAGATGAAGACGCTTACAACAAAGGAAACTCTTCCTACTTTCCGCACTATGTGGAACCCATGTTGCCAGAAGTTTTGAGCAATGAACTTTGCTCATTAAAACCAAATGTGGATCGCCTAACCATGGTCTGCGAGATGCGCATTGCCTACGATGGCGAATTGGAATCATACAAATTCTATGAAGGAGTCATTCATTCCCATGCGCGGGTTACTTACGGGGAAGCGCAAGAGCTTGTTGACGGGGAAAACTTAGAAAAGTTTGCACATGTAAAAGACATGATTCTACAAGCTTCTGATCTGGCAAAAATTCTTATGGGAAAGCGCTACAAAGAAGGTTCGCTAAACTTAGAAATCCCCGAAACCGAGGTGATCATCGATGAAAGTGGCAAGCCGGTGGATATCATTCGCTCGGAACGTGTTTTTGCCCACCAAATCATTGAAGAACTGATGTTGATCACCAATGTTGCTACCGCTCGATTTATCGAAAAACACGATTATCCCGGTTTATTTCGTACCCATGAACGTCCTGACAAAGAAAAAATTGAAATCTTGCAAAGCTTTTTAAAAAGCTTTGGCTCCGACATTAAAATTGGCGAAAAATCCCTGCAAAAAAAATTAACTCGCGTCTTACAAAAATACCATGGGCACATGGAAGGTGATATACTATCTCGCCTAGTCCTACGCTCGATGAAACAAGCCTCCTACACCGTGGAGAATATTGGGCATTTTGGCTTAAACTTTGACCATTATGCACATTTTACCTCGCCAATTCGACGCTACCCTGATTTGGTAATTCATCGACAGATTAAATCCTTAATTCCGACCCATCATTCCTACCGCAAAATAGAAGAGGATCGCCTACAGTCCATGGCCACCCATCTATCGGCAACAGAACAACGCTCTGTAAAAGCAGAACGCTTTTTGATTGGTATTAAAAGGGCTCGCTTTATACAGAGCTTTTTAGGGGATGAGTTTGAGGGGATTATTACTTCTGTTACAAAGTTTGGAGTTTTTGTTAGCCTTCGACAATACGATGTGGACGGCTTAATACGAGTAGAGGATTTAGGTGGCGATTACTTTGAGTATGACGAAGAAAGATTGGAACTCATTGGCAAACGTTCGAATTTTCGCTTCCACCTCGGCCAAACCTTACGTATCCTAGTGGCAAACGTGAATGTCGAACTAGGACAGATCGACTTTGTACTAGCAAAAGATTTTGAATTAAAGGGAAGTAATCATGATTCTGCAAAAAATCGGACAAGCAGGAAGCACTCTAAAAAGCGTAAAAAGACTAAGAAAAATCGTCGGAGTTCTGGCAAGTCACGGGTTTCAAAATCTCGCCGAAAAAATTCATCTCGATAGTTTCTCTAAAACTTCTACCAAAGAAGAGGTGCGCCATCTTTCAAATGCGGAACGGCTACGACTAGCCTTTGAAGAGCTCGGCCCTACGTTTGTCAAATTTGGACAAGTATTGGCATCTCGCCCAGATCTTGTTCCAAAAGACTTTGTGGAAGAGTTTAAAAAACTGCAAGATGATGTGAGCGCTCTTCCCTTTGAGAAGATTGAGCCTGTTCTCAATGAAGAATTTGGTGACTACAAACAAAGCTTTCAAACCTTTGATACCCAGCCATTAGCTGCTGCCTCTATTGCACAAGTACATCGTGCGGTATTGCATGACGGCTCTCGAGTCGTGGTAAAAGTGCAACGGCCCGGCATACTTAAGGTAATCCAAGAAGATCTTGGCATTCTATATAACTTAGCTAACTTAACTGAAGACTATGCTCCAGAGTTTCGTGTTTATAACCCCGTGGCAATTGTGGACGAATTCTTTAAAACACTAGAATTGGAAACCAATTTTGTAATAGAGGCCAACAATATTCTTCGCTTTCGTAATAATTTTGCTGATGATTCTGATATTTATATTCCAAAAGTTTACCTTGATTATACTTCTTCCAACATACTGGTGATGGAAGAAATTGTTGGCAAAAGACTTAGTCAAAAAGATGCTTTAAAAGACATGCATGTCGATCCCATTTTGATTGTGGAAAAAGGTCTAAAGGCTTTTTTACGAATGGTTTTTCGCGATGGTTTTTTTCATGGCGACTTGCATGCGGGAAATATTATTGTAACCCCAGAGGAAAAAATTGCACTCATCGACTTTGGAGTGGTCGGGCGACTTAGTGTAAAAACCAGGGAGTCGATCTCAGTAATGTTATTAGCATTGGCTCATGAGGACTACGAGCAGCTCGCCTACGAGTTCATTGATTTAGCTCCCTATCAGGGAGCTGTATTGGCGGACAAATTCGCCCACGACCTTCGCAGCCTCTTTGCTCCTTACCATGGCCTTAGCTTTAAGAATGTAGACTCTGGGCGTCTACTTTTAGAATCTACAACCATAGCCTCACAGCACGGCCTGAAAATTCCAAAAGAACTATTGTTGTTTTTTAAATCGGTGGTGACCATAGAAGGAATGGCTCGAGATATCATCCATGACTTTGATATTTTAAAGTATATCGACCAGTTTTCCAGTGAAATCATCAAAGCAAAATATGATCCTTCTATGTGGCTGAAAAATTTGAGTGTGCTCAGCCGCGATTCCATTGAACTTATAGCTAGCCTGCCAAGGCAATTGAAGCAGCTACTTAGAAAGCTAAATTCTCCGAACTACTCCACCCGTGTGCATGTAGAAGGTATTGAGGATATCAATAAAAGCCTGCGCTATTCTGCGAAAATGGTCTTTAAGGGTTTTATTATGGCAGCACTAATCATTGCAGCCGCCATGCTATTTGATAGTGAGATAAAAAGTTCCTGGCGAGAAATTCCCATAGCAAGCATTGTCCCTCTGGTACTAGCGGCTATTTTTTACTTCTTGTAGACATACCAAATACTAATGACAGATCATGGCTTCATTTGCCGGTGCATTCAGCTCGGGCAAAGACTGCATTCTTTGCGCACTCACCACAAGAGAATAGATGAAAAACACAGTCAGCAGGGCATAATTCCACTTAGAAGTCTGCAATCTTTGCAACAACGGCAAGCGATTTTGCAAATAAACCAGCGATTGTAGGGCTGGGCACGTGGAGAGCCAGAAAACAAAAATAATTCCAAGTCCCAAAATAAAAGACTGCACAGCCATGGCAGCAAATAAAAAGGTGTATAGCAGACCACAGGGAAGCATGGCACTAGAGGCACCAATCAAAAAAGCTCTAGGCTTTTCTGATAGCCTTTGGGCTCGGGTAATAAACCACTGACTGGGCTTATAAAGACGCACAAGCCAGCCCTTGATTCGCTTAGATTGCCAAAGAGCGAAGGCAAGTAAGACAATCAGCAATAAACCTAGTAAATATGGCTGCAAAGAATAAAGCAAATGCTCGCCAATTAAAGCCAGCAATCCTCCCAATATCATGTAGGAAAACAAACGCCCCACTTGGTAAAGCCACGAAAGGTAGGGCTTTTGATTGGTTGCCGCCATACAAAAAACGCCACACATACCAATGCAATGGATGGAAGACAGTAGACCCACGACAAAGACTACCGGCAATATCAATGCCGGCGGGTAACTAGCAATCTGTGAGCGTATTTCACTCAATAGGTCCAACAAGGGAAACCTCTTTTTCTATTAAATTTTCCCCATTCTTATTACCATAAAATACCATTGGCACCATGACATTGCCCTTGCCCTTGGTAAGTTCGGGCTGAAATCTTAGGAAAAAAGAAATTCGGCGATGCTCTCCGGCTTTTAAACTGATGGGGTTTTGCGGAGCAATCATTTCTACTCCAGAAAAATCTTCGCGAATTTCATAGCGAATTTCTTGCTCATTGGAGGTTCGGTTCTTTAAAACCAATTTATAGTGATTGGTTAAATCTCCGGTTCCCTCGATTACCTGATAAGGTTTATCATTGCCGCGCAGAATAGTAACATCCATACTATCTTTTGTTGCTACCGCATACACCAAGCCAGAAAAACCCAATGTTAAAATCAGCGAGTATAGAGCTAAACGTGGAGTTAAAATCTTCTTCTTTTTACCCTGAATCCCTTGTACTGAATCGTAACGAATTAAGCCCTTAGGTTTGTTTACCTTTGTCATAATTTCATCGCACGCGTCTATACAAGCGGTGCAGGCAATACACTCCATTTGCACACCACGGCGAATGTCAATGCCTGTCGGGCAAACGCTCACGCAGCGGCCACAGTCCACACAATCACCTTGTTTTTCTGCTGGCACATCCTTGGCCTTTCTAGGCTCCCCGCGATTTTCATCATAGATTACAGCCAAAGAAGTATCATCCATCAAAAGAGATTGTATTCGGCCGTAGGGACACATAATGATACAGAACTGCTCACGAAACCAAGTAAAATCAAAGAGTATGAGCGCTGTGATAACAAACATAAACAGAAAGGTAAGCCAATTTTCTGTGGGCGATGATTGCATCATGATCCATAAACGGTCACTCCCCACAAAGTAAGCTAAAAAACTATGACTAATTATAAGTCCCGCCAAAATGAACAAGGACCACTTGATTGCATACTTGGTGATTTTTTCTCTATCCCAGTTCTGCTTTGCCAATTTGATTTGCTTCAAATTGGAGCCAATCACCAAACGCTCTATGCGGCGAAAGACCCCATCTATGAAAACCGTTTGGGGACATGCCCAGCCGCACCAAACCCTACCCCAAATGGCGGTAACAAAACCAAGGCCTAATGTACTTAACAGCAAAATAAAAAAGAGTATGGGGGTATCATGCGCCCAAAAGGTAAAACCAAAAAATGCAAATTGCCTACGTGGGATATCCAATAAAATGGACTGCACGCCACCAATTTTGATCCAAGGAGCCAAAAGAAAAATGGCAATCAATACGGCTTGCACCACGTTTCTCCACTTACGAAAAAAACCTTTCACATAAGCAGGGAAAATATAAACGCGCCAGCCGTGTTCATCCGTGGTCGCTAGTCTTTCTTCTGGCATGTCCTTAGCTTTTACTACTTTCATAATTCGATCTTTTCTCCTTGTGGAGCTTTAGGATTGGGAGGATTCGTTCCAATCATATTGTAAACATAGGCTGTTGTTGCTTGTAGCTCTTCAGGCTTTAAGATTTCTTGCCATGGCGGCATCCCTTTTTCCAAAACTCCTTTTTTTAAAATTTTGGCAATTTCTGGCATACTACCATCGCCATGAATCCAATAATTGTCCGCCAAATTAGGACCTATCAATCCCTGTCCCTGAGCTGCATGGCAGGAAGCACAGTTTTTATCGTAAATAGATTTGCCCACAGCCAAAGCCTCTGGGTCCTTGGCCAAAGCTTGCCAATCAATATTGGCTTCTGCTTTTCGGTCTGCTTCACGCATCTTTGCTTCTACCACCTGCATGTCCTCTCTAAGCTCTTCCGACAAACTGGGACCACTGCCCAATTCATAATAAGCATAGTAGAATACCGAGAAAATGATGGTGCCATAAAAAGTTAACAACCACCATTTGGGTAAAGGGTTGTCTAGCTCTTGGATATTATCATAATCATGATCTAGTAAAATTTCCTTTTCGTCGTCTTTAATATCACTCATTGCTATCTCCTTTTAGCGGCAGCTTTGATAGTCGCTCATAATATTTCTTTCGATTTTTTGAATAAACCACGGCCACCATAACCACAAAGAATACAAAAAAGATCACCAGCGCAATGGCGGTCAAGTGGGTGTCTGTAAAATACTTTAAACCTTCCTGCTTCATTCACTAGCCTCCACAAGCTCACTATCATCCACCTTTGTACCAAGAGCTTGTAAGTAAGCAATTAAAGCTACTATTTCCTTGTCTCGAAGGGACTTAGCGGTAACCGGAGATTGCGGATCTAGATTTTTTAACTCTGTCGCAAGACTGGCAGCAATTCTTTCTGCTTGCTCACTAGCAAGCTTATCCGCATTGGCTACTTCTTCATCCGTGTACGGCACACCCAAGTTCTGAAGAACTGTTAATTTTTTTCGAGTCGACATGAAATCAATTTTTTTCTCGAATAACCACGGGTACGCCGGCATCAAAGAGTTTTGCGTCACAGCCCTTGGATCTAACATATGACGATAGTGCCAAAGATCTGGATACTTACCACCTACTCTTGCCAAATCAGGTCCTGTACGCTTGGAGCCCCACTGAAATGGCCGATCGTACATAGAATCCGCAATGCTAGAGGCTTTTCCGTAGCGCAATACCTCTTCGGGTAGCTTTCGTATCATTTGCGAATGACAGACATAACAACCCTCTTTCACATAAATATCACGTCCGGTTTGCTCTAAAGGAGTAAACGGGTCGACGTAGACATTTTGCGGTACATACTTATCAATATTTAAGGTCGGCAAAATCTCTATAATAGAACCAACTATGATTGCCAAAAACGCCAATAAAGAAAAAGCAAAGCCCTTACCCTCCAAACGTCGATGCCATTTGGCATCTGGTTTTTCTGGGTTCGCCTCCATTGGCATGGCCTTATAGACCTCTTCTTTGCTATCCTTAGGCGCCGCTTTCAAGGTTTTGTATATGTTGTATACCATTAAACAAAAACCAATAAAGTAAAGCACTCCACCGATAGCGCGGACATAATAAAGGGGAACGATTCGCATCACTGTTTCCACAAAGTCAGGATAAACCAAACGCCCTGTAGCATCGATGGCTCGCCACATCATCCCCTGAGTAATCCCTGCGGTAACCATGGAAATGTAATAAAGTAGAATTCCAAGTAGCCCAAACCAGAAGTGATAGGTCATAAGTTTCTTGGAATACATCTCTTGCTTCCATAGCTTTGGTATTAAAAAGTAAATCATACCAAAGGAGAGCATGCCGTTCCAACCCAGCGCCCCGCTGTGAACGTGTCCAATGATCCAATCCGTATAGTGCCCTAGTGCGCTTACACTTTTGATCGATAGAAGCGGCCCCTCAAAGGTCGACATTCCATAAAATGTTACTGCCGCAACCATGAACTTAATAATTGGCTCGGTTCTAAGTAAATGCCAAGCTCCTCGTAACGTGAGCAAACCGTTGATCATCCCGCCCCATGACGGTGCCCAGAGCATGAGAGAGAAAATCATTCCAAGAGTCTGCGCCCAGTCAGGCAAAGCGGTATATAGCAAATGATGCGGGCCTGCCCATATGTAGATAAAAACTAGCGACCAAAAGTGCACGATGGACAGTCGATAGGAATATACCGGACGGTTCGCCGCCTTGGGAATAAAATAGTACATCAAACCAAGAAATGGTGTGGTTAAAAAGAATGCCACCGCATTATGACCATACCACCATTGTACCAATGCATCTTGGATACCAGCATATACAGGATATGACTGCAAGAGGCTCACTGGATACTCAATGGAATTTATCACATGCAATACGGCAACAGTAATTACTGTCGCTATATAAAACCAAATCGCCACATATAGATGTCGTTCTCTACGTCGCGCAATGGTACCAAAAAGATTCAAAGAAAATATCACCCAAATAACTGTGATCGCAATATCGATCGGCCATTCTAGCTCAGCATATTCTTTGGATTGAGAGAAACCCAAGGGCAATGTAATGGCAGCGGCAAGAATAATGAGCTGCCAACCCCAAAAATGTATTTTACTCAGCATATCGTTATACATTCGGGTTTTTAGTAGCCGCTGGGTAGAATAATATATACCAGCGAAAATCGCATTGCCCGCAAAAGCAAATATTGCCGCATTAGTATGTAATGGGCGCATCCTACCAAATGTTAGCCATTCCGTATTGAAATTCAGCTGCCAAAATGCCAACTGCAATGCGATTAAAATACCTAGTAAAAAAGCCACTCCTGCCCAAATTACAGTAGCCAGTAAAAACTTTTTTACGATGGCATCATCATAAGAGAAAGTTTCAAACTTCTCGCTCATGCTGTTCTCCTTCATTCTGTTTGTTATTTACTTTTTCTGCTTCATCATAGACCGCGCGCCAAGCTGGACTGACCAAATCACCGAATTGCTTATGCTTGCTTGCCCAAAAAAATGCCAACAAAAAACTAAATGATAATAATAATGAAATGCCTAGCATTACGTAGAGAATTTCCATAAACCTCCACGAAATGAAAACAAAACAATTAACAAAATACTCAATGTGCTTATCGGCATAAGAATGGCCGCGAAAACAGGCTTGATGAAACCTAAAAACGCCAAACTTGCCGCCAAACTATTATACAAAATGCTAAACAGAAAAATTCTTTTATGAATCCTATGATTGCTCTTAGCTGCTAACCACAATTTTGTAAGATGTGGTAATTGGTCACTAGCAACAAAAATATCCGCAACACTAAGCGCCTTTTCAATCGAGCCACCAACTACAATACCGATATTGGCAGCTGCCAAGGCCGTAGTATCATTAATACCATCCCCTACCATCATGGCTGCCGGCACTTGATTGATACGCTCTTCTTTTTGTTCGGGGCTCATAGCTCCTTGCCAAAATGGAATACCTAGGGCATTGGCCACAGTTTTCACAATGGAATTTCGATCACCAGAAACTATATGTAGTCTATGATTTGTTGCCAATGATTGAACCAAAAGATCTATGCCGGGCTGCAAACTATCCTGCAACTGAATATGACCAATTTTATTTTGATCCTTAAAAAAATCGATATACAAATCTTTACTTTCAATTTGTCGACTTAAAGCTTCATAGACGTGCCCACCAATTTTGGCCCTAACACCCCTTGCCGGAATCACTTCGAAGTCTTCCACTTTTTCTACAATATGATGGTCGTTGCAATGATTCACTATGGCCCTAGCTACAGGGTGCTGACTTTGTTTCTCTAGGGATAAAATGGCAGTAAGCTCCGATTTAGGTAGCTGGAAGTCTAAGACATGAAAATTACCTGTTGTGAGAGTGCCTGTCTTATCGAAAAATATATCGGTAATAGAAGAAATTTTAGACAAAACATCAGCAGACTTTAGGTATATCCCCATTTTATTTAATTGCAGAAGAATTTGATATTGAATCAGCGGTGAACCAAATGCGATTGCACATGGACAGGCCACGATTAATAAAGCTAACGACCTTTCAAAGGCTAAAAACCATTGGCCGCTAAAAACAATGAAGGTGGTCATCGCCAGCAAGAATGTTACGGACGTAAAATAGGTAGCCCATTTTTCTTCAAGCGAGCCAATGTTTTTCTTAAATAACAAGGCTTCATTGGCTTTTTGAATGATACGGCCCAGCCTTGAATGGTGAAACGGCTGCTCTACTACCATTTGCAAATCACCACTTTCAATTTTGCTTCCAGCAAAAACCTTTGCGCCTTGGTTCACAAACCTTTTTGACGCCTCCCCGGTAAGTATTGCCTCACTAATCCAAGCATGGCCCGATTCTACATATCCGTCTGCAGGAAAAGTCTCTCCAGGCTTTAGACTTAGCACTTGGCCAATTTTTAAGTGTTTTGTTAGATGGAACAAGCCTTGAGAATCCTTTACGGCAACTGGTACTAGCCCATCCTGCTGATTGAGCTTCTGCTGATAGGTTTCTTGAACTCGATTTATAAAGTAGCGTGAAAGCAAAATTAAAAAAACAAGCAAAGCGATACTATCAAAATAAATATGGTCCTCTCCTAGAGCCAAAGAAAAAAGGCTTAAGACAAGCCCAGAGACAAAGGCCAAACTTATCGGTAAATCCATACTAAATCGTAGTTTTCGGACGGTAAAAAAAGCATTCTTTAGAATGGGAGCCGCGGAATAAAAAGTGATCGGAAGAATCAGAAGAAAAGAAACTAGACGAAAAACTTGTGCAAATTTAGCTTCTGCTCCAAAGTAGTCCGCAAAAGAAAGTAGCATGATATTTCCAGCGCAAACCGCTGCAACCGACAAGCGTTTAAGATCTTGCATTTTCTTTGATTCCATAAGATTTTGCTTGTCATCTAAATGGTGCAAAGGGCGAAGCGGATAACCAAAACTAGCTATTTCATTTAAAACTTTGTTGAGATCTGCCATCGGCTCATAACGCATTCTCAATGTTTTATGAACGGCGTTCACTCGTATAGTATCAACACCATCTAAGTGTCTGGCCAATTGCTCTAAAAGCCATACACAAGCAGCACATTGAATGCCATCAACAAAAAACTCCATTTCATTTTCACTGATTTCATAGTGTTTTCGAATATCATTTTGATTTAAATAGGCAAACTCGTTCTGTGAGTTCTCGGAAGGCTGGGTCGTTGCCAATAAGCCATCTCGAATATGGTAATAATTTTCAAGTCCACAAGCTAGGATGCTCGTTCTTGCAATGTAGCATCCGGTACAACAATAGGCCTCACTGTCCTTGATAAAACCTGATTTCGTTGTTGCATTACCACAGTGAACACAGAGCGCACCATCAGTGCTGTCTGAAAGACTCGAACCTACCACTTCCATAATAATCACATACTATTACCAATTATTCTCCATAGAGATGACCCAGATCATATTATTTAAAATTAATATTATTAAGCCCAGGCTGATACAAGTCATAGTAATAGGTCTGTATTTGGTACATCATGAAGGCGATGTTATATGATACAAAATTAGCCAAAACACTGCTCGACCATTGTGAGATCTTTACCATAGAAAAAGACTACACGTACTCCTATGAGCAGCAAAGACTCAATTCGGCTGTGCTTTTGGTTCAAGGAAAAATTAACCTTTATAAGCACAAGAAGCACATAGATACTTTTACGGGCATGAAGTTTGTTGGCTTAGAGGAATTTTTGTGCAAAACGCAGTTTCCCTACCGAATTGAAATCACGGCGGGATCTCGAGTAATTTTGTTGAATCATTCCGTAAAAGAAGATTTGGGCCTAGTCGCCAATTCCGGATAAATCTAATAGCTCATCCACATTTTCGATAAACATGCGCTTGCCTTCTTGAGATATCATACCATCTTTCTTTAATTGTGATAAAGTACGAATCATGGTTTCTGGAGCTGTACCTACCATGGAGGCCATTTCTTCTCTTGTAAGCTTGATATCAAGATAGCGCCTTCCGGTAGGGTCCTCTTTGCCAAAAGAACGATTCAAGTACAATAAAAAGCCGGCTACGCGCTCCTTCACACTCTCCTTCGTAAAGGCTGTTAAGCGCCGCTCAGAATCTCCCAAACTATCACTTAACTTTTCTAAGAGCTCCAAGGACACAGATGGCTTACTACTTATCACCTCAGAGAAATACTTTTTATCAATAAAACAAACCTCTACTTTTTCTAAAGCAGTCGCCGTGGCACGATAGTTTGAGTGCGCCAGCATACTGCGGTGACCAAGCACATCGCCACCCTTGGCAATTCTTAGTATGGTTTCTTTTCCGTTAGGGTCGGTCTGTACCAATTTGATTTTGCCAGAAGATACGCAAAAAACTCCATTCACAGGAGTATCTTGCACAAAAAGGTGCTGCCCCTTCTCGTAGAAATTGCAAACCTTCTTTGCATCAATTTGCTTCAGGTCTGCATCTACCAAATGGCAAAAAACGCTTTTATTTCGGCTGCCGCAGGTAGCACACTGATTCTCATTCATAATGTTAAGACATTAGTAAAAATGCTGTTGCTTGTCATTTATCTTCCTTAAAGACGCCTGGCATTATGCCAGCGGACTCCACTTTTGCGCCATTCACAATAATCATTCCAGCTATCAAGGGTAAATTCCTCACCTTGCGCATAGCTCAGTTTTAGTAAATGCTGCTGAAACACATGCTGTAAATATTCTTGCATATGCAAAGCTGAGCGAAAGCCGTGCTGCTTATCTAGGGAGTAGGCAATATCCAGTACATTATGTAGCCGATATTCCGTAGGAAAGCCCTTCCAATCTAAGCCGCTAAGCGTGGCTCCCGCAATGCAAGGGCTACCCAATTCTACTTCAAGACTTTCCTGTGCCCGCAGCGTATATTGCCATCCCCCTTGGCTTTCTTTTGCGTACAAGTTTGCTGCATTCAATGTGAGTGGGAATGCATGCACATGCATCACTCGATCAGGTAGATTTGGATTGGGATAATCATTGCCATTAAGGTAGTAAACCCTTCCCCAGTTTTTGGGCAAACGTAAATGAAGAGTATCCTTTGTTTGATTTTCTATGAATAAGTTCGCAAGTGGGATGTCGTAGGCTTGATGTTTTCCGTTTATGCGCTGAAGTGATCTCAGGTTCACCTTCACCTCCACTTTGACTGGAGATAAGTCTTTGCCGATGTACAAGTGGCTTTCCTGTTTGGACACAAAATTTCGGCATGCAGCCACATTGCTTTGAGGTAGCTGCTCTCTTGTTAACAGCTTTTTGTCTACATCCATACATTGGATTTTATCAAAGTTTATTAGCCTTTCTAAAATCAGCGAGTCGGCAAAATTCACCTCTTCAAAATGCTGCAAATTGCTTTTTCCAAAATACGAAAAGCTCACTTTAAAATCTGTTTTTGTAACTTGATTCCTAATCATAACAACCGTGCTGGAGCATTGGTACTCAGCAAAGGGCTCTAAATAGATTTGTGGCGGTAAGATTTCAAATACACGAGTTTTGGCTGATCGGGCATTGTGTTGATGATAATAGGAGTGATCCGCATCCCCCCTACATATGGTTTTGAATATTAGTTGAATTCTTTCCTTTAATTCATAGGCTTCTAAACTTTGATTTGAAAAACTTTTATTTCCGCCCTTTGTATCTTCCACAAAAATAAAATCATGCAAATCAGCACGATTCCAATTTGTATAGGAAATCGTAAAATTATCATTTAATGGCTTTATACGTAGTTGGTACTGACTGATGGGAACTTGCGAATTTGACTCTGGCTTGTCCGGCGAACAAGAAATCAATCCGAAAATTAGTAATAAAATGGCTATACGGCTAGGTTTCATAAGGCGCTCCTTTTTGAAAGCTCTGCCGAGCAAAAAAGGTGCCATTACGCCTTTTAGAACTTGAAAATATTGCAATCCTATAAGCACGCTCCCTTGCACTTCATGTCATATATTGCTAGGCATTCCACATACCCAAACAAAGGAGCCACTCATCTCTGTTCAAACGGATATCAATAAAACTGTATTCTTTTCCTCCACTTTTTTTATTGCCCTAATTACCTTAATTGGCTCCATTTTTCCAGACTCGCTCAACCAAATATTTTTAGAAGTACAAACCTGGCTCATTCACAATTTTAGCTGGATCTATGTTCTAGCTGTAGGCTCAGTATTGTTGGTTGCAATTTATCTTATGATTAGCCGCTTAGGTGATATTAAACTTGGACCAGATCATTCGGCGCCCGATTACGCCAACTTTTCTTGGTTCGCCATGCTTTTTTCTGCCGGCATGGGCATAGGCCTTTTGTTTTTTGGTGTGGCCGAACCAGTTATGCATTTTGCAGCTCCGCCAGTGGGTGATCCACAAAGCATTGCCAGTGCAAAAGAGGCCATGCAAATCACTTTTTTTCATTGGGGACTTCACGCTTGGGCGATTTACGCCATTCTCGCTGTAATCTTGGCGTATTTTTGTTATCGTAAAAATCTACCACTTCTCCCCCGCTCGGCTTTTTACCCTCTGATCGGTGATAAGGTGCATGGTCCTATTGGCGATATGGTAGATACCTTTGCTGTGATTGGCACTATGTTTGGTGTAGCAACCTCCCTCGGCTTTGGCGTCTCTCAAGTCAATGCCGGTATGTCTTACCTTTTTGATTTGCCACAAAACACTAGTGTACAAATAATTTTGATCGCATCCATTACAGCACTTGCCACGATATCTGTAGTTTTGGGCTTGGATGGAGGAATCAAAAAACTCTCCAATATCAACCTTGTACTCGCCATCAGTTTGATGCTGGCAGTTTTGGTACTTGGCGACTTTGTGGAAATCATGAAGGCCTATGTTCAAAACACGGGGACGTATTTTAGTGATATTGTGAACAAAACATTTAACCTCTATGCCTATGAGAAAAAAGAAGACTGGATTGGTGGTTGGACCTTGCTCTATTGGGGCTGGTGGATTTCGTGGTCACCTTTTGTCGGCATGTTCATCGCTCGTATTTCTCGTGGACGCACCATTCGTGAATTCATGCTCGGCGTTTTATTTGTCCCCACAGGCTTTACCTTTTTGTGGATGACAGTTTTTGGCAACAATGCCCTAAACCTGGCGCTTGATAAAAATGCCAGTGATCTAGTAGCAACGGTAAATGCCAACACGCCAGTTGCACTATTTAAATTTTTAGAATTTTTCCCGATGAGCTCATTTTTATCTCTGATTGCCATTTGCTTGGTGATTACATTTTTTGTTAGCTCATCAGATTCTGGCTCCCTAGTAATTGACACTCTTACCTCTGGCGGAAAACAAGAGCCGCCCGTATGGCAAAGAATTTTTTGGGCGGTTACAGAAGGTATCGTTGCCTCTATTTTATTATTAGCAGGCGGCTTGGAGGCATTGCAAACGATGACCATTGCTTCGGCATTTCCCATGATTCTACTAATTGCGTTTGGCACATTTGCTTTATTAAAGTCTCTGCGCGCGGACCATATGTTACTAACTTCTGTGCAGCATCACACCACCACGGTGCAGTACGCTCAAACTTCAACGGCATGGAAGGAGCGCTTAAATGCGTTGAGCTCCCATCCAACCGAAGAAGAAGCTCGCAGATTTCTTAATCAAGTTGCAAGGCCGGCACTAACTAAGTTGCGCGATGAAATGCTAAAAAAGCAAATCGATGTGCATTTAAAAGATAAGGGCAATGATGCCATATCACTAGTAGTTTCCTACGGTGATCATGAAGACTTTCGCTATGAAATTCACTTAAGAACTTTCGAAACTCCTGAATATGTAGCTTCCAAGCAACCTTTTTACTATCGGGTAGAAGTCTTTCTTCTAAGCGGCGGACAAAGCTATGATGTTTTTGGTTATACCGAGGAGCAAATCATTGCCGATGCCGTGACCCAATATGAAAAGCATTTTCATTACTTGCATCTATCAACTTCTGAATTGTTCGTTGATGATTAACCTTCGTCATCCTCATATTGATCCGAACGCACAGGTTTTTCTGGATTAATAAGTGGATCTTTTACAATCGGCTGTGTCGAGAACCCGCTTAATTCATTAAGTGGGTTTTTATCTCTTTCTGAAACTGCTTCGGATTGTAGGTACAAAGAGAGCAACTTACTGAGCTCTTGCAAAGAATCAATATGGGTTCTCTCATAGCCGTGGGAAGCATCGCATGCAAAGCAGACCAAGGCCGTTCTTATATCATTGCCTGCCTCGATGGCTGAGGCCGCATCACAGCGATAGTAACGAAAAACATCTCGAGAATAATTGAGATGGTTCTCTTTGCATAAATCCAAAACATGTTTGGTTAGATGATAATCAAAAGGACCTGTTGAATCCTTAATGGCAACCGTAATGCCGTTAGGACTCGAGTTTTGACCGGGAGCCACAGTCGAATTGTCTATGCTCAACATCTCAGCCACATCACCATGCAATACCGCTGAAGCTCCAGAGCCCACTTCCTCCATAATGGTAAATAGCAAGTGAGCATTTGTCGGCAAATCCACACCTGAGTCCACCACGGACTTTGCTGTGGACAATAAAGATGCAACGCCGGCTTTGTTATCCAAATGTCTGGAGTTAATAAATCCGTTAGGTGTAATCTCAAAGTTTGGGTCAAATGCGATAAAATCACCCACTTCAAAGCTATGCTTTTTTAAATCTTCCACACTCTCCGTGTTTTCATCCACACGCACCTCTATATGTTCCCAAGAGGTTTCTTGTGTATCAATTTCTTCATTATAAGTATGACCACTAGCCTTTAGCGGCAGAACCGTTCCACGCTTGGGCTCTTTTTCTGTAAAAATTAAAACCCTGCCGCCTTCGGCAAAACGTGAGGACCAATGCCCAATGGGCGCAATGCTGAGTCGTCCATTGCTCTTTAATGACTTTACCATAGCTCCCAATGTATCCAAATGTGCTACAATGGATTTTGCAGGACTAGAAGACTTGCCCTTAAGGGTAGCGCGAATGGCACCACGGCGAGTTAGCTCAAAAGGGATACCTAATTCACTCAGCTTATCACATACATAATGCACCACCTGATCTGTGTAGCCGGATGGCGAGGGGATAGAAATTAGCTCGGCAAGCACCTTTTTTGTATAATCTGGATCAATCTTAATCTGCTTCATATACCGCTTCCTTTTTGGTCATCGGAAAAAGAAAATCAATAAATTTTTCTGCTGTTGGTTGCGGCTCATGGTTGGCCAAACCCGGCCTTTCATTTGCCTCAATCAACCAATACTTTTTTTTGTTTAAATCTGGAATCATAAAGTCCAAACCAACGACGGGAATTTCTAAACTAGAGGCTATCTTTAAGGCGATCTCCTTAAAGTATGTAGGGAGCTCTTCAGTAATATCCAGAATGAGTCCACCTGTATGCACATTCGCAGTATTACGCACCTTCAGCTCTTCTCCCATGGGCAAAACGGAATCCAAAGTTTTTTTGTTCGCCTTCAATACCCTAAGAGTTTCATCATCTATAGGGATTTTGCTTTCCCCGCCAGTTGCAGCAGCACGCCTTCTAGATAATTTATTAATCAGCGTGGAGATTTTAGAGCGTCCATCACCGACTATACTTGGCGGCTCTCGCTTGGCGGCAGCCACTACCTCTTGATTGATAACAATTACACGTATGTCCAAGCCCCTAACCATTTCTTCCAAAATTAAATCATTATAGTATTGGGAATATTCCTTAATGGATTGCTGAATTTCTTTTTTAGTATTCAAGCCAACTTTAACACCAAGGCCTTGCTCCCCACTAGCAGGCTTTAAAACTAACGGGCGATTTTCTTCAATGAATTTTTGTATTTTTTCTTTTGGTTCTTGAGTGCTTATTTGCTTAGGCATTTTTATACCGGCTTTTTTCAGCACCCGGTGAGTTACTCTTTTGTCTGCACATACACTCATCGCAACCGAGGTGGTTTGGTCACTTAAAGATTCGCGGCACTTGATACTGCGAGCACCATGAGTGAGTTGAAAAATTGCTGCGGGCTTATCAATAATATCGATTTTGATCCCACGTCTAGCAGCCTCATTGATGATGATTTGTCCATAAGGATTCAAGTGTTTTTGAAATTTACTTGGAGTAAAAAGCTTTTCATTGATGGTGTTCTTTCGTTTGACACAATAAACAGGCACTCGCACAAAGTTAAGCTTCTCATACATTTTAATAGCTTCTTGATTGTCGTGCATAACAGACAAATCTAAATAGGAATTCCCTCTGGCTTGAAAAAACTCCACCAAGTAGCGCACCAAAGCCGTGCCCACGCCAGGCAATTGGCAATTGGGTGAAACGGCCAGTGACCAAAGACTCGAACCATTTTCTGGATCATTAAAGGCCATTTTGTGATCAATCCCCGTGACAAAACCTACAATATTTCCATCATGTAACGACTCTGCTACCAACGTTAGAACTTTGCGTGAGTTCAATTGTTTCACAGTTTGCTCTGTATTAAGAGGCACCATGCCTCTTGATTGCAAAATGGCATTCACCTTCTGAATCTCTTTTTTCTTTTGCAAACGCCGAACGATCACCCCTTTTGTCGGCCGCTTGGGTGCACGGTATTTTTCAAACCACAAACGATAAGTATGGGAAGGATCTAAAAACACATCTTGCGTAGCCAAAGAGGTGAAAACATGGGGATCATTGACATAAAAGGCAATGTCACGTTGGCTTCGTTTTTCTTTCAGCAATACTTGCAAAACCTCCTCTGCGCTCGCAAAGGTGTTGGCAAATATCACCCTACCCCAACCACATTGTACGATGGTATTATCATCGATTATTTTTTTATAATTATGAATGGAGTTTTTCCAGCCTTTTAAACTAGGCCCTATGGTTTTAATATAGCGGCTATCTTTGCGCGCATGCGTGGTCATAGGCCCATCTCCTGTAGCCAAATTTCAAGGCTTGCCACTTGCCAAAGCATATTGCCTTGTAAATTCGTGATGTAGTGATCGGGCTGTGCCAATAACTTTTCAATGAATTTGGCTTGAAATATATTTCGATCACGAAACCTCTTACTATCAACAAAATTTAAAACATAGTCTTTAAACGGACCCTGTATGTGCTTCAACTCTGGCACTGGAAAATACCCTTTAGGCCGATATAGCACCTCTTCTGGTATGTACTTTGCCGCAATCTTTTTTAAGATATACTTGGATTCATTGCCTTTTAATTTCAAATGACTGGGGGTTTTGGCTGCCAGCTCAATCAATTCATGATCTAGAAATGGCACTCTCGCCTCTAATCCCCAACGCATGGTATTGCTATCTACCCTTTTAACCGGATCTTCCACTAGCATACGATGAGTATCAATTTTGAGAGCCTTGCCAACAGGGTCCAAACCAGATTCCATCTCAGAAAAGTACTCACGCACTTGCATACGGGTGTAGTCATCAGATATCCAGGAATCCTGCAATTCTTCACTTAAGGTAGGGTGATCTCTATCAAAAAATAATTGGCAATAGTCTTCTGCAGGACGCTGAGAGTCTACAAGCTTGGGATACCAATGATAACCGGCAAAGACCTCATCTGCTCCCTGACCACTTTGCACTACTTTTACATGCTTACTTGAAAATTTGGACAATAAGTAAAAACCAATATTATCATAGCTGACCATGGGCTCATTCATGGCACCTATACAGTCCTGCAAGTTTTCTAAGATTTCTTTTGAGCTAACTTCAATCTTATTATGCTCCGTAGAGTATTTTTTAGCGACAATATCCGAGTATTTAAATTCGTTGCCCTCTTCCCCCTTTGCTCCCTGAAAACCCACAGAGAAAGATTGCAAACTCTCTGGCTGCTTTTCATGGATCAAAGCTGCAATCAGACTTGAATCCACTCCTCCTGATAAGAACAAGCCTACCGGCACATCGGCGACCAACCTTCTTTCCACTGCCTTTTTTAAGGCTTCTTCCGTGGCGCGAAGCCAATCCTCTTCGCTCCAATCTTTTTTATCTGGATCCTCGCCATAGGTTGGTTGCCAGTAAGATCTAAGCCCCATATCCCCATTGGCCTGCAAGACGGCAATATGGCCTGCAGGGATTTTATGTATGCCTTTAAATATAGTGTTGGGCTCCAAAACAATCCCATGCAGCGACATATAGTTGTGTAGTGCCACAGGATTTATATCGGTATTGATGCCCTCAAAACACAATAGAGCTTTTATATTGGATGCAAAGACCAAACGGTTTGCATCCTTTGCATAGTATAAAGGCTTGATCCCCAGTCGATCTCGAGCAAATACAAACTCATCCTTTTTGTGATCATAGATACAAAAGGCAAACATGCCATGTAGCTGTTCGACAAAGTCTAGACCCCAAAAATGGTAGGCACTTGCTAATACTTCCGTATCGCTGCTCGAACCAAATTTATAACCGGCCGCCTCTAATTCTTTGCGTATTTCCTGGTAGTTGTAAATTTCGCCGTTGTAGGTAATGGTTAGGCCTAAATGTGGCAATTGCATGGGCTGCTTACCCGATTCAGTTAAATCAATGATACTTAAGCGAGTATGGGCAAAAGCCCATTTTTTATCGACTACCAAGCCGAAATCATCCGGCCCTCTAGGCTGCAAAACCTTTGAAGCTTTTTCTAATTCTTGGGCATTTATACCCGCTCTATGAAAATGTATACTTCCTGCTATTCCACACATGCAGAGTATAACAACATATGTAGGTTTTTTTACAAGTCCTAGTACGTCTTTACATATGAGATAGATATGCTATATCTATACAATCATAAATAGAAACGCCAAAGCAAAAACTGGCACCAAACAATAGCCCCACTCTTTTAATTGCATTGCAAGCATAAATCCTCCTTGATGTTGCAAAACATGGCTTAATTTAAAAATTACCTGACCCCATCCTATTTGGGGCCAGGCAACTGTGTGCTGATCCTTAGCTTAGTAAATCCAGAGCCATTTGTGATACGGTGTTTGCCTGGCCTAGAACCGAGATACCAGCTCGCATTAGAATCTGGTTTCTGGTTAAATCAGCCGTTTCCTTGGCTACATCTGTATCACGAATCCTTGAATTCGCTGCGGATAAGTTTTCATTAAATATGTTCAAATTCGTAATCGTTGACTGCAGTCGGTTTTGCAAAGCACCAAAATTTGCTCTCATCGCATTCACGGAAACAATTGCATCATCTACTCGCGCAATGCTCGTTTGCGCCATCTGCTTAGTTCCCACCGATTCTGCTACCAACCCTAAAGCTTCTGTGGTTGCATTTGCTGCTGCCGTATTAAAAGAGATTCTATCTTTAAACGGATCATTATTAATACCTACCTGGATATCCATAATGCCGCCCGTACCATTCAGAAGATCAATACCGTTAAACTGCGTCACTTCCGAAATACGCTGAATCTCTGACTTTAGCTGTTGGTATTCCACATCAAGAAACTTTCTTTCTGTGTCGCCAATCGTATCTGAAGCCGCTTGGATAGCTAGTTCCCTTAAGCGTATTAAAATACTGGAAACTTCATTTAAACCACCCTCTGCTACTTGTACCAACGAGACTCCATCTTGTGAGTTTCTATTGGCTTGATACAATCCACGAATTTGCCCTTTTAAGTTTTCACTTATCGCTAAGCCTGCTGCATCGTCTGCCGCTTGATTGATTCGGAAACCTGAAGACAATCTTGCTAAAGAGTTCTCTAGTTTATGTCTGGTTCCGTACAAATTCTTTTGCGCATTTAACGACGCAACATTTGTCGTGATTCGTAATCCCATAATTATCCTCCTTGCATAACCATATCCTCCTTGATAAGTGGCCATCCATATTGGCCATAAGACACATCATGTGTCTGTTGTATGAGGTTCACTCAGCAATCCTATGCCCAAAACCTCATGGGTTAACATTTCGGAAGAAACACTTCTTCCATCATACGGTTCGACAGAAAATGAAAATTCCTTGAGTCCAGTTTTTCTATTTTTTTGATTTTATTGGGGAAATATTTTTTTAATTTTAGGGTGTGGGCGAGCACTTCATGAGTACTCACCCACTAATTTTATTGCAGGAAACATTTGTTGTCTAAAGTCAGTCCTTCAACCCACTCACTTTAACCGGGGGTATTTTTACCCTGATCAAAGATCATGAACCACAGCTAGGATATTAACCCAAGCTCTTGTTCAATAGTGAAAGTGCCACGTTGGTGGACTGATTTGCTTGTGCTAATACGGACGTACCCGCCTGCATCAACACGTTATTCTTTGTTAATTCTGCTGTTTCTTCAGCTACATCTACATCTCTAATACGCGAGTTCGCTGCAGACATATTTTCTGTTGCAATCGCTAAGTTTGAAATTGTCGATTGCAGTCTGTTTTGAATCGCACCAAAGTCCGCTCGCATGGCTGATACTGACATGATTGCCGCATCAATGGCTGAAAGGGAGTTTTGTGCACTCGCTTTGTCTGCAACACTCGTAAGGTTTACACCTAAAGCGGCAGAGTTCGCATCGGCTTTCGAAGCATCAAATGATAAACGATCCAGCATGGGGTCGTTTCGAATGCCGATTTGAAAATCAAGAATCGCACCTGTTCCACTTAACAGAGGTGTACCGTTAAACTCGGTCACATCTGCGATACGATCGATTTCTGAGACTAACTGGTCATATTCCACGTTTAGGAATTGACGCTCAACAGGTCCGATGGTGTCGGAAGCAGCCTGTACCGACAGCTCTCGAAGTCGGATTAAGATGTTTGATACTTCGTTCAAACCACCTTCTGCTACTTGCACCAAAGACACACCATCCTGTGCGTTTCTTTGTGATTGCTTAAGACCGCGTATTTGCGCCCTTAAATTCTCTGAGATTGCCAACCCGGCTGCATCATCACCTGCGCGGTTGATGCGGTAGCCTGAGGATAGCTTCTCAAAACTTTTGTCCAACGCTAATTTTGTTCCCATTAAATTTCTTTGTGCATTTAATGAGGACACGTTGGTATTAATACGTAATCCCATAATACCCTCCTCCTTGAGTTATTCTCCACATCTTCCTTGATATGGAGAGGATTTCGCTCGTAGGCATCCTACCTACATCTGACCTATCGGCGTCTCATTCTGATCCTTAACAATTTTTTCTCAGTCTGAGACTTTCTGGACAAAGGATGGGCTGTTTTTCGCTCAATTGCTCGCTGACAGCCGCTCGCAGCCATGCTAGCGTTTTTTTATGCGTGAGAAGATTTACGAGATCATCTTTGAGGCCGAGACCAAAGCCGGGAAAATATTTGATATTGCTCTACTTTGGATGATTATCGCCAGCGTCGCCACCGTAGTGATTGAGAGCATGGAGGCCTATCGCCTTGAATATGGACAGATCTTTTTAAACCTGGAGTACTTTTTTACGGCAGTTTTTTCCATCGAATATATATTAAGACTCTATAGCTCTCCAAAACCCTTCCGCTATATCTTTAGTTTCTATGGCATCATTGACCTTTTGGCGATTATCCCTGGCTATATGACTCTATTTTTTGACGGCGGGGCCTCTTTAATGGTTATTCGCGGCTTTCGTCTACTGCGCTTTTTTCGTCTATTTAAATTGAGCCGCTATGTTGGTGAGGGCGATATTTTAATTAAAGCTTTAAAAGCTTCTCGCTATAAGATCGTTGTTTTTCTGGTAACGGTCTTTGGTCTGGCCGTTACCGTTGGTGCACTTATGTATGTCATTGAGGGGCAAGAGCATGGATTTACCAGTATACCAAAGGGCATCTACTGGGCCATTGTCACCATAACCACTGTCGGCTATGGCGACATCTCCCCTCAAACCCCGTTGGGCCAAGCGCTGGCCATGGTGGTGATGATCATGGGCTATGGTATCATTGCAGTTCCCACAGGGATTGTTTCGGTGGAACTGGCGGAGGCCAAAAGAACTACCCTATTTACTGAGACCTGTGGCCACTGCATGACCGAGGGGCATGAAAAGGATGCGAAATATTGCCGTATATGCGGCGAGCCCTTGATTACGGCCAAGAACCACAGTGTATAGAGATACTACACTACCTAAAAATATTGCAGCAGAGGCAATGTTTTCACAAATCCTCCCCCCTCTATGTTAGTTAAGGCATGAGGGAACAAACGTATGCTTAAATATATTTTTCTGCTCGTACTTTTTGCGAGCTCTAGCGGAAACGCACAAGATGATTCCACCTACCTGGTAGATCTGAAGGAACGAAGTAGCGAGATCTTTAGCAAACTAAAGAACGAAAATGACATGCTTACCTCTATGTTTGAAAGAGCTACCGATTACCAAATAAACTTGGACTTTACGGTCAAGGACCAACGCTTGCTCTGCAGGTATTTGCAGCAGCATGTACAGAATATCAAAAAAGCCGGCATCGAAATACGCTACATAAATCAATCCTACGATCGATTTAAATCCCCTGAAATTATGCTGCCTTTTCAACAAGATTTAGATCGCATCCTCTCCCATACTAGTGCTGCATATCAATATTGCCTTATGCCTTTTGGTAAGGAACACGCACGTAATAGTGCGATCATCACTGGAAGCCATTTACTAGCTACAGAATATGCCTTGGCCATTCAGGAAATTGAAAGCTGGCCAAAACTGGAATTCGATCTAAGCCTCTACAAGAGTGATCTAGATAATATTTATGAACAACTTGCCCTTAAATAAACAAGGAGAAAGAAAAATGTTACGATTCCTATTATTATTTCTATGCTGTTTCAACAGCAATTATCTTTTAGCAGACTCTTACGAAAGGCAGAGTCAGCACCAACATCAATTGTATGAAAATCATATTGAAATATTAGACTTGCTTAGCTCTCTGTCTACTTTTTCTCCTAGTGTTACGTACATAAATGATTCGAAAGAAAAATTATGTGAATTGTTCTCAATATCTATTTCGATTAGCTCGTATGCGCTGTTTGAAGTAAAAAGCGCTAATTATCCAGAGAGTTATTATAGCAAGCACCCAAATACTTTAAAAAATGTGTATTTTACAGAGGTGCTTTATCCGAAATATATTGAAGACTTGTGCTACAAAAGACCTGACGACATAAGATTTAGCAATATAGCAAAAGAGGCACTTAGGTCCTTTAGCCGCTATACGTATGTGCTGCCCGCTGACGACTAAATACCAATTATTAGAATCTAGCCTTACATTTCAATGCAAGGCTATTTTTTAAAATCAGTTTTTTGGTAGACTTGAAAGGTGAAGCCTTCACAAGGGCTTTCTTTTACAAGCTGAAAGGAATCTGGAATCTCCGGATAAAAAACTTCGCCGTCTTCCACCTGCATATCTATATCCGTGTAGTAAATACGATCGACCATCTCCATGCTCTGCTTGTAAATCTCCCCGCCACCAATAATAAAGACTTCATCACTATCCTCAGAGGTTAAATTCGCGGCCGCTTCCACTGCTTCTTCTATAGTGGGAAAGACCAAAAAGCCTGGCGCCTCTTTCAAAGAGCGAGACACAATAATATTCACTCGATCTGGCAGAGGTTTTTTATTAATGGATTCATAGGTGAGCCTACCCATGATCACTGGGTGTCCACGGGTTTTGTCTTTAAAATACTGAAAGTCCTCCGGTATATGCCAAGGCAAATCATTGCCCTTACCAATCACTCGATTTTTTGAGGCGGCAACAATATGGCATAAAATCATACGGCCACCGGCGCTTTGATAGCTGGGTGAGGATCATAGCCAAGAATCTCAAAGTCTTCATATTGAAAAGAAAATAAGTCCTTCACATCGGGGTTAATTTGCAGCTTTGGAAGCGGCCTAGGCTCGCGACTTAATTGCAGCTGCGCTTGATCAAAATGGTTGGAGTATAGGTGCGCATCTCCAAAGGTATGGACAAAATCCCCCACCTTTAAATCACAGACTTGCGCTACCATATGAGTCAGAAGAGCATAACTAGCAATATTAAAGGGTACGCCCAAAAAGATATCCGCACTTCTTTGGTAAAGCTGGCAGGAAAGCCTACCTTCCGCCACATAAAATTGAAAAAAGGCATGACAGGGGGGAAGGGCCATCTTTTCTAAATCCCCTACATTCCAAGCACTCACAATCAGTCTTCTAGAATCAGGATTGCTTTTAATCTGCTCCACTAGATTCTTAATTTGGTCATGGGTTTGACCATCGGCCCCCGTCCAAGAGCGCCACTGATGACCGTAAACCGGGCCAAGATTTCCATCCTCATCCGCCCACTCATCCCAAATACGCACCTTGTTTTCTTTTAAATAGCCAATATTGGTATCGCCTTTTAAGAACCAAAGAAGCTCATGAATGATGGAGCGCAAGTGCAACTTTTTGGTGGTCACCAAGGGGAAGCCCTCTTCCAAATGGAAGCGCATTTGATAGCCAAAAACACTCTTGGTACCTGTTCCGGTGCGATCCTCTTTTGCCACCCCGTGTTCTAAAACATGTCTCATTAATCCTAGATATTGCTTCATACAGAACTTCCTCCACTAGATAGACTACTCATGCATTTCTTACTTGGAAAGCCCTGATACGCTTGGACAATTACTGCGATTTGTCATATATCCAAGATATAAAGGGGTAATGCATGGAAATACGTGACCCGGTACACGGTAATATTGATATCGATCCTAGGCAAGAGCAGGTCATGCAACACCCCGTTTACCAGCGGCTTCGGCAGATCAAACAACTAGGTTTTGGAGAATTTTCTTTCCCCGGGGCCACTCACAATCGTTATATGCACTCGCTAGGCGCCTCCTTCCTAAGCGCCAAGATTTTTGATTCCATTTTTAACACCTATCCCTTTGCCAATGATGCTGACAGATTGCGCCTTCGGGATGCTACAATTTTAGCTGCCTTATTGCATGATATTGGGCACGGTCCCTTAAGTCATACCACCGAAGAGGTGATGCCGCAGCTAAGGGATTTGGCAATTCCGGCCTACAAAGATCGACCCGATAGACAAGCCAACCACGAAGATTATACGATCAAATTTATCACCGATTCAGATTTAAAAAACTGCATTGAGAAAAACTATAAAAATTTGCCGGCCATTGAGGTGGCAAAGCTCATTGATAAGACCATTGAAAACAATTCGAATTACTTTATTGTAGATGGCCTCGATTTTCGCCCACTACTTTCGCAGCTAATATCTTCCGAACTGGATGCGGACCGTATGGATTATCTACAGCGTGACTCCTATTTTTCTGGTACCAATTATGGCGCCATTGATATGGAGTGGATCATAAACAATCTCAGTTATCATATTGTCGATGACCGTTTGCACTTGGCACTAGGTAGGCGAGCTCTGTACACTTTTGATAACTTTTTGATTTCCCGGCATCATATGTATTTGCAGGTCTACTTTCATCATAAATCGATCATCTATGATGAAATTCTAAATCGCTATTTAACAGATCCAGAATGCGCCTTTGCCTTGCCTGCCGATATAGACGAATACCTACTTTATACAGATTACCTTCTTTATGAGCACCTAAGAACTTCTAAAAACTACTGGGCAAATCTCATTGCCAAACGACAACCCTATAAGGTTTTATTCGAATTGCATTCTATGGCCGATAGCAACCGAGTTACCGATATGCAAAAACAAGTAGAAGATGCCGGTATTTCTACGATCTATTCCAACTCGAAAACTAGACTATCCAAATATCATGCTACCAGCCCCAAAGAACACAAAATCCATTCAATATATGTAATTGATGAATATGATAAAAAAAGCCCTGTCATCGAGCTTCGCGAGGCCACTGAAATTTTTAAGATGTATGAAGGCATTCGACGCATTGAAAGACTTTATGTGCCGCCAGAGAATCTACTTGAGGCACGTAAAGTATTAAGTGATTGATTTAATTGTTTAGCGCCGAGTTTTTAAGACCCTTTGGAATTAGAGCAATGCACAAAAACATCAACAAAGAGGCCAAGAAATACGGAGCCTCTTGCGCGAAATGTCCATAAATAAAACCTCCCAGGGCAGGGCCTAGTATTCTACCAAGAGCGGACATGGACTGATTCACCCCCATTACCTCGCCTTGCTCTTCCGCCGAAGTTAGAATGCTGATACTACCTGTAAGGCTGGGGTTAATTAGTCCGGTGCCTAAAGCAAAAAAGGTTTGGCTAACAGCCATGCCCCATAAGCCCTCCACAAATGGTATATAAAACAAACCCAGCGAAGCGGACAAAATTCCCATACGAAGTAGTATTTTTTCACCAAATTTGGGTAGCAGCTTTCTGATCAGAAAGCCTTGGGTAAAGACAATCACAAAACCGATGTAGGCAAAGCCATAATTTAATATTTCAAAAGACCAATCATATTTTTCAATGGCGTAAAGAAAAATGGTCGACTCCATATGCGCCATGGAAAAAACGGACAAAAATGTTAATAGTAGCAGCTTTCCTATATCTGGTCTTAGAAAATGCTGCTTTAACAAAAGTAAGCGAGATTTTCTCTCCCTGACCTTGGAATCTTTTTTTGATTCTTTTAAAATTTTTAGTGCAAAAAGAAAGTTTAGTATACAAATGCAGCCGGCAATCAACGCAGCAAAATTTTGTCCAAAAGGCGGCTCACTCGATATTAAAGAACCCTTAGAGCCAAGCAACCCTCCGATAAAAGGCCCCATCATAAAACCCAGGCCAAAGGCAGCACCGATCAATCCCATACTTTTAGAACGGTCTTTTTCCTCTGTGATATCTGCTATATAAGCCATCGCCGTGGATATATTGGCGCTAAATAGGCCTGCAAGGCCGCGCCATAAAAACAGCATCCACAATTCACTTGCATAGGCATAGCCAATATAGGAAAGCCCCGAGCATAGAAGCGACATGAGCAAAACCGGCCGGCGACCAATACGGTCGGACAATTTTCCCCAAAAAGGAGAAAATATAAACTGCATCAAAGAAAATAAAGTCATCAACAGACCGATTTCGGTAGGACTGGCATTAAAATCTTTTGCCAAATAAGTAGACAGCGGCAGGATCATACCAAAGCCTACTAGGTCCATAAAAACAATCATAAAAACGATGATTAAAGAGGCTTTTTTCCCTTTTTGCATGGCGCACATACTTAAGGATTTTGGTCTAGAATACAATGCTTTTCTATGGCAATAGGTCTCTTGAAAAATGAACTGTGTTATTTTCATACTATGCGTTCCATTTTCTTGATTATTTTTCTCCTACCTTTGCAGATATGGGCCAACCCATATGGTAAAAAGAGCGGCCGCTGGCAGTTTGATTTAAAAAGTGAATTTCTTACCACATCTGAGAATATTGATTCCAGCGGAGATGTGGTGGATCTTGCCAACTCGGGCGAGTATTCGGAGACAAAAAATCGCGTAAAATTGGAATGGGATACCTCAGATGCGACCACTCTGATATCAGAGCTTGTGGTCAACTCCTATGAAGCAAGCTCCACAAGCATATCGAGTTCGAATACCGCGCCTACGGATTTATACCTCGGCTTTGAGCATACGCTATCGGACAACAATATGCGTGTTACTCCGCGGCTTTTGTTAAGAATTCCACTAGAGACCTATGGCGACAATGTGGCGGAAGCTTTTGGTAATAATAATTCCTATGATATAGACGCTAGAATGTATTTAAGCTCGCAATGGGAAAATGTAATGCTATCTGCCTATGCGGGATTTACCTACCGCACTGCCGGCCTATCTAGTCTCTTGCCCTTTGGCGCAGAACTTCTATACCATTCTAGAAGCTTTAGCTTGGGTGGCGGTTTTGAATCCTCCTATTCCATTTTGGCCGACGAAGATGAAGATGATGATCCTGTTCGTCTAGCTGTTTTACAACAAAGCAATGTAGGTTCTTTTCGTTACTATTCAGTGAACCCAAGTCTTACCTCTGCCTACGCCTTTGCCAAAGTTTATTTTAGTGAAAGTTTTTACGTTGGTGGTGAATACAAACAAACCTTATTTGGTAAAAATGCTCACTATGGCACAACTATCAGTGCACTTTTAGGTTTTAACTTTGGTGGTAGCAATGCAGATTACTTAAAAAAGTTAAAAAAGACCAAAACACAGAAAAGAAAAAGAAAGTTTCGTTACAAATTTGATGAAGCCTATGATGAAGATGAAGATGTCTTCAACAGAAGGGGCAAGATCCGATATCGCCAAGAAAAAGAAGAAAGTCTAGATGACCTAGAAAAAGACTTTGAGATTCAATTAAAGAAAAAGAACGATTAAAAAATAACTCCTATTATAGTTATAAAAAAATCGGCCTTTGAAGTGAAAGGCCGGTTCTTCAGATCTTTTATTTATTATGTGTAGTAAATAGAAGTCGGGGCAAACTATCGCCTAGCTTTCAATTCAATATGAAGATAGGGGTGAATTGGACCTGATTTAAGAGTAGTATGGCTAGGTCTCTAATTAAAGGCCTAGTCAATCTACAAAGGCTTTAATTTTAGATACTTAAGGACAAATCGTCCAACTCATTGACAAACGAGAAATTATTATAGTCCTCCGAAAGTTGTCGCTCAAAAATGCTGGGAAAATGTTATTACCTAATGCAATTAAAACTATAGATATATGAATAGGAGATATTATGAAAAAAATAATAATTGTACTAACGCTTTTGTCCGCTCTTTCTGCTTTTGGAGCTGATATGAGAATTTCAGAATTTAATGGCAAGTATATTACTGAAAATAGCGGAGACATTCAGTTAATATTATTGGAAACATCTTATGTAGATTTATTAAACTCTAATTGCCTAGCTGATTATATGAAGAGTAGAGGTGATGATTTCGTTATACTCCAACCTTATTCAGTTGGTGTAGAAATAGTAACTGAAAATGAAAGAAAGTTGGCCATTATAACGATTCTGAGTACTGATGGATTTACTGCGCGTGGTACCACTGTTCGTTGCCCTATGAAAAACTAGAATAAAAGCAACTGGTTGCAAATGAAGGCTGGCAATATTTGACCAGCCAACATTACCGGATCAGACTGTGCTGTGCTTGGAAGGATACAGCGAAGTTTTCCTTGCCCTAATAATAATATTTGGCTAAGAAAGCCTAAATCAGGTAGTGACGCCGCTCATTCATAAACAAAATTTCTTACAGCCTCTAATAAATAAAAGAATGACCAATCAATAATGGAAAATCGATTTCATCAAAAGGTATATTATTTCGTGTGAAGTATTTGGGTTTTAAGGCTCAATAGAAACTTGAGCCTTTTCGTTTGTTATTAAAGGTTTCACACATGAAAACTTTACTCTGAATTATGAATTGCCAGAAAATCAACGAATCTGATTCAAATCTAACTCATAATAACTTACTGGTTTAATTCTTAGTTTACCTACACGGCAATCTATATAAACTGGTCCATCCTCTCCATCATCCTTTGTATCCATAAAAGTAAAAAACACGTCTTCTCCTTTAGGATCTTGTGCGTAGCAAAAATTTATAACTATCCTCGCTACATAATCAGAGTCCATTGAATATTCTAAATGACGTCTCTCAAAAACCTCTTTGTATTTTTCAATATTATCACGAAAACCAATATTTCTATTGTCACTAACAATACTAAATGCATCATAAATACTTTCATATATACTCAGGTCAAGAGCTTGCCAAATGCCCAAGTCCCGATTTTTTATGCTTATACGATTCAGCATTTGCCCTAATAATGGGTGAAGCCTTGAAATCCCTAATAGATTAGACCTGCCAGCATAACAATAATCAAAGTCTCCTTCTTTTGGCACGTCATTTTTACACAAAGCTTCCCAATTAAATTGCCCACCATTTAAAGTGAAGATTTCACGTAAAATGTATTTTTCATAATAGCGGGTTCTAAAACGCTCATTAAATACATAATAAAATACTATTGCATCAAAATTATTTTTTTCATAAAGGTACTTATGCACAAGCCCATCAAACTCCAATGCCGCTTGTAATACATCCGCAGGCCTCTCTCTTACAAAGGCTTCATGTATCAAGGTTAAAGCTTGTGTTTCTAAATCAGATTTAAAAAACTCAGGTAAAAGGTACGTCCGGCTAAAGAGGTTTTGCCCTTTTCTTTTTCTGCGTTGCAATTCTTTATCACTTAACTTTCTATCAGATATGGCCAGCAATATAATATCATCCACTTCATCTGGAGCTTTCGTTTTATAAATTTCCTTATAAGATTTTAATGCAGACTGATATTTTTTTTGATCCACCTCTAATACTGGTAGAAAAGTACCTTTTTGGGCAAGGGAGTAACTCAATAGCCTCCTCTTATCCTCTTCATGTAAAGGTAAGGCTCCAATGATTTCTTCCACTTTTTTTGAAAGTTCCCAAGATATATCATACGTTGAAGCTCTAAACTCTGGATCAACTATGAGGCCAGCTTTTGCTAATGTAGTGCATTTTTCTGCAAAACAAAACCCAGCATTGCCATTCCCCGCTTCTTTTGCTAATAACGGCGTAGTTACCAATAGTGCTAAAAATACACTTTTTATTTTTTTCATTCCCCTCTCCTCGTTAATTCATGGAACTGCATACTCAAGCAATACACTGAGTTTTTGGTCTTTGATTTACTTGCTTCATATTCTAATTCACGTCTAAATGACCTGAGTTTTTCTTTGATTTTTGGTAAGTCTGCCTTATCCATTGCAAATACATTGGCAGCGATTTCTCTATCACTTACCGATTGTTCTTGTAGCGCCACCATGGCCTTTTTCATAATTTGCACATTGAACATTTTAAGCGAGGCGGAGGGCGTGTCGTTTGGAGTAGTTAAAAATTTAAACTGGTCAATGAGAGTTTCATTCTCTTCTTTCAATAATTCTAATTTTATTAATCTATCAATCGCAGATCTTGCCTCATTTGCACTGATACCCAACTTATTACTAATCCAATCAATATCATATATAAAATCATCTAAGTATGTCAGTTCCAAGATAGCAAAGTGATACCAGTTAGAAATAACCTTAAAAAATTCAAGTTGAATAAGAGAAAACTTTTTTTCTGTATGCTTGTATTCTGAGATTCTTTTTTGGTAATTCGCACGCTCTTTTTGGCTTCTTGAATGCTGAGCTCCTACCGATAAACAAAACCAATCCCTAGTCTCTTTATCTAATTTCATCTTGCTTGCTATTTGCTCGGCTGCTTTCATGGAAAGCCCTTGTTTTTTTGCTAAAACTAGATTCAGACGTGGTGCTGAGAGACCTAAATCTCTAGCAAAGGCACGCATAGAATAAGAGCCATTCACTAGCTTTCGCTGTTCAAATTCTTCTATTAATAGTTCGTGATAGCTTTCGTAATGCATAGATGGGTTTTAACAATAAAAAGGCAAAATACAATCTTTCACATAACAAAGTGTTTAGTGAGTGGGTTAATATGTATTTATTTACCATATTATTTGTTCGTTAAAACCCTATCGTTTAAGCTGACTAAATATCTAATTCTACATTATATCGAAAAAAACGGCATTTCAGGGCTCTCGCGAAAGCTCGTCTTGATGATCTTGCTGGTCGCCCCCCATATGCTCAAATTGAGCGAGCTAGGGGCTGTCCTTCCAGAGCCACAAAATCCACATTTTAGAGCCCAATAGAACCGAAATTTTCCACAACGAAACGAAGCGGTTTAAACTAGTTAATTACTTTTGCTTTAGCATAGCCAAAACACTGTCCTTTTGCATCCTGATAATCACCCCAGAAAATAATCCCACAAATTTTACCTGTGTTTGTTTCACATTCTTCTTTTGCTTTAGTTTGAGCTTCAAAAATATTTTTTAAATAACCCTCTCTAATTAAGTGATTTTCATTAGTTTTTGTGTAGTCACAGCTGTACATATAACCACCGCGTGATATTGCCTCATATACTTTAACACCTTGTCCATATGCTGTACTGGACATGCCTAATAATAACCCTAACCAAGTAAATAAATATTTCATAATTCCTCCTCCCAAGAGGTAGAAATCTATACTTCAATATTAATCATGTCACTAATCAAATCCTTTTAAGGTGCCCTAAATAGCCGAAACCACGTTAAATCAAAAAAAATGGCCCTTCAAGCCTCTCGCTAGAGCTCGCTTTAATGATCCGGTTGGTCGCCAAACCCTAGGTGCTCGGATTGCATCGAAAGGCTGGGGTTTCGATTTTTGGCAAAATTTTGCTGATTTTATGACTCAAGAGAGGCAAAAAGTTTTGCCTCAGAACCAAGTGGTTTATTTCAGACAGTTTAACGCAATATTTCCTGCGCTATCTTCCCCTTCCTCATTGTCAAATAAGATAAGTGCCAATTCAGTAACCTTTGAAGACACTTCAAGTGATGCCAACTCTGCTCTTTTGGTTCTTTGTGCCCAGTAATCAGCACCCAGGCTTGCAGGCAATCTGTTTGCTCTAGCTTTAAATTTTAACAGTTGAAAGTGCCCCTCAGCTTCTACATCACTAGTATATATTTTGTTAGTTAAGTATAAAACATTACTGGGATTACTTTTACGAAATACTACAGCGTCATATTGCCCTTCTGCTTTCGAATAAAAATATTCTGTACCTTGAATAAAATCAAAACAGCTCATTGTCTCAATATCACGAATATCTTTTGCATTTGCTAAACTTACATTTGATAAAATCACAAGAAATAATAAAATCTTCTTCATAACAAAATCCTCCCCCTATTTTTTAGGTACACCTTTTAGACATTTTATATGAGTAAAAAACAAGTCTTAAATTGTTAGGTATTTTCTATAAGGATGAAGGCTAGAAAATTTTATTAAAGAGTAATGGATTTTCGTACTAAGAATCATCTAAACGCGCATTAAAAGCTTCTAAATCGAATGTTTTAAATAACGCGCCTTTACGGGCAAGCTAGCTCTATTGAACTCCGGTGTCATACTGTCCGATTTGGTCTAACAAAGGTTTCTTAGTGTAATGTCACATCAAGTCTACTACATATAATGTCTTTATGTCGATAGCGGCGAAACACTGGTAGAGCGTGTTTCAGTTTCTTGCGATGAATTTCCATCCACAAAATTCTGATTGCTAAATTTCATCTCTGGAAAAGAATTCTTGTTGGAATCTAGCATGCTTAGGTGAGATTGCACCAATGCTCGCAAGTTGCTTTCAAATTGTATCTTGGAGCGTTTTATATCGGTGATTTCTTGATACACGCGCTTCAATGAATCTCTTGCGTCACGAACGATCATGTCTGCTTTTTGATTCGCATCACTAAGAATGATCTTTGCTTCGCGCTCAGAGTCCTCTCTAACTTTTTCTGACATTTTTTGTGCAGTCGCAATGGTTTCACGAAGTACTTTGTCACGCTCTTTGTAGTCCATCAAATCCATTTCTTTTTCGCGGTTTTCTTCGCGCAATTTATTGCGCTCGCGGATAACCTCTTCCAGTTCATTTGCTACCATTTTCAAAAACTCGTTCACTTCATCTGCATCGTAACCAAAGGCTTTTCTTTTAAAACTCTTATGCGATACGTCTATGGGAGCTAACTTCATATTCAATCCTCCTGACTGCTATAATGGCAATCCACTTGCCTAAAATGATTCTAGCGAAGGCTAGACTTAGTGTTAAATGGCTTTTATACGAAAGTTTTAATCCTGGCCCTAGGTCCGGACCTATTTTTTATCGATCTGTTGTAGGTTCATCTCAAAATCCTGCTCCATATCTTTAGCTCGATTGAAAGACTTCTCAAAGGCTGCAGTTAACAAATCTTCAAACTCAACAGACCTTAGATGTTGAATCCCAACTGAGGTAACGCCTTTTTTTGACATCACCTGATTTTGCAAATCATGCAGGTTCAGTTCCGCCGCTTGCTGCGCCATTTTTGCAGACCCTAAAAAGGTTTGTATACAAAGTTTGCGAGCAATATTTTGTGGAATATCATAAGACTCCAACCAAGACTCCCAGATCTGCATAAATTCGTAGATAAAAGCAGGGCCACTGGCACAGGCAACCATAATGGAGTTTAACTCTTCCCCCTCTTCTACCTGTATCGCCAAACCAAGTGGATTAAGAAGGTCCTCACTCAGTTGTATCAAGGTTTCATTTTGCTCCATCGTGGTATAAGCGGTAACCGAGGCTTGTACCTTCATTGCCGTAGAAGGCATCCAGCGAATTAAATTTTTTGTTGTGGGAATTAATTTGCTCAAAGCCTCGATGCTTACACCTGCGGCCAAGCTAATGATGATATGTTCTTTATGAATCAAGTGACGAATCGGCTCAATTGCCGAGACAAGATCCTGGGGCTTGACGCCCAAGACAATAATGCCTGCTTTTTCTAGTAATTCCTCATTGCTCGTGATGGCTTGAACGCCATGAATTTCACTGGCAATTTTTTGCCTTTTCTCGGCATTGCGATTGGTCAAGATGATGTTTTCTGCCGGAACTACGGAGGCTCTAGTTAAGCCTTGAATGATGCTTTTGGAAAGGTTTCCAGCTCCAAGAAAACCTATTTTTTTTGCCGCAATTAAAGATTGTATCCATTTTTGCATATTATTCTCTTTTCAGTTTCCAGTTTTTTCTATTCAGAGCCTGTTCCACTTCCAATAAAGGTAAACCCACAACATTGTCATAGGATCCCTCAAAATGGTCAACGAAGTCTCCCCCTCTCCCTTGTATACCATAAGCTCCGGCCTTATCATAAGGCTCTTCACTCTTTACATAGTCTTGGATGCTTTGTTCGGAGAGAACTTTAAAAAAAACGTTAGTGCTGATAATTTCACTAATTATTTCACTTGTTTCCATATTCCATAGGCAAAAGGCTGTTTTTACCTCATGCTGCCTTCCAGAAAGTGCTCGAAGCATTTTTTCTGCCTGCTGCTGGCCTTTGGGCTTGCCCAAAACATGCCCTTCATGCAGCACAATGGTATCTGCTGCTAGTACTATAGAGTCAGTAGATATTTGCTCGCCAAAGGTCTGGATCACGGCTTCTGCCTTACGTCTAGATAATGCTATTAATTCATCCTCCAAGCTCATATTTTCACTAATGTTTTCCGATATTTCTACTGAGAAAGTTTGAAAAGCATAACCTGCTTTTTGAAGGATATGGCGTCGTCGTGGAGATGAGGATGCTAATACAAGTTTGTACATAGGTTGTTAATTATGGGTATAGCGGAAATATTACTGATTGCAAGTCTACTTCTTCTGGGAGTTGCGGTGTACCTTTTTGTTTCTTTCTTCCTGGGTGAGGAAGACCAACAAGCGGCACTGAGCTGGGCTAGCGGCGAAGAGCCGGAAAAATCAAAATCTTCGTTTATTGAATTTTCCCGTCCACTTGCACACCGTTTTGCCCTCAATCTAGCAAAGCGCTGGAAACTGCAAACTTACCGCAAGCGAATTCACGCGCTGATTAAAGTGGCGGGTCTATCTCGAGAACTAAACGTAGATGAGTTTATCGCGATCCAAATGCTATGGGGAATATTATTTCCGATTTTCTTTTCACTCGTAAACTTCTCCCTACAACTTGGCTTCTCGCCTTTGGTGATTGTTTTCATGGGAGTACTGGGAGTCTATTTACCCGTACAGTATTGCCGCTCCGAAAGAAACCAAAGAAAAGAGGCCGTACTCTTAGATTTACCATTTTTTATTGACCTGCTAGCGCTAGCAACAAAGGCTGGTATGGATTTTGTTGGTGCCATACAAAAACTAGTAGAAAAGGCGGAAGACTCTGTACTTGCAAATGAATTTGCCATCGTTTTGCAAGACACCAAACTAGGACGATCAAGAAAAGAAGCTCTTCGCGATATGGCAGAAAGATTGGATATGAGTGAAATCACCAGCTTTGTAGCCGTCCTGCTAGACGCCGATGCTACGGGAACCAGTATCGCGTCTGTATTGCAACAGCAGTCAGAACAAATGCGAATGGAAAGATTTGCCCGAGCAGAAAAAGCTGGAGCACGAGCATCACAGCTCATGCTACTACCAATGATGATTTTTATTTTACCCGCAGTTTTTATCATGGTCTTTGGGCCGATCATTTTACAGTTTATGGGGCAGGGCTAATGAAATTAATGATTCAAGATAAAAACATTGAATTGGCAAATAAGGTTAGCGTTGCGGACAGCCTGGTAAAACGCTGTATGGGCTTGATGGGAAAAAAGGAGTTGGATCAACAGGAATGCCTTTGGATAAAATCATGTAACCAGATCCACACACACTTTATGCGTTTTGCGATTGATGCGGTTTTTGTAAATAAAGATATGCAAGTTTTAAAAGTAAAAACAGATATTAAACCTTGGCGTTTTACACTCCCCGTATTGGGAGCAGATTCTGTATTTGAATTTAACGCGCAAAAAATTGGTATGAAGGTTCAAGAGGGGGACTATTTGTATGTGGGCACTTAGAATATTAAATGGTCCACAATCCGGTGAAAACTATCCTTTGAAAGAGGGAGAGAATTTTATTGGCCGAAACCCCAACCTAGATATTAGTTTGAGTCAAAAAGGTGTATCCAAAAGACATTGCAAAATCAAAGTTGAAGGCAACGTCATCACCCTAATTGATTTAGGCTCTAGCAACGGCACTTTTGTGAATGGAAAAATGATCAAAGAACATGTATTACAGCCTGGTGACAAAATTGCATTTCATAATGTCATTGCAGATGTGAACCAAAATGTAATTGCATTTCCCAATTTACCCGCCAAGCCCCAAGGCGAACAAGCCCCCTCCATCTTTGAAAATCAAAATCATGAGGATGGATCGGCTGAAGCGAAGGTGGAAAGGCCTAAAAGTCTAAAGGAGACCGTAGAACTCTATATTGAAAATGTTGTTATGCCGTTGGTATATAAGTTGATCGAAAATTATGAGCTTAGGTGGGTTATCGGGGGCTTTGTCTTAGCATTCATCGTGATGGTAAGCAGTTTATCTACCATCCCCATGATTCAGATTACCAAATCTAGTATAGAAAAAGAAAGTCAGCGCCGCGCACTAACAATTGCCCGCTATATAGTAGATAAGAATAAGGCCTTAATTCAGCAAAACCTCACCTCTTCTTTAACCGTTCGAGTAGCCAATAAAGAGGAAGGCGTAAAATTGGCAGCCATTATTGATGCAGACACTGGTAGAATACTCGCACCTGCGGCAAAAGCTGGCTCCTATGAAAACCGACCTTTTCTAAATATGGCAAGAGAGGTGGAGCGCTACAAAGATTATGAATATGTAGAAACCATGATTGATGGCACCATTGGTGCTAGTGTTCCTATACGCATGTATGACCCCTCCAAACAAACTACGATTATCAAAGCTTACGCCATAGTGTTATATGACTCCTCCGCCATTAGTGTGGATGACGGACAAAGTATCAGTCTATTCATGCAAACATTAATTATTGCTTGTCTACTCGGTTTTATACTCTACTTTTTTCTATACCGTCTTGTAGAAAAGCCCATCGCTAAATTGAATCATGACATCAACGATGCAATGAAAGATGGCAAGCAGGTTCAAACACCTTATCAATTTCCCCCTCTACAAGACTTATTGACGAATATAAACTCTCTAGTCTCTCGCGCAAATGAATCTGGTACAGAAGGGCCTAATTTTGATTTAGTTGAAAATAATGACAAGTCTTTCGAAGCACAAAATATTGTTCGCTTGTTCTCCAATGCAGCGATATCTGTGAGAGAGGATAAAACCATCATTGATTGTAATATGGAATTTGAAAACTTAACTGGGGTTATTTCTGGTAATATTCAAAATCAGGCCCTAGACACCCTAAACGATCAAGCTTTGATTTTGAGCATAGAGGATTTGATCGATCGTTGCAAAGAGCAGCCTTCCTTAATTGCTTCGAATCAAATTGAATTTAGCGGCATTCAAATGGAAATCGATGCACAGGCCGTTATGGGTGCTAAAAATATTGAGTATTATGTACTTACTATCAAGCAGCAAGGAGGTGTCTTATAGGCAATGCAGCTTTAAACACCTCTGGTATGGAGATCTTTTTGCAAATTCAGGCAGGTGAAGATGCTGGAACAACCTATCAAATGACAGGGGTTGGACTTAGCATTGGTCGCTCACCAGAAAATGATATCACACTCAATGACATGAAAGTGAGCCGTAAACACGTACAAATTGACTTTGATGCGCAAGGAATGAAAGTTCGTAACTTAAGCAGCAAAGCTCCCATGTATGTGAATGGCCAAGAATGCAAAGAAGCCCATATGCAAGCGGGATCAGTATTAAAAATAGGTAATACAGAGTTGGTTTTAGTCTTACAAAACTCCCCCGCTGTATCGGAGCCGCAGGCGGTAAATAATGTTCAACCTCAAGTAGAAGAAAAGCAAAAACGTAGCCCTATTTTTTATATTTTGGTCTTGATTGTAATTGCTTTGGCTTACTTAGGCCTTTCCAATGAACCTAAAAAAGAAGATCCTATTACGTTGCGTGATCAGGAAATGATTCAAACGGAAATTGAAGAAAGCAAAAAAATAGCGGAACAATTGGCTAATAAACGTCACACTTCTGGTAAGGAGACAAAGCAATATTTAGATGCACAAGAATCCTATTTAAAAGGATTCAGGGATTATCGAGAAGGTAACTACCCCAGAGCTATCACGAGCTTTGAGGCGGCAATTGCTCTATACCCCCACCACCCTTTAGCCAATGAATACCTCGTCCTAGCGAAAAGAAAACTGGGCGAAGAAATTCAATTTTATATGCAAGAAGGAAACCGCTTTTTTGAAAACAGTCAGTATAGAAAGGCTATTTCCTCATACAAAACGGTAATGGTACTAATAAAGGATAAGAATAACCCTAATTATAAAGCAGCGAATGCAAAACTGCAGCAAGCAAGGGCTATCATCGAGGGGAACTTCTAATGGCATTGCTTAAGGTATTTTCCCATTCTAATCATATCGCTAGCCTAGAGCTGATAGAGGGCAATGAGTACATCATTGGTCGTCAAAGTGATGTGGATTTAGTACTGCGAGATACTACTTTGTCGCGTAAACACTTACGTGTTTTTTATGATATGCATTGGCAAGTGGAAGTTCTATCGAAATATTCTGAGCTAGAATTTGATGGCGAGAAACTCAAGCATCTAGATCTTGATAGTGATAAGGAATTTTTAATACAAAGCTATCAGTTTGTATTTGTCATGCAGGAGGAAGCCGAGCAAGACCCGGCGGCAAACTTTGAGGAAGCAGAATCACCTTCTGCCGCCATAGATGACAATGCCTATGCAAATGCCGATGTTATAAATGATGACGACACAAATGTAGATAGCCTAGAGGTAAGCCCTTATGTAAACATTTCGAATGATCTTGATGATTTTGAACCTAAAAAACTAAATGGCAAAGAATGGTGCATAGGGCGTAGCGCCGAGTGCGAAATACAGATAGAAGACAAGCAAGCTAGCAGAAAGCACTGCATGATCACACGCAACCATCACGAATTTTTCGTGCGCGATCTAGGCAGCTCCAATGGTACCTTCTTAAACGAGAAAAAGATGAAGCCTAATAAGATTGCACCACTTGTAAGTGGCGATGTTATCCAGATAGGCAAACATAGTATTACCTTTGAACTCATTAACGAAGAAATCGCAAAAGAAATACAAAAATTTCCCGAGGCCGTAGCCCCGCCTAACCCCTTCGCTGTACCTAATCCATCTGTGAATATCCCAACAAATCATGGAAATGCGGCCGCGATACGTGTGGATAATAAACTAAAAACCAATAACCAACTAAATGATAAGAAAAAATTAATCTACGCCGCTATTGCTACTGTGGTAATTTTAGCCGCTATGTTTTACAAACCCACAGATACCACAAGTAAAGTGAGTAAAGATCCAGGCCAATCAGAAGCGAAACAAAGCGCTTTTGAGGCTTTGTCTACAGAAAATCAACAACTCGTACTTCGATTCTATGACAATGCCTACCGATATTACATTCAAGGTGACTATCAAAAATCTTTAAACGAAACGCAAAAGATTCACCGTCTTCTTCCAGAAGAGGGGTATTTGGATCTATCAGTAGATAAAGATTCAAAAAAATTGGAAAAACTCGCAAAGGCAGCCATCAAAATTCAAGCCGAGAAAGATGAAATTCGTCGTATGCAAGAGGAGCAACGGAAACTAAAAGAGCAAGTCGCGGCTATGGTGGATTATTGTGACAAGCAAGCAAAACCTGGCACTAGCGTGGAACAGGCTCACAACTGCCTAGCTAAAGTCTACGAATTAGATCCTGAAAATGTAGGAGCGAAAAGAATTATTCAACGCCTAGAGCAAGAGGCCGAGCAAAGAATGCAAGCCCAGCGCAACCGTGCCGCTTATCAACAACAAGTGAACAAGGGTAAAAACTTGTTCAATCGTGCCCTACAGCTAGAAAAGAAAGATAAAATATTGGATGCGATCTCTGCCTACGATCGCCATCTGGCCTCATCTTATCCAGACCCTAGTAATTTAAAGAAAACTTCTGCAGCAAAAAAGAAAAAACTTAGCATTAACCTCAAAAAAAGAGTCGATACCCTCACCCGACGAGCCGAAGCTGACTATGAGGCAAAAAACTTTCGTGGCTCCATAATGAATCTTAACAAAGCATTGCAGCTAGATCCATCCACGCAAGAGGCAAAGGACCTCTTAGCCAAAGTTACCCGCGAGTTGAACAAAGACATGAAGTCATTATATAGTGACTCGGTATTAGAAGAATCTCTTGGAAATATTGAGACAGCAAAATCACTTTGGAAAAAAATCAAAGATACAGATGTCCCGTCGGGCAACTACTATCAAAAAGCAAAATCCAAACTAAAAAAATATGGGGACTAATGTTTCAAGAAAAGCAATACCGCGGTAAGCACTCTAAGTATCCAACGATTCATTCTGACATAAATGAAGATCAGAAGTTGGCAATATTTACTTGTACATGGGGCAATCAAGATGCCACAAATAGAGTTGTATCAACAATCAAAGATTACTATCTTTCAGCTAGAATGGATGATGAATTCACCCCTCCCTTTCCCTTACAAAAAGATCTTAGTCTAGCTGCCAATCACCTTAGAATTTCTGTAATGTTGGCAAATGACAATTTATACAATGAATTTAACAAAGAAGAACTCATGGCTTTAACAGAAATATTGGTTATAGCCGTTAAAGACCGAGAATTAAACGTGATTCAATGTGGTGGCCCCAATTTATTGTGCAAGAAACATCACTCTGGCATTAGCACTTATGTGAACAGTCATCATCTAGGACATGAATTTGATGCTAGCAAAAAATATCCCTTACCTAGCAATTTTATAGGTGGGGAAGTAAAAAAAACCGTGCACTACCACCGCTTTCGCTACGATAAAAAAGATACCTACTATTTGCTCATGAGTGACCGAATGCCCGTGATAACAGAGAACGAGGACCTTAAAAGCATTGAATCAAAAATTCAATTGGACAAAGAGTGTCCCTATTGGTTGGCAGAGTTACGTTTTTAGTAAACAATTTTCTCATCCTGACTCATCTCAATGCGATTCGAGATAAATCTTTTATAAATCTTGTATTTATCTAGAGCCAAAACCAAATCTAGATCACTCGGCCCTCTAGGGTAAAGCAAACTTATATCCCAAGACAAACTGGCCAAATAATGCAATTTGTATATGTTACTTAAAATCGTTTTTCCAAGCATGATCTGGATTAACTTTTCTCTATCTGCCGCAGCCCTCTCGCCCTTTCGTACCCATTCGTACAAATGGTTCATGGCGCGGTCTTCACACTCAGAACCAGATATATCACGCTTTCTCTTATCTGGCAGATCGCTTGAAAAAAACTGACGTATACAAGCCTTGTTACTTAAATCTTGCAATTCCTGCAGGTAATCTTTTTCTAAATTGGCCTTTGCTATCAGCCGCCACAAAGGCCGATCTGCAAGCACCCCAATATTCTCCAGAACCTGCCATTTTTTCTTATCAATGCATATAGTGGCCATCCACTCTAGTATCTGAATGTCTCCACTTTGGTAAAATAAATCTAAAAAGGCCTGCAGATCATAATCCTCATCCAAAGGATTCCAGAGCTTTTCTCCTAGGCGTATCTTCGAGACTTCACTTGTCTCAATGCCGTTCCAAGGATCAAAGTTTATTTGTTCTTTTATTTGGCTAACCTCAAGCGGAAACTCCTCCATAAATTGCGGATTGGTCTCTAGCCTATCAATAAGGGAATTATAGACCTTTGTTTTTTTATCAAAAATATAGGCCATATTGCCTTTTCTTAGGCTGTAGCGAATATTGGACTTATTTCTCCATAGTGGCCAAGCCGATTCAATGAGTATCCACGGCGAATCCGGCTCTCTATTTAAATCAAATAAATCATGTCTTTTTAGAGGAATGCTGGAATGCACTTCTTTTCCTAGGAACTTCTGGAAACTATATCCTACATCCACTAGCGAATGATAGTTGTCATCTTTCCAAACCAATTGTGTATCCCGCTTTTTATCCGCAGGCTTATAAAAAAATGCCACCTGTGTGTTTTCCGATAATAAATTGTAGGCATCATATTCTTTGAAGCGATTCGGCCCGCTGACGCCATTAAGACCAGTTAGAATAATGTTGGTTTTATGCCAAAGGCCCCGCTTTTTTAACTCTTGAAATAAATAACTTAAACTGTCAGAAAAATTGCTCCACTGCCCTGTATAAGAGGCCTCACGGCTGATCCCTTCTTCATTGATTGTTGTAACAGTGGGAAAAACCAAGTCTGGCACATATATGACACTAAAAAAAGGCTTGGACTTCTTTCCTTCTATCCAGTCTAAAAAACGCTGAAATGAGTTCTTTGCTGGTCGATAGTAGTTGTTTAGGTGAATGGATACATAGTCATCAAAAAGCATAAAGCCCTGAGCAAAGCCAGATTTACGCCAAATGCTGCCACCACCGCTAAAAAAGGAAGTGCGGTAGCCTTTTTTATAAAACCCCTCTGGCACACTTTCATATTCTTCATGCAAAAAGTGATTGCCATTGTGCCATACATTGTGCTCGATAGGATAAAGCCCTGTGAACAAGGACGCTAAGGCTGCTTGGGATTGCGGCGAAGGGCTAATCATATGAGTATAACGAATGAAACTTTCGCAAACCTCGCTGATCCCTGCACCACTACTTTTTTGATTGTATTCTGCGCAAATCTCACTGGTATAGGGAATTTTTTCAACTGCAATCAGTAGAAATGAGGGATGTTCCTTCTGCTGCGGAAAGCTACAGGCGGTAGTTAGTAAAAGAACCTTAACAAAAGTCCAGATAATGAGTCTTTCCAAAGCTTGCTCCTAATGCTCTTTCAAGTGATAATAAGGGAAAATTTCATTGAGGTATATATGCTAACGGAAAATTTATTTAATGTGGCACAACATGGAGCAGAATCGATCTTATGGTTTTTGGTATTTTTAAGTGTGGTTAGCATCTCCGTGATACTGGAGCGGTTTTTTAGCTTAAGAGCCATACGAAGTAGCAGCGAAAAGGTGCAAGAAAAAATAGAAGACGCCCTAGTATCGAACAATCTACAGGATTTGGAGCATATAGCTACGAGTCGTGATTCCCTAGAATCAAAGGCATTGTCCTATGCCATTCGTCATGCCAAAGAAAATGGCCCCATTGGAGTTGGGGAAGTTTTTCAGTCCTTTATGATCATGGAAAAACAACGCTTAGAGCGCTCCTTAAACTTACTTGCAACCATCGGCTCTAATGCCGTCTTTGTAGGTTTATTAGGAACGGTTTTTGGAATCATGAAGGCTTTCAAAGACTTATCCATCAGCCAAGGAGATATGTCGGTGGTGATGGCGGGCATTGCTGAGGCTCTGGTAGCCACTGCGATAGGCCTATTTGTTGCTATACCAGCCATTGTTGCCTACAACTACTTTCAAAAACAAGTAAAGCAAATCATGAGTGGCCTAGAAAGCGTGAGAGAATTATCCATAGCCTATACAAACACCATGAATAAAAAGGACTCTTAAATGGCCGGAAAGCTTGGAAGCGATAATGACGAGCCAATTGTAGACATTAACATTGTCCCTTTTGTAGATGTCATACTCGTTGTACTTATTATTTTTATGGTAACAACACCGATGATTGTAAATCATAGTATCAAAATACAGCTACCTAAAGCAGCAACAGGAGAGGATAGCCCGCCTAGTTTACTCACCTTTGTCATCGACAAAGAGGGCGTTCTACAAGCTGATGGAAAAGACATAACGGAGGAGGACATTAGTAGCATTGTAAAAGAGCGCTTGCTAGAGAATCCTGAAATCTCTGCTTCCATTGCCGCAGACGAAGCGGCCGCTCACGGTAAAGTGATTCGTATTATCGATCTTATTAAAAAAGCTGGCATTCATAAATTTGCCATTTCAACAACGAAGTAAATATGGAAAATCTTTCTACTTTAGATAAAGCATCAAAAATCAATCATGATAATTTTATTTATGGCACCTTTGCGGAAATTGGCGCAGGACAAGAAGTTGCCCGCCAGTTTTTTGAAGCCGGCCGCTCCTCCAAGACCATTGCAAAAACCATTTCGGCCTATGATATGACCTTTAGCGATGCCATCTACGGAGAAGAAAAAAGCAAGCGATATGTTTGCCAAGCAAGAGTAGAGAATATGCTCAATTATGAATACGGCCTAGTGGAGAGTCGTTTAAGTGCTGAGCGGGGCGATCGCTCGAAATTTTTTGCCTATGCCAATACTCTGACCACCGGCAGTAGAAAGCGAAATTTGGATTCCCATGGATGGGTGGGCTTAAAATTTCAAAAAGAAATCGGTGGTCCTATTAATCAGGTAGTGGCTCATATTCGCATGAAAAACCGCACTCTTAGTTTACAACGAGAAGCGGTCGGTGCCATGGGCGTTAACCTACTTTACGCATGTTTTTATCTCTTAGATGATCCCGATCGATTTATAGACTCCTTACTAGACAACATTGGACACGAGCGCTTAGAAATTGATTTTATTGAATTCTCTGGAGAAAACACCTCGCACATAGACAATCGCTTGATGAGTCTTAAGATTGTAGAAAAAAACCTGACCAGAGCTTCCATCTTTTCTCCAGATGGTACCGTTTTACATATTGCCGATGTTCTATTTCAAAAAGATGTCTTACTACTACGAGGAAACTTCTGCCCTGTCACCAAAGTACATGAAGATATGATTGCGGCCAGCTTAGATGCATTGGAAAAAAAGAACATACATCCCATAGTAATTCTTGAAATGACCTTAAAGACCCTAACCTCGGGCTCCAAAGAAGAGGAAAAATTATTTTTAGATAGAATGGAGGCCCTCAGAGCCTTGGGTCACCCAGTTCTAGTCTCCAACTTCTTTTTGTTTCACAATCTCAAACAACATTTGGAGAAATTTGTACAAAAGACTATCTCCATTGTGATAGGGGGCAATCTGCTACCCAAGCTCTTTGAGGATAAGCATTATGAGCACTTAGATGGAGGCCTACTTGAAGGCATGGGCAAACTACTCAACGGCAATACCAATCTTTTTATTTACCCTTATAGTGATGACAAGGGAAAGCAAAGCAATTTTGCTTCTTTCAAAGAGTCTACTAGAGCAAGCAATATTACAGAATATATAGAGCAGAAATTTTTAATTGAAGATTTAAAATGCCATAACGATTTATGCCGCAATATTATGTCGGAAGAAGTTTTGCAGATGATTCGCAAGCAAGAATCTACATGGCAAGACCTAGTACCAGCAGAAGTGGCCAAAGTTATCGAAGCAAAGAAGCTTTTTCAATAACTAAAGCCGCTGTATTTCTTCCTCAGTTAATGGCACCACAATATCCACCTTCACCTTTGTGGCATTTAGAACTGGTATATTGTCTGCTATACTTAAGGTGTTTCCAGATAAAGAGTAGTCTTGTTCATTCAACGTTAAAATTTGACCATCACTCAAATAGACTTTTACTCGGTAAACCCACTCCCCTGCTTCACTATTTAAATTGATCACATAACTTCTTCTAGCTTTATCTGCTACCAAGTTAAAGATCGCATCGAAAGACGGAGCATAATTATCCAAGCACACCGGATACGTATCCGAGTTCTTACCCAAGATCTCACTTAGCGCTTCGTAGCGAACACCGTTTGTCCAAGAAGGATCAATTCGCGGGCAAGAATTATTGCTATCACTCGGCATAATAAAGGCCGCCAAGTAAAATAGCTCATTGTGTGCACTGCGCAGCTCGCCCGCCGTTGCTTGGATCAAGTCTTCATTGTTTTCCGTAAAAAATATGTTTTTCGTACTACCGCTTTGCAATTGAAAATTCTGTGCAGAAGCCGAGGAACTACTTATACGACAAGTTGGCATATCCAAACTTGTAGATCTATTCGGACAAGAACCGTTGGCCACAAGATTTGTGGAGCACATATTGGCATTGCTTGAAGAAAAATTGCAGGTGGCTGGTGATTTGTTATTACATGAATAGGAGCAATCTACCAGACTGCCACTAAACTGTCCACGAGCAAAAGTTTCTTGATTGGCATTACAAGCCTGCTGGCTCACAGGGCTACAAAATGTGTTATCTGCCATGGTTCTGGTAGCACTCTTTACATCTTGCTTACACATTCTAGTACATTCGATGGCAGCTCCCGGCCCAACACCTAGACGTTGGCGAGCAATATCTTCTTCGGAAGGACTACAAGAAGCAACGGCCACCTCACCTTCCTGCGAAAGGCCCATTCCAGGACATGTACTACGCGCGGAGCTAATCGAGTAGGTTTTGGGTTGATCCACGGTTTCGCTACAATTTCTGGTGCAAGTAACCTCTGCCGATGGTGCACTCGCATAACCTCCACCTGCCATAGCAATCAAATTATTCTTTTCTGCTGAGGAGCATGCCACATTATGATAGCCACTACAGGTATTGGGACTGGAACTCATGGAAAGAGTCCTACGACTACGGTTTTGCTTGGTATAGTATTCACAAGTTGCCAAAGACATCGAGCCCTTAACCTCTTCCAAATCTGAGGCACACAACGAAGCACTTACCCCAAAATCACTTACATTTTTGCGGCCATATTTACTCTTGTATTTACTTAAACTTTGGTAGTACCAGCCACTCGAAGAATACGAGCCAGATTTAGAATCATTGCACGTAACGGTACATGTACTTCCAGGAAATACATTCAGATTATCCTTTTCGCTTTGTGTACACTCTCTTGAAGAAAAGGTGCAAAGACCTAAACTAGTATTGTAAGTAGACTTAGGATCTCCCGCTCTTGGCACTTGATCCGGAAAAACTGTTGGTACGTAAGTCGTTTTGATTTGGTTTCTATGCCGTTTGTACTTAATTTTTAATTCTGTTGTGTAATACTCTAGAGTTCCTTTATAGGAGATTTCCGACTCCAAACTACGGTAATCAAGGTATTCATTTAATTGCATATAAGAATATCGCACTTCCTCTTTTTGTAGCGGCTTGTATTTTACTTGATAGTTGCTAATACAACCTGGACTACCTGGACTGCAATTGGAGGTACTTGCTACGGCTTTATTTTCTCTTACTCGCTCCTTTTGCTTCAAACAATCACGCCAATCTGTGGCATCATCTTCATTGGTAGCGACAATATAAGCATGAAATTTACCGTCACTTTTTCTATTTTTTGCCAATCGCAATAAAGCACATAGGCCTTGCTCCTGCCCGGAGCCTTGAACGCCAACCGCATCAATTTGATTGGCAAATGCATTGGTAAAGTTTTGAAACTGACTCCCTGACATATCCTTATTAAATGGAAGGCTGCCAAACTTAGGTTGCAGGATATAGTCCGTAATTTCTTTGTACTTATAAGGAGCTGCATTGGGTAAATTAAGATCTGCAAGAGGATATAAACCTGGATTACCGCCCTCTAATACCTCTGCCAATTTTTCCGTACTTGTATTCGGTTTTTTATTCCCGCTGTCGGATAGGTTTTGTGAAGTGGTATAAACCTTCACACTACCGTCAAATTCTTTTAATATACTAGTGGTGGAAACTAGGGCATCGCGCACCTTATCTTGAATCTCTTTCATACTATCGGAATCATCCACAATCGCATTCACTTCGATTTCTGGCTTTGGCTCAAGTTCTGGATCAAACTCCACACTTCGCAGTTGCCCCATGATGCCCTGAGAGAGTAGCTCATCCGTGGTTTGGAAGGCTACGTCCGAACAGTTTTGATAGGAAAAAATCAATAGCAAACTAGTTGCGAAAAAAAAGATGGATGATTTTACATACCTCATAGATCTACCTCTCACGAGTAAATCGGTATCTTTTTGAGAAAAGTTTAGTTAAAAATGTCTCAGATGGATATGGGCTAAGATCCCCCAGACTTGTCTCAAAGTGAGACAATCCTAAGTCCATAAAAGAAATGATGCCTCCACTATAATAGATCGAGGAGCTCTTCCTCTAGTAGCGCCTGCAATTCCTCTCTGGCCATTTTTTCCCCGCGCAAATCTTCCAGACTCGTCATCACCGATTGCTGAAAGCCGCAGGGAGAGATTCCCTTGAAGGCCTCTGGGTCATGGTCCAAATTGAATGCCAAGCCGTGATAGCTGACCCAGCGTTTGGCGGCTATACCGATAGAAGCAATCTTCTTATCACCGACCCATACGCCTGTAGCATCTTTTCGGTCTCCTTCGGCTTCAATACCATAATGATCTAGGCAGTGAATCACCGATAATTCTAGAATTCGCATATGGCGATGCAAATCCGAACCACGTTTACTAAGATCTAGAATGGGGTAAACAATCACCTGGCCAGGTCCATGATAGGTTGCACGGCCTCCGCGGCTAACCTCCATGGTTTTTCCTTGCCAACCCTGCAAGTCCTTCTCCTCGCTAGCTCGGCCCAAAGTAACCACTGGGGGATGGGAACAGAAAAACACCCTTTCTTGTCCCCCGGCCAAGACATCTTCCACTGCATGCATTTGTTTTTTAAGGGCCTCTTGGTAATCTATTAGACCCAAATCTATGATCTCAATCGTCATTATAAAACGTGAATCGCGTGTCCAAGAGTCGCTTCCGCAGCTTCCATCATGGTCTCTCCCAAAGTTGGGTGCGGATGGATGCTTAAGGCTACGTCCTCTAAACGCGCCCCCATTTCAATGGCTAGAACGGCTTCACTAATAAGGTTCGAGGCTTGCGGGCCGCATATATGTACCCCGCGAATCACATGCTCCTTCTTATCCGCTATGTATTTTACAAAACCATCCGTTTCCATCATCGAAACAGCCTTGCCATTGGCGCCAAAAGGAAACTTGGAAACCAAGACTTCTCCAAATTCTTTCTTCGCCTCCTCTTCCGTCATTCCGCAGTAGGCAATTTCCGGATCGGTAAAGATTACCGCTGGGATGGTTTTGGCATCAAAAACACGGTTGTGGCCGGCAATAACTTCGGCAGCTATGATGCCCTCATGACTAGCCTTGTGGGCTAGCATGGGCTGCCCGATAATATCACCAATGGCAAAGATGTTGGGAACATTGGTACGCATTTGCGCATCTGTTTTGACAAAGCCGCGCTCATCGATGGCGACCCCAACGCCCTTAAGGTTCAATTGATCCGAATTCGGTTTTCGCCCTACAGTAACGAGGATTTTCTCCCCATCAAAGGTTTCTTCTTTACCATTCACCTCTACACTTAAGGAAAGTCCCATTTGCGCTTTTTTAAAGGACTTGGCCTTTGCATTGAGCACTACATTGACACCCAATTTTTTTAACTTACGTTGCAGCACCTGAACCATGTCTTTTTCTACCACACCACTTAGTAGCGATGGGCCGGCCTCTATGACCGTAACCTTTGTCCCAAGTTTTGCCATAAAAGTTCCGATTTCCAAACCAATGTAGCCGCCGCCAATCACCAATAGTGATTTCAACGACTTATCTTGGGCTAGCCCGCCAGTGGAAGAGAGAACCGTTTGTTCATCGTATTCAAAACCTGGTATTTCAATGGGGCGAGAGCCTGTGGCTACCACAAAATTCTTCGCCTTTAGGGTGTCGCTCCCCACTTTGATTTCATTTTTCGAAACAAAATTGGCCTCTCCCATGACAACTTCTACTTTATTGCCCTTAAGCAGTTGTTTTACACCACCACTCATTTTGTCGCAGACACCTTGTTTCCAAGTTTGTAGTTTTTTATGGTCAACTTCAATATTTCCGGGCAATTGAAAGCCCATGTTGGAGAATGCATTTTGTGATTTATACAAATAGTTTGCGGCATTGATCATGGCTTTAGAAGGAATGCAGCCGACATTCAAACATACACCACCCAGGTACTCACGCTCCACCACGGCAACTTTTTGCCCTAGCTGCGCAGCACGTATTGCACAAACATAACCTCCGGGTCCTGCTCCTATCACTACAGTATCGAATTCTTTTGCCATTGAGCTAACTCCTTAAATCAGATCCAACATCAAACGTGCAGGATTTTGCAAACGAGCAATCACTTCATTCATATAACGAGCGGCTACGGCTCCGTCTATCAAACGGTGATCGGCAGTAATACTAAGGTTCATCATTTTTCTTGCACGCCATTTCCCATCACTAAGAACCGGCTTATCGCTAATCTTGTACATTCCAAAAATCGCTACCTCTGGATGATTGATAATCGGAGTAGCAGCAGTTCCGCCGACAGAGCCAATGTTGGTGATGGTGATGGTAGCCCCTCGCATCTCCTCTAAGGAAAGCTTGCCACTACGAGCTTTGTCCGCAAGTTGCATGATCTCGGCAGAAATTTCCAAAATGGATTTTTGATCGGCGTTTTTGATGACCGGCACAACCAGTCCATTCGGAGTGTCCGCTGCAAAACCAATATTAAAATATTTCTTATATACAATTTCACCGGCATCATCATCTATGGTGGCGTTCAACATAGGATACTGCCGGGAGGCGGCAATCAAGGCCTTCATCACAAAAGGTAGATAAGTGACTTTGATACCGCTTTTCTCCATTTCCTTTTTTAAATCCGTACGCATTTTCACCAAAGAGGTAACATCGGCTTCATCCATCAAAGAAAAATGTGGAATGATATGCTTGTACATCTGCATATTCTCGGCAATTTTCTTGCGAATACCACGAATCGGCTCGCGCTCTTCTAGATCGGCCTGATTACTATGAAAGGCCGGTCTTGGAAATTCCATGCTCGCGGGCTTCACGCTTTCCATCCCGCCGGAGCCTCCTCCACCACTTGCTAAAACATCCTCGCGGGTGACTCTTCCAGCTAGTCCACTGCCCTGCATTTGATTGATATCCACATTCATCTCACGTGCCAAACGCCGAGTAGAAGGCGTTGCCAAAACATTGGAGGCAGCCACTGGCGGTGCCAGCGCTTGACCGTTGCTACCACCATTGGAAGTTGCAGCAGGCGCACTCGGTTTGGGCGCTGCCGCCTCTTTCGCTACATCATCTTTTGCCGCTTCTGGCTTACTTTCTGCGGCAGGCTTTGCACTTGCTCCTGACTCCAAAGTCATAATGATGGAATCGACTTCGATCATATCTCCGGGTTGAAACTTTAATTCCTTAACGGTCCCCGATGTGTGGGAAGGAATTTCTACGGTTGCCTTATCGGTCATGATCTCCACGATCGCTTGATCCTCTTCAACGGCATCGCCCTCTTTCACCAACCAATTTACCAATTCTCCCTCGGTAACGCCTTCGCCTATTTCAGGAAGTTTAATATCTACCGTTGCCATTTATACTCCTTGTTTTGGTAATGGACTGGGTCCGGTTCCAAGTCCTTGTTTGTTTCGATTGATCATCCCGGTCATAAAAAATTCTCCTGCTCGGTAAGAAGAACGCACCAAGGCTCCACTGGCGACATAAAGAAAGCCCATGTCTTCGGCGATCTTTTGCCAATATTGAAACTTTTCCGGTGTAACGTACTCCACAACCTTTAGGTGCTTGGGGCTAGGTTGTAGATATTGCCCAAAGGTCACCACATCACACGCAACTTCTCGTAAATCCTTTAAACACTGAAGAATCTCTTCATCCGTTTCTCCAAGACCCAACATCAAAGAGGTTTTTGTGTAGCGACTTGGGTCAATCTCCTTCACCATTCGCAATACATTTAACGTTTTTCTGTAGCCAGCTCTTGGGTCGCGTACCTTGCGAGTTAATCTTTCCACCGTTTCCACATTTTGTGCAAATACATCTGGTCCAGCCCGAACCAATCTTTCCACGTCTTTACGAACTTCATTAAAGTCTGGGGTAAGCACTTCCACCAAAATTTTCGGGTTATTTTCTTTGATGGTTTCTACAGTTTTGGCAAAGTGGTCGGCACCGCCGTCTTCCAAGTCATCGCGGTCAACAGAGGTAAGGACGACATATTCTAAATCCATTTGCGACACAGCAAAGCCCACTTTGAAGGGCTCATCCTTATCCAGCGGCAATTTGAATTTGGGATTGGCCGTTTTTACATTGCAAAAACGACAGCCGCGAGTACAGGTATCTCCCATAATCATTACCGTCGCCGTTCCACCGGCCCAACACTCCCCAATATTTGGACAACGCGCCTCTTCGCAAACGGTGGCCAAGTTCAAATCGCGCATCATTTGCTTCAGATCTTTGTATTTTTCCCCCTTCGGTAGCGGCACTTTAAGCCACTTGGGCTTTTGCGGATGCGGCTTACCTTCCACCATGGGAGGATTTGGATATTTTACACTCGGGGTGAGTGGACTTTCTGCCATGGACTCTCCTTAATGGCTTTGTTGTAGCTTTCGCAGAATAGAAAATCAAATCATTACGCCGAAAGTGCCTGCTTGTCATTTTTGTGTGCTTGATGGATAAGATGTGCATGCGTATACGCTTGGACATTGCTTACAAAGGCACCAATTATCAAGGCTGGCAACGCCAGGGGCATACGGAGCAAACCGTGCAGGCATTGCTCGAAAAGCATTTGTGCGAGGTGATGAATAGCGAAATTCGCCTGCATGCCTCCGGCAGAACCGATACGGGAGTGCATGCTCGCCGCCAAGTGCTGCATTTTGATTGTTCCGAGCTTGGGGGTCGCAAACTAAAGTATGCACTCAATCGCCTTTTACCTAATGATGTGGTTGTATTGGCGGCCTACGAAGCACCCTCTGACTTCCATGCTCGATTCTCCGCCGAAAAAAAGGAGTATCGCTACTATTGCTATCATGATACGCAGCCTGACCCTTTCCTTGCGGATACGGCCATGTATCTAAAACGGCCACCAGATTTGGCGCAACTGAATGCCTATGCAGCCCAATTTGTAGGCGAAATGGATTTTTCCGCCCTGCAAAATACTGGCACAGAAGTTCGTAGCACAAAGCGCCAGGTAGAAATGGCAGAATGGAAAAAAAGCGAGCAATTGTACGAGTTTCGGGTGATCGGCAACGGTTTTCTGAAGCAAATGGTACGAAATATGGTGGGTTTGCAGCTAGCAGCCCTAGAAAAGGAAAAAAATACAGCTTTTATACGGGAGATTCTGCAAGCAAAATCGAAGCAAAAGGCCTTTCGCCCGGCCCCGGCCTGTGGCCTATTTTTGTATGAGCTTTATTACCCTAGCGAACTTGACAATAGGTGCCGAAAAATTTAGATATAGCCCTTCAGTTTGAGAGAAGGAAAAGAACATGCAAACGAAATCCTATCGCAGTGAACAAGTAGAAAAATCATGGTGGATCGTAGATGCCGCCGGCAAAAACTTAGGCCGCATGTCTACGCAAATTGCCAATATTTTACGTGGCAAACACCGCCCTACCTATAGTCCAAACGCCGATACTGGCGATTTTGTCGTGGTAGTGAATGCTGACAAAATTGAAATGTCTGGCAATAAGTGGGACGAAAAGAAATACTATACCCACTCTCGCTACTTTGGTAGCACGCGCGAGAAAACGGCCTTTGAAGTTCGGGAGAGCAATCCGGAGTTCATCATTCAGCAAGCTGTAGAAGGCATGCTACCTAAAAACCGTTTGGCACGCAGACAAATTAAACATTTAAAAGTATATTCTGGTGCAGAACACCCGCACAAATCACAAAACCCTCAAGCATTAGACGTAAAATAAGGGAGTTAGGTAATGTCTGAAACTTATTATGCAACTGGCAGAAGAAAAACAAGCGCAGCACGTATCTTTTTAAAAGATGGAAAAGGTGAAATTAAGGTCAATGGTCGTAGCCTGGATGATTTTTTTGGCCTAGCTTCCACTCGTAAGATTGCCATGCAGTCCATCGATCTTTTAAAACTTCGCGACAAATGCGACATGAATATCACGGTTAAAGGCGGCGGCCCCACAGGTCAGGCTGGAGCCATTCGTCATGGTCTTGCAAGAGCCCTATGTTTGTTAGATGAGAAAAATCGTCCAGAACTGAAAAAGGCCGGTTTTCTAACACGTGATTCCCGTATGGTGGAAAGAAAGAAATACGGCCGTGCTGGTGCACGTAAGAGATTTCAATTCTCTAAAAGATAATTTCTTTGAACATTTCTTTCATTGCATAAGGCAGCTTCTTTTAGGGCTGCCTTTTTTTATCGACATACAAAATTAACGAAAATCCACTTGCGACTTGATGTAGCGTGTGACCAGATCCACCTCTGAATCCAGTCGAAATTCTATATGATAGTGATTGTCATGCCCTGCCACTTGGCGGAATAGTACTGGATTGCCGGCATCTTGCCTCTCTTGAATGATGCTTTTTACCACTGAATCCTCGTGCAAACGGGGATCATTAAAGAAGACCACCGTAACATCCTTATGTGCTAATAGAAATCGAGTAAACCTTAGATTCATTTGGTAATCATAGACAGAGTCTCTCCATGTCATGGGACGCGTGGCAGGAAAGGGACGAATGTCCATCACCGTACCAGATCGATGACGACAATGACGGTCATGTTTCTCCCCCGAGTGCAAAGTAAGTGAAGTTAAGGTCAATGGCACATTCAACTCTTGCTTGGTAAAACGAGTGATTTCATTAAGTCGCTTCATCAACTCGGTGGTTAGGTAGACTTCATAGGGGGTGGTGTCCTCGGGGTATTCCTCAAAAAACGGCACATAGCGTTTTTGGTTTCCAAAGGGCAGCAAACGAAGATCTCCGTAGATTTTCTCATAAACCAGGCGAGCAATTCCAAAATGCGCATAGGACTCCGTATTGGAACAGGATTTCCACCCCGGCACACTAGCAATTTTTTTCACCTCTTGCCAAAATTCTTCATCTTCTAAAAAATCATAATTGGGTTTATTGACTACGGTATCTTGATTCAATTCGGGTAAATCCTGAAAGAAGACATCATCCGACTCGGAACCACTCTCCAAACTACCCTCGGAGCTCAATTGCATAGGCTGCATACCCGGGGAACAAGCCAATAAAAAAAAGACGAACCACCAAATCCTTCGCACCCTATTATTTTAGCGAAAAAAAAGAATTATTATGTTCATTTCCCAAGAATTGGCTCTAATTCTAGACAAAGGTATACGGGTTTTATAGCTGAAATGGCTAGAAATCTTAGCGAACGTAGTGAATACGAGCTAGACTAGTACTCACTCAAAATAAAGTTAGCCGGGTCCACGGGCACGCCATTTTTTCTAACTTCGTAATGAACGTGCGGCGCAGTAGCACGCCCTGTATCACCAATGCGTCCAATGATATCTCCACGCTTGACCTTCTGGCCCACCTTCACATCAATGGCAGAGGCATGGCCATAACGAGTGGTGACGCCGTAACCATGATCCACAGATATTAACTTGCCGTAGCCAGACTCAAAGGCTGCGTAGGAGACGATACCGTCAGCTGCGGCATAAATCGGTGAACCATAAGGCGCGGCAATATCAATCCCCTTGTGCATCATCAAGCGACCGGTAAAGGGAGACTTTCTATAGCCAAAGCGGGAGGTAAACCAACCTCTTGTCGGACGTATCGCAGGAGTAGCTCGAAGCAGACTTTTGCGATTTCCTAGCTTTTCCCAAAGCTTAATAATGTTTTGCTCACGCAAGGTGGCCTGCTTGGTTAACTTATCAATCTTCACCGAAACCTTGGCGTAGTTTTCTGTGTCCTTAGCAAAGACTTCATCACCGTCGGTAGCCAATGGCGCTTTTTGAAAAAAGACTGAGTCCTTCACTCCCAATAAGCTAGCTGGCTTTCGCTCGTCCATATGTTCATTCATTTCGTAAACTGCTTGCCCTGCATTGGGGATGGGTCCCATTGCCAAGCGCATGATATTTTCTTCATCGGCAGGGCCGGTTATCAAGCGAAGCTTTGTTGCGTATACCGAGATTCTCTCTAGGCCTTTTTCCAATTCATCCAACTTAGTTTTTACCACACTGAATTGATTTTTAAGATGTAGGTTTTCCGCCTTTAAACGTTTGTTCTCCACACTTTGAAATAGCAATCCGACATAATCCACAAAAGCCGTAGCTCCAAGCACAGCAAAAATGAATACCAAGGTAGCGGCAAGCTTCATCCATGCGGCAGAGATCACCATTTTTTTGGTTTTGGCTTTGTGGTCACTAGCTATGATTACGGTATAGTTTTTTTTCATTCCCACCCTAACAATGAGGAGTAATTATGCATATTTAGTGCATTATCAGGCTATATCATTTTATCAATTTGCGTCAATGGGCTTAGGAAGAGACTTCTACAGAAAAGGCCACCACGGAGACATTATCATCTCCACCGGCCTCTTTTGCTTTGTTAATCATCATTTCTGGCCATTTTTCCAGGGGGTGGTCTCGGCAAACTTGTAATATTTCCTCATTGGATATGAGCCCGTGAAGCCCATCTGAGCACAAAATATAGGACTCATTCGAATCAATGTCGCGCTCTAAAAAATCATTTTCCACCACGCGCTCAAAACCAACACTTCGAGTGATAACATTCTTTCCCTCAAAATGATCGGCATTATCTTCTTCAATCAAACCGGCCCTAACTTGCTCATTCAACAAGGAATGATCATCGGTAATTTGCCAAAGTCGGTTGTTCTTAAACATATAAACTCGAGAATCCCCTACGTTACCAAAATAGACTTTGGTATCCCGTAAAAAGGCCAAAACCAATGTCGTACCCATACCACTTAGACTTTGGTCAATTTGACTTTCATCATAGACCTTTTCACAGGCCCGTCGGTACATTTCTTTGGTAAGAGCCCTAGGGTCCATATTCTGGTTGGCACGAAAAAAATCTTCTGCAACCTTCAGGCTCATCTGAGAAGCTACTTCCCCACCCTTATGTCCACCCATTCCATCGGCTACCGCATAGAGATGAATGTCCTCTGCAACCAGAATGGCATCTTGATTGTTTTTTCTTTTCAACCCTATATCGGTCTGTCCGTAGGCTTTCACTTGCATGCTTTAAGTCTAGAAGAAAGTCGGTAAAAATGCATCGCTTTTTTCATTTCTCTACTTAAGAGCTGGGCAATTTTTTCCGAAAACCTTAGTAATGAAGAAGCTAAATCAAAGGCCCTACTCCTATCTAATTTTATCTCTGCTTTTTCATGGTCTATGGCTATGGTTGATTTCTTTAAATTTTAGCCTCCCCACAGAAGACAGCTCGTCAACAAAGTTCGTAGAAATCGAATATATTAGCCAAGAGGAATTGCAGCAAATCGTAGAGCAAGACCAAAAATCCATCAATGAAAGTGAACCAGAAAAAGCCTCCTACCTTAGTGCTAAGAACCAGAGTGTAAAGGAGGAAACCAAGGCCGCCAATACGGGAAGGTTCAACAATCAAATACAGATAGCAAAATCTAGTAGTAGCTCCAACAAACAGACAAAAAAAGCCTTACCAAAACTTAAGGATTTGACCCCAGATACAGGTTGGTTTGCAGAAAAAGAAGAACAACAAAAAAGCGCTGACAGCCAGGTAAGTCAAATGGCAAGGAGCTCCGACTACCTAAAAGATGTAAAGGAAGGAGCTCAAACAATTTTAAATACCCGCGAGTATAAGTATTATTCTTATTACACACGTATTCGCAGGCAACTGCAGAGTTATTGGGAGCCCTCCATCAAAAAGAAGTTTCTACACCTACTTAAACAAGGCAGAGCCCCCGCCTCAAGAGAGGACAAGAAAACTCGCGTATTGATCACATTAAATCAACAGGGCAATCTCATGAAAGTACAGCTTTTGGAGGAGTCCGGCGTAAGAGATCTTGATGATGCGGCCATAGAAGCCTTTCAGGATGCAGCCCCTTTTCCGAACCCACCTGAGGGAATTATGGAAACTGACGGTACGGTTAAAATACGCTGGGATTTTGTTGTAGAAGCTTAAACTCGAGGGGCCGAATTTTGGTCACCTGTACACGAACCAATTCCTCATTTTTATAACGCTTGCTACTTTGATTTACTACGCGGATAAGCGAGCCTTGAAAACTCAGAATAATGGAGCCATCTTCTAGAACCTCCACAACCTTTGCTTTGTAAATTTCATGTAAATTCATGACAGAGTATCAAGAACTGCCTTTTGAGTTTGCTCTTCCAATTGATCTTGCTCTTCTTGCAAATGTGCAGCTTCCTCACTTATATTTGCCTGACGAAATTTTTCCCCTAAGTTTTTTAATTCGTCATAGTGGGTCTGACTGAAGACCTCCGAATAGTCTCTCTTGGTTTTTTGCTTCGCCCATTGCGGCAAGTTCTCTTCAGAAAACATTAGGCGATCCTTATTAACTTTCGCTATAAAATCAATTTCTGCGGGGCTAAGATCCACTTTTTGTGCGATCTCCTCCCTACTCATCCCTTTATGAGCCATGATCGCTGCATCAATGTATTTTTGTGAGTTTTGTCTATCTACGATTTGGTCATGCGGCAATTGATCTTGAAAGATTTCGGCGGCCTCAAAGGTTTCTTTCATAGCTAGTTGAATCTTTGCCAGCTGCTCCTCCGAATTAAAAACTGCCTGTTCCACTTCTTTGGATTTTCTTTCGATGATATTACACAAGTCTTTTACCTGCCGGTCTGTGCGATCCGAAAGGTCTTCTAATATGGAAATTTTTGTTTGTAGAACTTGTAGGCCCTTGCTAAGCCGAGGATCTTCTTGTGGTTCTTTCTGGATTCTGACCCATAAGACAAAAAGAAATACTACCAACAATAAATTGAATAAAATTTGAATTAATACCCAAACAGACATACTTTATTTTAGCTGTCTGTCCGGGCTTAAGAAAATAGAAGTCAAAAAGACTAGCTCTATGTCTAGCTAAGTTTTGCTATAAACGACTTTAAGCGCTCACTGGCTGCCGTTAAGGTTTCTTCTTTTACCGCAAAACTCATCCTTAAGTAGCCATCAATACCGAATTCCTTACCAGGCACTGCCACCAAATTTTCACTTTCTAGCAAGAGATTGGAGAAATCTCCAGAATCTTGGATTTTTTTACCTTCAAAACTTTTGCCAAGAAAGGCATTGATACCGACCCAAAAATAAAAAGTGCCATCAGGCTCGTGCACTTCCAAACCAGGAATATCTCTTAGCAAGGCGGCAAAATGATCCTTTCTTTTCTCCAAAGATTTTACGGACTCTCGCACCAGCTCTTGCGCCTCCTTAATGGCAACCACACTCGCAATTTGTGAAAAAGTGGCGGCACAGCTTACCGTTTGTGACTGATAAGAGCTCATGGCCTTAATCAAATTGGTAGGTCCAACGGCCCAGCCCACACGCCAACCTGTCATGGCGTAGGACTTTGAGGCTCCATCAATCATCACGGTTCGCTCAAACAATTCTGGGCAAACTTGCAACAAGTGCGGAGCACGTGGCGTCGAGAACACCAGACGAGAATATATATCATCGGTAAGAATCCATGTGTCAGGATATTTTTTTAGAACTGCTCCCAAAGCCGCTAACTCATCTTTGGAATACATCATACCGCTAGGATTGGAAGGGGAATTCATAAGTATTAAGCGCAGTCCCTTCTTTAGGGCGTCTTCCAATTCGCTGGGGATCAATTTAAAACGATTCGCAGCTTGGGTTTGAATAAATACTGGCTCTCCCTCGCATAATTCTGCCATGGTTGGGTAGGAAACCCAATAAGGACATGGTATGCCAACCTTATCCCCCTTATCAAGAATACAAGCCAACGCCGCAAATATCGAATACTTGGCACCACTTGTTACACTGACATTTTCTACCGCTAAGGATTTATCCAAAAAGCTGGTCATATCTTCCACGATAGCTTGCCTAAGCTCTGGATTCCCCGCCGCTGGCGAATACTTTGTTTGACCGTTTTCAATCGCAGCAATTCCTGCATTGGCGATTGGCTCTAGAGTGGTCCAATCTGGCTCGCCAACACTTAAAGCGATCACGTCCTTACCTTGCGCTTTTAACTCTTTTGCTTTTGCAGCTAGAGCTAATGTGGGAGATGGTTTCATTTTATCAACACGACTACTGAGTTTCATAGGACCTCACTTTTTCTAAAGTTGCTTTCAATATATTTTCAGGGACAAAGGAGCTAATGTCACCCCCAAGACTCGCCACCTCTTTTACCAAGGAGGAGGACACGCTACTTAAGTGGGAGGCGGCAAAAAAGAAAATAGTTTCTAATTGATGATTTAAATTGCGATTCATTACATCCATGGATTTTTCATATTCCATGTCCATATACGTTCGGATGCCACGAATGACGTAGGTGGCATTCAAATCTTTGGCTACATGCGCGGTTAAGCCAGGGTTGGTAACCACCTCCACGCTCTTGTAAGGCAAACATTCCTTAATTAAGCTCTGACGTTCTTCAAGACTGAATAGATAAGATTTACGAGAAGACTCGGAAATACAAACAAATATTTTATCAAACAATGGGAGAGCTCGATCAATGATGTCTTTATGTCCTAAAGTGAACGGGTCAAAACTCCCCGGATAAATTGCAACTTTGCTCATATTCAACGCCTAAAAAAAGATAAGTTTTTATCACCAAATTTTCTTTGGTCATAACACTTCCAAGGTGGATATTCTAGTTGAAAGTCTTCAAACTTGCTGGTTTCAATGATTACGGTGGGAGAGCTAGAAAATTTTACTTCTGTGCTCAAAAAGCGCATAATTTTATCGCCCAATTTTTCTGTAAATGGCGGATCAATAAAAACAAAATCCACATCCAAAACCCTATTTTTTAGATATTGAAAGACATCACTTTTAACAATATGGAGGTTTTGCTCCTCCAAAAGCTTTTTATTTTTTCTAGTATTTCTATAGATTTACGGCTAGATTCTACTGCCTCCACCTGCTGCGCCCCACGCGACAAAAACTCCAATGCCACATTGCCCGTGCCGGCAAAGAGATCTAGAACTTTTGCGTCGCTCACAGAATCGCCCAAGATATTAAACAAAGTCTCTTTTACTCGGTCTGTGGTGGGACGTATATGCTTTGCTTTGAATGCGACTAACCTTCGCCCCTTATATTTGCCCGCAATAATTCTCACTTTTGACCTATGGAACTTGCAAATGAGTCGATCTGATCTTTTTGTTCCTCAGATAAAGAAACAAAGTGAAATTCCAGCAAGCGTACGACTTGCCCCTTATTTTTACCTTCACCTGTAAAAGAATCAAGACTACGAACCAGTATAACATTCGCCTCAATGCGAACATATTGCTTCGGAAGAGCAATGCTTATATGCCCCCTAGTACCAGCCGTCACTACCAAGCTTGTACTCTCAATGTATAGACCCAGGATCTCTAGCCTACGAATTTCAACTGGTATTTTTTTTCCTGCTATAGTTAATTCTGCAGGCAATGGGTAAGCTCTCACTTTTTTTACTGACTCATTCATCCAATATACCTTTCAAAACCTTTTGTAAATCTACTATATTCGGAAAAGGCTTCGCGATAAAGGCCATAACACCATGGTCCTGCCAAAATATTTTTTCTGTCTCCTTCTGATAAGCTGACATCACTACTATTTTAGTCCCATCCTTCAATGAACCAGCCTCTGACAGCAACTGTTTTCCATTCATACCAGGCATAATCCAATCTACCATTACCATATCCGGCTGAAGACTTTGCCACTGAAGCAAGCCTGCTTTACCGTCCTCTGCTTCATGCACTTCATAGCCAGATTGCGACAGGATTCTTTTTAAAGAACGTCGAATGATTTTCTCATCATCGATAACAAGGACTTTTTTCATTTACGAAACCTTAATATAAAGTGCGCACCGGAGCCTGCTCTTTCCTGAATAAAAATTTCTCCGTCATGCATTTGCATAATACGCCTACAAATATTCAAACCAAGCCCAGTCCCATCTCGCTGCTTTGTGCTAAAGAACGGCTGAAAAATCTCATCATGAATTTCCTTCGATATACCCGGACCACTATCCAATATTTCAAGCTGTATCACATCTCCAGCATCAACGGCTGAAATCCATATTTTACCCTTGCCCGACATGGCTTCTGCACTATTACTAATTAAATTAAAAAGAACCTGCTGCAACAATTCAAAATTACCACGTATATAAATATTTTTATGTATATCAATATTGAGCTCTACATCTTGCAATAAGGTTTTACATAATGACAAACTAGATTGTATCAAATCGGCTAAAGGAAATTGATACATCTCCTCGATATGATAATTGCTAAAATTTTTAAAGCTATTGATTATCTTCAAAGCTCGTTTGCTGGCTGAAAAAATCTCCTCGATATCTTCATTTGCATAATCTGTATTCTGCAAAAGGTACTCTGCACTGATTTTAATTCCGGCCAAGGGGTTGTTTAATTCATGCGCAATGGTGCCCGCCAAATTACCTATGGAAGTCATCTTACTAGTTTGCAGCCAGTCGGTAAAAAAAGAGTTTGCATCCTCTTGGCTCTGTAAATGCAGGAGAAAGGTTTGGTGTCCTGAAATTAGATTCATCGGGTAAACCTTAACTTTGAATAATTCACCCTTATATTGAATCTCTTCCTTTTTAATCATCTGCATAAGATTATTCGGCGAAGCAAAATCACCTGCAAATCCTTGTAAAAAAGCATCGTTAGCTTCGATTATGTCGCTAGAACTAAAAAGCACCAATGGATGTTTAAAATGATGAAAGGATTTTTTCCATAAGCTAATGGACTTATAATATTCATCTTTTAAAAAAAGATATTGTAAACAAAAGCGAATCATATTTTGGTGTTGTCCCCACCACTTATGTATCAATTCGCCATTAGCACTATGGGATTCAAACGCGATCAACAGGTCGTTAGATAATGTTTTCATATGTAAATTCAGTATCGGACGCTGAAAAAGATCGACTAAATATGCTTGCAATCCCTTTTCAGAAAGCTGATTGATGGATAAGTTTTGGCTTTGTAAAGTCTTACTAAAGTAAAACAACTGAAAAACATGGTCTGCCTGCTTTTTTTTACACAAATAGATTGCGGGACAATTCAAATCTTTCTGCACCAAATTTTGCAACTTCTGTAAGTAAGTATAAATTCCCCCAGAATCCATTACCCAATGAATCATATTACCAATGGCAAAGCTCTCTTGGCGAAAGGCTTTTAATTCTTCTTTAACTAAAGCCTGCTGATCCATTTCGAAATTACGCTCAGCCGTCTTTATATCATTTAAATATTTATCTTTTTTTAGCTTAGCTCGCAGATCAATTATTGTTGATTTTCTTTCGTTTTTTTTCCTACATAAGGCGCGCAACTTATTTACCATGGGAACAAGTTGATCTAGGTGGTTCTCATTAATAATATGTTGAGAGTTCTGCAAAACAGGAAGATTCTGAGGTCTACCTAAAATTACCAAGTGAATCTTTTTATTCAGCCGCAAAGAGTTTAAACAAAGATCAAGATCGTTGGCGTGCAAAATTAAAACACAATATTGATTATTTAAAAAAGAGCTGCGGTTTTCTACTTGTATCAGCTTGAACGGAATACTGGCTGCACACAAAATATCCCTGACATGCTCACAACTTCTATTAACTAGAAGCTCGGGAACATCATCCGACTGCCTCTTTGCCTGCTGCTGTAGATTCTCCATCCTTGCTCAACCGATCAATAATCTTATACCACACCTTAAGATCATCCATCATTTCATATTCTATTAAATCTGCAAGCACTACATAATCACTATCACTGTACGCATCTAACATTTGTTGCAACACAGCAGAAAGTCTCTTCTCTTGCGCTTTCCACTTATCTTCAGCAATCTTTTGCCCGCTCTCATTTTGCACAAAATAAAGAGCTGAGATAAATGATTCCATGGAGTCGGCAAAGTCCGTGAACATTTTATGAAAAACTTGGTAGTTTGCCTCACTCAGGGCTTGGCTCATATGTGGGCATATGGCAATCAAATCCTGCAAAAAGCTCTTTGTTGAGTCTAAAAACTCTGCATAAAAATCAAAATGATCACAGTATTCAATCTCTAGAAAGTCAACTTCCTCGATCTCCATATCAATATTTTTTTGTCCCTCATCTGACAACTCTTGTCCATTAACATAGACCGCACAAACAACCTTGTTGTTTTTTTCCAAGTCCGAAAACACTTCGCTCAGCATTTCCTTAGCGCTATTGCAGTTAAAATACTTTCGCAACAAATCGTTTCGTCTATACTCGATCTTGTCCATGACTTCCCTCACTTTTTTGCCACTCTTCACCTATATAAAGACTAGCAATTCGTTTCATCTTAAAATGAATTTCTTTGTATTGATTTAAAATCGAATCTGTATTGGTGGGCCCCACCCGAATCTTTTCTGTAGTTAGCCAATCAACAAGAGGAGCCACCTCGACACACTCCCTAGCAATTTCTTGCATTATTTGTTCTGCGGTTTGAATGATGGAATATTGCTCATTATTTCCATCTCTATATGTCTGCAATTGATGCAATATAATCTCATTTACTTCATTGAGCTGTAAGAATGCCTGAATGATATATGGGTGATCTGCACTTGGAAAATCTTGTCCCGTATACAGAGCCAGAATTAGTTTCCACTCAAAAGGTTCATTTTTAACAAGATATCCTGAAAACTTACTGCCTTTAATAAATAGGCTCTCCTGCCCATGACGGTCACGGAGAATGTTCTCGACAAGCTCTCGAGCATCTAGGGTGGCAAAGTTGTCTTCATACCAGACTCGTGAGTATTTAGATTTTGGCCCTGTCTCCCAAAAATTTACCTCTTTATTACTTAAATTATAACAGTGAGTATCGGTAAAATTGCAAATATGAAGAGGGCCACTATCTCCACCAAGATAGAAAGATGCTCCTTTTATAAGAGCAAATAACTCCTCCATTTTGGTCTTTCCAGCTAAACAAGTAAAATCCTCTGCATTCATACCAGCGGCACATGATTCAATTAGCTCTTTTTCACTTTCTGTTCCGATGAATACAACGTGCACATTATTTTTTACTAGCTCTCGACATATCTGATTCCACTTTGCTGAAGGCACACGCTTTCTTTCATGACTAGCTCCTACATGTAGAACCGCGTAATTGTCATGCATCATGGGATTTTTTAAAACAAATGGAATTCGGTAATCTTCATCAATTAAATTTACTTCCACCACAGAGGTAAATAGATCTATGACGTGAAATCGATTGGGACGATTAACGCCTACCTGCCCGTAGAAATACGCAGAAGTATCATCACTAATATTTAAAAAGCCGTCAGCATGCCGACTATAGCCTCTGACCCTACTTGTATCACCATTAGAAATATAATGAGTCATATAGGAGCTCATAGGCGAATATGATAAATTTAATATTAAATCATAATTTCTGAAGGCTAAATTATCACAAAAAGATTCAAGATGGTGAATGGATTGCCAAAATTGATCCTCTGAATAATCATCATTTTCGAATGCAGGTTTTAAAAAATAATCCGATTCAAAATCAATAACATTAGCATACTGAAATATCTTTGCAGCAGCAGAATACTTTTTTCTAGCCAGGAGATCGATTTCTGCATTGGGATACTTTCTCTGCAAAGCACTTAAAACAGGAATTGTCTGCAAAACGTCACCAAATCTAGTTAGTTGTAAAACTAAAACTCTCACCCCATTTGCTCCTTGATAAATTCTTTATAAAGCAGCATTAGATTTGATTTTTTATCAAATCCATTTTGAAGGGATTTGGCAGCCTCTAAATTTGCCAATTCAAATAAAATTTTCATCTTCTTATTAAACAAGTCTCTACTCTTATTATCTTTGCGCATAACTTCCCTCAGACTCGATGTCTAAAATCAACATTTTCATATTCTCAATATAAGTTCGACTCTCTTTTAAAAAGTTTTGAGCTGTACGCATGAGATGGAAGTCGAATTTTTTATCCAAAGGTATTTGCTGCAGGGACAAAAACTCACTAGGAAAAGATAAACTCTCAAGCCCCTCCTCTAACGCCAAATAATCCTTACTTAATATAAACTTGCCTACCGGCTTACCAAGCTCGATGTAATCGGATAGATTGGCAATATTCGCCTTTATAGCATCCAGCTTTATCAGCTTCTCCTTTAATCGCAGCAAATCAAAACGCCTATGTACTTTGTAGACTAACTTACCGGTAACTTTATGATTCGTAGAAAAATGCTTATACAAACTTAATTTAGTTAGTAAATCCTTAGCCTGATTGCCATCTTCTTTAATTAGAAAATAAAAATTAGACTCCTTTAAAACCGTACTAATATCAAAGGACTCATATTTCCCTATTTTGTCTTTACTAAGCAGATCCAGTATTAAAGCGCAAAGCTCAGCTCCTTCAAGAGATCGGGAACACAAATAATTATTATCACAGTCAGAAGAATGAGGGCATGGATAGCATGCAACCTTGGATTGCACGATATAAGAGTTCTCGCGATAAGGGCCTGTTTGAATAGGTTTACTACTGCCAAGTGAAATTTCTAATAATGGGGTGCTTACGTAATTAGCTAATTGCTTTGTGCTCGTATCAACTGTTACAACTAGTTCGGCGTAATCTAATAATCTTTTCAAACCATCAAAGTGGCAAGGCACAACTATTGCACCATCCAAAGCTGACTTATAAGCATCATCTTTTGCTGGTGGGCAGGGAACGCAAACACGGTAACCTTTTTCACTAAGCCGGTCGACTATCATCTGTGCATGCCGAAGATTCAAATCCTTTTTAGGATCACTAGATTCATATTGCAAGACAATATAGGGGTGATTGGAGTGAATCACTTTTTGTGTTTCTAATTTAGCTCTTTTGGTTTCTCGAAACGGATTCGTTTGCACTGGTGTTAAAAACAATGCATTCATGAAGATCTCATTGAAATGAAACAAGCCTGGTTCACTCGTTATTATTTTGTCTAAATACTCAATCCACTTGCTTCCATAATTTAAAATATTCTGTGAATTAAAGTTAGAACCAATTTTAGCCTTAGCCTGAAGTGCACTGCATATATGTGTAGAAATAACTGTATTGCTATAGTTTATGCATAAATCATACTTCTCGTTCCAAACGCCACTTAAATTCTCCGCTAGTAAATCGAAGGGACGAAAAAAGTCTACAGATAGATCAGTGTATAACCTTTGTATTTTCTTTCTTTCGATAATATGAAAGTGAACAGGAAGATTCACTAAATCTACTAACGGACGAGACTCATCGAAACAAACATAGTCAATTTTAGCAAGCGGGTACTTTTGACTTAAGCTACGCAAAACCTCTAATGCCATCAAACTATCGCCTAGACGCAAAGTGTTTACAAAGACAATCTTCATTTGCAAATCTCCTCAAGCGCCTTCCATATATATGCAGAACGATTGGTTTTACCTGATAAGGTTTTAACACTTTCTTTTAGATCTATAAGTCCATTAGCATCATCTTTTAATTTGATATTAGAATGAAATTTAATTGCTCCGTCTACTTGCTCAAACCTGGAAACTGCATCAAGTGTTCTTAAATTAATATAATCACGCAGCTGAAAATAAGAAGATTTCAATGATGATATAGAAGGACCATGCAAAAAGACTTGCCACCTTTTATCACCAAGGGCTTGGAATGTTTGCTGAAACCATACATCCTCTTTCTTCTTTATGTAGTAGTGCTTTACCCGTTCCTTATCTTCTCTTTTATTTACAAACTCCTCCATGAAGTCTAATGCAACAATATGCCTATCAGTCTTATCACTTAATACATCAATATGATAGCCTGCTCCGATACCTAGTATCACCACAATATCAGTATCTTCATAAACTTCTTCAAGAATGCGTGATGACCAAGACTGCGCCTCTCGCATAGGATCCACTTTGGATGTTAAAGCCTTACCATCCACTATCGGTACTAGCATATTATTTTTAGAACGAATCCACTCAATCACCAGAAACCCCCAATATCTCTTTGTACTTTATGATGTCCGGGTGATGAGGGTTAACACTTTTTAAACGCTCCAATTGCAAATAGGCATTTTGCTTTTTACCAGCTTGAAAAAGAAGTGATATTAAAAAAGAATTCATTTCCTCATCAAGAGGATAGTTTCTTAAAAAAACCTCAATTTTTTTTGTTACGTAGACATATTCACAGTCCACTAGCGCCTGGTTGGCCGCGAATTTTAAATATTTTTTCTCAAAAGGCTTTATATCGATGGCATTTTTAATGTTGGCCCAAAATAGCTGCGAATCTTTTTTTGATAGATGGCACATAGCCAGTCCCATCCACGCCTTATCGTTTCTTTGGTTCTCTTTTAAAGCTTGCTGGTAGTAATCTCTTGCCCGGTCAAGATCGCCTTGGGATAAATACAGTGCCGCCACGTTGGATATGGTATTATCACTTCTGGGATTAAGCCTTAAGCTCATATGATAATATTGCTCGGCGCTTTCGATATCCCCTAATTTTATAGATAAATTACCTAAAATTCGATTTGTCACTTCAAGGTCAGAGTCTTTTTGTTCTCTGACACTTGCCAAGTTTTCCTGAATCAGAATCATGGACTCTTCAAATCTAGCTTGGTCATACAGAAACTGCGCATAGTCGTTCAGATTGCGAAGAATGGGCTTTAATCTAAGCAAGCCTTCAAGGCACTTTTCTTGCGCAGGTATATTGTTCTCTTGTTTCATACAGAACAATAAGGCCTCAATAGCAAAGTAATCATTGCTATTTTCTTTTAACAATTGCGCGCACACCTTTGATAAATTATTAAAATCTCTATTTCGAAAATGATTTACTGCCGTTTCATGCAGATTACCGGCCTTAGTATTTTTGTTGTTTAAACTTAAGTCCTGCAGCACACCTACTCCTTGGTTCAACCACTAGGGAGCAAGTTAGATGCCAATTCTACTTTGCAATATATGCTATTTGAACTGTAAACTGGATCACGATTCTATAACACTGTCATAGTTTTGACTACAACTAGACCTCTTTGAGGTCCTTATTCTTACCAACACCACTTTTATAAGCAGAAACAGCTTTTCTATGCTTCTTACTTCCCTGCAATTCAAGTATGGTTTTGGATTTTTCTTGCTCTACTAGTTTATGCAGGTCCATTTCTTGGTTTAATATACTCTGCAGCACTTCTTTTCTTAAGGATATTTCCCTCGACATTGCGGGCTTCTCATCTTCAGTTAGTTCATTTAAGCGCCTATCTAGCTGCTCTTCTACGATATCAAGCATTTCTAAAATTGCCTGTCGTTTATCAGTAAATATATCTAACTTGTTAAACTCTCCTTGTCTGAGATAAACCAGCTGTTGTTTGTTTACATCATGAAGTCGCATTAAAATTTGATTGCATTCTCGCATAAGCTCTATTGGTTTAGACATTGGTGCCTCCTGATGCTTTTTTTAGTTCTTCAACTGCTTGTACCCAACCATCATATAAGGTCTGTAGTACTCCCAATACATTATCTAAGCGCTTAGGGTCGTTCGTAATATTTGCCTGTGTAAGCTCATCCGTCATATAAATGTAGAGTTGCTCCAATTGAGCCGCTAAATCACCACCAACCTTATGGTCCAATGTGTTGTTTAACTCCATGACTATATCAAAGGCTCTGCCAATCAATTCGCATTTTTCAGGTATTTTCCCCTCTTCCATTGCCATCTTAGCTTGCTTGGTAAATTTAATGGCACCTTCATATAACATTAGTAATAGCTGCTCCCTAGAAGCACTTGTAATCGATGTTTTTTTATATTGATTGTATCCGTTTGGCTTTTTCATTTCTTATCCCCTTACTGGCCCCCACCCAATCTTGCTTCGAGCAGCGCTCCCTGCCCTTTTATTCGACTCATATTTTGTTCTAAATTTGCAAATTTACGTTTTAACATTCTTTCTTTGTTCACCAATCTTCTCTCTATGCTTTCAATTCGCTGATCTGCTCGATCAATTTCATTTTGCAAACTACGTCGCTTATTGGAAACAGGTCCAAAGGAATTATCCATAACGATATTCACAGTTCTGCGAAGTCTAGGTATAAAACCCGTTGCAAAACCATCCCCGGCCAAAAACTTTTGTACCTCATCTGGATTGCGGCTTAACACAGCATCAAATGTTTCTTGCTTAAAATCTAATGTACCATTTCGATTGAACTCAATACCAAGCTGCGAGAGTCTTTGAATACTACTGCCCGTACCAATCATACTCCCCTGTAAAAGCGTTCGAAACTTATACTCAATGCTACGCAAAACCTGGTCCCCACCTAGCGTTTTACTTGTATCACTTGCCTCGGTTAGCTGGTTCTGCTGCTGAATGAATTGTAAGACCTCATTGATACTATCTACAAAGGACTTTACCTTGCCCGAAACAACCTCAAGATCTTCTTTTACGCTTACATTCACTACCCGTCCCGGAGCGGATTGCTTGATGTCTACTACCACACCTGGGATTATATTATTCAACTGATTCTCACTAACTTCTATCTCTAATCCATCCAGCTTAATGATCCCGTTTTTAGCCTCTCGCTTCTGCTCAAAAAAGAAATCCATATCTCCATCGAGCATATAAACAGTGGGGTATTCAATGACGTTATCTTCCCCTACACCTTTACCCGATAGTATGATCTTCCAAGGATAGTCTTTATCTGCTTTATCCTGAATTACTGAAGCCTGAATCCCCACGTCCGCTCGGTTAATTGCCTGGGCAACTCCATCTAAGGTGGAATTCGCGGCATCAATGTAAACTTCTTTTTCCCCTTCGCTGGTATCAAAACTAATATAGCCCACGCCAATTTCCGTTGTGTCCTTATCCGGAAAACCATTGGATACGGCCGCAGCTTTTTCAGCCATTTGTACCACTTCTATGTTCCAACTGCCTTTTTGTGCAGTAAGAGGGTCCACAGTACCTTGCAGAATATTTTCGTCCCCGGATATCAGCTTCATATCGCGAAATCCACGGGAATTAGCCAATTCCCCTATATTTTCTTTGATCTTATTGATGGAATCACCAAGGTAGTTTACCAAATCCAAACGCGCTTGGGATTTGGCTTTTTTATTCTCTAAATTTTGAACAGGAATTCGTTCAGCTTGCATAAGCTGATCGACAATATCTGGTGGTAAACCTGAGGCACTTCCTATGCCTGGAATTCCTTTCAAACGTATCCTCCTGATACTACTAACTACTTATATTATGACAGAAAATCACGTAATCCGTGAGTCAATAATATGGCGAATGATTTTTATGACAAAAGCATGGTTGGCTACATTGCTTTGTTAATAATATGGCCGGAAGGCTTGCTATCATCTTGATCTAAGTAGAGCATAAGGTCCTGCTGAGGAATTCGCCTAACAACTTTACCTGTCACATCTGTGACATAGACTACGTATACATAGCCATTTTTTTCGTATTTTACAGTCAGGTTATTCTTTTTAATACCCTCAAGATTCTTTAGATTTTCAATGGCTTCCAGAACATCTTCCTCAGTATATTCCTTCTTACCTTGATCTTGCTTTTGGTGTTGTCCGTTGGGATCTCTGTCCGCTGAAGACTCATTGGAGCGCTTATCCTTAATAGAAAAAACGTCTTGAATTTGTCCTGTTGGTCCCAGTTCCTTTACGCTCATACCTCGCTATCGGTTGCGAGGAGCTCTATCTGAAGTCTAGATTTACCCAAAAATTCCCGGGGGTTTTTACCCCCCGGGGTGGGTTTGCTACGAAAGAAAAGAGACTCTTCGTAGTTGGGTAACCATAAATTATCCTAGTAAGTTCAATGCACTCGCTGTTGAGTTGTTCGCTTGTACTAGTACATTGTTTGTAGCTCTTTTAAGAACTTGGTTCTTGGCCAAATCTGCAGTTGATTTTGCGATATCAGCATCTCGAATACGAGAGTTGGCTGCAGATACGTTCTCAATGGAGTTTGACAAGTTGTTCTGAGTAGACATAAGTCTATTTTGAACGGCACCTAGCTCTGCTCGCTGCTCATTCACCGTATATTGTGCCTGCTCGATCACTTCTAGAGCCTCTCTAGCTCCATCTTGTGAAGAGTAATCCAAGCCATCAATACCAAGAGCTGCAGTTTGTACATCAAAAGCACCGGCATTAAAGTTGATACGATCCACGTCAGGGTTGTTATTAACGTCTACCTGAAACTCAAACTGATCGCCAGAACCGTCTAATAAGTTGGTTGTACCAAATCGAGTAGAACGTGCAATACGATCTAATTCTTCGGTAATTTGTTGTACTTCCATATTAAGAAAGCCGCGCTCTTTATCACCAACAGTATCTGATGCTGATTGAACCGCCAACTCCCTTAAACGAATAAGAATGTTGGATACTTCGTTGATGCCACCCTCTGCAACTTGGATCATAGACTGACCATCCATTGCATTTCGTTTGGCCATCTCGAAGCCACGTATTTGCCCTTTTAAGGCTTCACTAAGTGCTAGACCGGCAGCATCGTCAGCAGCCTTGGTAATACGACTACCAGAAGCTAACTGTGCATAACTTTTTTCAATGCTATGCTGTGATCTAGATAAAGAGTTTTGTGCGTTTATCGACGCAACGTTAGTAGAAATTCTCATACCCATGATGAGTCTCCTTTTTTTCTTTGGGCCTCCGGCCCACCCGCACCATGCCAACCCTAGGCATATATATTGTACGGACCTCTTCTCCTTAGAGAGTTGGGTTGAACAAAACGAGGACAGGACTTAACAAGACTTACATAACAAAGGTTAGTCAGACCTTTAGTCTTGCATCATCATGCACTCAATTACCCCTTCGGCCAGGTCTGTGAATACCTTAGTCGGGTCGAGTGAAACTAGACCAAGGTAGTAATGAAACTAGACCTTAGTATGTAAAACCAAACTTTTAACTAGTGAAAATCCATACTTTGATTTGTATGTGCTCAAAGTCTTGCAGGACTAAAAGGCAAGAAAACAATATAGAAATGAAATGCTGAGCATTATTAGGAATAATATAACATATGTCTGAAAAGGAATTGTTTGCCAAAATCGATAGCGAAACCCTTCGCGAAAAGATTTATCAAGGCGTAATAGAAGTATCCCCTGAATTGCAGGTGCAATTGCAGGACAACTCCTTAATTACTGTAAAGTCTTATCGTAGAATCAAAAATGATTTGGTTGTTTTTCGACAACTGGATGATCAACCGGAATCTCAAAATGTTATATTAAATTTTATATTTGATAATGAGAGATACTTCTTAAAGACGAAGCTTACACAAAAAGATAAGAATTGTTTCATAGCGCTGAGTCCCCTGCTTTATAAATTGCAACGAAGAAAAAATTTTCGCTTGCAGCTTCCTCAGTCCTGGGCACCTAAATTTGAATGCAAGCTGCAAAACATTGAAAAGGTCGCTAAGAACTTTTTAGTTTTAGATTTGAGTAGTGGTGGATTTAGCTTTGAGTTTAATGCAGCAGAATTTCAAATCGAACCCGGCGCAGAACTGGACGGACAATTAAAGATCCGCAACAAATTGGATTTACATGTAAAAGCAAAAGTTAGGCACTACCGTGATAGTGGCACCAAAGCTTTCCCTAAGGTTCGTGTTGGCGCAGAGTTTATTGGTTTAAGCACAAAGGAAGAGCAAACCATTATGGCCTTCTTAATGGAAGTGCACCGCGAAGTCTTCTCCCGCCTAAAATAGGTGTCAAAATAGGTGTCAGCTACCTTTTCCGCATACCCGTCCACAATCCGGACACCTTGCACACCTATTAGCAATAAATAAGATTCTGGTACTGGCACGATCTTTGTAGCGCACGTGAACATGCCAAGAAAAAAACTGATACGTACAAATGAATTCCCCTACCACATTACAACTCGAACAAATAACAAAGAGCACTTTTGCTTAAATACAAAACAAATATGGACAGTTTTTATAAAACATTTGGAAGTTTTAAAAAATGACTATAGTTGCCGAATTCATGCTTTTTTACTTATGAATAATCACTATCATTTAATTATATCAACACCTCTTCAAAATATAAGCGAGTCCATTCAGCACTTAAATGGCTCTATTACCAGAATCACGAACAAGATGGCAAAACGTGAAAATCACTTATGGGGAAGTCGCTATCGTTGGTGCGTAATTAACAATGAAAAATATTACTGGAATGCAGTAAAATATGTTTTCAACAATCCCGTTCGAGCTGGTTTAACTAATTATGTCGAAGATTATCCGTACTCTTCATTAAATTATCAACGACAAGAACTTTGGGAAATGGTCGATTTCTTTCATAGGCCGATGCAAAAAATTGAATTAGATAAGGAATGGCTGAACTATCAATTTAGCAAGGAACAAAATGAAAGCATTCGAAAAGGATTAAAAAAGCGACTATTTGATATATCACCAGATAAAAACAGAAGAACGGTCGAGCTAAATGGCGCTGCTTTTTTCATTAAATAGATGACTGAAATTCGGACTGGCTTGCGGAAAAGGTAGCTGACACCTAAAAAGACACCTAAAAAAAGTTACCCCGAGCCATGTGGGGTGACTCGGGGTGGGCTTAAGTAGGTGCCATGTCTGGACCACTACCTAAAATTGATAAACTTAGACCTCTCCTATATTCCCACATAGGAGAGGCTTTAATTTTTTGTATTATAATAAACGCAGAGCAGACTGTGGAAATTGGTTCGCTTGAGCCAATACACCTACCGATGCTTGTTGCAAGATATTTGCACTTGCTAGCTCCGAAGTTTCGTGAGCTACGTCTGCATCTCGAATTCGAGAATTTGCTGCAGATAGATTCTCATTTTGAATGTCTAGGTTTGCAACCGTAGTATTCAATCTCGATTGAACCGCACCGAAGTCGGCACGCAGGTTACCTAGCTCCACAATGGATTCATCTACAATTTGTAGAGTATCACGAGCTCCCTCTTTATCTGATAAATCAATGCTATCATATCCAATAGTAGAACCCGTAGCATCAGCACTTATCTCGTAGCGAATGATATTGTCTTCACCGCCAAAAGGACCAACATGGAACTCTAGCTCTTCACCAGAACCATCCAATAATGGCTTGTTACCAAACATGGTGGTTTTGGCAATACGATCCGCTTCTTGAATTAACTGTGTAGCTTCTTGATTTAGGAAGCCTCGCTCCACATCTGAAACTGTATCCGATGCAGCTTGCACACCCAGCTCACGAAGACGAATCAAAATATTATTGATTTCGTTTAATCCACCTTCACTTACTTGGATCAGGGATACGGCATTGTTGGCATTTTGACGTGCCATTTGAATACCACGTATTTGACCTTTTAAGTTTTCCGAGATGGAAAGACCAGCAGCATCATCGGAAGCATTCACAATACGGCTACCACTAGCTAGAGCCGCCATTGCGTGTTCTGCTCGATTTTGCTGTTTCGATAATTTATTCTGTGCGGTAATAGACGCAACATTTGTTTGAATTCTTAAGCCCATAAATTCCTCCTTTGGACGCAAATTCATTGCAGACAGCTCCCCACACATCTTCCATACGTAAAACGCATGCAGAAGAAGAGCTAAAGCTTACCTGCTTTCTTTGTTCACAATGTTGGAGAAATGCCTCGGACCGAGTGACTAGCTCAGACCGGAGGCTAAAGGAAAAATAGGCGGTGCATTTTGACTATAAACGACCTACCGTATTTAGCCCTTCCCCGTTTTGTTCAGTCTGCTTCTCGGCTTTGGTCTAGGGAACTTTAGGACGTAGGTCTAGTTTTATTAGACGCGATGCATCTAGTGTCGAATATGACTGAAGAAAAAAAATAAAAAAAATTATCAAATGGCCGGCAAAAGGCCGACCAAAGTCTAGAGATTCATGATCAAACGCTGGGCTTGCAAGGGGTTTTGATTGGCCTGGGCCAATACAGCCACCCCCATATCAGACAGTATATTCGCCTGGGTTAGCTCCGCTGTCTCTTTGGCCACATCAGCATCGGCCACATTGGAGTGTGCAGCTGCCACATTCTCATATTGAGTCGCTGCATGTCCGGCTGCGATGTGCAATCTCGATTGAATGGAGCCAAATTCGGCCCTCATTCCGGCAATTCGACTCAGACCTTCATCAATATCGCTCAGTGAATCCAATGCATCGTCTTGATCCTCTATGTCCAAACCATTTACTCCCAGAGCATCCGCCCTAGCATCGGCTTCTAAGGTAAAATTGATTCGATCGTTTTCATCATTTTTTGTACCAACTTGAAACTCAAATTCTTTGACCTCTCCTGCGAGCAATTTCTGCTGGCCATAGGAAGTCGAGTTGGCAATACGGTCCAGCTCTTCTGACAACTGGGTGAATTCTTTATTTAAAAAACCTCGCTCCACATCAGATACAGTATCAGAGGCCGCTTGAATGGCGAGCTCACGCATCCTTATTAATATGTTGTTTTGTTCGTTCATGCTGCCTTCGGCGACTTGAATAAAAGAAATGGCGTCTTGAATGTTTCGTTCTGAGGCAGCAAGGCCTCGTTTTTGTGCTCGCAAGTTCTCTGCAATGGAGAAACCGGCAGCATCATCGGAGGCTTTTACAATGCGTTTACCACTGGCAAGGGATTTGATGGCATGTTCCCGGCGATCAAAATTCTTCTCTAAAGCGTTTTGCGCCGCAATCGAGGAAACATTGGTTCCAATACGTATGGGCATAAGCTACTCCTTGTCTTCCTTTCCTCCCCCACAGACAGAAAAGAATAGAGTAGTGGTCTAGACACGGCGGTCGTTTATAGTCAGACCTCTCATCGTCACATCGCGTTATAACTTTAGTAAAAAATAACGCAAAACGTTAGTTAATTGAAATCACACGCTATAATTAAAACTTTTATCATTTTGAAATGATTAGAAATGAGACTAAGCTTTGCGCTTAAAGTTGTCTTTCATCAATTCTTCGGCCTCTTGATGAATGAGGCGGGAGTAGTTTTTTAAGCCCTTTTTCTTCTTTAAAATACGCTCTTTATTTTTCCGCTCTTGTTCTTCTTTTTTTCTCTTCGCGTATTCTAAGGCTGATACCACCTCTTCTGAATCGGAATCCGTGTTTTTTGCATGCGCCGATACATTGGCAGCTTGAACTACCTTATTTTCGGTCCTTTTCTTCATGCTGTTATCGGTCTCAGGAGCAGGAGCCACTACAAAGGGCGAAATCCTACTAATCTTCATCGACAACGTATCGGCTAGACCATCGTCTAGCTAAAGGCTTTTTCTCAAATTGGGATTTTATTTTGCCTGAAAATAATATTTCTCGCTACCCTGCTCTAGCTTCAAACAGGAACCAGAAAAGGAAAATGCCCAGGCCCCCTGAAAAACACGGTTGCAAAAGGCATTGGTCTGCGGGATTTTTACGGCAAATTCTATTGGCCCGCTTAATAAAAAAGTTTTTTGATTCACAGAAAAGCCAGATGCTTTGTAGGCCTCTTGTGATCTCAAAGAACCGTCGCGAGTCGCGGAACACTTATAGGTAACATTCAAAAATGGACCAACTGGATTGAAATTCAATTCAATATACTCGCTAGAATCAGTAGGTTTTTTACCATTTATACTTATGTACCAATCTTTATCACTAAGCTCATCAAAATCGGCAGAGCCCCGGCAGGCTGTGGAATAGCCGGTGGCATCTGTGTCTACATCCAAGTCTTCACCATCTCCGCAGGAAAGTAGAAAGAGACTAAGGGCAAATAGTAAGAGGAAATGCATGCTTCGAGCTCGAAAAACTATATCTGCAAAAAACTGATTGGCTAGATTTCTTTCAAAAGCCGGCAATGCCACCCCCTTAACCTCATATAACTTTAGCAAAGCTCCTATTTATGACAAGCAGAGAATGGCGACGTTTTTTGACGTATGACTGTAATCTTTTATACACATCACAAATAGCTGAAATTACTGATATATTTCAATATTACTTGCATCCCTGTTAGTAGACATTAGTAGGCTAACAGACGGCTTATTTCTAACATCTCCACGCCCGCTAAAAGCATCAATTATTTCAGATACTTATAGGCAAAGCCCTTTGGCACCCCTTATGCAATCTATAGGGGTATGAGAAAGTTTCATAGTAACCAAATTCTAGCAATAGCACTCATCCTCCTTGGGGCAGGTATACTTTATTTAAGTAACAAAAAGCCGCAAGCAAGGCTGAATATTGCCGAGCTCGAAAGACAAACTACAGCCAAGCAGATAGCTCAGCATAAGCTGGCGACCAGAGTCGCAAAAAAACGTAGCCCACAAAAACAAGCCAAGCCAAAGGCTAAAGCCATCCAGCCATCAGATGATATGGAAACATTAAAAAAATTGGCACAAAAATTTGAACAAAAAAACCAAGCAAAAAAGAAAAAGAAAAAAAAGACAAAAAAGAAAAAGAAGGCAGCTAAAAACAAAGAAAAAAAACCAGTAGAAAATAAGACGGCCAATGTGTATCAGCAACTTAAGAACTACCAAGACCAAGCCATCCAAGCAGCAGCAAATGTAGCTGGCGGCGCCAATGTGATTGGCAACAATAAAGACCAGGGCGCTGTACCATCTTACCGCACGACAAATCGCCAAACTGTAAAAAGACAGAAAATTGATTGGCTGCAAATATTGCGTGAGGAGGAACGCGGCGAAAATAAATTTTTCCAAGCTTATGATGCTGGGAAAATTAGTGAGCAAGCCTATTATGCTGCAATTGAGGAATTGCTTTTAGATGGCGACACGCAAAGCGAGCGCAAAGCCGTGGAACTTCTAAAATGGGAAATAAGCTTTACATCTTTTCGCCGTTTGGTGGATCTTTCAAGACAAAATGAATTGGCTGCCATTGCTTTAAATGATGTATACTTGTCGCCCAGAAGTTTGGACATTCTCCATGAGGCTATAAAAAAATATAACTACACGGATACAGCGCTAAAAGCAGCAGATTATATTGGGCAAATCGCTAAAAACTCCCAAAGATACATACGTGAATATGGATCGCAAAAAATTAATCAAGAACTCATCGCTGTAGCAAATACCATTCGCCGCAGCCGAGTAAGAGATCCGGAACTACGACAAGCTTTTCGTAGTAGTTCAAAAATTATCCAAGAAAATATCGCGAAAAACTCTCGCTTTGCCTACGCTCAATAGCGAAGTCCCAATTTCGCGCTCATTACAGTGGTTTCATACTGATCAATTTGGAAAGCGATAAAATATGGAAGAAAATGGTAGCTCGCGCCTATAATAGAATGGGTTTTCTTTGTGCGGTTTACTTCTTGCTGACCGCTATCGGTGATGGCATTTGTACCCCCAACAAAGGTACCCTTTACCTCCACCTGACCAATACCAAAATATAGTGATAATGACTCGACAGTAATCCCCGCTAAAATATCCAAGCCATAAGATTCACTTGTAAACTGATCCTTAATGTTAGAACTATTAAAATGTCCAACCAAAGACAAACTTCCTGGAATATTCTTTGCTTTATAAAAATTCCATCTTAAGACCCCACCATATTCCGTTAAATCACTTTGCTCGCTAAAGGGAATGAAATGCAAAAACAAGTCCGTATCTTCTAATAAGCCCTTACCAATGGAGATTTTAGGGTAATCAAAGCTATCTTGCTTGGCCGTTTGGTTGCCCAAGCTAGTGAGGTTTTCCACTGGAAGTGACTCCAAAGAAAGGCCAAACTCAATGCCCGCATAGCCCCCTAAAGGATAAGGAATCGTCAGTATCTTCGAGCTTGTGCCAAGACCTAAGATCTCTACTACTTGGTCACGCTCCTGGGAGTTTAGACCGGTAGGCAAGTCAACAGCGTAAAGAAAAAATGAAATCAGTAGTAGAATCATAGCTGCTTTATTTTATTTAAAATTGAAGAGGTGGATTTACCGTCAACAAAACTCAGCGTTTTCACTTCTCCACCAGAAGACAAAACGTGATCTGCACCAACTATTTTTTCTACCGGCCAGTCCCCACCTTTTACTAATATATTTGGAGAAATTTTGCTGATAAGTTTTTCAGGAGTATCTTGCTCAAAAATGGTTACATAGTCTACGGACCGCAACTCTGATAAAATACTGGCTCGGTCCATTTCGTTTTGGACAGGGCGCTCCTTACCCTTAAGTTTCTTCACGCTAGAATCGGAATTCAGGCCAACAACTAAAATATCTCCAAGAGATTTGGCTTCTTTTAAATAAGTCACATGACCGATATGAAGTAGATCAAAACAGCCATTGGTAAATACAATTTTCTGACCGTTGTGTTTAGAATCTAATTTTTCCTTGAGATCGTCCCACGAAAGAACTATTCCCACCGCATTTCCTTTTTTTGCAGCTCAAGACCTGTAGCTTTACCGACCAGATCTTTTTTTGCAATTTTAGATATCAATGGCAGTAAAATCACTCCACTAACTAAGGTTAAAAGGAAACGAAAAGTGATTTTAGCTGGATAAGACCACATGATGGATTGCTCTTGTGTACCACATTGTTGATCCATGGCCCATTCCCCTAAAGTACGTAAAAAGAAAACGCGGGAAATAAGCAGGTAAAACAAATTCACAAAAACATACAGAAGCGCAAAGCTTACAAGAGTTTGCATACTAACTGCTGGATGAATCATGACATTCACAACATCTACTTCTGTTATGAAAAGAAGTGCGGCTAAAAAGATATTGGTCAAACCCACTATGGTAAGTAGGTCAATAAACATGGCGGAAAAAGAGGTGGTCGATGGCACAAGTCTTTCCACTAATTTTTTCTCAATTTCTACTTTTTCTTCGGTCTTCTCGATGAGAGGCTTCATCTCTGGTACCAGATCAATTTTGCGGTCAAAAACTGTGGGATCAATTTTTAGATCGTCCTTTTTGGCCAGAACCTCTTCACTATTCATTTCGTAATTTGGTTGCAAGTCATTGCGAGGAAGCCCTGTATTGATTTTTACCTCTGGCTTTTTGGGCGTGTCTAGAAAATCACTCTCGATGGAGGGAAAATTATCCACTAAGTTCTTCACCTCATCCATGGCTTCATTTCTTGGGAGTTTTTCTAGATCTGCAGAATCCGACAAAACTTTTTTGTTTTTAAAAAGTGTTTTATCCGCCTTTTTACGGTCCTCTTGCAAATTCACGGTCTTTTTGTGAAACCCTAAGCCTTCCGTAAGCGGCCTGAATTCGAATTCATCCTTTCTATCCAATGGATCCTCCCTACAGCCTGAACTCATACTTTAAGCTGCTAAGCAAGGCAACGCAAGCCGTTTCCACCCTTAAAACCTGCCCCCCCATGCTCATAGCTTGCAGTCCAACCTGCTGAAATGCTTGGATTTCTTTTGCTGAATAGCCGCCCTCACTGCCAACAAATAGGTAGATATCCTGTGGCTGCTGTTTTTTTAGATCGTCCAGTGCTTCTTGCCAAGAAATCGCGCTCTCCCCCTCATAAGCAAATAGACCCGCAACGGGACCATTTCGGTTAAAACTTTCTAGGAACTGCGCCAAGCTTTGCGGCACCGCTATGGACATGACCTCGCCCCGTCCCGATTGCTGGCAGGCAGAAAGCACAATCTTTTGCCAGCGATCTTGTTTTTGCATGCCTGGGTGATCCAAGGTTTTAAAATGACTAAAATCGCTCACCACGGGAATTACTTCTTTTACTCCTAACTCCACGGCTTTTTCTATGACACTGGAGAAAACGGCTGGTTTTGGAAAAGAAAGCACCAAATGAATGTAGGGCGCTTTGATGGGTGGTATTTCTCGTTCTTCAATGATTTTTAACTTGGCGGATTTTTTTTTATGCTCACAAACCTCCACCAAATAAGCTTTGCCATCACCAAATAGAATTTCAAAGTGATCTCCCTGACTTCGCCGACAAACATGCATGATATGATGAAAGACATCCCCGGAAATGGTAATAAGATCGCCTTCCAATTCATATTTTTCTAAAAAATAACGACGCATCAATACCTCTTTAATACATAAGCAAGCCACTCATCTTGCTGGCGGCAGTCTAAAACTTGGAAGTCCTTTTGTATGAATTTAGTTTCAAAAATCTCTTTTCTTTCTTGCAAAATTCCTGACAACAAAAAGTAGGAACCACTTTTTGTGTTTCGCATAAAATCCTCTCTTAGCTGCAATAAAACCCCATCAATGATATTTGCCACCAACAAGTCATAAGTTTCATCCAGTTCACTCACCTGTTTATCTAAAATATTTACCGATGCAGAATGGTTCTTTTCTACATTTTCCTTAGCGCAAGCACGTGCATCCTCATCAATCTCCGTAGCATCAATCTTTTTTAATCCTAAGCGTCCGGCATAAATACTCAAAATCCCCGTTCCGCAGCCCACATCCAGTATGCTTCCAAATCGCTGAGCGCCTATATAGTCAAAAAGCAGGGCTGCACAAAGCTGGGTGGTTGCATGGGTGCCCGTGCCAAAAGCCAAGCCAGGATCGATATAGATACAATCCTTTACGCCTTCGGGCTTTGTGAGCCAAGAGGGAACCACCCAAGTATCTCCTGCCAATAAAAATGCTTGAAAGCCTTTTTTCCATTCTTGCAGCCAATCTTGATTTTGGGCCTCCAGCATTTCGCATTCCACTTCTGGAAAATGGCTTTTTAAATTTTCTAATAAATCTTTTGCCGGCAAGCTTTCAAAATAAACCTCAAGATCAATATGATCTTTTTCTAAAAAACGTGGCTCATAGTGGTCGGGGTTTTGAGAAAAATCGAGCTTTTCACTTATACCTGAAGCCCCCCACTCAAATATCTGTGCGGCAAAAATATCTTCTTTTTCTTTAGGGAGGTTTTTAACAAGAATTTGATAGTAGCTCTGCATAGTAGTTCCTTACAGAGCTAGCTATTGAGAGTAAAGACTTAGTTGGCCTTTGGGATTTCACCAGAAATTTTTACATCTGGCTGCTCTGCCTTTTTCGATACGCTAGCCTTTACTTCCACTTTTGCCTTCGGTTTTACTTGAGCTGCCACTTTTTTTGTTGTGACCGCTTTTTTCTCGGCTGTTTTTTTCGTTGCGGAAGAAGGCATACGAGCCGAACTTAAAGGAATTCGATCGCCAATCATTACCGTGTGAAACTCTAAAACGAGATTCTTTTTCATCTCCTTAAGCCTTGCAACAGAAAAGGTTCTTTGTACGTGGATCAACTCTAAAACCGCCACGTCTACAACCAAGTCTTCTTCAACCTTACTTAGATTCGTATCTTTGAAGGGCATATTGCGCTTAACTGTAACTAGCATGCCTTTTTTCAAGCCATCGCTGGCACCAGCACTAATATAATAATCGTGATAGATTTTTTCACCCTCAGACATGGGCAGAGTTTTGCGAACTTCAAAGACGCTCGCCTCTTGTCCCCAAAAAAGAGATTGGAATAATAAAATAAAAAACATTACGACACCCCATCCGTGTGATTTACCTTCCTAGTGTCGCTAACAAACCATCCTTGGTTCATATACCTATTCGGCGTTTCAATTGAAGACTTTATGGATTGTCTTAAAACTAGACGGGGCTAGACGAAAGTTTATTTGCAAAAGGGCTGCAGCAATTTGAGCGCATATTTGTAATGGGTCGGACCATCTTTCGAAGCTAGACCGCGGGGGTAGAATTTAGCTTTTAGGTTGGAGCGGATGCTAGAGCAGTTCTTTCTCATCAACTGATTCTTATCAAATTCCATTAAAGTAAGTTTTAGCCCTTCATATTCTACCAAATCCACTACTGACTTGAATGTTTTCTGTATGCTATCAAGCTCCGCCTTATATTGAGAAATAACGGACCACTTCTCTTCGTAGGTTTTTAGTTTTTTCAATTGCTGATAGGTGTTTTTAGTCAAACTCTCTACTTCTTGAGGTAAGGCCATTGCAAAACTAGGTAGTAAAAGTATCATCATTATAAATCGGGCGAACATTTAGGAACCTCCATTTTATCAGTATCTTGGATTTTATGTGCGTCTTGGATTACCTTAAAGTAGTAATTATCACTTGGCTTTGTTTTTGAGTAATAAAGATCTTGTAGCTTCCAAAAGCCTTTTGACGATATACTACGGCCAGCTTTGATGTCTCGTAAGTCCTTACTAGTAATCTGAAAGTCTCTAGGCTGTGTTGCGCGTCCTTCACGATTAACAACAGCGTCGATATTAAAATCTAAAATATTTTTTACTTTACCATTTTGTTTTTTTAGTTTCGCTCGAATCATTTGATGGGAATCGGATTCGGTTTGTGAAGCTAATTCAAAACCGCAAAGAAGAGCACTTAACGTACCTTCCCCCTGATTGTACGCAATAGAAGCCAAACGATTAAGTAGCTTTTTGTCATCTACTACTCCATCATTGTTCTTATCAAACCCATTAAACGGTACTCGTACATTTTTACCCTCTCTCAGGCAAAGTGGTCCTTCAACAAGTGCTGTATTGGCAGCTTTACGTTTATTACGAAAAGCGGCTGCGGCTAGATACATGGCATGTCTTGGATCTTCTGTGATGCCGGAGGCACAATAACTTTTTCCATCTAAATGAGGCCTTGTCTTTTTATAATACTTATCAAAATCGGATTCACACTTTTGGCAGGCATCATCAGAACAGCCACTAAAGGAAGATCGACTCAAAACTCTTTCTATTGAGCCGTCTTTATCAAAATCTACTACAGGTCCACTTGTATTATATAAAGTCTGACCAATTGCAACGCTTGGATCCCCCGTATTCAACGCATTGGCTTGAAATCGTGATTCATGGCCCAGTAAGCTTAAGAAAAACATTTTATCTTGCTCGTTATTAAAGAAACAGCTGGTCGCATCCTGAAAGCCTGAATAAACCGCTTCAAAATAGTCGGAGTTTAAACAATATTTATTGTCCCTTGATTTTTGATTACCAGGACATTTTACGAAGTTTTTAACGTCGTCAGCCTTTAACATATAAGCCATAATACATCTTGCATGTGTGAGCTCATCTGTACTTAAGCCATCCCAGCCTGCTTGTTTTTCTAAATTTTCATTCTTCTTGAATTCACTGCCCGGCCGGCACTTATTATCACATGCTACACCAATCGCTTCACACAGATTCGCAACCGGTGGACTCACCTCATCACATTCATGACCGATACATGTATCACCTTCTGTTTCCTCATTCGGTGGAATACAGCGAAAACCATCATCTAAAGTTTCTATCCCATATTCTGAACCACAATCACATTGGTTGGGTATTTTCGTAGAAGTTGCACCCTCAGGACATGGAAGACATACAGTATTTAAATGAGCACCTTTTCCAGCACTTCCCACTCCATTATAGCCGTGCGTCGGCTTACATATACATTTTCCATTTTCATCAGGTATCATATTGGGCTTACTACATGGATTTTTTTCAGGCGCTGGAGTCTCTGGCCTGGGCGCCAAAATAGCATCAGGTCGATTGGGGTCCAGCTCTAATTCTGGAACGGCATCTTCAATCACAGGCCTCACCCTTGTGCCCTTATCTTCACAGCGCCCGCTGTTGTCTGAGCCACTGACCCAAACCTGATCATCTGGACAAACCTTCCCACATACTAAACGCTTTAAATCATCATTAAACTCACACAAGGGTTTACAATCCTCACCTGTGGTTTCTACGGTAATCCTACAACCAGGCGCGCCACTCTTAAGTTTTATATCTGTGGTTCGTTTCGCCACATCCAACTCGGATCGATCGGTACCTACTACCAAGTCTTCACACTTACCGCTTGCGGGCTTCGGATAATCTTTTGACATCGGCTCGCACTTCTCTACTTCCGGCGCTGGAAGTTCCGGCGGCGGTGCCGGCGTAGTCACCCCAGCTTCCACTGCTGGAGCCTGTGGACGACGCGTGCGAACCCTACCACTACTACTAATTCCACTTGTGCGGCTGCGATAGCCAAGGGCCCGCGTGTGCGGTCCAAATTGTACTTTTGGATTGTTCAGATGATGGCTGCTAGCAAAGGTGCCCGTAAACAGATTGTAACGCCCACTGTAGGGAACGCGCCAGCCAGACATCATCATTCCCCCTGGCATCATATAAGGATTTTGCATATAGTTGAGATACTGCAGATTAAAATTCATTTGCGGACGCAAGTAGCCATAGGTCCTTGGATAAGCTTGTGGAAAAGCTTGCGGGTAGTAGCCGCCACCAAAATACCCCCCGCCCGTATAAATATTCGGGAAAGAAAGGGAATTGGCCTCTGGTGAGATCACAAGAAACAATCCCGCTAAAAATAAGAAAAGCGCTTTTCGTGTCTTCATCTTCAGTTTTCTATCGGCCGAAGATGATGGAATCCTTATGCTTTCCCAGTGAAACTAGACCTTGGTAGAGACAAGACCAGACCACCCCTCGAGTTTAGCAGCTGAGCTGCTTATTACCCACTACAAGAAAGTCTCATAAGTAGCCAACCACATTTTACAAATACCAATCAAAGAAGAGAAAAAAACAAAGTAGCAACTTAAGTATTTGCAAAAGCAGCCGAACAATATTCAAAATTATTACAGTTTTATTGTTCATGGTTACCTCCTTTTCTTTAGGAGGGGACTATATCGGCTGGCCTTGCCAGGCTTTCTTTTTACAAAGAACGTGCCATAGGCATAGCTACCCTAACTTCATTTAGAGTTCCGAGATTCGAAAGAATGTCCGTAATTTTTTAAGCTTCCGCAGGCAAAATGCGAACCGCAAGATCCGTATTTTTGCTAGCACGCTGGTCGGTCATCGGACCTTGGACCAAACGCTGCTGCAGCTGCGAAAAGATCGACTGGCGAATCGGCAGATCATTTTCTTGCAAAACGCATTGGCGCGCCTTTTTAGCAGGAATATGAATCACAATAGGGGCCTTCATATTGGCCGTCATTTGCGTTGGATCTTCCGGTATGGTGATGATGGTGTAAACGCAGTAATTTTTCATCTCCGTCATACCCAGGCTTTCCATATCGCGCTTGGATAGCTTCACACGATATTCCGCCAAAAATAATTCTGGCTCTAAAACAGGGAAAGCAATGTCGGGATTTTCACAAGATTGCAGCCAAGCAAAGATATCATCATCCGGGTCATCTAGTAGCACAAACTTTTTTAGATCTTGAAAGCCAAGCAGCCCCTCATCAAAAGAAATGATATCACTTTCTTTGATTTCTATGGGCCCAAAACGAGTGGTTTGAATTTGCATAGACTCCCCTTAAAAAGGTACCTAATAATACGACACCACAGAGGGTGAAATCGGTCAATTTTTGTAACTAATATATATGCAACGAGTCTAAAGTCTAGTTATGCCTGCTGTATGTTTCTAAAACTAGCAAACACGGTCTTTTTTTAGTCGGGTTTCAGTAATTTTGCCACTTTTCTAGCGCGTTTGGAGTCCGTAGAGGCTGCCTCTTGGTTTTGGTTTTGAATGGCCTCGTAGACCTCAAGACGATGGATTTTGGTATCCTTAGGAGCTTCAATGCCCACTCGAACTTGTTTGCCTTTAATTTGGACAATGGTGATTTTGATGTGGTCGTCAATGGCAATACTTTCGCCGATTTTTCTTGTTAAGACTAACATAAGATACCCTTCAACATCCTGGTCAAAGCTGTTAATAACTGATCACAACCTAGCTTCGGCAGATCTTCGTTGAAGGTTTAGTATTTTTTTTAAGAAAGAAAGTCAAGAAGACTTGGTTGAATTAAGCGACCCGACGTTTGCAGAGTGGCTTGCAAGTTGCCCTCGGAGCGCTTGAGCTCACTATAGACTTTGAAGGCATCAGCATCTTCTTGCTGTGAAACTATTACACGATTGTCCAGCTTCAACTTCTCTAGCGACTCAAGATTTTTTTCCACCGTATTCATACGGGAACCAATTTGCGAACGAAGAGTTACCACTTGCGAGCGAGCGATTTCTAAATCTTCAATGGCTTGCTGCACACCTCTTTTGTCTCCCGCTTCCAATGAAATTTGAAAGGATTTAAGAACATCCAATATATTGGTTCCACGGGCAAAGTTTGCCTCCTCGCGCTCCTTATCGCTAACGGGACGATTCTCTTGTTCGTGTTCCGGATGTAGGATCTCAATATTATTGACCGAAGCTGGGCCGCGCAAAACCGGGGTGGGGTTTTTTGAATCCCCATCATAGAGCTCAATGGGATTCGACTCGATAGGACTAGTACCATCTACGGGTGTTGCCTGATAGTCCTCTCCTAGAAATACTTTTGAGCCCGGCAGATTTGCAGCCAAGTACTGCCCTTTTCGAACCTCCATCAAAATATCGCCACTATCCCCATAGTAGTTACCGTTTTGATCAAATGGCTCACTCACCGTGCGAAATCCGCCAAATAAAAATTTATCACCAATTCTTCTATTGCCGATGGCCAAAGCGTCCGCAAAAAGTTGCCCCACTTCTCTGGCTACCATTCCCATAGACTGTGGACTGGAGCTAGGATCATTGGCCTGCGATAAAGCTAGCTCCTTAGCACGTACGTATATATCTGTGAGCTCCGCTAAAGACTGCTCCGTAAAGTTTAAAAAGTTTTGTGCTTCTTGGTTGCTTTGCAGGAACTGCTCCACCGCCGATAAAGAGGTGCGTGCCTTTAAAACTTTGGCGGCAGCAACGGGATTGTCAGATGGCTTTAGCAGCGACTTACCCGTTGCAGCTTGGTCCGTAAGCTTCGACATATCTCCACGATTGTCATTTAGACTTCGCGTAACCTGATTGAAATTCATTTTATCCGCAACGCGCATCAATACCTCTTAATATTTAACACCGTATCCAGGAGCTCATCCGCTGTGCGAATCACCCTAGCCGATGCATCAAATGCTTTTTGCAATTCAATCATCTTTGTAGTCTCTTCATCTAAAGAAACGCCCGATATACTTTCTCGAATATTTCCCAACTGCTGCACAATTTTGTCATGATGTTCGTGGCGCATATTGGCCTGCTTGGTTTCCACGGCCACTTCTCCCACCATGGAGTTGTAATATTCATCTATGTTGGCACCGCCTTCAAACAGTTCACTATATTGAATGGCTGCAATTCTATGGGCTACACGGTTATCCCCCGGAGAACCAGGCTGGTAACCGGCTGAAATTCTACCTGGATCAATTTGTACGGTTTCATTTACGCGGATCTTTGCCGCAGCATCTTGCTGCTCAGGCATTAAGTCAAAAAACAAGATTCCGCTTTTGGAGTAGCGATCCACACCCTGAATGTGCGCCTTATTAACTTCATTGGCTATGGTAAAGGCTAACTTGTCATTTTTTTGCAAAAGATTTTCAATCACATTATCCCGAATATGAAGGGCTCCACCAATTTTTCCTCTAGTAATCTGCTTGGTCATATTTACCGGCGCACCATGTTTGGTTGGATGAAGCAGAACCTCAACATTTCCTTGACGAACAACACTGTCGCCGGTTCCCTCTCTTGCCGTTAACTTATAAGAATCATAACCACTAACTAAAATCCCCGTACTTCCCATCATTACCGTAACAATGCCTTCATCATTTTCGGCATATTTGATGTTTACCTTTTCCCCCAACTTTTTTAGAAGTAAGTTACGGCGATCTCGTTCGTCGTTGGCAGTTTGATCCTGCAGCTCCACCATGGAGATTTCTTCGTTCAGAGCGGCTATCTCCTGGGTCATGGCATTGATTTCTTCTACCTCGGTTTTAATTTGGTAGTCCAAATCCTTTTGCACATCACGCAACTGATTGTGGATTCGGCCAAAATCCTCCGAGAGAGCCACGGCCTTTTCCTTTACCAAGGTACGGATGGGCAAGCTTTCCGGCGAGTTGGCAAGCTCTCGAAAGGCATTAAAAAACTCCGAAACAAAGCGGTTTAGCCCCTTGTTTTGCTGCTCGTTGTAGATTTGCTCAATCCTAGCCATGCCGTCAGCTTCAGACTGGTGCATACCTAGCTTTTGCGTTTCTTTCTCGATTTGCTTTTCTAGATAATCATTACGAACACTCTCAAGAGCTGAGACCTGGGCGCCTGTTCCAACGCGTTTACCCTGCGAGCCCACCGGCTGTGAGTGAACAAAATCCACTCGCTGACGGGAGTAGCCCTCAGTCGAACGGTTGGCGATATTGTGCGCCACCGTACGCAAGCCCAGTTGGCTATTTTGCATCGATCGTCGGCCTAAATCCATTAGGCTTCCAACTTTAGACATCCTGTCTCCCGTTAGACTTTTTTACTTAAAAGATGTTCCACCTGGTCCCCACTTTTTTTGGAACCTTTGTTCTGGTAGACATCAGTTGTTTGCAATGCATCCTTCATTGCATCAATGGTACTCTCAACACTTTCCAGCGCAGCACTGGCCATCATATTATTAATATCATTTTTCTCTTTAATATTGGTTAACAATGCCTCAAATGTACCCTTCCACGTCAAAAGAGTCTTGGCAGTGTCTTCATCTGTATACTGAGCTATTACGGAAAGACGTGCTTCTTCATTTAAATTCAGTTCTTTTGCTATTTCTTCACACAACTTGACGCGCTTAAATTCCAATTCATCGATCTTATCAATGAACTTATATTTTGTATCTACTACCTTGCGTATTGCATCTGTATCGCTATTGGAAAGGTGCTCATACTCCTCATCTAGTACGTAGTACAAATCATTATAAAGTTTGTACTGTTGTTGCAAAAGAGAAAGAAGGCTTTGTAGATTTTTTTTCATCTTAGTTCTCTAATTTACCAATCTCCAACTCTTGATCCACCATACGATCCGCAATGGCCTGAGCGTCGATTTTATATTTACCCGAATTGATTAGCTCACGAAATTTTTCCACCTTCGCTTGATCCACATCCGGAGCTTGCGTAGCAACTTGTTTGATTTTATTTATATCTTGTGCACGCTGAGAAACATTGATCTTCGCCGCATCGTGGGGATTCGCACCAATATTACTTCGGCTATCTAAAGCACCTGCTTTTGAACCTTTGTTCTCCGCCTTATTCAGATCTAAGCCCTTTGGATCCAGCCCTGTTGATTTGATTTTCATGGTTCTCCTCCCGAGAATTCTACTTCTATTGTACCATAATGAAACACTTAGATGAAAGCCAGAAAGAAGATTTTACCTGTTTGGAAATAAAAACATAAGAATCTATGCTTTGGCATAGTCTAGGCCAGGCTAGTCCGTGCTGAAACCCATTTTTTGAAAGCCTTTATCTAGCGCCCTGTGATTAGATTCTATATCTTGTACAAAACCATTTAAGGTTCTAGAAAGTATGCTGGGGACTTGCTCTGGCTTATCTACTAATTTCCCTATGCTTTTGGATAAAGTATCGCTGATATTGACAATGATTTCCTGATCAAGGCTCTTACCTTGTAGAACGATGGGGATATTGAGGGGTTTTCCTTTTTTTAGCCTCTTAAAAAAACTTTTTTGATCGGCTGCGGACATATTTCTAATTACTTTATCTGCGGCAGGAAGATATTTGTTGGTTGATCTATAAAAGCCTGTGTATCTAGAAAAATTGTTATTTAGATACTCCAAAACACTTTCTTCATAGTCACTAATGGAATCATCGCCTCGTGCAATCTGCCCGGATTCGACTTTACGAATTAATTCATTTCGCAATAACTTTAAATTGTACTGCATCTCGTAAGCATGTGTACTGACTTCATCCGCCGAAAAATAATTTTCATAGCCTTTCACATCTGTTGCAGAAAATCTATGGTCCTTCGGCGTAAAGCTTATTCCCGAGTAATTTATGCCACGTTTTACTTTGCTTTCCCTAACCGCATGACGAGCTTCATGTAGGATCACAGAATTTCTTATGGGATCGTCTGATATAAAAAAGTCCAAACGTGCAAAGCTCAGAGCTCCATGACCGACGGTATACATTCCACCATCAGGGCTATTCGAAAATTTAAAGGGATCCAAGTGAACTTTTTTAATTCCCCCTGCTTCTATTGGTTGCTTGCGGCCAAGCTTAGTTTGTATTTTTGACCATAGGTTATTAATTTCAGATTTTGACATTTTCGCATTTCGGTTCCGCAAGAGTCTACCCATCAAATTGTTCAGCTCGGAGTCTTCTACCTCTAAGTATGGCACTTTTTTTACACCTGATCTTTTTTCTCTTTTGTTGGGAGTGCGAAACTTTTTTTTGGTTTTTACTCCGGATAAGCTAAGTGCCTCTTGCGCAAACTTGATATTATCATCTAGTAATTTCTTTATATTTTTATCACTACTACTAATAACGCTGAGTTGATGAAGATTAGAATCATAGCTCTGCTTGAGTCGAGTGAACTTTGTAATATCCTCTTTTTCCAGTCTTTCTACGGCATCTTTAGGCAACATATTTTGATTCAATTTCCCTTTACTCACTGCGAGTTTAAAGTCCTTATCCGTAAAATCCTCTACAGCCATTTTCCCCTTTTTAATATCAATCAACTTGCCTACAATTTTAAAAAAAATGGCAGGTGGCACCATCATGGAAAATAGTATGTTACACGCCCGCTTAGTATAAGCCTCTGGGTTTAGACAATCCATAACACTACTTTCTTTTTCGACAAGTTGCCAATAAATACTCTCCAGCGAACGCAAACCACTCATGACCTTTTCCACAAAGCGTTCACGGATATCTTCTTCCGTAACCATATGTACAACAAAATTTAAATTCTGCTTGGCCAATTGCAAACTTGTTTTACTAGCATTGGCTGCTGCATCCGTAAAAATATAGCTTAGAATTGGCTTAAGACTTTTTAGTAGCGACAGAGGGGCTGATCTTCCATGCTCTTTTATATAGGCAAGCATCTCATCCTTTGCAACAATCGCCCCTTCAACGATGGCTTCTCCTCCTTTTTTCAAAAGCGAGCCTATATCAAATACAAAATCCTTCGTCGCTTCAGCAGTACCCTGAAAACACTTCGCTATGGACATGCGTTTTGATGTAGGAGCGTTCGGATCGCAACTTTTCCATTCTGCCTTAGGAAAACTAGCACATTGCTTTTGAAAATGCTTGGAGGCTTGGATACTTTCACAGACTTGCTGTGAAGTAGTTTGTGTCGGTCCTGGCGTTGGCTTACAAAGCAAACATTGCTCATCGGCTTGTAGATGCAAGAAAGAGATAAAAAGAAATAGAATCACTATTATATGATACGCAATAGTTCACAAAGTCGGTAGAATATGTCAATTAGCCCTACGAAAGTAGGTCTTAACGAACATAGTTTTTAGCCTCAAAGTCTGTGAAGCAATATGATTTATGCCTTTTTCCTGTACAAGTAATTTGATACAAATTATTGCCTTTTAAAAATGAATATTCTTTAAAAATATACTTTTTGTTTTTTACGGAAAACTCTCCTTCAATCAGTATATTTGAGTCATTTCTTAGCCATCTGAGAATCTTGTATTGATCAACACCAATCTTTTTTAATTCCTCTAACTTCTGCTTCTCATATTCCTTTTGAGAGAGTTCTCCAAAATCATTTATCCTAGATTTAGGATAGATAAGAAAGGATATTTTGGAATCTTTATAAGCGTATACTCCTTGCGTTTTCATTTGCTGCACAATTTCCCAATTTGTATCGGGACGAAAAGGGGCATCCAATTCAGGACGAAGCAAAGCAGCAAAGGCAAATGAAATTAGCAACATGGCTTAACTATAAATCTGCAAAAAGAAGTTGTCGAGTTCGGCATTGAGGATTTTCTCTCCTGCACGAAATTCCTCTTTCGTGGCAGAGAAGTTTCCCTCCCCTAGCAGGCGAGCCTTTAAGCCATTTTGAAAGGACATATCCACCACGGAGCGGCCTTCATGTTGAAACTGATTGATCACCTTTCCATCCCACATGGCAGAGACCGGTGATTTTTCTTTCACGTTGATTTTAAATTCTTGTTTTTCAGGATCCGAATTCATCTGTTTGATTTGAAAATTCTTTTTTTCCTCAAGAGGCAAAGGCCCATGAATTTTTTGAATTTTATCCCCTAGTCCCATTTTTTCGCGCAATTGGTTGGCTATAAGATCCGACAAGCCGATACCACCTCTTCCGGTCCAAGCCTTCACATACTCTTGATCCAAATGGTTTTGGTAGATCTTTTCCCCCATAGTTGGCTTCGTAAGCTCACTATGGTCAATCGTCGAACGCATGGACTTCACCATTTCATTTAAAAAATGCTGCTCATACATTTGAGCCGCTTTTTTTAGCTGGGCTTCTGCATCCTTTTGCGGCTGCATCTGTTGGAATTGCTTTATAGGAAGTACTTTTGTCATAATAATTTGAAGAAAAAAAGGTGGGGTACGGTGAGCCCGAGTATCCGTGCATCCTGCACTTTCACTCTCTTTGGGTTTGTCAGTCCTTGACCTTTAGACCCTTCACTGTTTCCTGCGAGAAACTTTGTCCGTCCTTCCATGGTCGTGATCTCTGACCCACTTTCCCCCGTTCAACACCTCCATGTGTTGAAAATTAATAATCTATAAAATCTCAATCTCTGCTTGAAGTGCGCCTGCTGCTTTTATCGATTGCAGTATCGTAATCAAATCTTTTGGCTTCACTCCCAACGTATTTAACATTTTTACCAAATCATCGACACTTGCTGTGTCATTTATAGTGAAAAAGCGATCCCCGTCTACTTCGTCTTTTTTACCCTGCTTTTTCTCTTCTCTCGCATTTCCAACCTTCAAAGTAAGATTCCCATGACTTATAGCTACTTTGGAAATACGCACTTTTTCACCTATTACCACTGTACCAGTTTTTTCATTCACAACTACTTTTGCCTGTATATCAGGACTAATATCAAGAGCTTCAATCAAAGCTAAAAACTCCACAGCATTACCATGGTATTGCGATGGCACGATGATATCCACTGTTGACGAGTCGTTAGCCGTGGCATATTTGCCACCTAAGTCTTGATTTAGTGTCTTGGCAATACGAACGGCTGTAGTAAAATCTGGATTGTTTAAAGTAAGGCGGAACATTCGTCTAGCGGCAAAATTTGCCTCTAAATCCTTTTCTATCATGGCACCATTTGGAATTCTAGCTACGGTTTTGTGACTTGTTCCCTCACCATTGCCAACAATGACTTGCCCCTGAGCAACTGCAAAAACATCCCCATTAGCTGCCCTTAGGGGTGTTTGCACAAGCGTTCCACCAACCAATGAATTGGCATCACCAATGGCATTTACCGTTATATCAATCTTATTACCAGATCTTGCAAATGGTGGTAGCGTAGCGGTAACCAATACCGCTGCCACATTTTGTGAGCTCACATCTTCATTGTCCAATTTCACGCCAATGGTCTCCAACATTCTTGCCATGGATTTAGAGGTGAACTCCATTTTGCCATCGCCAGTGCCGGCCAAGCCAACGACTAGGCCATAACCAATTAATTGGTTTTCTCTTACGCCGCGAATGTTCACGATATCTTTCAAACGTGCCGCCTCAGCGCTCAAAGTACATAATAAAGTGCCCAATATTATTAGTTTCTTCATACCTAGCCTATCATACTAATATTTATTATTACGGCCATTACCACTACACACAGCTGTGTTAACAAAAAGAACTTCATCGCAGTCTCCTTTGCGAAACAATGTCAAACTTTGCATCCAATAGCTTACTCGAAGCCACACTATCATCTTTAATGTCATTACCTCGAACTAAGCCAGTTACCATAACTTGAAACTCTCTGTTTTCTATCAACATGGTCTTCGTGCCCTTTAATCGGTAAGAACCGTCAGGATAAGACGACGTTACTCGCGAAGGGATTTTATCAGCATTTAGCTTGGGTAGATTCTCTGGCGCTTCCTCTTGTGCTTTGGCAACACTCGGAGCAGGGCTTGAAGCTTGCTCTTCTTTTGCCTGATCGCCAGCCTTTGCTTGCTGTTTATTTTGTTTTTCCATTTGCTTACGCTTGATTGCAGCTTTTCTCTCTTTAATAAGGTTTGCAATGGTTGCAATTTTCGAATCCAATTGCTCACGCGCTTGTTTTTCAATCAAGACGTTCAAGACATCTCCCTCTAAACGCTTTTGATTTTGACTAAAAAGGTAGGAGCTCTGCCCTTCATCAACCCAAAGCGAACCAGAATCCTCCCCCACCTGGGCTTCCTCAACAAATCGATCTCGATTCATACGTCCATATTTTCTTGTTGGCACATGACTGGCTTGAAAATTCTTGTTTTGTGAAAAATTATTCTTTGGAACGACCTGCTCTTTTGCAACAGGCTCTTTTTTACTCGTTCCAGCAAGTTGCTTGATTTTTTCACCCAAGGCCGCGCAGGATACGAAACTAAAAAATAGAATTAAGTATAAAGCGAATCTCATTGTAATTCCACCTCAGAAGAACTTAGAATCTTTGCGTGCATCACTTTATCTGTTTCTGGAATTTTGATTCGAATCGTCTCGCCCTCTGAACCATTTTCCTTAGCAATAGCAGAAAGGGAGATCTCAATATTGTTATTTTTCATTTTCACCTGTACGGATTCACCGCGGCGAATGGCAAGAGCCTTATTTAAATCATTGAAAAGCAACAATTGTCCTTGCTTAAGAACTTTTCTTGTTTTCATCCCCAGAACATCTTCCTTTGCTGTGTAGAATCTTCCATGACTGGGCAACAAAATCTTTTTCATCACAATGTCGTCCTCACTAATTACTTCACCTCGGTTCAGGTTTTTTACTAGTACCGGTACATTTTTGCGAAAGAATACATCGGCAACAATTTGCGACTGGTGATGTTTCAGCTCCCCATTTTGGATATAGGATATAGAAACGGGTACATAAATTCTTTGATTTCGAATGTCCTTATTGATTTCAAATTGCCAACCTATAACCGAGTTAAGCTTATTGTATTGCACAATATTGGTTTCTACCTCACACTCCATGCAGTCTTTTGCAAGCTTGGTTCGTAAAGATTGTTCAATATTTTTCTTTGTCCAAAGACTTTTTTTACTAGCTACATAGGCCTTTTCAGGGATTTGAATTTTTGCTTTCTTTAGCACGTCCTCAGTTCGCATTAGCTCCACGAGGAAAGAACGATTAAAAACACGATACGAGTTGGATTCCAACTTATTGGCTAGTTCTATTTTTCGTAAAAAGTCTTTATCTTGTCGTGATAGTTTTTTTTGTTCCACAATATCTAGCAAAGTAATTTGACTAGATTCCACATAAGATAGAGGCTTTACCTCTACCTGCATGGCTTGAGCGAAGAATAATTGTAGAACAAATAATAACACTTTTTACCTCAACCCGTTAATTGCTTGAAGCATTTGATCTGCTGCCTGCATGGCCTTAGAGTTAGTTTCAAATGCTCTCTGTGAAGTCATCATATTCACCATTTCATCTACCAAATTCACATTACTTGCCTCTAATTGCCCGGCAGCGATTCGACCTAAATTCTCAGAACCAGGAATTGCTTGATAGGGAGCGCCACTTCCTGGGCTTGGTACATAAAGGTTTTGCCCGATTGCTTTTAAGCCAACGGGGTTTACAAAATTGGCGATTTCAATTTGCCCGAGCACTTGTGTTTCTGGTCCATTATTGGTTTTTATCTCCACTGTGCCATTAGGAGCCACTGCGAGTGCGATGGTTTCCCGAGGAATTACCATTTCCGGCATCAAGGTATTGCCATTTTTATCAATGATGCGTCCCTCGTTGTCGCGCCGAAACGAGCCATCACGCGTATAGGCTAGCTCACCATTGGGGCGTTGTACGATAAAAAAACCAGCTCCTTCAATTTGTAGATCTAGTGGCTTGTTGGTGACTTTCGGAGAGCCCTCTTCAAAACTCTTTTGCACCGATGCAGTTTTTACTCCAAGTCCCACTTGCACACCTGTTGGAGAAATGGCATTTAAACCCGTTGTTGTCCCGGGCTCTTTTTCTGTTTGGTACATTAACTCTTCAAATTCTGCGCGGGATTTTTTAAACGCAGTCGTATTGACGTTTGCCAGATTGTTGGAGGTTACGTCCATATTGGTTTGCTGCGCTTTCATCCCGGTTGCAGCTGTATTCAGTGCTTTAATCATACATACTCCTATTCAATCTTTCCCACATCGTTGGCAAGAATGCGATTCATAGAATCATATGCCTGTATGGCTTTTTGAGTAGATTCAAACAATCGCGTGGTTTTGATCATATCGGTCATTTCTTCAATGGCATTCACATTCGAGGCTTCTAAGTGTCCAGGGTGTAACTTTATATTTTGCGCAGGAATGATTTGTGGGTTCATATTTTCTTTCAAAGCAAAAAGAGAGGAACCCATCTTTTTTAAGGCTTGCAAATCATTTACATCCACTAAAGATAGCGTGCTAATCAATTCATTTTGTTGACGTATTTCCCCATTTGCGGAGACGGCAATCTTCCCACCAGGACCAAATTGAATCACACGATCCTCTAACGGCGCGTTGGCATCGCTGGATAAAACCAAATGCCCTTCTTTCGTTGCCAATCTCCCCTGGGAGTCGAGCACAAAGTTACCGTTACGTGTAAGGCGAACCCCACTGGCAGTCAGAACTTCAAAAAAACCTCGCCCTTCAATACCAATATCCAAAGCGTTGCCTGTTTGCCTGATATCACCTTGTTGGAAATTCACAAAAGTACCGGCATTATCCACATAGGCACGATCTCCGCCTTGCATATCATAAAAGCTTTCAATGCTTGCGGGAACCTTGGGAACTTCAATGACATCGCCCTGTTTTTCATAGGCCGTAAGATACTCCTGGAAGACTTGCGTATCCTTTTTAAAAGCCGTTGTATTCACATTGGCAATATTATTGGCTATGGTATCCAATTTTTGTGATTGGGCTATGGCTCCACTAACGGCCGTATAAATACCTTTGTTTGTCATAAGTCTCCCACTATCTTCGATGAAGCAAAGCCTATGCCATTACGACGTATATCTAGGTTCTTTGCTGCATTCGCTCTGTAGGCAACGTGACAAACACGACCTGGATCTTTGTATCGTCAAAAACTAATAAAAATCCAAAATTTTGACGTAGGTATTGTATGAATAGAAAAAAGCCTACATGCTATAAGTATGATGATCTTTCTCATGGCCCTACAACTTTGGTCGGCAAAACCCAGCTTGGAGTTTCAACACGAGGGCACTGTAGGCTATGTCTTTGACCTACCTGTTACCTACAATCCCCAAGTACAATATTGGATCAACTTTTACCAAACGCGAGGAAGGAATTGGTTCAAAAAATGGTTGTCGCGAGGACAAATCCATGTGCCACGCTTGAAACAAATGCTTGCGGAAGCAGGTCTGCCAAAAGATTTGGTTTACCTTGCCATGATTGAAAGTGGCTTATCGGTGCATGCCACATCACATGCCCAAGCAGTGGGGCCTTGGCAATTTATCAAGCCCACCGCAACACGCTTTGGACTAACAGTAAATTGGTGGCTGGATGAGAGACGAGATTTTTATAAATCTACGAAAGCTGCAATTCAGTACTTAAAATACCTGCACGAGCGCTTTGATTGTTGGTACCTTGCTGCGGCAGCCTATAACACAGGGGAAGGCAGAGTCTCTCGAATGATCAAAAAACATAAAACGCGAGATTTTTGGCAGCTGGCCAATTCGAAAAGCCTAGCAAAAGAGACCCAGCAATACATACCCAAACTACTTGCTACCATGCTTATGGCCAAAACACCTCGGCTTTATGGCTTTCATGACATTCCCAGTGCCAAAGATTTGCCTAGCGAAACCTTTTACGTTCCTGGCGGCACGCATCTAGACGAGGTGGCCAAACATTTAAAGATTACAAAAAAATCCTTATATGATATGAATGCTGCACTAGTGAAAAAATATGTTCCTAGCGGGGTAAGTGGTTACAGAATCCGTATCCCAAAAGGCGCTTCGAAACAGTTGGGGCAGTACATTGCAAGCAAATTCGCAGAAAAAAGCACCATTAATCATTAGAAAATACGGTGGCGCCTGTTTGGCAACACCAGAAAAAATCAAAGCCATTGCTAAGGATTTAGCAAAGCTTTATGAACAACAAAAAAAGATTCTAATAGTCGTATCGGCTATGGGTGAGACGACGAACGAACTTTTAAAAAAGGCACAAAGCATCACGGACAATCCCAATACCAGGGAGCTAGATATGCTTCTATCCAGTGGCGAGCGAGTATCCGGCGCACTACTAGCCATGGCTTTGTTAGACTTAGGAGTGCCGGCAAGATCTTTTACTGGCTCGCAAGCCGGCATACTAACTTGTGGCAATCACAATGATGCAAGCATAAAAGCAATTCGCCCCTATCGCTTGGAGGAGTCCCTAAATAACAAAGTCATCACCATATTGGCTGGCTTTCAAGGAGTGAACCCAGATACCAAGGATGTTACAACCTTGGGGCGAGGCGGCAGTGATACCACCGCGGTAGCTTTAGCCAACTACTTTAACGCTCCCTACTTGGAATTGATCAAAGAGGTAGATGGAGTCTACGACAAAGACCCCAATGCAAATGAGGATGCCCACCACTTTAAAACCTTATCGCATGATAAGTTGATCGAATTAACCAAAGATGGGGCGAAAGTCGTTCACCATAAAGCAGCGGAATTGGCAAAAAAATTAAAGGTGGAACTGCATATTGGAAACAAAAACAAAACCATTGTAAAATAAAAGGCAGGCTTTTTAGGGCCTGCCTTTAACATAGGGATGTGGTTTTGCCTTATCCGTCCTTGTCCAAGGCAAATTTGCCCGAGCCTTTTGCCATAAAAACTAGGGCCAAGATTGCATACACAAGCGCAAACTCTTTCTTTTGAAAGGGGTCATTGGCATGAGCTATAAATGCCGCCCCTAGCATGGTGAAAAAAATAAAAATGGATGCCAAGCGAGTTTTAAAACCTATGGCCACCAAGAGTCCTCCTAATAGCTCCGAGGCCATTGCCATGGGGGCCATCACTACAGGAAGCGGAAAGCCCATCTTACCTACATTTTCAATGAAACCTGGCATTCCCATTAATTTTGGGTATCCATGGTAAACCATAAGTCCGCCAAAAGCCACACGGCTTAGCAAGAACAAGATGGGGGAAGCAGCCTTTAGAAGATCTTCTATCTTTTTCATTTTGATTCCTTAGTGTGTTGTTTTTTTCTTTTTTGTTGTTTTCTTTGTTGTCGTTGCCGTTGTTGTCTCAGTGCTTTTCGCAGCAAGAGCCTCCTCTTTGGTATCACTGCTACTAGAATCAATGTTATAGGCCTCTAAAATTTTCTGATGCAGTTCGTTTAACATTTCCGGATGTTCTTTTAGGTAGATTTTTGCATTCTCACGGCCTTGTCCGATTCGCTCTCCATCTTTGGAATACCAAGCCCCAGATTTTTCCACCAAACCTTTGTTTACCGCTTGGTCCAAAACCTCTCCTTCAAAGGAAATCCCTGTTCCATACATTAAGTCAAAAACTGCTTTTGCAAATGGCGGGGCCATTTTATTTTTAACCACTTTCACTTGCGTTTGGTTTCCAACAATTTCATCACCGTTTTTGATCGAACCAATACGACGAACATCCAAGCGAACAGAGGAATAGAATTTTAATGCGTTACCACCCGTTGTGGTTTCTGGATTGCCAAACATCACGCCGATCTTCATACGAATTTGGTTAATAAAAATCACTATGGTATTGGTGCGGTTAATGGTAGCCGTTAGTTTTCTAAGTGCTTGCGACATCAGACGTGCTTGTAAGCCCATATGGGAATCGCCCATATCTCCTTCAATTTCAGCACGTGGAGTTAAGGCCGCCACCGAGTCTACCACCAATACATTTACAGCTCCGGAGCGCACCAAAGTTTCGGCAATCTCTAAGGCATCTTCGCCCGTATCTGGCTGCGAAATCAAAAGCTCTTCTACTTTTACTCCAAGTTTTTTTGCATAAGAAACATCCAAAGCGTGTTCTGCATCGACAAAGGCACAGACACCTCCGGTTTTTTGTGCTTGTGCAACAATGCTTAATGCCAAGGTTGTCTTACCAGAGCTTTCCGGGCCATAGACTTCCACCACTCTTCCTGTAGGAACGCCGCCAATCCCCAGTGCAATGTCGAGGTTCAAGGAACCAGTACTGATATGAGGATAAGTTTTGGGAGCGTTTTCACCGCTCATTTTCATAATAGATCCCTTACCGAACTCTTTTTCGATGGAGGAAATCGCCAACTCTAGTGCTTTGTTTTTTTCGCTTGTTTGCATGCTTGCTCCTTTATACTGTTTTTAATTCCTGTAAAAATTGTCGTAAAACAAAATCAATACTTTGCTTTTGCACCGCCTCTCTGTTGCCAGAAAAGTGGCGAGTAAATGCCTTTACAAATTTCGGGCCAAGTACGGCAAAGCATACAGTGCCCACAGGCTTGTCTTTTGTTCCGCCGCTCGGACCGGCAATCCCGCTTACGGACAGAGCCCAGTGGCTATTTAGTTTTGCCGCCACACCTTTTGCCATTTCGATGGCCACCTCTTCACTGACTGCACCAAAATTTTCCAAACTTTGAGAAGACACATCCAGCAAACTTTGTTTGGCGGAATTTGCATAGGATGTCACGCCACCAATGAAAAACTTCGACAAACCTGCCTTATAGGAAAAGGCTGCTGTTAACAAACCCAATGTGCAGGACTCTGCCAGCGCAAAAGTTTGCCCGCGTTCTTGCAATAATGAGAGAATCTCTTCGGTCAAAACCCTAGAAGATGGCATGAATGTTCTCCCCCCAATAAAACCAAACCAGATGCAAAATCAGGTTGGTAAAAATACCTGCGAGCGCATCATCGAGCATCACCCCCATACCGCCTTTTAAATTCTTATCCAAATAAGAGATGGGATAGGGCTTTACGATGTCAAAGAAGCGAAATAACGCAAAGGCAGCGACATAATAAAAAAGCTCCCCAGGAAGTAAAGCCATACTCACCGCATAACCCAGGATTTCGTCCCAAACGATTTCTTTAGGGTCCTCATTGGCGCCAAACTGATAGGCATAATCAATGGCGTAAATGCCGAATATGATTAAGAGAAATGTAAACCCCAGATAAAATATATCGGAGCCCTGGCTAAGGGCCCATACTAAGGGTATGCCCCAAAGACTGCCCCATGTGCCTGGAGCCTGGGGGATTTTGCCCAAGCCGGTTCCTGTCAAAATGAAGCGTAGTACAGCCGTCATAAACAAGAAGTTACGATAAACTTACGGTTTTGAGCAAATCTTTTTCTCCATGGGGTCCTGCAATATTTTAACGCCCGTAACTTAGGCTAGAAAGAAAGCCACCGCGGTAGGCATGAACTATACAGGCCATTTTCTGCGTCCCAAACTTAGACTTTACAAGATTTTACTGCCTTCTTTGCTATAATGAAGGCATGGAAAAGGTAGCTATATTTTATGATGGAGCTTGTCACCTCTGCTCCAAAGAAGTGGCCCACTACCGCAAAGAAGACAAAGACAAGCGCTTGCGACTTGTGGATATTTCACAACCAGATTTTGATGCTGCAAGTGAAGGTTTGGATCCGAAAGCGGTGAACAAATATTTTCATGTGAAAAATAAAAACGGCGAGATTCTAACTGGGGTTGGTGCCTTTGCCACCATTTGGGAGGAGCTGAATATCTTTCGCCCCTTGGCGTGGATGGCAAAAAATCCCGTTACCCGTTTTTTTATGGACGCAGGTTATAAGGTTTTTGCGGAGATTCGACCTTTTCTACCAAAAAAGAAGGATTGCGACTCTGGAAATTGCCAGATCTAGCACCCTACCACTTCATACGATGATCCACAGAATACTTGCCAGCACCTTTGCCCATCAAAATTAGAAATAATAGAATGTACAAAAATGGAGCTTGCGAAAGTAGCGCGCCAATACCATCAATTTCTCCGGCATGTGCCGTAAACAAGGCCACCACCATAATTATGCTCAATACCACTGAGCTCATACGAGTTAAAAAACCTATAAGAATGAAGATTCCTAATAACAGCTCCAAGCTTGCCACCATGGGAGCCTGCAAACCCGCAAAAGGAATTCCCAAGGATTCAAAAAACCCCGTAACCTGATCCAATCGTCCAAACTTTCCCCATCCAGCCTTAATAAATACCACGGCCAAAGCAATTCTTGCCAACAGTATGGAGGGCTCACTCCAGCAACCTAAATAACAGTTCATCTTTGCCAACAAGTTTTTCATTTGTCCTCCTAAAAGAAAATTCGTATCTCCATTGCATTAGATCAATGTTTCGTTTTGAGACAACGATAGATTGTAAATTTCTTGATCAATAGTACCTCCTTTATCCATTATTTCTTCTTCATCTCCAATACCTAGACTTAGGTAGGTATGATTCTTGAAGTCTTATGTTGCATGACCCAAGTGAATTACATCCTCTACTATGAAAGCTTTCATTCTAAAGAAAAAGTTCGCCAAACCTTCCATCGGCAATTTATGGATTCCTTAATCTATGAAATACGGGAGGTAGATCGATTGCTATCCGGCTTGGTCAGTGGCTACTTTCACTTTGTTATTTTGGCATTGGATAAATATGAAGAACACCATGCAAAATTCATTGAGAGCATCATCCCCCATCAAAGCGACATACCACTCATTGTAATTGCCAATGAATACAAATCCGACACAGCGCTTATCGATGCCTCGCCTTTTGAAGAACAAAAAATCTACTACTTAAAAACCGAGGAATTGCAAGATCTACCAGGAATTAGCTTGCGGATATTGCGCGATCACGGCTACTTCAAAAGAAAGTTTGAGCGAAAACCCTCCAACTTAAGCGTAGAAATAGGCTTTGAAGAAAATTACAAAAGCCCTGTGCAAGTAAAAAACATTTCCACCGGCGGCATACAGTTTCATTCCCGTATTGATTTAACAAAAAAAGACTGCCCCTATCTATATCACTCCACTTTTACTGGTAAGAAATTGCATATTCCCATCGAAATCATTTGGAAGAAAAAAGCGGGTGATGGTCGCTGGATATATGGCGCCAAATATCTCAATCATCAATCCGACGTCGCATAGGTCAGCCACGCTTTCGCTTCCAGTGGTGAAATGCTATAATCCAGCTGCAAATATTTTAATGCCTCAAACAAATGTCTTTGGCTTGCGTAATGTCTGCGAGACTTTTCCTTCATTTTGGTAAAAGAGGCTTTCTCAATTCTTTCCATCATCAAAAATAGCTTGCGTATCCAACTTGCTTCCGCATTAAAAACAAAGAGTTCGTTTTTAAAAAAATCGGAATGATGACAGTCTTTAAAATCCTTCATTATGGAGGAAAATCTGCGCTCCTCCCCCACAGCCTTTAAATAAGCATAAGAAATAAAAGCCATTAATTCGGCAGGCTCTGCCTCAGGCAAAATCACGCGCGGTTTTTGCTTCAAATAGTAATGAAACAAATCCAATTGCTCGGGCATTTCCCAGAGTTTCGCCAAATTAGGCATTACCACTTGCAAAACCCCTAAATCATAAGCTTCGGTTAAGGCTTCAAATGCTTGCGGCAGCTTTAAGATTTTTAAAAAGTCTTCACGAATTCTAGGTAGCGCAGCATTTTGCAATTCCCTAGCATTGCGTTGAATGCTAGCTCGAAGATTCTCCTCCATTTGAAATTTCAACTTATGCGAGAGGCGAATGGCTCGCAAAATCCGAATGGGATCTTCTATGAAACGCTCATCAGGATCACCAATCATACGTATCAAACGCGCATCAATATCCTTTAAACCATCAACATAATCAATCACATCATCATTCACGCAATCGTAATAGATGGCATTCACTGTAAAATCTCGGCGATTGGCATCTTCTTCGGGACTACCAAAAAAATTATCCAATGAGCGTACATCCTCGTCTTCCACTTCCTCTTTTGTGGGGCTACGACGAAAAGTCGCCACTTCAAAAACTTTTTTATAGCGGTAGACCAATACCAGACGAAAACGTTTTCCAATGATATAGGCATTGCGGATGCTTTTTTTTACATCAACTGGTAAAGCATCCGTAGCAATATCAAAGTCTTTCGGGGGGTGGTCCACCAATAGATCGCGCACACAGCCACCGACCAAATAAGCAGTATGCCCGGCTTTCTGCAAATCCCTTACGATTTTAAAGGCATCTTTGTCGACCCAGTCGCGATGGAGTTTTCTTTTTTGCTTTACGGTCATGGGTATCGCATAATAGCCACGAAATGAGCTTTATACAAAACTTTAATTACCGAATCTTTGGCAAACAGGGAGCCCCCAGGTTGGTTTTTTTGCATGGGCTCATGGGTTACGGGCAAAATTGGCGATCCATTGCTCGGCATTTTGAAAAAGATTATCAAGTACTTACCTACGATCAAAGGGGTCATGGCAAATCCTTTCACCCAGACTCTGGTTATCGCCCTGAAGATTATGCCGAAGATTTGCGCAATATTACCGAGGAACTAAATTGGCAGGATTTCATCCTAATTGGCCACTCCATGGGGGGGCGAAATGCCATAGAATTTGCGCACCTATACCCTGAAAAGCTTCGGGCTCTAGTGGTGGTGGACATCGGCCCGGATTACAATCCTGCTGCTATAGCCAAAATTGAACGCATTTTTCAAATCGCTGCGGCGCCTTTTTCCAGCCGAGAAGAGGCCAAAGAATTATTTTTTGAGCATTTTACAGAGAATCTTGCCAATTACTTGTACGCCAATTTGGAAAAAAAAGACGACTTGTGGAATTGGCGCTTTTCCAAACACGGTGTATTGGAGTCTTTGTATCAAGGACGCGAAAAAAACCGTTGGCAGGAATGGCAAAGCATAAAAATGCCAACACTCGTCATCCGCGGCGCCCTTTCAGAAGATCTTACACAAAAAGTTTATGAAAAGATGTTAGAAAGCAACCCCCACGCGCAAGGCTCCATCATTGAAGGCTCTGGGCATTGGGTGCATTTTGAAAAGCGTGAGGCTTTTTTGGCTGCCCTGGAAAGTTTTTTAAAGAGTCTAAAGGCTTGATATCTTTAGTAAAGCATGTCAGAAATGGCTATGCTCTTTAAAGAAACTCAGCTGCACGAAAGCCTACTTCAAAATCTAGATAAAATCGGCTTTCAAGAATGCACCGCCATCCAAGAAAAATCCATACCCGCACTCATCGAAGGCAAAGACTTATCCGGTCTTGCACAAACAGGCACAGGCAAAACTGCGGCTTTTTTACTCCCGCTCATGCATCGTTTTCTTCGTGCAAAGGAAGAGAAAAAAAATCCCAGCGATGAACCTAGCGACCAAAAGACTTTCGACTACTTTACCAAATACCAAGATCGTGAATTTGCTTTGGTGTTAGTGCCAACCAGAGAGCTGGCAGAACAAGTTCTCAAGGCCTTTGAGGATTTTTCACAAGGACTAGATCTTAAAGCCTGCGCCACTTACGGCGGCATGGACATCGAGGCGCAAAAGCAAAAACTAAAAGCAGGAGTAGATTTTCTCATTGCCACACCTGGGCGCTTGATAGATTTGTACAAATCGCACCATGTGGATTTGAAGCAGGTCCGAGCCATTGTTTTTGATGAAGCTGATCGTATGTTTGATATGGGCTTTAAAGATGAGATGGTTTATCTACTGCAACGAATTCCCAAAAACCGTCAGTTTTTAATGTTTTCGGCAACCTTGAATTTTGACGTACTAACGGTGGCTTATCAATTTGAAGCCAACCCAATTGAAGTACAAATCGACCGTGATCAACCTACCGCTGAAAATGTCGATCATTATGTTTTTCATATTTCGCAAAAGGACAAGGCTTCCTACCTACTATCCTTACTAAAAAAAGAAAAACCACGGCAAACCATTGTCTTCTCAAATTTTCGTCATCAAATCGACAAAATCGTGCACTTTCTTAACAAAAATGGCTATCCCGCTATGGGAATCTCTTCTTTGCTGAATCAAAATCAACGCAACCGTGTATTGGAGCAATTCAAAGCAGAGAATCAAAGTAATATCATGGTGGCTACTGATGTCGCGGCACGTGGACTAGATATTAAGGGCGTGGATTTGGTGATCAACTTTGAGCTTCCCGATGATGCTGAAAACTATGTTCACCGCATTGGACGTACTGGCCGCGCCGGGGATATAGGCAAGGCCTACTCTCTAGCCTGTGATTTGGATGTGGACTCTCTTCAAAGAATTGAAAAGTACTTAAAAGAAAAAGTTGAGATTGGCTGGCTAGATGATGAAGAAATTGTGAAAGAATACAAATCTTTCCCTAGCGTACAGCGTTCTTCCGGCAAACAGCAAAACCGAAATAAGAGTCGAAACAAATCCGGCGCAAAAAATTCCGGCAAAAGATCCAACGCCTCCAGCTCCTCCCGACGTAGCGAGCAAAAGCCCTATAAAAAGAAAAGCACGAAAAAGCATAGCTCTTCAAAAAGAAGAAATGGACCTAGCAAAAAAAGCTCCCATAGCCGCAAAAAAACCACAAGAAGTCAGGGCACGCAGAATGTGGCTAGACAACAAACACCTGCCGCCAAAAAATCAGGTGGCTTGCTAAAGAAAATCGGCAGAGCCTTAGGTTTATCACGTTAATTTATTTAAATAGTCTTTCGATAAATTGACCAACACTATCACCCGCGCCATATACTAGATAGAACCATACAGTATTCGATTCAAATGGTGCGTCGTTTATAAAGTTGGTTTTTGATTTTGGTAGCTCTCCACTGGATTGACTATAGGCAAACATAACTTTCATAGAAGAGGAGATCGGAACATACAGACCTACATACGTGGATAGAACCTGCATATCATATTTAAGCTCCTCACTATTGTCCCCCACCCAATAATGCTTGCCATTCATAAAATAATAGTTAGCACCAATTAGTAGGCGGTAAATGTTTAAATTCAAGCCAAGACCCGGCCCATACATTTCCACATACTCCTTACCCGCCCCCGAATTGGCATTGTTGGAGGCATCCAAATAACGAAAACTAAGCCCGGTATTTAAGGCAAAGATATCATTTTGCCAAATTGGAGCATATAGATTGGTATCGATGGCAAAGCCAGAATATATAGCTTCCGTATTGGGCGATGTGATGGTGAAGTCATTGATTCCTAAGCCACCACTGACGGCCACACCAAAATTGGATATTTGGGAAGAGAACGTATCATCCGTGGACTGAGCCTTTGCCCAACCACCAACGAATAAGAACGTAACGACGAGCCAGTACTTCATAGATTGTCTTCCGGTATCACCAACATGGCGTTAATATTGCTACTAAAAATATCTCGTATAAATGGATCGCTTCCTGCTCTTAATCCGCTAGTGCTAATTTTTTCTATTGTATCTGTTGCCGATGATGCTACCAATAAGTCTCCATCGGGATGCACGGCCAATGCCGCTGGATTGTTGATGATGCTTGTATCGGAGGACCAGATCACCGAGGGGTTGGAGCCATCTGCATCTGCCGAATATATCTGATCGTTACCCAAAGTTGCCACATACAAATTGCCATTGGGGTGTTCCACCAAAGCACTAGGACTATTGCCAAACACTACCGAAGAAATGCAGCTACCACTACTTCCTGATATATCGTAAGTAATAATTCGGCCACCGCCGCCCGTTTGCGCCACGACCAAGTGTCCTGCCGAATTCACAATCAAGTGACGAGGACTATTTATCGTGCATCCTCCAACGGTCGTATCAATATATACCGAACTATCGCGGTTACCATTCGCGTCTATTTTTTCTATACGATTGGACTCCAGCACATATATATTCCCAGCCGCGTCTTTGGCCAATCCCTGAATGTTTCCTGACAGTTGCGCAGAGGCATAATAAATTTCGGAAGACCCATTATAATAAAGGCGCTCCACTCGATCTTCCCCGTCAAGAGATACCAAGATGGAGTTTTGATCCAAAATCACCATTCCCCTAGGATAGGAATCAATGCTTTCTCTGTAATCCTTAATAAATTCTTGCAAACTACCATTGGGGCTATAACGAGTGATACCGAGATTGTTGGCATCGTTACTGGCAATGAGTATGCTAGCTCCTGCTCGCATAGGACTTTCTAACAATCCCCCCTCTTGCTTGTTACAACCTAACAGCAAGATAACAGGGATTAAATATAAAAAATCACTCCATCGAATTCGCAGCAATGTTCCTCCGTAAGCATTCAACGATCCATTAATAATTTCGGCTTATTATGAGAAAACCTTAATAACTTGCAGGACGATGGTCGGCAGTCAGCATGCTAGAATGGCAAAACTAGACTCTAAAGATCTTTTGTATTGGAAGGCGTAGGTTTTTTATTCTCGGAATGAAAGCTTACCGAGCGCAAAACCTTCTCGCACTGGAATAAAGTCTTGCTAAAAAGCTTTCTGTCATCGGCACAAGTAAAAATAATGGCATTGTCGTTATACCACACAACATACTGCCGCATTTGCACTTGATTATTAATATTGTAAGCTTCAATCCGAATTGCCGCTTGCTCCTTTAACTTTGTAGTTTCAAATTTTAAAACTTCTATTCCTAACTTTGGGTATTGTTTGAGCCAGTGGTTGGTATAAGACTGCAATGTCACATTTTTCTCTTCACTACGAGTCGACACGGGGTCCACTCGTACACTTAATTGCACTTTTGATCCCTCTAAGTGCTGCAATGGTCGTAAAATGGCAATGTGGAAAGGATCTTTCGCATCTGGTATATAGCGAAACCAGTTCTGATCGTTTTTCAATAGATCAAATCCCCAATTGGTAGATAAATAGGAACTATTTGTGACCACCGCCGAAGAGGAAGTAGAAGGGTAAGGAGCCGCAAATAATAAAGTTACCAACAAGGCTATCAATTTTTTTCTACCTCCGCTTTGGGTTTGCATGCTTCAGAAGGAAAATAGGTCGATTGCCAAAGACGAACTTTATCCTTTCTATTACTAACAAAGTACCACGACTTACCATCAGGATGAAAATGCGGCTGCTGATCTAGACTTTTAGAAAATGTGACTTGCATCAAACAAGCGTCCTTTAGGCGCATTGCAAAAATATTCTGATGCTCATCTTTTTTCGCTGAAAATAGAATCCACTGGGAATTTGGATGAAATGCCACGGAATCCACTCGATGAAAACCATCTAGGGGCAAAAGCCGTTCTGCCGTTTTGGGGTAGTTTTCACGCAATACAAATTGCAACTTTCCGTTCCTGTCACTTAACCACAACAAGATATTCCCATCCGGTGAAAAGCGAGGTAATTTTTCATTCGAATTTAAGCTAATATAGTTTCGTGGTTTTTTCTGCTTTTCAGCCAAGCGAATTTTATAAAAAGCGGCGCCCTTTTCGGTAAAAATGATTTCACCGCGTGTAGGGTGCACGTCCACATAACCATCAAAACCTTGGTGCTTGGTTAGTCGACGAATATTGGACCCATTCATATTGCTTATATAAATCTCGGTATTGCGCTCTTCATGATTCACCGTCTCGGGGTTTAGATACATTTGCAGCAGTATGGGATTCTCTTTTTCTTCATCTGTGGTGGAGGTATAAATGATTTCTTGCTCCCCTGGCATAAACGCTACTTCGTAGATCTCTCCTACTTGGTGCGTGATTTGACGTACGCGCTGACTCTCTAAATTGCGTAAAAATATTTGCGGACTACGCCCCAGAATCTCGGCAACATATAAAAGGGACTTGCCATCACTAGAAAAATAATAGGAACGTAAGTTTTCTAAATCCAAAGCGGGCTTTGGATCGATAAAATCTTTTGGTCTTTCTAGCTTCGAAGAGGAAACACAGGCCACAAAAGAAAAAATAAGCATGAGTATTTTAAAGATTCTTATCGGCATATTTTTTCACCTTTGTGGTTAAGGAAAAGGGGCTTGTTTTTGTTATGTGTTTTTCATCAAACCATTCTAACTGTTTTTTATCACGAATTGAAGAGGCTTTTTGTTTATTAATTTTTCCAATGTATATTTCGTGGTGAGTAATTGCATGCTTGAAAATATAAGCATCCGGCTTCTTATCCAATTGCTTTGCTCTAACAGGGAATAGATATTCACCTTTCAAAAATGGACAGGCATGCGTCTTGGATAAAGCTAGACCTTTGGTGGATTCAATATACTGGAACTCCAAATACCAAATTTCTTTTTTCCTTTTTGGTTTTGCCATGGGTAGCTGCTCGATCTTCTTATGCTTCTTTGCTTTACAACCAGAGGCAACAGGACATAGCAAACAAGCTGGCGAAGAACTTGTACAAACAGTAGCCCCCATTTCCATCAAGGCTTGATTCACAGTAGCAGATTCTTGATTTTCTACCCAAGCATCCGCTCGCTTTTGCAGCTCTCTTCTTGCTTGCGGCTTCCACCACTCGATCGACAAACCATAGTATCTCGTTAAAAAACGAATCACATTTCCGTCCAAAACCGCACAGTTTTGTCCAAAGGCAAAAGAGGCTACGGCTCTAGCTGTATAAGGGCCAAAGCTAGGGATCTTTAATAGTTCTTCATAGCTTTGCGGAAAGCCTTTGTTTTTTAAATGCTTCGCTGCTTTATGTAGATTTTTGGCACGGGAATAATAACCCAGTCCAGCCCAAGCCTCCAGAACCTCTTTTTCCTCGGCATCGGCTAAGGCCTGAATGTTGGGAAATCTTTTTAAAAAGTTTTTGTAATAAGGAATTACCGCCACTGCTCTTGTTTGCTGCAACATCACTTCGGAGATCCAAATACGATAGGGATTTTTGGTTTTGCGCCATGGAAGATCTCTATAGTTATCGTTGTACCAAATAAGCAAATCGTTGGCAGGAGTCATAAACACAATCTGCAACAAATTTTACTTTCTAGCAAGTTCTTGTGAAGCCTAGAATGCCGTGTAGACTTTGTATGGCCTCTTTTGCTTGTAGTAAAAAGCTGGGATCGCGCAAGTCTTCAAGATTCAGCTCATCTCGGTAATACTCATTTACCCAACGGCACAAGTCATTATAAAGATTGTCATTGATCCAACACTTAGGATTGACAGCTGCAATTTCCTCATCCGTTAGTGCCACACGCAAACGCAAACAAGCTGGGCCCCCACCGTTTTTCATGCTTTGCAATAGATCAAAGTAATGCGCTTCTTCGATAGGATTATTGGGGTCCGCAATCATTTTGTCGATAAAGGCCTTCACACTAGCTTCTTGCTGACAATGTTCCGGTGCAATCAATACCATTTTACCTGGCTCAGGCTCTACAATTTGCGAATTGAATAAATAGGTTTGTACGGCAGCCTCAACGCTCACATCATCTAGGCTTACTCGAATCCCTATCAAATCTCCTTGCATTCGCTGCTGCAATTCATCAAGAGTCGCTTTGGTATTTAAAAAAGCGGTTTCATGATAGAGCAGTACATTTTTATAACCCACACTAATCACATCATTATGAAAAACCCCTGCATCAATCACTGCCGGATTTTGTTGGGCAAAAAAACAAAGCTCCTCTTTAATATTATTACGTCTAGCTACGGCTTTTGAAGCCTCCAAGGTTTGCCTTGCGGGAAAGCGCTCTGGCTGAATGGCTTGACGATTCATTGCCTCACGGCCGTAAACAAAAAAGTGCAAAGCCTGATTTGTTTTCGTGCTTTCAAAACGAGTGTGGTTGGCCGCTCCTTCATCGCTAAAGGCATCTCCCAATTCCAAACAGGAATGAACACGAAAGAAATCCTCATGGCAGAAAATCTGCTGCAAGGATTGGTAGGTATTTTGCGGTTCAATGGCACGGTGAGCTTTGGAACGCAAATTTGCCACAGTAAAATGACATTTACCATCTTTGGTATCGCTACTGGGAGCTACGGTGGCGGCATTGGCCGTCCACATAAACGAAGATGACGAGCAGATACTTAAAAGCGTTGGATCTTCTTGGTAGGCTTGCTGCAATACTTCTGCATCCGTACCGGAAAAGCCTAGATTTCTTAAAGCCAAAAGATCAGGTCGAACTTGCGGCGGAATCACTCCTTGCAGGATTCCCATATCGGCCAATGTCTTCGCCTTTTTTAAGCCTTGCAAGGCGGCTTGCTTGGGAGAAGAGATATCTTTTGCAAACTGCAGCGAAGCCACGTTGCCATAAGATAGTCCGCTATAATTGTGGGAAGGTCCTACAATGCCATCAAAGTTTGTCTCACGCATGATTGATCCTCATATCAAAATTTTTTCCGCTTCCTGGGCCAAATTCTCTATTTTATCCAAAGCGCCTTGCGCTAGATCCGGACGCCCCCCACCTTTGCCGCCCATAACCGCTGTAAGCGATTTCAACACATCTCCGGCTTTTAAACTTTTACTTAAATCTTTTGAAACCGCCACCAATAGAGGATAATTGGATTCTGACTCCCCACTTAATATGACAACGGCTGGTTGCTGGCAATGATCCAAAAACCTTTGCGCCATCTCAGCCATCAGCTTACGGTCTTCGATATCCATGTGAAAACATATGACCTTCTTACCACCAATTTCAGGACTAGAACTCACTATTTGCGCATAATCCACTTGCTCCATTTGCAAGGCTTTCACCTTCTTTGTTTGGGCTTTCAGGCTTTCTCGTAGTTGCTCGACTGCATCCACCGCCTGCTGATTAGCACCTGAAGATTCTAAGTAATTTTCCCAAGACTCTTTGATGCCCAAAGTTTTTCGCAATTCACGATTTCCGCTTTCCGCTTTCAGCAAATAATCCAATGCTTTATCACCCGTTATGGCTTCCATTCTACGTACTCCGGCACTTACCCCGGCTTCGCTCATAATTTTCAAGATTCGTATATCCGAGGTGGACGCCACATGTGTGCCGCCACAAAGCTCTGTTGAAAAATCGCCCATTTGAATGACTCTTACTTGATCTCCGTATTTCTCTCCAAAAAGTGCCATGGCCCCTGATTGCATGGCCTGATCATAGGTCATTTCTTTCGCCTCTACCTTACGCCCCAACGAGATTTCCTTATTCACGAGCATCTCTACGCGCTGAATTTCAGCATCGCTCATGGCATGATTGTGGGTGAAATCAAATCGCAAACGCTGCGAATCTACAAGGGAGCCTGCCTGCGTAACATGATCCCCAAGCACTTCTCGCAATGCTGCATGCAAAAGGTGAGTGGCGGAGTGATTGCTTGCAGTGGCTCGTCTTTCTGAAGCTTGCACCAACATTCGCACCTCGGCCCCAGTACGGAGCACGCCTTGCTCCACATGCACGACAAGAAAATGTGTATCTTCAACCTTGATACAATCCGAAACGATAGCAGAAAAGCCTTCTCCTTCCATAGTTCCCACGTCACCAACTTGTCCACCGCTTTCCGCATAAAAGCAGGTCTCATCGGCCAACAGATAGATCTTCTGACCCTCTTGTGCTTCCGATATTTCTTGTTTGCCATCAGATAGAGCCAAGACCTTCGAGGTATTGGCAGTATTTTCATAACCTACAAATTTAGTAGCTCCGTATTTTTGCGCCATTTTTAATAGGTGCGCTTGGTCGGAGTCCATTGTAGCTCCCTTCCAAGTCTTTCGCGCTCTCTCCTTTGCCGCCTGCATTTGCTTTTCAAAGCCGCTTTCATCGACTTGAAAACCTTTCTCTCTGGCAATTAGCTGTGTTAGATCTAATGGAAAACCATAGGTATCGTAGAGCTTAAAAACAACCTCTCCGCTTAAAACCTTGGCCTTCGCCTTCGCCATTTCTTCCATCAAAAGTTGCGTGCCCTGATCCAGGGTTTTTAGAAAGCGCTCTTCCTCGCCTTCAATTGTATGCAATATCACCTCTTGTTTTTGCTTCAACTCGGGGTAAGCCTCCGACATTTTATCAATCACGGCCTGACACAACCTTGGCAGCAAACTCTCATTGGAGATTTGCCGCGCAAAACGAATGGCGCGGCGAATGATCCGTCTCAATACATAGCCTCTGCCATCATTGGAGGGCAATACTCCATCGGCAATTAAAAAACTCACACAGCGCGAATGATCTGCCAGTACTCGCATGGCAACCAAAGCTTCTGCCTCCGCTTTTTTACCTGTCCACTTTTCCAGTTGCTCAATATAATCAAAAAATAAATCCGAATTGTAATTGTTATGCTCACCTTGCAAAACAGCAGCGAGTCTTTCCAGTCCCATACCGGTATCCACAGAGGGTTTTGGTAGGGGGCTCAATTGACCTTTAGGTTCTTCATAAAATTGCATAAAGACCAAGTTCCATATTTCCACAAAGCGATCCTCTTCGCCGCCTTTTTCAAATTCTTCCTTCGAGCTCACCTTGCCCTTTTCTGGGTAGTGATCATAAAAAATTTCCGAACATGGTCCACAGGGCCCCGTATCACCCATACGCCAAAAGTTGTCCTTTTCTCCAAACCGAAAGATTCTATCTTTGGGCACTCCCTCTTGCTGATGCCACAAGTCAGCTGCCTCATCATCCTCTTCAAAAACAGTAACATACAAACGATCCTTAGGAATTTGGCACTCGTTGGTCAAAAAATCCCAAGCATAACGAATGGCATCTTTTTTAAAGTAATCTCCAAACGAAAAGTTTCCGAGCATTTCGAAAAAAGTATGATGTCTAGCCGTATAACCTACATTTTCTAGATCATTATGCTTACCACCAGCTCGTACGCATTTTTGTGAACTAGCCGCCCGCTGATAATCCCGCTTGTCCACTCCAAGAAAAACATTTTTGAACTGAAACATACCGGCATTGGTAAATATTAAGGTAGAATCCCCACTGGGAATTAAAGAAGAGCTCGGCACACGCGTATGCCCGTGTTTGGCAAAATAGTTTAGGAATTTTTCACGAATTTCATTCGACTTCATTTAGTACCGTCCTGATCGTGGGTTCATCGTAGGTGCGATTGCGCAAATATTGAAGTATTTTTTTCTTCTGTTCAAAATCATAGGGGGGTGAAAAATGAAATTTTTTCTGCACCAAGCCCTGAGCCTTCTGAATTTCCAAGTCCTCATCGCGCTGGATATGGGGCAACTTTTTACTAGTTAAATAATTGGCAATATAGCGGTAGGACTTGCCTTTGGCGTGTAGCTCACGGGCCACTCGAGTGGCCAGCTCCTCGGGCGGCAAAAGCCAGCGCCGCTGGATAGCTTCCTCCATCGCTGCATCGATCTCCTCAGCGCTGTAGTCTTTTTGTTGCAGGCGCTGCCGCAGCTCGTATTCCGAATAATCCCGTCTTGCCAAAAAGCGTGCGACAACATCAATGGCGGCTGTGTTTTTTTGCATGCCTACTACTTAACTTGAAATGCCCTTCTAGGCCAGATGAATCTTAGGCTTTCTTCTTTTTCTTGGCCTTGCCTTTAAGCCCTAAAAAGGAGGATCTGTTGCGAACCACGGTTTCCAACTGCAGCTCATTTTTCGGGTGCTTCATGGTGGTTTCGGTATCGGCATTTAAATGGAAGTCATCATCCGGATGATCACTACGAGAGATGCTAAATATCCCCTGCATCTTAAGATCAAAATCACTAGTGGTGGAAGCTGCCTTTCTCGCCTCATCACGCGTTACTAGATCGCGGCGCAAAAGGCTCATCAAACATTGCTCAAAAGACTGCATTCCATAAGTTAAATGCCCCTCCTCCAAGACCTCTTTGATGTCCAATAACTTTTGTAGATCCAAAATGGCTTCGGTTACTCTTGGGCTATTTACTAGCACCTCCGCTGCCGGCACAAAACCTTGCTCATCTTTTCTTTTTAATAAGCGCTGGGAGATCACCGCCTTCAAACTTGCCGCTAGCTGAAGTTGGATTTGTTGTTGTTGGTGGGGCTCAAAATAGCTCAAAATCCTCAAGATGGAATCGCGCGTGTCCGTTGTGTGCAATGTGGAAATCACCAAATGCCCCGTTTCCGCCGCCATAAGGGCCGTTTTCACTGTTTCCTGGTCTCGCAGCTCTCCGATCAAAATCACATCGGGATCCTGGCGCAAACTAGCACGCAAAGCCTCACTAAAATTGATCGTATCCACACCCACTTCTCGCTGGGTAATAATCGACTTATCATCAGGTATTAGATATTCGATGGGATCTTCTATGGTGATGATATGTTTATAATACTTGTGATTGATGCTATCCACAAATGCGGCCAAAGAGGTGGATTTACCCGAGCCGGTTTCTCCGGTAAACAATATCAAGCCTCGATCCAAATCCGTGAGTTTTTCTATTACCGATGGTAACTGCAATGACTTTAGGGCAGGAATTTTAAACGGGATATTACGAATCACTACCGCGTAGGTTCCACGCTGCTGAAATATATTTGCACGAAATCGTCCTACCTTATCGATACTGTAGGCGATATCCACTTCTTTATTATCAATTAATTTTTTTTTCGAGCGCTCATCCAGTAACTGGGAACATATCGACTTCAACTCACTTCGCCCCAAAGCTTGAGCCTTTGCATGCAAGGGAATGAGTTTGCCATTTACCCTTAGCATTGGCGGACTGCCGTATTTCAAATGTACATCACTAGCTTTTTGCCTAACAGCCTCATGAAGGATGCTTCGAATATCCATACTCTTAGTATAGTTTTAGCCGCTTTAGAAAACTAGGGATTTAGTTTCTACTTCCTATTCCTGGTTGATTGTCATAAGATGAAAGCGTAGCCACATCAGGAGCTTATGACTTATCTCTACGTTTTTATTGGCGGTGGACTCGGAGCATGCTTGCGCTATGCCATTGGTCTAGTCTACCCACAGCATTTAATCTGGGGTTTACCGACAAAAACCTGGATTGCCAATGTCCTAGGAAGTCTTCTGGTTGCCATTGCTTTTTCGGTGCAAAAAAACCTGCCACAACAAAGTCTGGTAGAGGCTATGGTAGTTATAGGCTTTTGCGGCGGTCTTACTACATTTTCCACTTATATTTTGGAAGCCTATCATTTTATTCTTCACAAAAACTATGGATCTCTCGCTTTTTTCATTTTCGCTCATCATCTACTTGCTATCATAGTTTTTATCATTTTTCTTCGCGCCACAGATACCATCTTGGGGGTCAAGACATGAGCGAGGATACCAAAGATTTAGAAAAGCGGATTCAAATTTTAGAGAAAGAACTAGAAGAAAAAAACTCATTGTTGCTAATCTACAAAGAAGAATTGCAAAGAATGAATGAACGCCTAGGTAAAATTTTAAGACAAGTCGACAACGATCTTGCCCTTGCCACTAGCCTACAATCTTTATTGGTTCCTACTGAAATCGGTGACATTAAGGGTTTTCATTTTAGTAGTAAATTTGAAACAGGCGGCGGGCAAGGTGGTGACTATTTTGAAATTGTACAACATGAAGATAAATACAAGTTTGCTGTAATTATGTCTTCTAGTTCAGCGTACTCCCTCAGTGCTTTATTTATGTCGGTGCTATTAAAGCTCACCCACCAGCTAGCAAAAAAAGAAGGATTGAACCCACAAGAATTTTGTTTAAAAGTGCAGGAGCAGATGCAAGCCCATATGAAAAATGAAGATGCTTTCAGTTTGGTCTATGCAGAATTTGATCGCAAAAAAAATCGTGTTACCTACTCGGGTTGCGGAGAGATCTGCGCCCTACGCTGGAATTCCAAGTCCAATGAAGTGGATACCTTGCAATTGGAATCGCAAAAGTTGCAACCAACACAAAGTTTGGAATTGCCATTAAATTCTTTTCGTTACCAAGTGGGCGATCGTATCTTATTTTCTTCGCCCGGTTTTGTTGGACAAAAAAATACCAAAGACCATGTATATGGCAGTGAATCCATCGTGCGCCTTTTAAAGAATCAACGCTTTCAAGATGTACATGATTTAAGAAACGAGCTCTGGTTGGATTGGCAAAAATTTGGCCAAGACTGCGATAGCAAAAAAGACCGCAGTCTATTGGTGATCGATGTTGCATCGAACCTGGCCAAACTATCCTTGACCTAATCTGCGCGCTGCCTTGCTGCATCATTTTGATGCATGTCTTGAAAGCGCATCGGCAGAGCAATTGTTTCCTTTCATTCACCTTGAAATTCCGCTAACATATCCTCACTTATATGCTTAACGATCAAACATGGGAGTTATAATGACGGAAGTTTATGACGGCGCCGTAGATAAAGGACTAGAGGGTGTAATTGCATGCAGCACAGGGATCTCCTCCATAGTCGATGCTACACTTTGTTACCGAGGCTATACCATTGAAGACCTCGCGGAACACTCCAGCTTTGAAGAAACCGTTTTTTTACTTTGGAACGACCGCCTACCAACCAAAACGGAGCTAGAAAGTTTTCAGCAAGAACTTCGCTCGCAAATGTCGCTCCCAAAAGAACTTTTGAACTTTCTAAAAGCTTTGCCCACCAAAGATGTTCATCCCATGGCTTGGCTTCGCAGTGCTACTTCTGCCCTAGCACATTTTGACCCCGAAGCACAGGCTAGCGAACCCGAGGCGATTCAACGTGTTGCCACTCGCTTAACGGCAAAAATGGGAACCTTGGTTTGCGCTTTTGAAGCCTTTCGTAATGGCCGCGAGCCCATTGCGCCAAACCCAGAAAAATCCATAGCGTGGAATTTTATGCATATGCTTTCGGGCAAAGAGCCGGATCCCAACCACGTAAAAATCTTTGATACTTGCTTGATTCTACATGCCGATCACGAACTAAATTGTTCAGCCTTTTCTGCCCGAGTGACTGCCTCCTCATTGAGTGATGTTTACTCCACCATTGTTAGTGCCATTGGCACACTGAAGGGCCCTTTACATGGCGGTGCCAATGAACAGGTAATGCTCATGCTAAAAAACATTGGCTCTGTAGAAAAAGCCAAAGAATGGGTATCCAATGCACTGGCAAATAAAGAGAAGATCATGGGTTTTGGCCACCGTGTTTATAAAAATGGCGATCCGCGAGCCAAGATTCTAAGAGGTATGAGTAAAGAGATGACCGAGCGCTCACCGGAGCCGCACTGGTTTGAAATGTCCACCACCATCGATGATACGGTTCAAAAAGAAAAAGGCTTGTTGCCAAACGTGGATTTTTATTCCGCTACGGTTTACTACTCCATGGGAATTCCCATTGATATCTACACGCCCATTTTTGCTACCAGCCGGGTTAGTGGATGGTTGGCCCACGTTATGGAGCAGTGGAAAAATAACCGCATCTATCGTCCTCGCGGCAAATGGGTAGGCAAAGAGGGCCTTCGCTATACTGCAATAGAAAATCGTTAGATTTCGTCTCAATTCGAAGCAAAAGCCCCTTTTAAGGGGCTTTTTTTTATCTACAGCAAACTAGACTTGTTCTGCATGAAAATTCTAGAGATAATAGACAGTGACAGGGTATGCGGTATTACAGGAGGTAGCCTTCAATACCGTTGAACAAAAAGGACATATTAGAGTCCTATTATTGAATGCCAGTTATGAACCGCTCAAATTAGTTACCTGGAAGCGGGCTCTCATTCTTTACTTTCAAGAAAAAGTAGAAGTGGTCGATCAGTACGATCTTTTTGTACACTCTTCATTTAACCGCTTTCAAGTACCGTGTATCATTCGTTTAAAAAGCTACGTAAAACGACGTCACCGCCTGCAAGCAACTTTTAGTCGGCAAAATGTCTTTCGCCGAGATGAACATATTTGTCAGTATTGCTTTGATAAGTTTCCTGAAAAAGAGCTTACATTGGATCATGTGATTCCGGTTTCTCGCGGCGGTAAGAAGACTTGGGAGAATATTGTAACAGCTTGCCGCAAATGCAATCAAAAGAAAGCCAACAAAACACCAAAAGAGGCACGCATGGAACTACTGCGACCACCAAAAGTGCCGCATTGGCAGCCGGAAATTATCTATGAGCGTATGCGACTTAGCTACCCCGAGTCTTGGTCGCAATACATTAGTGCGGTTTCTTAGCAGCATCACAAACGTCCACCGGCAAATTTAAATAACATATCTCTGTTTTTATTTCGCTTAAATACTTGGCCGTAGTTTGCAGCTCTTCTGTCTCTGCATGAAAACGTCTTTGTGCCCATTGCTCTAGCTGATTATACAGCTTGGCAAATTCTTCGTAGTGCTCCTCCAAATGCCCCAAACGCAAAGCTTGCATTTCCCTACTTGTTGGAATTCCGTAACCTTCACGAAGCATATTCTCTGGTAGCGAGGATGTAAAAATATCCTGAAATCTATCAATTAAAGAGTCCAAGGCAGCACCATTTTTTGCATCTAAGTCCTCTTCTTCTTGCATCAACATAGCGATGATCTTTTTTCTTAATAGCAATAAATTTCGCTGCAATACGAATTCTTCGATTCGCGATATAGAAGCTAGTATTTTCGTTTTGTCTCTATAGCCCAGGCTCTTCCCATTGCTTAGGGCTCGGACGTATAAATCTTGCCTCTCTCTTCCTTGAAGGTCGCGCACAAATTGCATAAGCGAAATTTTGTTATCATAAGATCCTGCTTGATATAATAAATTCTCATAGGATTTTGATAAGCCTAAATATGCTGGAGCGTAGTAATAGCCATTTCTATAGGCTGCCTGCTTATTTGCAATCAAGTCCGGATCTATCAATTTGTATTTCGCTAACAGATCAAAAAGACCTAAAGGTGTTACGACATTCATTCGAGCAAACTCATTATTAAAGATGGCACGCTTAAGTAGATTCATGGATTCGGTGGCACAGTTGTTGGAAATAAAGTAGTACTTGCCGCGGTATTTCCAAAACTCCTCTGCCACAGCATAAAGAAACCTGCGCTTCTGTCTTTCCGAGAGATTTAATGGCAAACTAATCAATTCACGAAGCTCGCCGGCGGTGTATTCTTCACGAATCTTCGCAAAGTCGAAGACTATTAACTGCGAAGAGTATTTGCCTGTCATACCCTTGGCATAATCAATATTCAATTCATCCATATTCGCCCGGTAACTTACTACAATATGACTGGCATAATCATAGCGACAATGCGGCCCCATTTCTCGTCCTTTTTTGCAAATCACCAGACGAAACATGGCATGCCCCCATTTACTAATCATCTGCTTGCCCTTTCCCGCAAACAAATAATCGATCTGATAGACACGATCTGGATCAATATGAAGTTGATTCAACAATGATGCACTTGCATCCAGTTGTTGCTCTCTTTTTAGGGCAAAGGACAATATGGGTTTGCACGGGTATTCGCTATGGGGCTTTACTGCAAATATATGCGAAAAGTATTCATACAAGGTTGGCCGGCGGCACTTAAACTCAGGGTCCAACAAAAAGTACTCAAAATTTACAGCATAACCTTCCTTGGGGCTAGCAAACTCATAGGGGTTAGGACTACGTACTTGGTTTTGATTTAAATTTTGTACATAAGTGAATTGTCCTTTTTCGATCCAACCCAGATTATTTAATAGATAGGGACTATCTGAAACCGATTGATGAGATATTAAAAAGCTTTTGCAGGGCACGATATCTTCCTGGAAATCCATGCCTGGTAGTTTTAAAATCTCGTAGTCATGTACTAATTCCCTGCACCTTTGTTCCTCTAATAAATTGATACCTACCCGCTTGGCACTATAGTCGTAAAGATGGGCCAATTCGTGAACAATCAAAGACTCAACAAAAAGTCTTAAACTTTTATGTGAGCAATTCTTAGATATTTCCTGATTATAACCGGATTCAATTGCCTTTTGAATCTTATTATCTAGGTAGATTTTTTGAATACGATTGTGTTTTTGCAAAAAACCTTTGCGAACTTCCGCCCAACGCAAAGACCTGCCCTCTTGTCCGCATTGAAAGACTTCCTGCTCTGGCAGATCATTCAAATCCACAAAATGAATTTGAATTTCACGATGCAAGGTAGCTTTCAAATGATCCGGCAATTTTTCTTCTAAATCATGTAAAAAAGCTTTTACTTGCGGAGAGTTCACCTTCACAAGGAGACGAAACCCTCCAGCAAGTGTGTCATCTGCAAAACACAATAGGCTCGGAGCCAAAAACAAAAGTGCTATGACTCTAAATAACTTCAAGTCACACCCTAAGCTTAGTCTACACTTAAGATAATGATAGAGGCCAACTCCATATCGCTTTTGCCCAGCAATTCTTCTTCTTGGCTAAGAGCCTCTAGTACAGCGTCCAACGCTTGCGTCTTCTCACCATACGTAAGAAAATCATAGGCATCGGCCTTTACTGTCTTTAAAACTTCCTCTCTTCCATCTGTAGCCGCAATGGTGGTACCTGTTGTGCCAATAAATGGCGATGCTACCGTTATAACGACGGCATTGACTAAGGCATTGACGGTACCTATTAGTAATGTGGCTTGTGCCTGAGCACAAAATAAAGTGATCATGATTGCTATGATGGTCTTTTTCATCTTGCTTCCCCCCCTTAAGGCTCTTTTATCCGATTTTTTCTCCATGTCATATGCGGCATATTGCGATGAAAGCTTTTCTTAATATTCTATCTTGCCACTTGGAATCTCTTACACAAGAATGTTGCCTGTTTTTTACGCTTAGTCCTTACTATGCTTTTACATGGAAGCAAGTTAGACTAATGACATGTGGAAAGAGGTCATTGATTTTTGGTTTGTCGAAAGTGATCCGCAGAATTGGTTTCAGCAAAGTGATGCTTTTGACGAAAAAATTCGCCAGCGCTTTTCCCGCCTTCATGCACAAGCGGCGGCCTGCGAATTGGACAAGTGGCGCCAGCACCCAGAAGGACGACTGGCAGAGATCCTTCTTCTCGATCAATTTTCTCGAAACCTTTTTCGCGGCTCTGCAAAATCCTATGCATGGGATGCACTGGCTTTAGCCCTATCGCAAGAGGCTCTAAGACAAGAAGCCGACAAAGCTCTAGAGGCCAAACAAAAAGCCTTTCTGTACATGCCCTTTATGCATTCCGAATCCTTAATCATACAAAAACAAAGTTTGCAGCTTTATTCACAAAAAGGCTTAGAAGAAAACTTACCTTTTGCCGAATCCCATTATAAAATTATTGAAGAATTTGGACGCTACCCCCATCGCAATGAAGAACTGGAAAGAACCTCTACAGCGGCAGAGCTTTCCTTCTTAAAAAAACATGGCCGGGGGTTTTAATCCAATTTTATTATTTTTTGTAATTTTTTAGCCTTCCTCTACATGCAGTTGCTTTCGCAATAAAAATGCATTAGCTCTAGGCTCCCATATACGCAGGAGAGACTCGTGGTTCAGTGGCGTCAGTATACTTTTGAAAAACAAGAATACGATAACAGAATCGAAAGATTGCGTAAAAAAATGCAAGAACAAAACTTCGACCTCACTATCGTTACATCACCGGACAATCTTACGTATTTAACTGGCTTTCAAACTAGTGGTTATGACCAAGTACAAGCGCTTTTTGTCCCTCTTGATCAAGATCCCTATATGGTAACTCGCTTGCTAGAAGAGTCCAATGTTATTTCCCGCACCTATATTGAGAAAACACATCCTTTTATCGATACGGACTGTCCATTTGAAAAAATCAAAGAGGCCTTTCAAAAATTTAGCCCTCTTTGCAAAAATGTTGCCTATGAAAAAGAGTCCTTTTTTCTCAATCAAGAACGACACAAGAAACTTGCGGATGCCTTGGCGCCATTGTCATTAAAAGATTCTAGCGGCCTGGTAGAGTCGTTAAGAGCCGTAAAAACCAAAGCAGAATTAGAAGTCATGCAAATTGCCGCCAAGGTAACGGAGGCTGGCGTTCGCGCTGCCATTGAGGAAGTCGCAGTTGGTAAAAGTGAAAATGATGTGGCCGCGGCAGCCCACAATGCCATGTATAGAGCTGGCGGAGAATATCCCAGTGTGCCTCCGTATATCACCTCAGGACCAAGAACCATCATTGGTCATGCCACCTGGGAAGGCCGAAAGATAGAAGCCAATGAACCCGTTTTTATTGAGGTTGCTGGTTGCTATCGCCGCTACCACGCAGCCATGATGCGAACCGTTTTTACGGGCAAACAGCCGCCGCAGGAAATGCTCGAAGCAGCTAGAATCGTCAACGATGATATTGATAGCATTATGCAAGCCATGAAACCAGGCATTACCGCAGGCGAAGTGGACCGATTGGCTCGCGGCAAACAAGATTATAAAAAAATCGGAGCTACCCGCTTTTCACGCACCGGCTATTCCATGGGGATTTCCTATGCCCCCTCCTGGGATGAAGGCCAAGTACTCAGTCTTTGTGATGGCAATGAAGTGGAGCTTAAAGAAAATATGGTATTTCATCTGATTCCCTGGATGCAGCTTCCCAAGTACCAGTGGGTAATGGGAATCTCTGAAACGGTTCGCGTGACAAACAAAGGTGCGGTATCCTTATTTGACTTCCCGCGCGACTTTGCCTTGCTTTAAATATTCTTTAATGCCTGCAAAATATCTTCTTTGATGTCCTCGATATTTTCGATACCCACAGAAAAGCGCACCAAGCCCTCTGGTATACCTAGGTGGGCTCTTTCCTCTGCTGTCAGCTCAACATGACTGGTAACTCTGGGCGGCCCTGCCAAGGTTCCAACAGCGCCAAGACTGGCCGCCAAATGTGCGTATCGCAACTGTGGTAGAAACTTTTTAACAGCCTCAAAATCTCCTTTAAGAGAAAAGCTTAGCATCCCACCAAAACCATGCATTTGTTTTTTTGCCACATCATGATGCTTATGACTTTCTAGGCCTGGGTAAAAGACCTCCTCTACCTGGCTTTGCTCTTGTAAAAATCTCGCAAGTTGCATGGCATTTTCATTTTGCCTTTCGATACGTAGCTCCAGTGTTTTGATCCCGCGAGCTAGCAAATATGCAGACATGGGATGCAAAGTAGCCCCAGTGATTTCTCGGTAGTGAAAGATTTTTTGCACTAGGTCCTTAGCGCCGCAAACTACGCCGCCCATGGCATCCGAATGACCACCTAAAAACTTCGTAGCAGAGTGCAGAACAATGTCTGCACCTAAAGTCAGTGGATTTTGATTGATGGGTGTGGCAAAGGTATTGTCCACCACCACCAATGCATTTTGCTCCTTGGCCTTTTTAACAATGCGGGCGATGTCGATCAATTTGAGAGTGGGGTTAGTAGGTGTTTCCAAATAGACCAGCTTGCAACCCTTATCGATTTCCGCCTCCATTTCTTCGTGATTGCCTGTCTCACACAAAGAAACCTCCACTTGCATGGGCGGCAAGAAATTTAGAAAAATCGAACTGGTTCCACCATAGGAATCCTTGATGCTAACCACACGATCACCAGGACGCAAAAAGGTAAACAAGGTATTGCTGATAGCTGCCATACCGGTGGAAAAACTTGTTGCAGCCTCAGCTCCTTCAAGAGCACGAACCTTTTCTTCAAAAACCTCCACCGTAGGGTTGGTATTTCGAGAATAAATATGCCCTTCTTCTTTTCCTAAGGAGACATTGTGCCAATAATCCAAGTCTTTGTAATTGTATGTTACAGAGTGAAAAACTGGAACTTGGGAAGCTTGACCAGGAAATTCGTCCAATTCACCCGCCCAGACGGATTTGGTACCCAGTCCACTTTTTTTATTAATATGGCTTTTCATAAGTCCTCCCATTCTTCTTCTGTGGCAATTACCGCCAGGCAATCTCCCGCCTCAGCTCTGCCCTGAACTCTTCGACAAATAAAAACGCCATCACTATTGGCCTTTAACAAAAATGGTCTTCGTGCCGGAGTTGTGATGTGATGCAATTGACCAATGGGCTGGCCTGCTTTTACACGATCGCCCAAATTGACCAAGGGCTCAAATAGTCCATCGTCTTCTGCCGTGATAAAACAGGATTCATCTGCAGTTCTTAATAAAGTTGTCGTAGTTTTATTTTTATAACGAGTGTATTTGGAGCGATTGGCTTTTGCCACACCAAAATGGTTGAGCAAATTACAAAGGCCATTATCTGCAATGTCCACAGCATCCTTCGTAACAGTTGCCCCACCGCGAAGCTCGGTAGATAGAAATACTTTTTTTGCCTTCTCTACAGCCGTATCCAACAAGCCATCTGGATCCCCCTCTTTTAAATAGAGAGCAAAAGGCGCCCCATAAGCACGCACTGCTGCTAGTGTTTTGGCTTCAATCTCTTTGTCCTCTAGCTGGTGCATAACTACGCATGGTGCAAAATCCAAAGAAGTACCGCCCGAGTGCATATCTAGTACATAGTCTGCCTTTGGCACAATAAAGTCATTGATGTAATGGGCCAAAACCTGTGTTACCGATCCTGTTTTGCTACCAGGAAAACAACGATTCAAATCAACATTGTCAATCGGCGACAAACGGGTGGATTGCAAATGCGCAGGCAGATTGACTGCTGGCATAATGATGATTCTCCCCTGCACATTTTCTAACTTCAATCTTTGTATCAGTTTGATTAAGACAACCGGACCTTCAAATTCATCGCCGTGAATTCCGCCACTAATAAACATCGTAGGCCCATCGCCATTTTTGAATTGCACAATAGGAATGAGTAGCCGTCCCCATGCCGATGTATTGCGAGAATACGGAATACGTAGATAGGATATTTGCTTGCCTTCCAGATCAAAATCCAAGTCTGTAGTCACACGCGTCTTCGCTCCCTCCGGAACAGGGATGCTTTTTTCCATTACTAGAAAATTCTCATCAGTCATTAGCTGCCTCTTGAAAATCTTTCTCTAGGCCCTGAAGAATCATCTTGGCTTTTGGCCCGCCAATTTTTATGTATTCTTTTCTTACATTTTCACTTAAATTACGGAACTTTTGTTTTTGCTCCTCAGACAAATAAACCAAATTTAAATCAGGTTTTTGCTTTTGCATTTTGGCCAGTCGCTCTCGATTGATCTGCTCTTGTTTTTGAAAAATAAAGTCTTGCATCTCTGCAACCACACGATTCAGCACTTTCTTTTTATCTTCAGGCAATTTTTCATAAAAGCGCTCACTAGTGATGAGACTCGTGATAAAGTGGGATGCTTGCGGAAAAATCAGATAATCTGTTACTTCATAAAACTTCATTTCCTCAATGGCAAAAAGTGGATTCACCTGGCCATCAATCATTTTTAATTGCAAGGCACTATATACCTCTGAGTAATTAAGTGCTGTAGGATTTGCACGGAAAGATTCGAAGGTTTTTAATAAAAGCGGAGTCGTCATCACCCGCATTTTAAAGCCTTCAAAATCGTCTGGAGCTTGGATCTTTTTATTTGTTGTCCAAACTTGCCAACCTTCTGGCAAAAACGCCAAAAAATGTAGTCCTTTATTTCGATAAAGAGGCGCGATATAGTCTTTTACCGTTGGCCCAGATGTTAAAGGAGTTTTTGTCTGATGGATATTTTCGGGAAATAAATACGGGATGGAAAAAACTTGCAGCTCCGGAATTAATTTTCCTAAATATCCGGGGGAAGACATGGCCAGCTGAATGGCACCGGTTGCTACCAGCTCGGTAATCTGGTCAGATGTACCGATAGTACCATAAGGGTATACCGTGACTTTGATCTCCCCATTAGAGGCCTTTTCAATACGCCGTCGAAACTCTTGTGCATAGACATCTTGTACACTGCCGGATATTTCTTCGATCGCAAATTTCCAATGGCTCTGCTGCTCAGACTTCTGCACACAGCCTAGGAAGAAAATATTTACCAAAATTAAGACAAGCCATTTAAAAATATTGCACCTCTATCATCTCTACGCGGTATCACTTGCCTGATAATCATTATTGTTGCTAAGGCTAGGGACACGAAATACTAACGAACAATAAACATAGGTCAAACACTATTCTTAAAAAACTAGCTGCTTATCTTGCGAATATTGAAAAGTTTATCATTGCGACAGGCATATGGGGAATGGCGCTATTCACAATAGCCAATGTATTATGTCGAACTTTCTTTGGCACTAGCATTGCGTTCGCTGAGGAAATCTCTAAATTTCTAATCCTATTTGTCACCTTTATTGGATCTTCCTACGCCGTTACAGAGGCAAGGCACATAAGAATGTCCGCGATCTACGACATGCAATCCGACTCAGTACGCAAATTTTTAATGTGTCTCATTACACTGGGCACTTCCCTATTAATGGCAGCCTTAACCTACTGGGCTATCGACTATGTGCAGGTGATTGCAAAACTTAACTCTCGCTCTGCTTCTTTAAATATCCCCTTATATTTGGTCTACCTCTCTTTTCCAATAGGGCTTGGCCTAACATCTATTAAGTATTTTCTGGCATTTCTAAAAAATCTTACAAGTAAAGACATACATCTTTCCGTGAAAGAGAAGGAACACCGAAAAGCTGGAGCACAAACATGAGCTTGGCACTACTAATGATGACCGTAATGATTGTTTTGTTGTTTCTAGGCTTCCCTTTGGTTGTAACCTTAATTTGCGCTAGCTTAACCGCGTTTTTTGTTTCCTTTGAAGCGCTGCCATTGGTCATCATCCCCCAGCAAATGATTGGCGGCATTCAACCTGCAGCACTAATTGCCGTACCCATGTTTATACTTGCAGCAGAAATTATGACTCGCGGAAAAACCGCGGACTCCCTATTAAACCTTGTTGAATCCTTTGTAGGCCACCTAAGAGGCGGACTTCCCATAACCGCGGCTATGAGCTGTACATTGTTTGGTGCAATTTCCGGTTCTACCCAAGCTACAGTTGTGGCCATAGGTCAGCCACTAAGACCAAAACTCATGCAAAACGGCTATAGCGATAAATTTGCCACTGCGTTGATTATTAATTCTAGCGACATCGCTCTATTGATTCCTCCTAGCATCGGCTTAATTGTCTATGGGGTGGTTTCGGGAACTTCCATTGGAGATTTATTTTTAGGCGGCATTGGTCCAGGTCTTTTTGTGCTAGCTTGTTTTTGCTTTTATTCTTGGATTGTAGCCAAAAAATACAAAGTCCCCACCCTTCCACAAAAAAACTGGCAAGAACGCCTAAGCTTTTTAAAAAAAGCAGTCCTGCCCTTGGGCTTTCCAGTTTTAATCATTGGCGGTATCTATGGCGGCTTCTTTAGTCCCGTGGAGGCGGCCGCATTATCTGTTCTCTATGCATTAATTTTAGAATGCATCATCTATAGAGAATTGCATTGGCGTGAACTGGGATCCATCGCATTTCAAACTGGATTGACCACAGCGGTTGTGTTTTTGTTGGTTGCCGCTGGCGCTGCCTTTTCTTGGGTAATCTCCTACGCCCAACTGCCGCAAATCATCGTCAACGAATCACTTGGCTTAAGCGCTAGCTCCAGTCCGACAAGCATAATGTTCACCATGTGCATCGCATACTTTGTGGGCTGCATGTTTGTAGATCCCATTGTTGTAATTTTAATTCTAGCCCCCATCTTTCATCCCATTGCTGTAGAGGCTGGACTTCACCCGGTACATGTTGGCGTCTTGGTAACACTGCAAGCAGCCATTGGCTCTGCCACGCCCCCTTTTGGTTGTGATATTTTTACTGCTGTCGCAATATTTAAAAAACCATATCTCGAAGTAATACGGGGCACTCCCCCTTTCATATTTATTTTACTTCTAGTTACCCTGGTAATGATTTTTGTGCCGGAATTGTCCTTATTTCTTCTCTAGTTAGGACTATCAAAATCTTATGCAATTTTTCGCAGTTTCCAGCTGAAATTTGATCAAAAGATTTTCAATTATTGCAACTTACTGTTTTTACTAAAGAAAGAGAATATTTTCCCCGATCAACTATTTGTGGGGGCCATTTCAATATGAATAAAAAGATCCTTTTGGTATCCAAAGCAGGAAAGGATGAGGAGCAAATCAAAGAGCAGCTCTATCATGCAAACTACTCGGTCTATACAGCGTATACGAGCGGTCAAGCCATGCAAGATCTTGCTAGCAATCAATACGATTTGGTTATCTTTCAGCTTAAAAATTTCTGCCATAAAAAATTGGAATTAAGCAAGAAGCTAAGAAAGGATGGCTATTTGATTCCGATGATTGCCATTGCTGAAAGTTCCGACTCCGAGGTTTTGCTCGAAATCAATAAGCTTTACCAAACCGTCGTTTTGCAAAAACCCTACAAGATCAGTGAGCTTTTGGGACTGATTCAAAAACTCACCGATGGCTCAAGAGTGGGACAACAGATACACCGGCGCTACCGCACCAACCAAAAGGCCGACCTACACGTCTATTCTACTGGCGAGCTACTTAAAACGCATATCTTTAATTTGTCCCATAGCGGAGCTTATTTGGAACTGGATCAAAACGCTAGATTCAAAAAAGGAGATATGGTAAGGCTTTTGGTAAATTTAAAACAAGTAAACCGTAGTCATATGGTTCTTGCCAAAGTGGTTTGGAAAAACAACAATGGCTTGTGGAATGAGGGGCAAGCTGTAGGCCTGCAATTTATTAATAAAGAAGAATTTTATAAAATCATGTTGTCCAATATTTAAACTGTGAACCTAGAAATCATTGAAAAAGAACATTATCAGCATGTAATCTTTGGCAACCACCAAAGCCGCAACTCCTTTAGCCTAGACGAAGTAGAACCCTTGCAATTTCTATTGAAACAAAAAAAAGCCATTTTATGGGAATCTTCTTTGCCTAGAACCTTTTGTTCCGGCGGCAATCTAAAGTTCTATGCCAACCATGACCTAAAAACCGGCAAAAAGGCCAACAGAAAAATTCGCAAATTTTTAAACTCCTTTGCCAATCACGAAGCTTTGACTCTTGCACTGGTTGATGGCGACTGCTTGGGCGGGGGCCTAGAGGTTTTGAGTGCATTTGATGTAGTATATGCAACGCCGTCTTCTTTATTTAGTCTTTGGCAAAGAAAAATAGCACTATCTTATGGCTGGGGCGGAGGCACTAGATTGGAAAAACGCATTGGCAAGCAAAGGCTAAAAGACTTAAGCCTTAGTTGTGCACTCGTAGATGCTTACACGGCTAAAAACATTGGCTTGATTGATGGCATTTTTCAGCGAGACAAGATACTAGAAGCTTGCGAAAAAAGAATTGAAAAAGAAAATCAGCTTCCTCAGGCAAGCTTTCACTTCCTAAAGAACTTCCAGCGAAAAGAAGAGGCTGCTTTCTTTGAAAAAATCTGGGGCAATCCCGAGCACCAAAAAATATTGGAGCGCTTTAGAAAGTAAGCGAACAAATATCTTAAAAATTCGATTCCTGCTAAGTGATAATAAAATAAAGCGAACTCATGAGTAATAATGCCATCACAGAATTGAAAATTCTCAAACGCATGGTAGTACCTAAGAATCTTCGTATATTAGTACCCATACTAGTCCACAGCAAAACACATGGTATGTCGATAATCATAAAGACCAAGCCCGCAATGACTACTTCTTCCGTGCTGCGGCCTGGGGTATATACAGTGATCGCGGTAATGGCCATACTCACAGCTTTCGGGTTTACCCACTGAAACATAGCCGCTTCTAAGAAAGTTAGTGGTTTAGATTTACTAGTCGAATGGATTTGTGTTGGTGAAGATGTGGCGATTTTGTAAGATAAGTAAATTAAATAGCCAACACAAATGGCTTTCATTACTTTTAATAGATATGGATAAGCTTCAAAGGTTTGGATAAGACCAAGACCGATAATAACGATCATCAGGGCAAAACCCAAGGCAATGCCAAGCATATGAGGGATGGTTCGCTTAATGCCATAGTTCGTGCCAGATGCCATTAACATCAAATTGTTTGGCCCTGGGCTAATGGTAGAAACCAAAGCAAATAATGAAAAGGTAGTTAGCGTTTCCATAGTCATGACACATATTCTTAGTGGATTACGCGTCACGAATCATATGAATTTCGCAATACATAAATATATTACAGGGATGATTGAACCACCTCTAGACACTGACCTTTTTAAAAGTCTTTATGTTATTTGACAAAAATGACTTTAGAAGGGCACAAACCTTTCCTTTATTTAAATATCGATTCTTATTATGAATCTGCTATAGTTTTTATATGTTCAGGTTTACTTCACTGCCCACTATCTTTTTCATAAATATCCTTGTCTTTGGCTTATGGCACTTGCTACCCGCTCGCTTTATGACGGATCATTTTCTTGTTAGCTGGACAGCCCTTGAGCAGGGGCGCTTCTGGGTACTTTTAACATCTGTCTTCTCGCACAATATGTTGCTGCACTTTTTAATTAATATGATCGTACTACAAAATTTTGGTGGCATGATGGAGAGGTTTTTAGGTACAAAGCGATTTATCAGTTTTTTTATAATCGCGGGGCTCATTAGCTCTCTTTGCCATGCCAGCTTTTCTAATTTTTTCATGGATGCTCCGGGGCTCCCCGCCCTTGGAGCCTCGGGGTCTTTGGCTGGTCTGATCCTTCTTTTTTCTCTGCTATTTCCCAAAGAAAGGTTATTATTTTTTGGCATCATCCCCATCCCTGCCATCTTTGGCGCCTTTGCTTTTATTGGCTTAGATATATGGGGCCTAATTGCGCAAGCCCAAGGCGGCGGCCTACCTATCGGACATGGAGCCCACCTCGGAGGAGCTTTCACTGGCTTGATTTATTACATCTACTTGAAAAACAAATCGTCGTTTTCATCTAGCACTCTTTTCTAAAAAAGATTTATAGCTCTTTTTGCATTTCAAAAACCCTTGTTTGAAAGTCAAAGCGCCCCCAATGGTAAATCTTGGCATTTCGCTGAAAGCCCCTTTTTTGCCAAAACGTTTCCACATCGTTTTCCTCAGAGACCCCAAGTAAGATTTTTTTTGCAAGTAAGTCTTTACGTATATAGCGCTCTACTACTTGGTAGGCTTCTTTTCCCAACCCCTTCTTTTGCATAGGACCGCGAACCATAAAAAGCCCAATATATACGCTGCCTTTGTGTGGATGATTGACATGCAAATCCACAACGCCAATAGGTTGATTATCTCTGATCATTAAGCAGAATATTTTTTTATAGCTAGACGAGCGCTTTTCGGCTGGAGGTAGATCTTGCATCTCCTTTTTCGCCAAACCTTTGGTGACCTGGATTCTTTCTGTATTGTAAAAGTACTCCGGTGTTTCTTCGAAAATCTCTTGCACGATCTCTTCTTGTTCCGGTCCACATATCTGTAATTTTATATCCATATTTTCTCGGCTATTACGGAACGAATGCTAGCGGCTCAAGAAGAAAGAGGACGAATCCTCCGCAGCAAAGCGAGGACGTGAGTCTCTTCTTTCCTATGCAAGGCGAAAAAAGACGAATCCTCCGCAGCAAAGCGAGGACGTGAGTCTTTTTTCGCCACTACGCCATCTCCACAAATTCTGCTACCGCCTTCTCAATGCCAGTATAGACTTTGTGAGGTGCCTCTTCATACATATAAGCAGGGCAAGTGATTACCTTGTTCTCTCTATCTGTGACAAAATCATCTACGGCGCATTCAATATGTTGCGCACCCAACTTCTCGATGGCTTCAGCCGTGGCGGCATCATTGCCTATCGTAACCTGTACACCTTTTTTACCCAAACACACCGCTATTAATGCTGGCGCTATACATAAAGCACAAATTGGTTTGGATTGCTCGTGAGCATCCAAGATAATTTTTTCCACTTTCGCATCAGCTCTGGCCTCTGGACCTCGGCTGGCAAAATCACAAAAAGTTTTTGCAACACCAAAACCACCCGGAAATAAAATGCCATCATAGTCTTTCATATTTAGTTCACTAAGAGGTCGAATTTTACCTCGCACAATGCGTGCGGATTCCTTTAAAACATTGATCTTCTGCCCACTCTCTTCTTGGCAGATATGATCCACTTCACTAACATCCACATTTGGCGCATAGGCATCCACCTGCACCCCATGACGACTTAAACAAATCCAAGAAGAAACAGCCTCCGTTATCTCCGCTCCATCCAAATAGCCACAACCCGATAGAACAAATGCTATCTTCTTAGTCATAACAACCTCCAGTACTTGCCTGGCAAACTAATGAATAATTTGATATCTAGCAATAGGATTTATTGCCCATATTCGAAATCAAGAACATCTCGGCATTCTGTGATGGCAACCACTCGCATTTCCCCTGAATCCACCTGACCATTTTCATTATCATCGAAATGATAGGGCAAGGAGTGAATGATACAACGCTTCAAGATTCGTGACAAATAGGGAACTTCGTTGGAAATTTCATAAAGATAATTTCGGCGGTACCTCTGATTGTCACTAACCAAAATCTGGTCAAATCGTATTCTCTTGATATTTATTTTACAATCTTCATAATCCTCACAACCTAATCGCTCTTGCCGTCCTTTCGGAACTTCCATCTGCGCTCGCTCCACTCGAAGATTGTGATAGGTCATTTTAATTCCAACAGATTCGTATAAATCTTGTGTTAAATAGCAAATCTCTTGATCGATGGTAGAATCTAAAGGCTCTTGCTCCTTACTTCTTTTTTGAATCTTCTGGACCTGCACCTCTTCCTCAATTTTTGGAAGATATAGGATTCGCTCAAAATCATAAATTTCATCATCCGCTAAATGCTTGATTCTCTCTGCATACTTATATTCCGTACATAGCACAGAATCCCCTGTGCTTGTGGAACAGGTGTCATCAGAAATTTCACTCATCTGCAGTTGATGGATTTCTTCTACGTATGAGGGAGAATTTAATACCGCAACACTCTTTGCCGCAAGAGAGAGCTCATTCACCTTCATTTTTCTTACCTGATCTGCCGATAGGCGATAGCAAATATCATTTAAAACCGTAGAGGCCGCTACCTCTGGCCCCTCGCTATTTTCTAGCTCTTTCTCACAACCATCCATTCCCATCAATGGTATTACCAACAAAAGTAAATAGAATCTTCTCATATAGAATCCCAACCCCAAATCCACATTTTAATCGGGAAAATGAGATCGAGCTGTTTTGCCATATTGGTATCAATGGCCGGTATTTCTGAGGGGTACTGCGGGCCAAAAACTAGCATAGTAAGATCTTCCAATTGATGGAACTCTAGGGCCCTAGGACCAAATCCTAAATAGTATTTTTCATCCCTTTCTTCCATGTAAAAATCGGTAAATCGCAAATGGCCCTTCGCAAATCTCGTAATTTTGGCCGCTATAGAATGAAAATTAAGAATCTTTATCAGGCCAAGATAACCTTCGTGCACAAAGATTTGCTCGGACTTGAGAGTTTCTAATAGATTCACCGAATGTGCTGGTATCATCCAGTGGATCTTTCTTTGTTGCTCTTGCAAAATATGATTCACCAGGATTTTAAGAGCAGGAATGTCTCCGGCCCACTCATGAATGTAGGAGTCAAAGTCGGCACCCTTACCCTCTACCATATAGGCTTTTAATTCATTGCCCTGCCAAGCTGTATAAACTTTAGAATTCGGAATATTTAAATATTTTTCTACCTCAAGTGCATTGCGCACACTGGACACGGTGTGTTTTTGGTATAGGCGATGAATGCTCTCTGCACTCACTTGATTGGTATCCAAGATTTTTAATTGTGATGGCGTAGTCATCAGTTTTTTATCGATGATGGCCGTTTTCTCAGAGCCAGATAGCGAGAAACCGAACTGCTGATAAAAATCTGTTTTGTCACTCCATAAAATACTAAATTCGCAGCCACAAGCACGGGCCTCAACCAGGATGCTTTCCATGATTTTACGAGATAAACCTTGTTTACGATAGTTGGAATCGGTTACCACGGAGCCAATTACAGCAACCTTGAAAATCCCCATCTCCGTTTTGATAATGATGGGTCTCCAGGCAGCATGCGATAATATTTTCCCTTCTTTCTCGATGACCCTAAGATACGGCAAAGAGGTTTTATTAAAGACTTGAGGATATTCTTGATCAATGGACCAATTGTAAGCCCCCCTAAGAGAGTCATTCAAAAATGCAATCAGTGTGGGCAACTCACTTTCCTCAATGGATCTTGGCTCTAACTCTTTTACATCCATACCTTTCATTATATATGGCAAAGAATTAGACATACACTGACTCGTTGAAATTTGGACCAAAAGCCTTGTTTCTAGACTTTGCGCCTGTTATATAATTTTCCATAGAGGATATATGGCAGATAAAGAAGAAAAATGGCCCGAAAATATAAAAGGCAAATTTTATGTCGACCAAGCATGTATTGCCTGTGATGCCTGTGTGACCACAGCCCCCGATCATTTCTCTATGGACGATGATGATGGACACGCCTTTGTGGTCAAACAGCCCCAATCTCCTGAAGAAGAGGAGCTAGTACAAGAAGCTCTAGAGGGTTGCCCGGTAGAAGCTATCGGGGATGATGGAGATGCCTAGAGAGTCGCTTGCTAGCAAGCAAGATCGCGCGCAAAAAATTGTTAAAAGATTAAAAAAAGCCTATCCTGATTCCCAATGCTCCCTCCACTACAAATCACCTTTTCAGCTCTTGATTGCCACTATTTTATCTGCCCAATGTACGGATGAACGGGTTAATCAAGTTGTCCCTCGCCTTTTTCAGTTTCTACCCACAGCCAAAGACTTTATGGAAGTGAATTTGGAGCGCTTGGAAGAATTGATACGACCTACAGGCTTTTACAAAAACAAGGCCAAGAATATTCAGGCCTGCTGTAAAGTCCTGGTAGAAAAATATGACTCTCAAATCCCGCAAAGCGTGGAAGAGCTTTCCTCGCTTGCAGGGGTAGGACGTAAAACTGCCAACGTCGTCTTGGGTACGGCCTTTGGTGTACCCGCCATGGTGGTAGACACCCATGTGAGCCGTTTGTCCAACCGCATGGGCTTTTGCAAGGGAAGCAACGCCGTAAAATTGGAACAAGAACTTATGAATATCGTGGAGAAAAAGGATTGGGTAATTTGGACCCATCTATTGATCGATCACGGCCGCGCCATTTGCACCGCAAGAAAAGCAAAATGTGAGGAGTGTTTTCTTATAGATCTATGCCCTCAGCGAGAATACAAAAAATAACTAGAGGGCGTCTTTGCCTTTGTCACTTTCTTGGGAAGCCTGGATTCGTTTTTGCCCTCGCTCTTTTAGGTATCTAGGCTTGTCTTTTATAAGAAAATCAAAAAAGACTTGGTTACCCTTTTCCATATCGGCAAAATACTTGGGCGCGTTGGAGGCATTGGTAGAGGGAAGCTCCGTAGTCAATGTGGGAATCCCTAAGTACTTGCCAGCATAATTACCAAGACTTCCTGGGAAGGTACCGTAGGCATAGAACTTTAAACTCGGCGTAGCTTTTACCACTTGCTTTTTCAAGTCGTAGCAAGATTCCGAATAAGCTTTTAAAAGCTCATCTCCAGCCACACTGCGAGGACCATCATAGTCCAGTATGTTTAAAGGCGCATGGACACTCAGTATTTTATGCACCTTGAATTCTTGTATTAACCATTTTTGAAAAAAAGTTTCCGGCTGCGAATCGGCTTGCTTCCCCGGATAGTAGCGGCGCCTCTGACTATAACGCTCACGCCATAATTGATGTGCATTCTCTGCCCACTCGGGTGTGCTAAAATTACGATTCAAATCTACCTTATTGTAATTGGTTCGAGTTCCATTGGAGTACCTTAAAAAGCCATCTGGATTTACGAGAGGCGCTACAACGATAAATTTGTCTTCGCAAACTTTAGGTCTAGCCTTCACCCACTCCACCAATCGAAATCCATAGTAAACGGGAGTGACCTCATCTCCATGAACGGCAGATAAAACCAAGGATCGATTCTCTGATTTAGGATCGCCACATGTCCAATACAGCAAAGGCATACCATTCACCGAATAGCCACCAATTAACCAACCTTTATCATGGAAAAATGTAGCATCCCACTTAAACGGGCGAATGCGCTCTCGCACTTTTTTCATCAAATGCTCTACACTGTGTTTTTTTTCTGATTTAAAAGCCTCATCAATGTTCTCATATGCAAATAGAGACAAGATAAGTAGGAAGCATAATTTCATAGTTTCAGACTACCTCAAAGAATGGCAAATCTAAATCAAAAATGCGCTGGAATCAAAAGATTCAGACTTCGGCTTATTGACACGACTAGACCTTTAGAAGATAGTCAATTCATATGCTAGTTGCCTTTTTAGAAAGCATCAAATATGCAGGTCACCTTTTCCCCATTGCCTTTTTGCGGATTTTCATGGGTTATTACTATCTACAAGAAGCCACGGAGAAGTATTCCAGCGACTATCTAACCCAACCACTATTAGCAGAAACAATTAGCGAAAGCCTACGAAATCAGATTCCGCCATTGTGGCTACACTCCTTTTTGGAAAATGTGGCAATTCCTTACTGGCAGGTTTTTGCGCATTTGCTTGCCTCGGTAGAATTTGCCTTGGGCATTTGCTTACTCATAGGCTATTTGGTGCGCCCCGCCTGCCTACTTGCCGTACTTGTATCCACCTTTTTTATTTGGATCAGTCCGCCGGAGCAGGCCTTTTTGCACACTACTTTCATTGCGATCAACATTACGCTGGCTTGGTTTGGAGCTGGACGATGCATCGGTTTTGATTACTACTTTTATAAACGTATGCGAGGTATATGGTGGTAAAAATAAATCCCCCCTATGAACTGAAAACAGGCTTGGCAAAAACACCCGAACAAGCCCCCTTGTATTACGCAGAATGGAAAAGCCCTAAAGGCCGAGATTTAAAACTGGCCAAACCCGAAATCATTCGCGCACTCATTGCCTGTATGGATATGAATGCCGTTTTAGGCGGAGCCGCTTCCCACTTTGGTGGGCCTGCTGCCTTTGCCGAAGTTTCCTCAGCTCTTCATGCCTTGGCTTTTTATGAAGCTAAAAAGCAAGGAAAGGAATACTACGAATTGTTTCACCTAGTGAATGATGCTGGCCACTGCGAAAATGGTATTTACGCATTGAAGGCCATGTATGGTTATGCCGACTTGAACCTACAATCTTTAAAAGCCTTTCGCTCTATAAAGAGCAAACTCACTGGCCATGGAGAATCCCATTTATTTCCTGAGGGTGTTTTATTGTCTAACGGACCTTTAGGTTCCGCCTTGGCACAAGCACAAGGTCTTGCTGTAGCGGACGCATTGACAGATCACAAGCGAACGACATTTATTACCATATCCGATGGAGCTTCCATGGAAGGTGAAGCAAAAGAAGCCTTTAGCTCCATTCCCGGTCTAGCAGCCAAAAACAAACTGGCTCCCTTTGTTTGTATTTTAAGTGATAACAATACCAAATTGGGCGGCCGTATTGATGAGGATGCTTTTAGCATGCAAAACTACTTTCAATCTTTGGAAACACAAGGTTGGAAACGTATCTTGGTGGAAGAGGGTAACGATTTAGAAAAGGTCAGCACGGCACTAGAAGAGGCCTACGAGAGCGCCCAACAAAACCCCCATCAACCGGTACTTCTGCATTTAAAAACGATCAAAGGCATTGGCACCAAATCCACTGCCCAGTCGGCTAGTGGCGGACATGGATTTCCTTTAAAAAATGCCGAAGAACTTCGAGGCTTCGTAGAAGAAATTCTTGGAGACACGGAGATGCCCGAAGAAATACACAGCTGGATTGAGGAAATCGAAAATCTACCTGCAAAAAAAGCCACGGAATCAAAAGTAAAAAAAGAAAAGATTCAAGTTGGCATTAGCCAAGCCATGATCAAAAAATATCAAGAAGGCTACCCTCTTTTTTCTGTTTCTGCTGATTTAGCTGGATCCACAGGGGTTAAAGCCTTTCAAAAAGAATTTCCCGATGCCCATCTGGATATTGGAGTGGCAGAGGCTAATATGATTTCGCTTGCAGCCGGCTTGTCCAAGTCCGGCTTTATACCCATCGTAGATACCTTCGCACAATTTGGGGTAACCAAGGGGGCACTTCCCACCACAATGGCCAATTTATCGCAGGCACCCTTCATAGGTGTTTTTTCTCATACGGGATTTCAAGACGCAGCAGATGGCGCCAGCCACCAAGCGCTATCTTATATTGCCATGACGGCCTCCATTCCCAATGTGGAAGTCTACACTCTAAGCTGCTCCTCAGAAGCGGAGGCACTCTTTGGTCAAGCCATTGAAAACTTTCAAGCAGCCAGAAAATCTGGCCGAACACCCAAAACAACCATCTTCTTTTTAGGAAGAGAGAACTTCCCGCAGTATTACAAAGAAAAATGCAGCTATGAACTAGGAAGAGCGCAGGTACTGCTCGATTCCAGCGATCTACATAAAAAGGCCATCACCATTATGGCGGTTGGCTCCACAGTGCCGCAAACGCTTGAAGCTGCAAAACAATTGGAACAAGATGGTATTGGAGTTAGCGTATTGCACGCCTCATGCATTACTGAACCCGATACGGAAAGTCTTGCTCCTTATTTGAAAAAAACTAAGAACCAATTGCTCATCGTAGAAGACCACCAAGAACGCCTAGGCTTTGCCTCTATCTTGTTGCAAAATCTAAATGAATCCCGAATTGCTTGTGAAGCAAAAGTTTTGGCCGTTCGCTCCCGCTTCGGTCAAAGTGCCTACACGGCAACAGAATTGTATCAAAAGCATGGCTTGGGTGCGGATAGCATTTTGCAAGAAGTAAAAGAAAGGTTGATGTAAAAAAATAAGGCTCGCTAAGCGAGCCTTTATATTTTACTTGCGTGGACCTCTTCGATCACGTCGATCTCTTCTATCATTGCGATCATCATAACGAGATAGATTGATTTGCATTCTATCAAGCATTCGACCAAGCTCGTGTCTACTTGGGTAGGTAGAGGGGCAGCGGCCTTCATACAAACGGAAGACATAATAATTCCCCTTAACTAACCAATCAATATAGCGAGAGTCGTCACGTCCACAAGCCACCAACATTTCCCGCATTCTTCTGCCGTTTGCAGTAGTTCTTTGTACCGTAAGTACGGCCTTCTCCGAACGAGTTCGCCAGAATAACTGAGTGCCGCAATACTGACCGTGGTAGCAGTCCAAACGATCAAAACCAATTCTACCCCGATCACTTTCTGCCATGGCATTGATAGAGGCAAAGCTCAGTAAGAACGCGATGCTAGTAAAAAACAATTTCATGATTCCCCCCTTTTTTTGGAATTGGAGCAAAGCTAGCAAAGTCATGAAAAAGATTCAAAATAATAAACTTTAACGCCTCCCCTTTATGCTTGTTAGCAGCCAGGCAAAGCCTCTAAGTCATTAAATTTTCTAGAAAATTCATGTCTGCTTGGTGCAAGCTAAGGGATTTCCCTGAAGCTTTGCGAAAGATCCACTACCACGAATGCTTGGTAAAATTCAGCAGCATGAAAAGGGAGCACTTAGTAAAATTAAGATTTTTTTTCTTCGTTTTGCTTTTCGTCTTGATCGATCTCTTTGCGGCCATCGGTAACGTCGATCTCATCTTCGCTGATTCCTTTTTTAAAGCCGCGAATGGCCTGACCGATGGACTTTCCAAGATTCGGCAAACGCGAAGGGCCGAATAAAAGTAAAAGAATCGCAAGAACGATAATAATTTGCCAAGGTCCAATAGCCATGCGGAGAATATGCCTTAGCCACCTGCATCAGGCAAGGGCTAATTTTGCAACTTTTGAGTTCAATGGGCGATCAAAATGCTTTTGCAGCCATTTGCTGGTTTGTATCAGTTTTTCTAAATCAATACGCGTCGTAAATCCCATGGCATGTAACATGTTCACCACATCCTCGGTGGCAACATTGCCACTAGCCCCTTTTGCATAGGGACAACCGCCAAGGCCTCCGATACTGGTATCAAAAATGCGGATGCCTGCTTCTAAACTTTTTACAATATTTGCCAGCGCCATTCCGCGCGTATCATGCAAATGGAAGGCTATCTTTTTGGCCGAAAAGTCTTTTAATAAAAGCTGGGCCATTTTCTCGCATTGCAAAGGATGCGCAATTCCAATGGTGTCTCCTACGGAAACCTCGTAAGCCCCTATATCAAACAATTTACCAGCAATGGTTTTTACCTTTGAGGCTCTTACTTTCCCTTCATAGGGGCAGCCAAAGGCGGTGGATATATAGGCCCGCACTTTAATATTATGATCATGCGCCATCCTGACTACCGGACGAAAACGCTCAAAACTTTGCCGAATGCTACAATTGATATTTTTTTGCGTAAAGGACTCCGAAGCCGCAGTAAAAACAGCAATTTCTGTGATGCCACTAGCAACGGCACGCTCCATACCTTTTTGGTTGGGAACAAGTACGGAGTATTGCGCTGTAGATGCATTCTTGCGTAAATGGGAGCGAACGATCTTATCTGTGTCTTTCATTTGTGGCACCCAGTGCGGCGATACATAAGCGCCCAATTCTATCCAGCGCAGTCCCGCTTGTTCTAAGCGCTTTGCTAATTGCAATTTGGTAGGAACACTGAGATTTTTCTTTTCATTTTGTAAGCCGTCCCTTAGCCCCACTTCAATGATTCGAACTTCCTTTTTCATTCGCTCTCTTCCACAACAAATAGTATTTGTCCCTCTTTCACTTGCTCCCCCTCTGCTACCTCAACAGAAACAAGCTTGGCTTCTTTGGGAACTTTCATAACATATTCCATCTTCATTGCTTCCAAAACCACAATGCTCTTATCGGCCGGCACCAAGTCTCCTGATTTATAATTCACTTTTTGAATTTTACCAGGCATGGGAGATTTTACGGGTCCAAAGTCAAAAGCCCCTTCTACGTCTTCGGCTACACTTGGCTTTGTATAGCAATAGGTTTCGCCATCGATGTGTATCCACAAATTTTTTCCATCCTTTAAAAATTGGGCTCTATGTGGTTTGCCATGCCACACAAGTTGTTTTTCCCGAATCATGGCAACCTCCAGTTTTGCGACCACGGATTTTGCTCTCTAGCCAGCACGCGAGACTTTGATGCCTGAAAATATAATGTGGCAAAAACCTGTTTTTCCTCCTCACTATATTCTCTTCGCTCCAACCCCTCGGGGAAGTATTTACCAATAAATGAAGTGGTCATCGAGGCATCTATGAATTCTGGATGCTGCAAAATTGCTTTTAAATAGGGAATATTCGTGTGAATGCCAAAGACCACACTATTGCTAAGTACTTGTAGCATCTTGCTACGAGCCTGCTTGCGGTCTTTTCCCCAAACAATAAGTTTGGCAATCATGGAATCATAATAAGCACTAATAATGTCCCCAGCTTCAAAACCATAGTCAAAACGGGCACCTTGAGTTTCAGAAAATTCTTGCGCCAGCAATTTTCCTGTTGAAGGAATTCCTTTGTTATAGGCATCTTCGGCGTACAATCGGCATTCGATACTATGTCCATGTAGGCTGATTTCCTCTTGCTTCCAACCAAGATCTACTCCAGCAGCAGTAAGGATTTGCGCTTGCACCAAATCCTTTCCGGTGACCATCTCACTAACTGGGTGCTCCACTTGCAGCCGTGTGTTCATTTCTAAAAAATAGAAGTCACTTCCTTCTAGCAGAAATTCTACGGTGCCGGCCCCTTTGTAATTGGCTTCCTTGGCTATCTTGATGGCTGCTTCACACATTCTTGCTCTAAGATCAACAGGTAAGATATTTTCGCCAGCCTCTTCTATTACTTTTTGGTGTCGTCTTTGCACAGAGCACTCTCGCTCATACAAATGAAAGACCTCGCCCTTGGCATCGGCAAAGATTTGTACCTCTATATGCTTCGGATTCTCTATATACTTTTCTAAAAAGACACGCTCGTCTCCAAAAGCTTGCTTCGCCTCGCGCTTAGCGGAAGCAATCCATTCTCCCGCTTCTTCAGAATTACGAAGAACTTTCATCCCGCGGCCACCACCACCACTGGCCGCTTTGACCAAAACGGGGTAACCTATTTTTTCAGCCTCTTGAATTAAGGATTTTTCGTCTTGTTTGTCACCTTGATACCCGGGAATCATGGGCACACCGACTTTTCCCACCAAATCTTTGGCGGATATTTTATCACCAAATAGTCGAATGGACTTCTCGGATGGACCAATAAAGCGAATGCCCGCATCTTCACAAGCTTTCGCAAAGGCAGCATTTTCCGATAAAAAACCAAAACCAGGATGTAGGGCGTCGGCCTGCTTTTGTTTTGCCGCCGCGATATTGGCTTCTATACTCAAATAGGACTCACTAGATGGGGAAGGCCCAATGCATATGGTTTCATCGGCCATTCGGTATGCTCGGGAATGAACATCGGCCTCAGAGTGCAATAACAAGGTCTTAATATTCAGTTCGTTACAAGCTTTTATTATTCGAACGGCTACTTCCCCGCGATTGGCTATGGCCACTTTTTTTATTTTCATAGGAGTACTCCTTGGGAGGACTTTTTCCATTGCGGCAACTCTTTAGTTAAAAAGTAGTTTAATCCTGCTTGCCCCTCTTCACTAACTCGTCTTTCTGCAATCACCTTGGAAGTTAAATTACGATATTCAAGAGGTTTGTAGGAAATTTCACGCAACAAAGACTTGGTAGCCAACATTGCCTCATAGCCATTTTCTAAAAGGCCTTTACTAAGATTCTTTATCACTTCTTGGTGCTCACTATCTGCAACACAATGGTGTACCAAGTTCATATTCACTGCATCTTTGGTAGAAAACTGCTCGGCACTTAACATATAGTGTGTAGCCTGCGAAACTCCCATTTTCGTAAGTACAAACGGCATGATGGTCGCAGGTGCCAGTCCCCACTTAGTTTCCGAAAAACAAAACCTCGTATTATATTCTGCTACGACGATATCTTGGGTAGCCAATAGACCCAAGGCTCCGCCATATACATTTCCATGTGCGTAGGCCATAGTAGGTACTGAGCAGGAATAAATCGCAGCAAACATATCAAAGAGCTTTTCGGCATCTTCTTGATTTTCTTCTTTCGAGTAGGCCGCCATCTCCTTCATCCACTTAAGATCCGCACCGGCACAGAAAGACTTGCCTGCGCCGCGAAGTAAAACCAACTTAAGCCCCTGATGCCGAGAAGCTTCTTGGTAAGCATTGGTTAGTTGCGAAATTAGGTCTGGATGAAAAGCATTATGCACCTCAGGCCGATTCAAAGTTAGAATCCAATGATCTTCTTTTTTAATAATATCTAACATACTACATCCTAAAAACGCCAAAGGGTTTGGGTGAGCCCCAGCTTTTATTAAGCGAAGCCTTAATTCCTAAGGCTACCACTTTGCGTGTATCTACCGGATCAATGATACCATCATCCCATAAACGCGAGGTGGAATAATAAGCCGAAGACTCTTTTGCGTACTTTTCTAAAATCGGTTTTTTAAAAGCCTCTTGCTCCTCAATCGTCATGCTTTTTCCTTCACGAGCCAGTTGCTCCATTTTCACAGTCAATAAAACATTGGCCGCCTGCTCACCGCCCATTACCGAGATACGAGCGTTGGGCCACATCCACAACTGATTGGGTTGATAGGCTCGGCCACACATGCCGTAATTGCCCGCTCCATAGGAGCCGCCAATGATTACAGTAAATTTTGGAACATGGGTGGAGCTTACTGCTGTTACAAGTTTCGCCCCGTTTTTAGCAATGCCTTCGTTTTCGTATTTTCGCCCCACCATAAAGCCGGTAATGTTTTGCAAAAATAGTAGTGGTATATTTCGCTGCGTACAAAGCTCAATGAAATGAGCCCCTTTTAGGGCGGATTCAGAAAAAAGAATGCCGTTATTAGCCAATATCCCCACCGGGTAACCGTGAATGTGGGCAAAACCGCAAACCAAAGTTTCACCATAGCGCTTTTTAAATTCTTGAAATTGTGAACCATCCACAATACGAGCAATGACTTCGCGTACATCAAATGCTTGTTTGGAATCTTGCGGGATCAAACCATAAAGCTCTTCGGCTGAGTAAAGCGGCTCTTCCACCGGAAAACAGGGCAAGTCTTGCTGCTGCTGACGATTGAAAAAGCTTACAATATTTCGCGTGATTTCCAATGCGTGCTCGTCGTTTTCTGCATAATGATCGGCAACTCCGCTTAAGCGAGTATGAACATCCGCACCGCCAAGATCCTCTGCTTGGACCTCTTCTCCGGTTGCCGCCTTCACAAGTGGTGGCCCACCCAAAAATATGGTTCCCGTTTCTTTTACAATCACAGTTTCATCACTCATGGCCGGCACGTAGGCTCCACCCGCGGTGCAAGAACCCATCACCACAGCAATTTGCGGTATGCCGGCCGCCGACATACGCGCCTGATTGTAAAAGATCCGACCAAAGTGATCTCGGTCAGGAAAGACCTCTGACTGCAAGGGTAAAAAAGCACCGCCACTATCCACAAGGTAGATGCACGGCAAAGCATTTTCCATGGCAATTTCCTGGGCTCGCAAATGTTTTTTGGCCGTCATAGGATAGTAGGTTCCGCCTTTTACCGTGGCATCATTCGCAACAATCACGCACTCCTGATTGCAGATTTTTGCGATACCTGTGATGATCCCCGCTGCCGGCGCCGCCCCATCGTATTGCTCCCAAGCGGCTAGGCTAGAAAACTCTAAAAAGCTAGAGTCTGGATCAAGTAACTTTTCAATTCGTTCTCTGGCAGTTAGTTTGCCCTTGCTTTTATGGCGATCGATATATTTTTGCCCGCCACCCAATTTAATTTTCCCTACATCTTGGCGCCACTTTTGCGTTAATGATTTCAAGTTTTCCGTATTGGCCATAAATGTGGGGGAAGAGACATCTACCTTTGATTTTAAGACTTCCAGATTATCCATTCTTGACCTCAATTTTTTTGAATTTCTTTTTCCCTACGCGAAGTAAAAATGATCCAGAAGCATAGACTTCGCTGGGCACCTTATCTTCTGCATTTTCGATAACGGTATCTTCAAAGCGCACGCCCCTACCTTTTATTAAGCGACGTGCTTCTCCTTTTGAAGAGGTAAAACCTGCCGCATTTACAAGGGCTGCCCAATTCATCTCCATCAAATCCTTTTTCTCCACAGCAAAAGTAGGGACTTCTAAGTGGGCTTGAACATCTATTTTAACAATCTCGGAGCTTGTGGTAATTTTTTTATCTGGATCGGCAGAGCCAAACTGATTGACTGCCGTAGCATAGGCCTTCGCTGCAGCATCTGGTCCATGACAAATTTTGCAAGCTTCAAAGGCCAAAATTTCTTTTGCTCGATTGGCATTGGCTTGCACCAGAGAGGCAATCTCCTGAACCGGCAAAAAGGTAAATATCTTCATTAGCTTTTCAATGTCGGCATCATCTGAGTTACGAAAGTATTGATAGTATTCCAGGGGACTGGTCTTACTTGCATCCAACCAAAGCGCCCCTTTCTCTGTTTTGCCAAATTTCGTGCCGCTGGAATTCATCAGTAGCGGCAAAGTTATTCCAAAGGTATCTTTTTCTAATCCCATGCGGCGACAAAGATCATCTCCCGCGACAATATTTCCCCATTGATCTTGCCCGCCTAGTTGCAAACTACAATTGTGGTCACGAAGCAAAACATAAAAATCATAGGCTTGTAAAATCATATAATTGAATTCTAAAAAGCTAAGGCCCTTTTCAAGGCGCAACTTTACGGACTCGGCAGTCAACATGCGATTGACGGAGAAGCGAGAGCCAACCTCACGCAGAAAGTCGATATAGTTCAACTTCATCAACCAATCCTTGTTATCGAGAAGCATGCCTTGCTTGCCATCCAAATTTAAAAAGCGCTTTAATTGCTGCTCGATTTTTTTAGAATTGGCATCTAGCTCATTGGAGGTAAGCATTTGCCGCATTTCACTTTTTCCAGAAGGATCTCCTACGCGAGCTGTTCCCCCACCCACCAAAGCAATGGCTTGGTGTCCCGCCTTCTGCATATGCACCATGGCCATAACTGGTACAAGATGCCCAATGTGCAAGGAATCTGCCGTAGGATCAAATCCCACATAAAAAGTACGATTTTGCTGGAGGTGATTTTCTAGCTCCTGCTCATGGGTTTGCTGATAGATAAAGCCGCGCTCTCGTAATGTATCTAAAACCGTCAAATCGACTCCCCTGAAAATGTGAAAATTATGCCTTAAAAGCTCTAGCATGGCTAGCAATGGATCTAAACTATGGTATATGCTAGGCAGCATAGAAAGTGGGCAATATCCATGGAAGTAAGAATCCAACATCACATAGTTGAAAAAGAGAGCACATTAAGAGATTACTGCCTAGACAAGCTTCAATGGCAACCTGACTTTTTTGAAAAAATTTTGGATATCGGCGGCATTTACATCGACCGAAAACGCTGTGAGAAAAACCAAAAATTACGTGCTGGTAGCTATTTGCGCCTACATACCCAGCCCAAACGCTTTCGAATCCCCCAAAATATTGAGCAGCTGCTGGTTGAGGAAGAGGAAGACTTCTGGATTTTACACAAGAGCTCGGGCCTTCCCGTGCACGCCACTCTCGACAATGCCAAAGAGAACCTTCTTTATCAATGGCAATCAAAAACCGGCAAAGCGGCCTATATCACCCATCGACTAGATGTGGAAACCGAAGGACTAATCCTTTTGGCTAAAAACAAAGACTTTCAACGTCAATTCAATGAAGCGCTACAAACAAAACAAGTTGTGAAAATTTACCAAGCGCATTGTGAAGCCGAGCTTCAGCAGGGAGAATACATTCATTATATGCAAAAGAGCAAAACCGCACCCAAAAAGTTGTTTGAAGATGCAGCTGCGGATCGCATGCTTTGCCGCATGGAAATATTGGCTGTCATAGAGAAGCAACACTGGCTGCAGTTACACACGGGCCGTCCCCATCAAATTCGTGCCCAAATGGCTTTTTTGGGAGCCCCCATACTAGGCGATACGATGTATGGTGCTAAAGCCGCGCATCGCTTTGGTTTGGTGGCAAGTTATTTACGCTTCCCTTATAAGAATTCTAGCTTTGAAGTAAGCATTGCAGATTGCTTTCTCGGCAAATCAATTTTAAGTTAAAAGTATGCGTTATATAAAGTTACTTTTATTTTTTACCTTGGTTGTTGTTTCGAAAAATGCAGTACAAGAAATGAACTCCATTTCTCTTGATACCCATATGAAAATGCAGCAAGATTTTTCAATCATTCTAAAAGATGCCATTCTTTTGGCTGTTCCTACTGCCACTGAAATATCTAATGAAAATATCCGCTCCAAGGTTCTTTCCAAGGATGAAATTCAAATTGCTTTTAATTCACAGTTTTTGAATTCCGAAAATAGCAATGTGAAAATTATTTTAGAAGGACTTGCTGACCTGAATCGTATCTATGAAAATGATACGCCCACCAATAAATGGTCCATTGATTCTTTTACCTTGGGAGATGAAGAAGTGGAGTTTCAAGACGAAATTTTGATAGAGGTAGATCGATCAAGGATACAATGACAGACTTTGCCTTAAGTGATGAAGAGCGCATACAAATCACTAGTGATGGCGATATTGTATTGCTGGGACAGATTGTAGAAGAAGTAGATTTTTTAAAGCAAATCTATAAAAATATTCGAGCTAAAGACCACTATTTCATCAGCCAAGCGAACCATCGTGAATTTGTGATAGAAGCCTATGATCAGATACTTGTAATTCCCCAGCTAATCATGGAGCGAGGCAAATGGCTCTTTCGCCCTGTAGAGGATGTAGAGTTTGAAATCAATTTGAATGAACTCTACCTAGATGATTGGGATAGATTGTTAGGCCGCACAAAAGACCAAATCCCTTTTGTTTTAACGGATTCGGCACAAGAGCAGGTTTTCAAAGCTTGCGACGAGTACGATGACGATTCTATTACCTTTGAAGGGCATATCTATCCCACGCCTTACTATTACCAAAGTAACTCCAGCGTAAATGAAAGTTCTTGGTGGTCTGCTAAATACAGAGAAAACAACAAACCCGGCTGGGATCTAGAAGGGCATCACCCCATGCTGGAGAATGCGATCTCCACCTTAAAACTCAATAAGTCCAAAATTCTTGTTACCGGTAGCGGCAAGGGGCATGATGCGGCATTTTTAGCAAAGCAGGGACATATTGTGCACGGCCTGGATTTTTCAAGTGAAGCCATAACAGCAGCAAAATCCCTATATGGAGAGGGGGATCAACTAAAATGGATCACCGCGGATATTTTTGATTTCAATAAACTTGGGGTCTACGATTTGGTTTTTGATCACACCTCCTATTGCGCCATTCAGCCAAAAAGACGGAATGAACTTGTTCGCAAATGGCATCAATTCTTAAGAGACGGAGGACATCTATTGGGAATCTTTTTTGCTATGGACAAGCAAAACGGCCCACCCTTTGGCGGAAGTGAGTGGGAGCTAGCCAAGCGATGCGAAAAAGGTTTTCGGCCTATTTACTGGAACCGCCTTCCGTCGGCCCCCCAATACTCTAGACACGGCATTGAGTTTATGGCCTACTTGCAAAAGGTAAACTCCTAAATGCTGCAAGACCCACTACGCTTGCGCTTTGCCATCTTTTTCGTAGTTCTGCTTTTTTTTATTGGCTTAGAGTTTTTTCTTTCCGATCGCAAAAAGAGCGCAAAACGCTTTGCGCGCTGGCCTGCCAACCTTGGTATGTCATTTGTGTCTTCCTTCTTGATTCGAGCTTTGTCCCCTCTGGGGGTCGCCGGCGTGGCTGTATGGGCAAATGAAAAGTCTTTAGGATTGTTTCATTTTTTAGATATAGCCTCTCATCCCGCCATTTTTTTAGCTTCGCTAGTAATGCTCGATCTCTTGATTTACGCACAGCATGTTCTTACCCATCATGTTGCTTTTCTATGGCGTTTGCACCGCGTGCACCATAGCGATTTAGAATTAGATGCAACAAGCGCTCTACGCTTTCATCCTCTAGAAATCGTGTTCTCCTTTTTTTATAAATCCTTATTTGTTTTGATTTTTGGTTTTTCAGCTACTAGCGTAATTGTATTTGAAATTTTATTAAATGGATTTGCTATCTTCAATCATTCGAACCTGCATCTACCTGGCAAGCTAGAAAAGATCCTACGCTACTTTATTGTCACGCCCCAAATGCATGTGGTTCATCATTCTATTGCCGAAAACGAGCAAAAAAAGAATTACGGTTTTTGTTTTTCCTTTTGGGACCGCTGGTTGAATACATATCTACAAAGATCAGAAGAAAAAGATATAGGCCTAAAAGATTTTCGGTCCGATAAAGAACAAAGCTTTTGGGAATTACTCATACAGCCTATAAAAAAACAGGGATGAAGATTGGTATTTATTGTATGTTTTTCTCTGCCCACAAGACGACCGCTTCTGCTGCCTGCAACGAGGCCTCGACCTCTTCTTTTCCCAGCTCACTCACCCCTTCTTCATAACGCCGAATCGTAGCGTAGGGATTTAGCTCAGAAAGTTTAAAGCCACCTGGTGGCTCAAGATCCTCTGGCATCAAAGCAACCAAAACGCCCAAATCATGAACTAAGGGAAAAGAAACTTGCGAATGTACCAGGACCGCTTTAAGAGCCTTTTCCACACTTTGTTGTGCTAAGAAAACGATATTTTCAGGACGCCCCTCTGCTTGCGGCTGATTTAAAAACATTGCGGATTTTAAATCACCACGCGCTATCGCGACCAATTCTTTTGCATATTCTTTTTTAAATAGGCGTTTTTTTTCATCCACCATACAAATCTAATCCTTCTCTACTGGCAATAAAGCAGACTCCACCCACATCTTTCCTCAGATTGTATTCTTTTTCTGTTTTTAAAATAAAATCTACCGCAAAACTAGACAAGGGCTTCCCATACAGTAGGGTTTTGGAATTTTCTAAATCCTCATGATTGGCAAAAACCAACAATATATCTAGGTCAGAATCAGGCGTAAAACTTCCCTCCACCGCAGAGCCAAAAAGAATAATACGCTGAACCTTCAATTTTCTAGATAGTATCTCGGCTAAACGTTTGGCTTCATTTTTAGCTTTTCTATTTAAATCAGGATTTGCTTTTAACTTTAATAATCCCATGACTTATTTTATCTTATTTTTTTGCAATGGTAAAAAAGAAATGCTTCTTTCTAATGAAAGAGAGTGATCTGCAAGATCAGCCTATAAAAAAACAGGGATGAAGATTCACTATAAGCCGGATTCTGTTCCCCTATTCGCTCCCTAGGCGATAGGATCGACAATCATTCCTCTAGGATGACGTTCACACGCCATCTCCAGCGATCTGACCCGGAAGCTTTGAGCTGGCCGCTCTCAAGCGCTTCCCTATTTGATCTTGCTCCGTGTAGAGTTTAGCCGTTTCAACCAGACTGAACTGGCTCGTCTCTGTTCCACTAGTCCTCGGCTCACGCCGGAGGGGTGTTACCCCTTACACTGCCATATGGAGTCCGGACTTTCCTCGACTCCCCCCTACGGAGGGCCGCGATTGCCCGTGAATCTTCATCTAAACTTCTACGTGATTTCTCGGAACAAAGCAATCATAGCTTTTACAAAGCAGCCATAATAACGCTATAAGTACGCGTATTTACATGGGTTTTATTCATCTAAACGCCGCAAACCTTGAATCACCACCGCATCCTCTACAACGGCATAGGTCACTTCAATCGGCTGGCAGCAGACTTCACAGTCTTCGACATATTTTTGCTCGGACAGCTCTTTTTCAAAAAGCATGGAGATTTCCTGCCAGCAGTAGGGACATTGAAAAAAGACTTCTTCTTCTAATTGCATAGTCGAAATATGACAGAGATCTAGTTAATTTTGCAAATAATTCGTCATTAAAATCAAATCATTTGCTAGAGACAATCGAAGGTTGCTCGCCTCTTTTTTTGTGCGGACTTGCTTAAGCTTCTCAAGATGATCACGGTAAATTCTTAAGCTTAATTGTTTGGGGTGAATTTGAATGGCATATTCTACCGTTTCCAAAGCATATTCATATTTTTCAGCCTCGGTCAGCATTGCCAAATAATAGCCGGTTAAATATGGGTTCCAGTTTTTTGCTAAAAGCTGATCGTATAAATATTTTTGTGCTTTTGTGGCATCCTGCTTCTTAATTTCATCTGCCTTTTCCACTATTTCATAATCTGCCTTACTCGGCTTGTATGCAAAGGGTTTAAATTTATTTGCTAAATATTTTTTTTCAAAGGTACGAACGGCCTTACTTACCTCTGCCGATCGCTCCATCTTTTTTACTTCTGTTAATAAATTTTTATTTTCATTATTTATGGTTTGCAGGTTTTCCGTAGCGAGTTCGACTAAAAAAAGTATACGCTGTTTTTCTTTTTCTTTTTCATCCGTCAATTTATCAATCCGATTGATAAAGGCTTGTAGTTTTTTAGCCTTTGCATGATCTGGATTGTTTTTTAAGATTTTCTCAATTATCGGCAGCGCTTGATCATAACCGCCTGTGGCAGTTCGCTCTAAAGCCGATTGATATAAATTTATATCAACGTTAGTGGATGCAAAAATAAAACTAAGTATTAGGAAGGACATACAATAATGATAGTGAAAAAAAGCGCCAGGCTCTACGGGACCTAGGATCAGAAATTATATGGAATCCTCAGGCAAGGGGATGAATTCTTTTTCATCACCTGGGACTTTGGCAAATTCTCCATTTCTCCACTTTTCTTTGGCCTCTTCAATTCTAGCCTCCTGGCTAGAAACAAAGTTCCAATAGATATGTCTAGTCCCAAGCTTTTCTCCGCCCATGACCGTAATAAAAGAGTCCTTCGTGGCCTGAATCTCAATATTCTGATCCGTACTTAATATTGCCATTTGATAAGCCTGGATCATTTGCCCCGCAATTTCTAACTGGCCCTTCACCACATAAATGGCACGCTCCTCTGCCTGGGGAAGAATTAGTTTTTGATCTTTCGATAGTCGAGCTTCAACATACAAAGTATCCGCAAACTGCTTTACGGGGGAAGTTATTCCATAAGCCTCGCCAATCATCACGCGAACCGGCACCCCCTCCACATCAACTTGTGGAATATCGTTAGCATCATAATGATAAAATGCGGGTTCTACCTCTTCTTGTTGCTCCGGCAGCGCTAACCAGAGCTGCAAACCATTCAATTTTTGCCCCGTTTTCAACTTTTCCGCTGCCGTTCTCTCAGAATGAGTGATTCCCTTACCGGCAACCATTAGATTAATGTCCCCAGGTTGAATCGCTTCACTATTACCCAAAGAGTCTCTATGCCAAATTTCCCCCTCAAAGGTATAGGTCACCGTTGCCAAATTTATATGGGGGTGTGGGCGGACATTGATTCCTTCAGCAGGCGGAAAATCAGCAGGGCCCATATGATCGAAAAAAATCCATGGTCCTACCATTTTTTGCTTTGCAAATGGTAAAACCCGCCGAACCGAGAATCCTCCCAGATCTTTTTCACGCGCATCAATGACTTTCTCGATCGCAGAACAGGAAGGCTCCTGACAGTCTGTTTGCTTTAAGCACTTGTCATTTGCAGAAATAAAGTTGGTCACAAACCAACGCTATAACAAATCATTCCCATAAACCAGAAAAAACACCAGGACTGGCTCGTGTATCCTACACTCGCCCCTTCGGGCTCTTCCAGAGCTCAAAAATAGCATCCTGCTATTTTTGTCGAACGGGTTTCGTACTGTCACCA